>Ga0066903_100001107_pt1 | contig 18996 bp, 7 predicted proteins | sample PanSoiMetaGPlot1_FD_67491 | JGI IMG/M metagenome (GOLD analysis project Ga0066903, IMG submission 67491) | Tropical forest soil microbial communities from Panama analyzed to predict greenhouse gas emissions - Panama Soil - Plot 1 (version 2) | ecosystem: Environmental > Terrestrial > Soil >... | reverse complement strand
GCCACCAGCACGTGCGGCATGCGCGTCAGGTCGGACACGAACGGCTGCCCGTTCACGTCCACGCCGAGCGGGATGCGCAGCGCCGCCTCGCTCTTTTCATACGCCTGACTCGAGAGCACCTCGCGTAGATACACCGTCCGGCGGCGTGGGTTCGGGATCTCGACGCCCACGGTGCCGCGGCCCGGCAACGGGGCGATGACCCGGATCTTGGCCGCCCGCATGGCGAGCGCCAGGTCGTCCTCCAGTGAGACGATGCTCCCAACCTTGATCCCGGCCGCCGGCTCGAACTCGAACATGGTCACGACCGGCCCGGGGTGGATCTCGGTGACGCGGCCCTCGATGTCGAAGTCCAAGAGCTTCGCGACCAGCAGGTTCGCCTGCGTGGTCAGGTCCGCGGCGGTGACCAGGTCCTCGGGCTGCTGCGGCAGCTCGAGCAGCGACAGCGGCGGCAGCGCCTCGGTCGGCGCGGGCCCGGAGGGCTTCTCCCCGGAAGGCTTCCCATTGACCGGCGCCGCGCGTTGCTTCGGCTTCGGCGGGGCCTTGATGACCGGCACCGGGATCGCCTTCGCCGCTTCGGCAAGCGCCACGGCGCGACTGGGCTCGTCGGCACGGCCGCTGATCCGCGGCGGTGGCGGGCCTGCGACCGGCCCGTCCTCATCGTCCTCCTCCTCCGCCACCGCGGTCGCGGCCTTCGCGGGCCGCCGGCGCGCTTCGCGCTCGGCGCGCGCGCGCGCTTTGGCGTCCTCGCGCGCCTGCTCGGCGCGCGTCTCGCGCCAGCTGTCGTACGCCGCCACCGCACCCTGCGCCGGTCTCACGAGCGCGCCGTGCATGAGCGTGTCGATCCAGTGGAATCCCAACTCGCTCGCGGCCAGCACGCTGGCCACGAACAGGGCCCCGGCCACGACCCACGAGCCGATCGCGCCCATCGAGCTCTGGAGCGCCAGCGACGCGGCGAGCCCCCAGCCGCCCGACCACGCCCAGCGATCCCCGCCACCCAGCGCGAGCAGGATGCAGAGCTCGAACGCCAGCAGCGCGCCCAGCCCCGTCTTCAGGAGCAGTGGCGCGACGTCGTGGTCGCGGAGCCGGTTCCACGCCCAGATCCCCGCCGCGAGCGGGACGAGGAACGCGGCCGCGTGGCCGAACGCCCACGCCAGGAGCCACGCCAGTCCGGCGCCGACCGGGCCGCACGCGTTCGGGCTCTGCCAGAACTCGGCGTCCAGCCCGGGCCGCTGGAACGTGGCCACACTGGCCGCGGACAGCAGCGCGAACGCACCGAGCAGGACGGCAGCGATCTGCCGCCGGCGCTTCGTCGAGATGGCTTTGGAGTTGGAGGGCACGGGAGAGGACGACCTGCGACCCCGGGTCCATGGGTGGAGCGGCCGAGACGTCGGCCGGTCCGTGGCGGCGGACGGCCGGGGAGACCGCGCTCGCCAGCCCGCCTCCCTGGCAGGCTGGGCGGCATTGTGCCGCACCACGCCCCGCCCAAGCAACGCATCCCTTGTGCTCGGAAGATTGCGGATGACCACCGGGACAACGACTTACCCCCGGGATCGCGACGGCGGACCAACGAGTTACGGCGCCCGGACGGTCCATCCGCAGTCTTCCGCGCACCGTGCACATACCGTATGGAAGCCGTTAGTGTGCAGGGACATGGCTCCATCGAACCTGGCCGGAGGACGGCCGCCGGATGCGCTCTGGCTGGGGCTCGTGATGCTGCTGGCGCTGGCGCTCCGGCTGGGGCTCGCGGCCTGCAACAGCGGGCTCACCATGGACTCGCCGCTCTACGTGCGGATGGCCGAGGACCTGGCGTCGGGCCGGCGCGAGCCGGCGCCCGCCCATCATGGATACCCGGCGCTGGTGGCGCTCGCGTCGTTCGTCCTCCCCGGGCGCGAGCTGCCGGGGCGCGCGGTGTCGGTCGTGGCGTCGACGCTGCTCGTGGGGCTCGTGTGGTGGGTGGCGCGGCGGCGTCGGGCGTCCGGCGTCGCGGCGGCGGGGATCGCTCTGCTCGTGGCATTCCATCCGCTGCTCGCGGTCTATGGCGGCGCGATCATGACCGAGGCCACGTTCCTGACACTCGCGTTCGCGGGCGTGGCGCTGCTCGATGCGACGCGGGCGCGCGCGGGCGGCGCGGTGCTCGGCGCCGCGTGGTGGGTGCGGCCGGAAGCGGCGGTCGTGACGCCGATCGCGGTGCTGCTCGCGCCGCTGCGTGCGCGCGAGCGCCTGCTCGCGCTCGCGTGCGCCGCGTGCGTGGCGCTCCCCTACTCGATCGTGCTGCGCGTCGAGCAGGGCTACTGGTCGTTGACCCCCAAGACGGCGCTCGTCCGGGCGCCGTACGCGGATGCGCGCGCGGCGGAGTGGCGACTCGCCGACAGCACCGCGTTCGCGGACACGACCGGGCTCGCCACGCGGCTCGCCCGCGACGGCGGCGCGATCGTGCGCGCGTACCCGGCGCGGCTCGGCGAGCAGGCGCGCGCGCTGCTCGCCGCGTGGCCGTGGCCGTGGTTGCTGCTCTCGCTCGCGGGCCTCACGACGGCCGCCGTGCGCGGGCCGTGGCTCGCGTTCTTCATATTGCCGTTCGCGTACCCGCTCGTCTCCGCTCCACCGGACCTGCGCTTCGCGCAGGCGCTGGTGCCGGCGCTGGCGCTCGCGGCGGGCGGCGGGCTCGCCGCGGCGCGCGCCCGCGGTCGCGCCGTGCTGATCGCGGCCGTCGTCGCGCTGCTCGGCGGCCTCGCGCTGCTCGCGACCGGTGACGCGGCGCGGCGCGCGCGTGCGTTCGACGACGGGCCCATCGCCGCCATGCGCGGCGCCGGCGCGTGGCTCGCCGCGCACGCGCCCGCCGGCGCGGTGATCATGGATCGCAAGAGCTACGTGGCGTTCTTTGCCCGGCGGGTCCACGTGCAGCTTCCGGACGAGCCGCTCGACGTGCTGCTCGACTACGCGCGCACGAGCGGCGCCACGTACGTCGTGGTCGAGGAGTACGTCGTCCGCTCGCTGCGCCCGCAGCTCGCACCGTTGCTCGATGGCGCGAGCCTCGCGCGCGAGCCGCGCGTGCGGCTGGCGTTCGCCACCCGGCCCGCGCCCGGCGACGGCGTGGCCGTGCTCGAGGTCGTGCGCTGACGAAGCGGCACTGGCACGTTGACCACGTGCCGCGGCTGGATCGCGGCCGCGGCCGGCACTGCGCGACGAAACCAGCCCACGCCAGCGCCGCGAGCGCCCTCGCGTGTCCGACGCCTCGTGAATTCCGAGTGTCGGGTCGCATCTCTTCCGCATTCCTCCATCGTGGTCGTCGAGCAGTGTTGTATTGTAATAGTGCAAGCTCGGCGTTCGAGCGCCTGCTTGCGGGCCGATCCCATCTCGACGCCCTTCGCTCCGCCTCGCGACCTCCCCCCGGGTCCCACCCTTGCCTCGAAGGAGCTCCGTGCCGCTCGGCCGCCGCGTTCGCCCCCGCACGCCCGCCGGCCCGGGTGCGCCCCGGTCGCGCGCGTGCGCGCTGGCGCTCGCCGCGCTGCTCGTCCCCGCCTGGGCGGGGGCGTTCACGCTCCACCGGCTGACGCTCGACCTCCGCGACGCCGCGATGAACCCAATCGACGCCCGCGTCTCGGTGCGCTCGGACACCACGATGTCGTACTACCCGGCGGCCCCGGACACGACGCTGATGGCGCACGACGGCTACTGCTACCCGACGCCCGCGTGCGCGATCGTGGTCCCCGAGGGCCCGGTCACGCTGAGCGTGAGCCGCGGCCCGGAGTGGGCGCCGCTCACGCGCACGTTCCGCCTCGTGAGCGACACCACGCTCACGGTGCGCTTGAACCGCTTCCTCGACATGCGCGCGCGCGGGTTCTTCTCCAGCGACCTGCACGTGCACTCGCAGCACCCGCCGATCGACTTCCCGGTCTCGCCGGTCAATGCCCGGCGCATCGCCCGTGCCGAGGACCTCGCGATCCTGCACCTGCTGGACGGCGACTACCGCTTCACCGGCGTCGAGGACCCGACCAGCGACGCGAACACGGTCATCTACTACTCGTTCGAGCACCGCCACATGACGTACGGCCACGTCGCGCTGCCCGGCCTCAAGACGGCCGTGCCGTGGGGCTGCTGCAGCGCGCCGGACGAGGCGTGGCCGATGCTGCGCGACCTGAGCCGGCAGGTCTCCGCTCCGGGACAGGCGCTGTTCGTGCTGGCCCATCCCTGGACCACGGACGACCAGGATCAGGACCGCGCGTGGCCGGGCACCGGGTTCGGCCGCGAGTTCCCGTTGCTCGCCGCGTTCGGACGGCTCGACGGTTTCGAGGTGGTGTCGTACAGCAACGTGCCGAACGAGCGCTGGGCCGACTGGTACGACGCGCTCTCGGCCGGGCTCAAACTCACGCCCACCGCGGGCACGGATGCGGTGCTCAACATCTTCGCCTACCGGCCCGCGGGCGCCTGGCGCATGTACGCCGAGGTCGGGGCGGGTGCCGGGCTCGACTACCGCACCTGGGTCGAGACCGTGCGCACCGGCAACGTCTTCGTGACCAGCCTGCCGCTGATCCCGCGCTTTCGCGTCGGCTCGCGCAGCCCGGGACAGGCGCTGGAGGCGCCGCTCGACACGACCACGTTCACGCTGTCGTTCGAGGCGGCCTGCGCGACCGGGCTCACGAAGCTCACCTTGGCCTCGAGCCGCGGGCCGGTGTGGACGCTCGACCTGTCGCGGCGCTCGCCGGCGATGACCCGTATCGACACCACGTTCACGCTGCGCACCGCGACGCCGGGCTGGCTCGCGCTGCGCGTGGACGGCGTCGCCGGTGACCGCTCGCTGCTCGGGCTGCCGGCCGTGGCCCATACGAACGCGGTGCGGCTCTTGAAGAACGGCGCGCCGCGCCTCTCGGGCGTGGCGTGCGGGCACATGCTGGACCGCATCGACGCGCTCGAGCGGAAGCTCGACGTCCGCCGCAACTGGGCGGCGGCGTGGCACGAGGACACGGTCGAGGCGGTGATCGGCGCGGCGCGCGCCCAGTTCGGCCGCGTGTTCACTCTGCGGCCGGCCGCGTTCCAGCTCGTGCCGCCCTCGTCCGGCGGCGCGGTGCGCTTCGACTGGTCGCGTGCGGTGGACCCCGAGCCGGGCGACAAGGTGCGCTACCGCATCACCGTCGCGGCGGACTCGCTGTTCAGCCAACCGGTGACGTTCTGGACCGACGATCCGTTCCTCGGCTCCACGCCGGTGCGGGGCAGCCTGCCGAGCTGGTGGCGCGTGGAGGCGGTGGATCGCGGCGGCAACGTCACGGCGTGCGATCCGCCGGCGTTCCGCGCGACGCTGCTCGTGGCGAACGGCGCCGTGGGCGGCGATGCGGATCCGTCGCGTCCGCACGTGTGGCCGAACCCGGCGCGCGGTCCGGTGCGGCTGCTGGGACTGGGCCCCGACGCGATGGTCGTGGACGTGGCCGGCCGCCGTGTCGCGTCCGCGGGGCACGGCCTGCGCGCCGCCGGCACCGCGTGGGAATGGGACGCGCGCGAGCGCGGCGGCCGCGTGGCGCCCGGGCTCTACTGGGCGATCTCGCGCTCGCGCCGTGTGTCGCTGCCGATCACGATCCTCGAGTAGCCCACCGCGTCCTCATCGCAGCAGGATCACGCGTCGCGTCATCACGTCGCTGCCGCGTACGAGCCGCACGAAGTAGAGCCCGGGCGGTGTGTGGGCGCTCGTGTCCAGATCGAAGACGTGCGCGCCCGGCGCGAGGCCGTCCACGACGCGGCGCTGGACGACGCGCCCCTGCACGTCCACGAGCGAGAGCTCGAGCGGCGCGGTGCGGTCCACGCTCAACGCCAGGCGCACGTCGCCGCGCGCCGGGTTGGACGCGATCGCGAGCGACAGCCCCGGCGCGCCCGCCGGCACCTGCACCCACACCGGGGCGGTGGAGCCGGCGAGCCGGTAGCCGTAGCGCCCGCCGGGCGTGACCGCGGCGTCCGCGAAGCGCGCGACGCCGTCGTCCGCCACCGCCGCGTCGCCGACCTCCGCGAACGCGCCGCCCGGCTCGGCCCGCTCCACCACGAGCGGACCCTCCGCGCCGCCGACGCGCCACTCGACGTGGACGCCGGCGGCGTCCGCGGTCGCCTGCAGCACCGGCGCGCCGGCGCCCGGCGAGCGGCGGCCTATGAACGCGGGTTCCACGTCCATCTCCAGCGTGCCGTACTTCACCGTGCCCAGGCGGAGCCTGAGTGACACCGGGCCATCCGCCGGCACGAGCGGCGCCCGGTAGCGCAGGCCCTCGGCATGCACCGCGAGCGGCGTCCACGCCGCGGACGATCCGACGCGGTAGAGCACCTCGGCCTGGATCGGCTGGCCCGGCATCGTCACGCCCACCGTGAACTCGACGTGCGGCGCGTGCACGCGGCCGAAGCGCACCTCTTGCACGGCATTGCCGCTCGCGAGCACGGCGAATGAGCGCAGCGTGGGCGTGATCGTGGCCGACGCCTGCGGCGCGAACGCGGCGCGCACCGTGGTCCGGCTGGGGGTGTCCAGCACGTGCGATTCGGCCGAGTGCAGCACGAACATCCCGTGCGTGCCCTGCTGGTGCGGGTACATCTGCGCGAGCTGCGGCGAGCCCAGCACGCCGCCCTCGTCGGCCAGCGTGTCGGCCACCACGACGCGACCGTCCACCGTCAACTCGTAGCTCGCGGGCGGACCGGTGTGCTTGGTGCCGAGCGCGTCGCCGAACACGCGCTGCGAGTGGCTCGGCTCCTCGTCGATCATGAACGCCTCGTTCTCCGCGACCAGCGAGCCGGCGAAGATGGCCGGGCCCTCGCCGAGCCCGATCCGATCGCCCGTGAGGTCGAGCACGGCGGCGTCCGCCAGCTCGTTCGGGTGCACGCCCACGGTGTCGCCGCGGTCCAGCGACAGCAACGGCGCCATGCTCGCGTACAGCTCGCCGACGCCGCGGTGGAACGCGGCGTCGCGCGCCTGGATGTACCAGCGGCCGAGCCGGTAGTGCCCGCGATAGGGCGCGGGCGAGATCCACTCGTCGACGTCGTACGACTGCGTGACCGGCGGCGCCAGTCCATTGACGTGCGCGATGCCGAACTCGTGGCCCGACCCGTCGGGGTACATGCGGAAGTCGAGCGGCACCACCGAATCCCCCGGGGCCACCGTGAAGTGCTGCGTCACGCGGCGCAGGCGCGCGGGATCGTTCGACTGCGTTCCCGACGTGAACGGGCCGGTCGCGGCCCCGGCCACGTCGGCGCGCACGGGGCCGGTGTCGATGTACGCCGACCATTCGAGCTTGTAGTCGGGGCCGGCCTCGGGCACGAGCGAGGCCGCGATCGGCGGGAAACCGACGATCCCCAGGAAAGCGCCGCTTGCGTGCACGAGGCGCAGGTCCATGCGCGTCGCGGCCAGCGGCTGCGCGTCGTGGCCCACGAACCCCCACGCCAGCGCGCGATCCAGCGGCATGTCGCCGACGTCGACCTGGGCGTCGGCCGATAGCAACAGGCCGCGGGCGAGCTTGAACGGCCGGTCCAGGCCGAAGCCGAACGCCATCGCGTCGTACGTGCCGGCGGGGAGCAGCCAGGTCGAGGCGAACCCCTTGGCCGGCCATGCGCGCTGGGCGTCGTGCACCACGCCGACGATGTCCGAGCCGCGGTCGCGCACGCGGAGCTCGAGGCAATCGTGCAGCGAGTACGGGACGCGCCGCACCTCGCTCCCGTCCTGCACCTCGATCACGCCCTCCGCCGCGAACGGTGGCGTGCGGTTGGACGCTCGCGCCGCGTGCACGGTGAGGCGCACGGCCACGGTCTGCTCCGCACCGTTCGCCAGCACGATCTGCCCGGGCTCGACCAGCACGTCCACGCCCGGCGGGTTGCCCTCGGGGACCGCGCGCAGCGTGACCGTCTGCGCGCCGGCCGCGTGCGAGCGCACGCGCAGCCCCAGCGTGAGGGTGGTGTCGCCGCAGTCGGGCAGCACTCGACCGAACGCGAGCCGCGTTGGCAGCGCGAACAGGGTCGCGGTGGCGGACGCGTACGCGTCCAGCCGGCCCGCCCCCTGCTCGTAGATCGCGCGGCCCGTGTTCTTCGCGGCGCCGATGAGCGCCGAGCGCAGCTCCTCGTGCGTCCACTCCGGGTGCAGCTGGCGCAGCAGCGCCACGGCGCCGGCCACGTGCGGCGCGGCCATGCTCGTCCCGGTCATCGCGATACGGCCGCCGCCCAAAGCGGCCGAGACGATGTCCGTGCCGGGCGCCGCCAGGTCCGGCTTCGGCACCAGGTCCGGGCCGGGGCCGCGCGACGAAAACACCGCGGTTCCGTCCTGGCGGTCGACCGCGCCCACCGCCACCGCGCCGCGCGCGATGGCCGGGTCGGCGATCGTGAACAGCGTGAACGCATTGCCCGCCGCGACCACGACCGTGGTGCCCATCGCGTCCAGCGCGTCCACCGCGCGCGAGAACGCGTCGTCCGGGTCGCCCCCGCCCGCGCCCAGGCTCATGTTGACGACGTCGAGATGATCGTCGGTGGTCGGGTCCTGGTCGGGGTCCGCGCAGCGCTCGAGCGCCGCCAGGACGTCGGACGTGCGCCCGCTGCCGTTGGCGTCGAGCACCTTGTAGGCGTAGAGCGTGGCCTCGGTCGCCATGCCCACCACGCCGCCGCCGTTGCCCGCGATGATGCCCGCGACGTGCGTGCCGTGGCCCATGTCGTCCATGGGATCGCCGTCTCGGTTCACGAAGTCCTCGCCGCCGGCCACGCGCGTGCCGGGCCCGAACGCGCCGCCGAACGCCGGGTGGTGGTAGTCGATGCCCGTGTCGACGAGACCCACACGCACGCCGCGGCCGGTGCCGTGGAGCAGGTTCCGCACGAGGTCGCCGCGCACCTGGGCGACGCTGCGGTCGAGCGATGCCTGCACCTCTCGGTCCTCCTCCACCGCCGCCACGCCGGGCAGGGCGCGGAGCGCCGCCTCCCAGTGGGCGGGCGCTTCCACGGCCGCGCCGGCGATCAGCCGGTCGAAGCGCCGCGTGACCCGCACGCCCGCGTCGCCCGAGACGCCGAACCGGCCGGGATCGCTCCGGGCGAGCGCCTGCTCGAAGCGCTGCTCGAGCGCGTCGCGCGCGGCAACGCGCTCGGGCGCGGAGGCGGCAGGGGCGCCCTCCGTGAAGCGAACGATGTAGCGGCCCGTACCCGCGGCGACGGGCGCCACCGTGACCCGAGTCCCGTCGCCGACGACGCGCAGGCCCGATCCGCCATCCGGGAGCCAGGTGGCGCCGGCCGCGGCTCCGAGCCCGTGCGGGCGCACGAGCACGGTCCCGCGCGGGGGCCCGGCGAAGGCGGATGCGGCAAGGAGGCTCGAGACGGCGAGTGCGCCGGCGAAGGCGCGCGGGAAGCGCATGTGGGGGCTCTCGAAGGGCGGGTCGCGGCAACGACGATACCACGCCGCGCCCGGCCGGCCGTGCCCCCGGGGTCGCTCGCTACTGCGCTCCCGCCGCGCGCGGCGCGGCCTCCACCTGGTCCGGTCCGACGACCGGCGCGTGCACGACGCCCTGCTCGAGCCACGTGTAGCGGCCGTCGAGCATGGCGCGCGCGGAGGAATAATTGTGCGCGTCGTCGTTCGACGCGATGCCGTCGAACAATGCCTCGACCCGGCGGCGGGCGGCGCGGCAGAACGTGTCGGCCAGCTCGTACGGCGTGCGGCCGGCGAGCCCGCGCTTCACGTCGCGGCGCGCGCGCACGATCGTCGCCGACATCGCGAACAGCTCGGAGCCCACGTCCACGGCGCGGAACAGCAGGCCCTGCTTGCGCTCGAGCGCCGGACCGTTCAGCACCATCAGATGGAACATCTGCCGCGCGAGCCGGCGCGACGTGCGCTCGATCCAGCGCACGTGGCCGGCGAGCGGGCCGAACGACAGGTACTGCGGCCAGCGGCCCCAGCCGAGCCAGCGGCTCGGGTACCAGCCGGCGTAGAACGCCCCGGCTCGAACCATGCCGGCGATGCGCTTGCTAAAGGCCACGCCGGGCATCACCACGTCCCCCGCGACCTTCAGGTGCAGGTCCAGCGCCTCGCGCGCGATGAACAGGCGCATGACCTGGTTCGAGCCCTCGAAGATACGGTTGATGCGCACGTCGCGCATCGCGCGCTCGAGCGCGATCGGCGGCTCGCCGCGCGAGGCCAGGCTCGGCGCCGTTTCGTAGCCGCGCCCGCCGCGGATCTGCATGGCGTCGTCGCACAGGGCCCAGCCGACGTCGGTGTTCCACAGCTTGCCGAGCGCGGCCTCGAGCCGGATGTCGCTCTTGCCCTTGTCGGCGAGAAGGCAGCCCAGGTCGGCCACGGATTCCATCGCGTACGTGTCGGCGGCCATGCGCGCGAGCATGTGCGCCACCGCCTCGTGCCGGCCCACCGGCTTGCCCCACTGCGCGCGCTCGTTCGCCCACACGCGGCAGACGCCGAGGCACCACTTTCCAAGTGCAGCCATCGTCGCTGGGAGGGTCAGCCGTCCGGTGTTGAGCGTGATCAGCGCGAGCTTCAGGCCCTTGCCCTCGCCCCACAACAGGTTCTCGCGCGGCACGCGCACGTTCGTGAAGCGGATGACGCCGTTCTCGATGCCGCGGATGCCCATGAACTCGAGCCGGTGCGGCACCTCGACGCCCGGCCAGCTCGTCTCGACGATGAACGCCGTGATCGGGCCCGGCTTGCCGTCGCGGCCCGGCGTGCGCGCCATCACCACCATGAGCTCGGCCACGGGCCCGTTCGTGATCCACAGCTTCTCGCCGTTCAGGATCCATGCACTGCCGTCCGTGGCGGGCGTGGCCGTGGTCGTCATGCGCGCCGGGTCGGAGCCGACCTCGGCCTCGGTCAGGGCGAACGCGGAGATCGCGCCCTTCGCGAGTCGCGGCAGGAAGCGCTGCTTCTGCTCGGGCGTGCCGAACATCTTGACCGGCCCCGGCACGCCGATCGACTGGTGCGCCGACAGCAACGCCACGAGCGGGCTGCTCACGGTCGAGACCAGCGACATCGCGCGGCAATAGGTGTACTGCGACAACTCGAGCCCGCCGTACTCGCGCGGGATCTTGATGCCGAAGGCGCCAATGTCGCGCAGGCCCTGGATCGTCTCTTCGGGGATGCGCGCGTCGCGCTCGATCCGCTCGGCGTCCACCTTCTCGCGCACGAAGCGCTCGAGCGTGCTGAGGAAGGTCTCGGCCCGCTGCTGCTCCTCTGGGTCGGGCTCCGGCCACGGGTGGATGAGCGACAGGTCGAGCCGGCCCAGGAACAGCTCGCGCACGAACGACGGCGCCTCCCAGGTGGTTTCGCGCGCGCCCTCAGCGACGGCTCGGGCCTCGTGCTCGCTCACGTGGGGCTTGCTGGCTTCGCTCATGGTCGTCCTCTTGTCCGGAGGGGGCGCGGCGTGCCGCGGGCCGCGAACATTAGGATGCGCCTGACTCTAGTCCGTCGCCGCGGGAAGGCGCCAATCTCGTAAGGGGACCCGCCGGGCGCACGTCCATCCCGGGGTTTTCGGCCCGATCGGGGCCTTGCTGAAGCGCGTTCGGACGCGGGTTGAGCCGCGTCCCGCCGCGTCAGACGCGCACGCCGGCCAGCTTCTCCCAGCCCGTGCCCTCGTGGCCGAAGCGGAACGCGTCGGGGTGGAGCCCCTCCGCCAGGCACTCGAGCGTCTCCACGACGCGCGGGCCCGGCCGGTTGAACAGCGCGTTGCCGTCGCCGAGGAACACGCGGCCCTCGCGCACCGCGCGCAGGTCGCTCCACCCCGGCCGCGAGGTCAGCGCGGCCAGCTCGGCGCGCGTGCGGGCGAGGTCGAAGCCGCACGGCGTCACCCAGATGGCGTCCGGCTCGGCGGCCGCGAGCTGCTCGAAGCGCAGCGGCCCGGCGTGCTGCCCCGCCTTGCCCAGCACGTCCTCGGCGCCGGCGAGCTCGATCAGCTCCGGCGTCCAGTTGCCGGCGGCCATGAGCGGCTCGAGCCACTCGATGCACGCCACCCGCGGGCGCTCGCGGCCCCGGGCGCGCTCGGCGATGCCGCGCATGCGCGAGCGCAGCCTTGTCACGAGCTGCACGCCGCGCTCGGGCACGCCCAGCGCGGACGCGATCGCGCGCATGTCCGCCCACACGTCGGCGAGCGCGTCGGGCCGCATCGACACGACTTTGGGGCGCGAGGGCAGGCCCAAGCGGACCGCCTCCTCCACGTCGCGCAGGCTCACGGCGCACACCTCGCACTGCACCTGCGTCACGAGCAGGTCGGGCCGCAGCGCCGCCAGCCGCTCCACGTCCACCGTGTACACCGACAGCGCCTGCGACACGAGGCCGCGCACGCTCTTGTCGATTTCCGCCGAGCGCGCACCCACGTCGATGCGCGGTGCGGTCACGGGCGGCAGGCGCTTCACCCACGGCGGCTGGTCGCACTCGTGCGAGCGGCCCACGAGTCGTTCGCCGCAGTCCAGCGCGCACACGATCTCGGTCGCGGAGGCGAGCAGCGTCACGACGCGGCGCGGTTCCAGGCGGGGGCCTCCCAGGTTCGGTTCGCAAATCGACCGGGCCCCGTCGCGGGAGCGCCGGCCGTCGAGGGCGCGGGGCGAGCCGCGCCTCGCTCGTTACTACCCCGCGCCGCGCGTTCGCTCCCGGCAAAGCGCTGCACGTCGCCGCGAGCACCGAAGAGTTCACGACGGCTTGTCGTGCTCTCGCGCGTTCGGGTATCTTGGCGCGCCCTCAGGGGCAGGGCCTCCCTGCCTCGCGGGTTTCTTCTGTCCCCCGCCGACCGGGCCGCATCCCCCACGCTGCACCCCGCGTGGCCCGGAACCGTCGGGCCCTCCCGGCGTTCCGCCGGAAGCCATCCTGGATCAGGAGCCGACGATGACCTTGTTCCGCACCGCGGGCGCCGCCCTGCGGAGACTGACCACGCCTGCCCTGTTCGCCGCGTTGGCCGCGGCGTGTCTCCCGGCCGCCGCGTTCGCGAGCGAGCTCGACCTGCAGCTGCCGACGCTCGAGCCGTCGCAACGCACGCTGCTCATGGCCGGCCTCGCCGTGTGCGTCATCGGCATGCTGTTCGGCCTGGTGATGTTCAACCAGGTCAAGGGGATGCCGGCGCACCAGGCCATGCTCGACGTCAGCAACACGATCTACGAGACGTGCAAGGCCTACCTCTTGAAGCAGGGCCAGCTGCTCATGGTGCTCGAGATCTTCATCGGCGCCTGCATCGTCTACTACTTCGGCTTCCTGCAGCACCTCGACGCCGGGCGCGTGCTCACGATCCTGCTGTTCTCCGTGCTCGGCATCCTCGGATCGTACGGCGTGGCGTGGTTCGGCATCCGCATGAACACGTTCGCGAACAGCCGCACCGCGTTCGCGTCCTTGAAGGGCAAGCCGTTGCCGGTCTACGAGATCCCGCTCCAGGCCGGCATGAGCATCGGCGTGCTGCTGATCTGCGTCGAGCTGCTCATGATGCTGGCGATCCTGCTGTGGGTGCCGCCCGCGCAGGCGGGCGCCTGCTTCCTCGGCTTCGCGATCGGCGAGTCGCTCGGCGCCTCGGCGCTGCGCATCGCCGGCGGCATCTTCACCAAGATCGCCGACATCGGCTCCGACCTGATGAAGGTCGTGTTCAAGATCAAGGAGGACGACCCCCGCAATCCGGGCGTCATCGCCGACTGCACCGGCGACAACGCCGGCGATTCCGTGGGCCCCACCGCGGACGGCTTCGAGACCTACGGCGTGACCGGCGTGGCGCTGATCTCGTTCATCGCGCTCGCGGTCGGCGTGCCGGGGGACGCGGCCATGACGGACCACTACAAAGCGATCTTCCTCACGTGGATCTTCGTCATGCGCGTGCTGATGATCGGCACGTCGATCGTGAGCTACCTCGGCAACGCCGCGGTGGCGCGCGCGCAGAACTCGGGCAAGGACAAGATCGACTTCGAGGCGCCGCTCACGAGCCTCGTCTGGGTGTGCTCGGTGCTGTCCATCGTGGTGACGTTCACGGTGTCGCGCTGGCTGCTGGCGCCGCTCGGCGGCAACCTGTGGGCGACGCTGTCGATCATCATCTCGTGCGGCACGCTCGCGGCGGCGGTCATCCCCGAGTTCACGAAGGTGTTCACGAGCTCGCACTCGCGGCACGTGGCCGAGGTCGTGGCCGCGAGCAAGGAGGGCGGCGCCTCGCTCAACATCCTGTCCGGCATGGTGGCGGGCAACTTCTCGGTGTTCTGGAAGGCGCTGACGCTCGCCGTGCTGTTGCTCATCGCCTACCACTTCTCGCAGCAGGGCCTCGAGCAGTACATGCAGCACCCGGCCGTGTTCGCGTTCGGCCTCGTCGCGTTCGGGCTCCTGGGCATGGGCCCGGTGACGATCGCGGTCGACTCCTACGGCCCGGTCACGGACAACGCCCAGTCGATCTTCGAGCTGTCGCAGGTCGAGACCACGCCGGGCGTGTCCGGCGACATCGAGAAGAAGTTCGGCTTCAAGCCCGACTTCGAGAAGGGCAAGCACTACCTCGAGGACAACGACGGCGCCGGCAACACGTTCAAGGCCACGGCCAAGCCGGTGCTGATCGCCACCGCCGTCGCGGGCGCCACGACGATGCTGTTCTCGATCATCCTCGTGCTCACGAAGCACTACGCGGACATGGGGCAGGTGTTCTCGCTCGACCTGCTGAACGCCTACGTCATCCTCGGGCTGTTGATGGGCGGCGCGACCGTGTACTGGTTCACCGGCGCGTCCATGCAGGCGGTGACGACGGGCGCCTACCGCGCGGTCGAGTACATCAAGAAGAACATCAAGCTCGACTCGGCCGAGGCGGCGAGCATCGAGACCTCCCGCACGGTGGTGCGCATCTGCACGCAGTACGCGCAGGCCGGCATGTTCAACATCTTCGTGGTCATCTTCTGCATCACGATCGCGTACGCGTTCTTCAACCCGGCGTTCTTCATCTCCTACCTCGTGAGCATCGCCGTCGTCGGCCTGTTCCAGGCCGTGTACATGGCGAACGCCGGCGGCGCCTGGGACAACGCCAAGAAGGTGGTCGAGGTGGAGCTGCACGCGAAGGGCACCGAGCTGCACGCGGCCTCGGTCGTGGGCGACACCGTGGGCGACCCGTACAAGGACACGTCGTCCGTGGCGCTGAACCCGATCATCAAGTTCACCACGTTGTTCGGGCTGCTGGCCGTGGAGATGGGCGTCGCGAATCCCTCGATCGCCATCCCCGTGGCTGCGGCGTTCATGCTGGTGGCGCTGTTCTTCGTCTGGCGGTCGTTCTACGGGATGCGCATCGCGAGTCAGTGAGACGGCGTTCTCGCCGCTTTTCGGAGAGCCCCCGGGGGCCCGCTGGTGACCCCGGGGGTTCGTCATTTCAGCGGGCACCGGCGCGGGTTCGGACGCGTTCGGCGCACCCAAACTCGCCGCCGGTCGGGCGGAAGCGGGCACCGGGCCGAAACTGAAAGTGTTTGCATGTTGCAACGCCGCGGCTAGACTTCCGGGACGCTTGGGACCATTTGGCCAAGAGGGCTCCCCCATATGTCGCGATCCCGACTGACGACCCGCCTCCGAATCGCCAGCCTCATCGCCAGCCTCATCGCCAGCCTCCTTCTCACGAGCAGCCTGCTCGCCACCCGGGCGACCGCCGCCACGGTCAGCAACCTCCGGGCGGATTTCCACGACGGCCAGACGTTCCTCACCTGGGACGACCTCCCGGGCACGGGCTGGCTCTACCACGTCTTCGCCTCCTCGTCGGCGCTCACCGACGCGGGGTCGATCGACAACGCCGTGGAGTTGGCGCAGGTCGGGGACCGGAGCAGCGTCGACGACCGCATCACGTCGCTGCTCGGCCAGACGCTCACGTACCGCATCGCCGAGGACCAGCCGCCGCTCGACGTGAACCGCGGGTTGTTCGTGGCCACGCCGGTGATCGGCGCGCTCACGTTCTACGCCGTGATCGCCGAGCGCATCGGCTTCGGCGAGGACGTGACCGTGATCCCGGGCCGCAATGCCACGCCCGATCCCGTGTGGGAGCGGGTTCAGCGCCCGCGCCCCGTCTGGCAGCGCTCGCTCACCTCGCCGAAGGGCGAGGACTACGTCATGTGGACCACGAACGTGCCCTCGCCCGTGTTCCCGGCGATGTGCAACCTAGCGGGGTGGGCGTTCCACGTCGGGCTCATCAAGGGCGCGCCCGGCGGCGCGCTGGTCCTCCACGGCCACGGCCGCGGCGGCAACTTCTTCAACTCGTTCATCGGCACCGGTGCGCCGGGTGAGTGGGTGCTGTCGATCGACGACTACGTGCCCACGACGGACATGTCCACGTTCTACTTCGGCTACGAGGTCGACTACGACCTCGAGCAGCCGACGAACTTCCCGCGCGCCGCGGGCGGACTCGTCGGCGACTTCACCGAGCAACGCGTGATGTACCTGCTCGGCTGGGCGGACCGCGAGATCCCGCACGATCCGACCCGCGTGTACGCGATGGGCGTGTCCATGGGCGGCTCGTTCGCGTTCTTCATGGCTTGGCACCATCCGGACCGCATCGCGGGCGCGCTGTCCGTGATCCCGAAGATCTGCCTGGGCTATCGGCCCGACGTCTACGCGGACCTGCGCACGTCCCTCGACCGCATGTGGGGCTCGCCCGACCTGGACCTGCCGAGCACGACCGGGGCGCGCGTGTTCCAGTGGATGGACGGCCGCGAGCAGGCGCGCATCGAGCGCCACCGCGGCTCGGCACCGATCGTCGCGTTCTGCGGCACGCAGGACAACGTCACGGGCTGGAGCGAGAAGGTGGGCTACTTCCAGGCCATGCAGTCGCAGACCGGCGGCGGCACCTGGTTCTGGGACGACCGCGATCACTACACGCCGCACGAGCAGACGGAGTGGTTCCCGATGATGTCGTCGCGGCAGCTGTACAAGTACCGCGTCGACCAGAGCTACCCCGCGTTCACGAACTGCTCCACGAACAGCAACTTCGGCGACGGCGACCCGACGACTGCGGAGCCGATCGGCCAGATCAACGGGCTCGTGGACTGGGACGAGACCGCCACGCAGGAGTCGTACCTGCGCTGGGAGGTCACGTTGAAGACGCGCAGCGTGACGTTGAAGGACGGCGTGATCGGGGCGCCGCCCTCGCTCACGGTCGACGTGACGCCTCGCCGCCTGCAGAGCTTCGTGGTCGCGCAGCAGGTGACGTACCGCTTCGAGGTCCGGCGCGTGTCGGACGGCGTGCTGATCCAGACCGGCACCGCGACCCCGGACCAGGACGCCGTGCTCACGCTGCCGCAGATCCAGGTGCTGAACACGGGCGTGCGGCTGACCGTGGCCCCCAGCGCGCTGACCGGCGTGGAGCCGGGCGCGTCGGCACGGACGCAGCCGCACCTCGCGCTGTCGCGGAACCCGGTCCAGGACAAGGCCTCGCTCACGATCGAGTGGCCGGGCGAAGGCGACGGCGTCGTGGAGCTGTTCGACATGCAGGGCCGCCGCGTGCGCACGGAGTTCGCGGGCTCCGCGAAGGGCATGACGGAGCGCACGTTCCAGGCCGCGAGCCTCGCGCCGGGGTTGTACCTGCTCAAGGCGCACCAGGGCTCGGCCAGCGCGATCCGCCGGGTGACCGTGATCCACTGACGCTCCCTGGGTCATCCGTCGAGCCGGGGCCCGGCGCTTGCCGGGCCTCGCGCGTTTTCGTGGGCGGCTACAGCTCGTTGCGGCGGATGATCTCCGCGTAGCGCCACGCGCTCGGGCGGATGCGGCGCAGCTGCGTCGCGAAGTCCACCTCGACCAGGCCGAAGCAGGCTTGGTAGCCGTCCGCCCACTCGAAGTTGTCGAGCAGCGACCAGTGCAGGTAGCCGACGCAGTTCACGCCATCGGCGATGGCGCGCGCGACCTGCCACAGGTGCATGAACAGGAACACCCAGCGGTCGTCGTCGTTGCGGGCCGGGATGCCGTTCTCGGTGATGAGGATCGGGAGCCTGTAGCGCGAGAACTCGCGCAGGAACTGCGCCAGCCCCTCCGGGTACACCTCCCAGCCCAGGTCGTTCAGCTTGCCGCGCTGCTGGCGGTGGTCGCGCTTCGCGAAGTCGCCCACCAGCCCCGGCAGGTTGTAGCCCGAGTTCCGGACGAAGTCGCGCGTGTAGTAGTTGACGCCGACGAAGTCGAGCGTGCGTGCCACCGGCAGGTTCTCCCAGAACAGGCCCGGCACGCGCAGCGCGCCCGTGTGCAGCGCCTCGAGGAACAGGTGGTTGAACAGGTGGCCGCGCACCGCCACGGACCAGCGGTCCATCCAGTTCGTGGGGTCGTCGGGCGATAGCGCGAGCGCGTGCTGGGCGATACCCACCTTCGCGTCGGGGCGCTGGCTGTGGATCGCGTGGTACATGCGCACGTGGGTGCGCAGCATCATCCGCAGCACGCGCAGCGCCGTCGGCCACGCGCGCACCTTCCCCGGCGGCCACTGGCCGATCAACCAGCCCTTGAACACCTGCACCACGGGCTCGTTGAGCGTGATCCACCAGCGCGCGAGCGGCCCCAGCGCCTCGAGCACGCGCAGCACGTAGCGCTCCATGGCGCGCTCGATCTGCGGGTTCTCCCAGCCGCCCTTGTCGGCGAGCCACTTGGGCAGCGTGTAGTGGAACAGCGTGACCACGGGCTCGATGCCGCGCTCGTTCAGCGCCACGAGCACGTCGCGGTAGTGGTCGATCGCCGTCTCGCTCCAGTGGTCCTCGCGCGGCTCGATGCGACTCCACTCGATCGAGAACCGGTGCGCGTTGTGCCCGATCGAGCGCGCCAGGTCGAAGTCGGAGCGGTAGCGGTGCCAATGGTCGCAGGCCGCACCGCTCGGCGTGGCCACGCGTCCGGCGTGCTCCCACGCCCACCAGTCGTTGTGGACGTTGCCGCCCTCGACCTGGTGCGCGCTGGTGGCGGCGCCCCACAGGAAGCCGTGCGGGAAGCGGAAGTTCGCCGCGGCGCCGGTGTCCGGGGGCTCGGGCGCCTCCGGCGGGCGCTCCTCGCGAAGCGGCGACGCGGGCCAAGTTCGCTGCTCCTGCACGCCTCCCTCCCTGGTCGCGACCCACGCCTGGCCC
>Ga0066903_100001106_pt1 | contig 19003 bp, 18 predicted proteins | sample PanSoiMetaGPlot1_FD_67491 | JGI IMG/M metagenome (GOLD analysis project Ga0066903, IMG submission 67491) | Tropical forest soil microbial communities from Panama analyzed to predict greenhouse gas emissions - Panama Soil - Plot 1 (version 2) | ecosystem: Environmental > Terrestrial > Soil >... | reverse complement strand
CCGGCTCGCGGGCGTGCAGCGCCAGGAGCACGGCGGCATGAAGCTCGTACAGGTGCTGTCCGGCGGCGATCCAGGTCGAGCGTTCGTAGCCGGCGCGGATGGCCCCGCGCGTCTCCTCGGTGATCCGGATCGCGGCGCGAACGTGCGCCAGCGACTCGGGCAAGAGACCCCGATCCAGCTCCGTCTGCGCCAGGTGGTAGTTGCAGAAACCCTCGTGGTACCGATCTCCGAGCTGCTGGAGGGTCGCGCAGGTCTCGAGCAGGCTCGCCCGCGCCTCGTCCAGACGCCCGGTCGCGGCCAGGACGCGGGCCTGGTGCATCCGGATGGTGGCGGACATGCGCGGGTCGCCGCTGGCCTCCATCCGGCGGAGCGCCTCGGCGAGTAGGCTCGCGGCCTCGCCGAGGCGACCCTGCTCGAGCCGGATCCGGCCCATGAAGTTGATGGCCAGCGCAGCGGGGGCATCGGTCCCCGCCCTGTCGAGCAAGGGCAGTGCCCGCTGAAGCGAACGCCACGCCTCGTCCCAGCGTTTCAGGTCGTGCAAGGTGGTGCCGATCGAGTACTCAGCGAGGCCCTCCCCACGAAAGTTGCCGAGCGCGCGGAACCGCGCCCGAGCATCGCGAAGGTCCGCGAGGCCACGGTCAAAGTCTCCGAGGGCGATGTACTGGAGGGCGCGGTTCTTCAGCACCACTGGGTACGCGGTCTCGTCTCCGTCCTGACGCAGGAGCTCGATCGCCTCCGTGTAACGGGCGATCGAGCCGGGCACATCCCCCAGGTAGGCCTGGGCGATCGCCATCCCGTTGACGATCTGCCCCTCGGAGTAGGGATTGGGCGGCGTGAGCGCGCGGCGCAGCGCGAGCGCCTGGGCGAAGAGCTCCAGTGCCGTCTGCGATTCGCCCTGCTCCATGTGCGCCACCGCCAGCTGGTCCAGGCAGCGGCTCTCGCCAGAGCGATCGCCCGAGCGCCGCCACAGAGGGAGGGCACGCTCCACGGCCCGCTGGGCGTCCTGGAGCCGGTCGGTCGCGACGAGCATCTCCGACATGCCCGAGAGTGCCCGGGCCTCCTCGAAGTCGTCCCGCAGCGCTCCGAACTCGTCGGCGGACTGCTCGTACAGCTCGAACATCCGCGGAAAGTTCACCGCCTCATCCGTTTCCGCGAGGAGATCGGCCTCGAAGCGACGGCGCTCAGCGTGGATCCGGCGGCGGTCGGTGTCCGTCGCCGGATGCGGCACGTTGACGCGGATCTGGAAGCGGCCGGCTCGGGCGCGGGGGCTGCGGAGCCGCGCCTCGATGCGCTGCGTCCCCGCCCGGGGCGCGATGACGGTCAGGGTGACCGGGTCTAGACTGCCCTGGGAACTGGCCTCTCCGACCGTCTCGCCGTCCGGGGTCACGACTCGGACCACCAGATCCAGGTGCACGTGGTCCACGCGGAGGTGCACGGCCGAGCCCTCGTTCGCGTCGAGGAGGAAGGTGCGAACCTCGCCCGGCCCGACCTCGGCCTCGGTCGCCACTCCCGGGACGAGCCGCTGGTCTCCATGGGCGGCGCCGGCTGCGAACATCGAGAGAAGGACCAGGCCGCCCCAGCGCCGTGTGTCTCCTCCTGCACGCATGGTGTCACCGAGCTACCCGGAAGCGGTGCCCCGGCAGCTGCGTGCGCCGTCCGCTGGCGGTTTCGCCTTCGAGGGCGAGCACGTAGTTCCCTTTCGGAATCAGCCCCGCGTCGATGGCCAGCACCACCGCGTCACGCGAGCTCGGAGGGAAGAGGCCGGTGAAGACCTCGGTCCCGTCCTCCCGGGAGAGGCGGACGCGGTAGCGGCTGAACCGCGGCGGCGACTCGCGCTCGACCGACAGGACCACCGGGCCACTGTCCTCCACGATCCGGAGGGTGGGCAGGTCCGTGCCGCGCGTAGCGACCAGCATCAGGACCGGGACCGGGATCGGGACGGGCGGCCGGACGGCAGGAGTGACCGCCGCCGCCGGTGGCTCTTGCTGCCTCCGCGCCAGCTCCTGCGCTCGTGCTTCTGCCGCTGCGCGGGCCTCCCGCTCCGCCTCGAGGACTCGCCCGAGACGCCGCTGCTCGGTCACCCCCCAGCCGAGAGCAGCCGCCGCCACCACGGAAGCGGCGAGGGCCAACCCTGTGACTCCGGGAGACCTTCGGCGCGGGGTCGGGAGCGTCTCCACGGGCGCGGCCGAGGGGCCGAGCCCGCGCAGCCCCGCTGCCAGGCCCTGGGCGGCCTCCACCTGGTCGAGGCACTGCGGACAGTCCACGAGGTGCGCCTCGAATTCCGTGCGCTCGGCTTCGCCAAGCCGATCCGTGACGTAGGACTCGACGAGGCCGTCGTCCTCGATCCGCTGGTGGTCCATGTCCCCGCTCAAAGGTGCCGCGAGCGAGCCGATTGTCGCGCCATCCAGAGCTCCTGGAAGCGTTTCCGAGCACGGTGTAGCACCCGGTTGAACTGGAGGCTGCTCAGGCCGTGGTCGGCCTGGATCCGTTCCTTGCTCTCCTGGCCCAGGTAGAACCGGCGGAGCAGATCGCGATCCCGCTCCACCGGGAGCTCCTCCAAGACCTGACGGACGAGACGGACTTCCTCTGCCCGGCTCATCCGCTCCAGGGCGTCCGGCTCCTGGTCCTCGAGGCGGGCCAGACGGAGGGTGCTGTCCTCCGCGACCTTCCGTGCGCGCTGGTAGTGCCGGGTGGCGAGATTGCGGGCCAGGGAGGCGACGAAGGCGGGGAGCTGCGCGGGGGCTCGCACCTCTCCGGCACGGAGCCGCTCGAGGAGGACCCGGAGCGTCTCCTGGTGCAGGTCGTCGCTCACCGCGGCGTCGCGGGCCACGGTGCGCAGGATGGCGCGAATGCCGCGGCTGAACCGCTCGACGAGCTCGCGCTCGGCGGCAGTCTCCCCGTCCAGGATGCGTCGCACCAGCGTTTCCAATGCTTCGGTCAGAGCGACGCGATTCTCTCAGATCCCACGCATTCCCCGACCAGCTCCTCCGCGAGCGTTCAGCGCACCCAGCGGCATTGTTCCGCAGTCGAAAACCCAAGCCACCGCATGGCAGTCAGGGCGACGGGTGTTGGGCGACCGCAGCCTCGTCGCAGCCGGGACCGACGTCGGCGCTCGGATCGGCGATGTGGAGAGACATCTGGCCCTGGCTGTCGGCGAGGTCGCGGGCCATCGCCGCAGTCGCCCTCGCGGGCGGGTGCGCTGCACGTGCGCTGAGGTGGCGGACAGTGCCGTACGCCAGCACGGCGAGGAGCGCGAAGAGCACCACCTGGAAGAGGGATTGCTCGCGAGCGAGACGATTCATGGAAGCTCCGCAGCAGAGGTCCTTCCTCGTGGTGCGGGGAGCGACCGATTCATCGCACCCGGTCGTCCTGATCCGTTCGGTGAGACAGCGCACTGAGTGCCTGCACTGTTTCTGGTGGACCCCGGGCGTGCTCCCCGCGGGGTGCTGGGGGTTTTCTCAAATGGTTCGTCGAGTGCTGTTCTTCGCCGCCTTCCTCGCGCTGGCGGCTTGCGGAAAGGACGCCCAGCCAGCCGGAGCCGATGCGAAAGCGGCCGCAGCCGGAGTGGATCAGGAGGCGGCCACGAGCGTTCCCCCTTTCGATGGATCCCAGCTCTATTCGCTGAACCGCTCGGGCTTCGCCCTGACGATGAACGCGAGCGGCGGGCCGCTGAACGATCCGTCGAACCCCTTCTTCCAGTCACTCGGGACCAACGGGCGCTCCTGCCACACCTGCCACGAGCCCGAGACGGGGATGACCCTCACTCCTGAGCGCGCCCGGCTCCGGTTCGAAGCCAGCCGCGGGCTGGAGCCGCTCTTCCGGACCAACGACGGATCGGTCTCACCCAACGCCGATGTCTCGTCCTACGCGGCGCGGAGGCAGGCCTTCGCGCTCCTTCTCGACCGCGGGCTGATCCGCGTGGGGATCGGCATGCCGGCGGCAGGCGCCGAGTTCGAGCTGGTCGCGGTCGACGACCCCTACGGCTTCGCCAGCGCGAAGGAGCTGTCGCTGTTCCGGCGCCCGCTGCCGTCAGCGAACCTCCGCTTCCTCAGCACGGTGATGTGGGACGGTCGCGAGACCTTCAAGGACAGCTCGTCGCCCACCGGGTTCGCCACCATCCACTTCGATCTTTCCGATCAGGCCAACGGAGCCACCACCGGCCATGCGCAGGGCCAGCCGCTGAGCCAGGAGCAGCGGGAGAGCATCGTCAACTTCGAGATGCAGCTCTTCACCGCCCAGGCATTCGACTTCCGAGCCGGAGCGCTGAATGCCGACGGGGCGGAGGGTGGCCCGACGCCGCTGGTGACCCAGGAGTACTACTTCGGCATCAACGATCCGCTCGGCGCCGATCCCGAGGGCTTCAATCCGGTTGCCATGACCCTCTACACCGCGTGGGAGAACGCGCGGGGGCCGATCCGCGGGCCGGCCGGGACACGAGCGTCGATCGCCCGGGGCGAGGTGCTGTTCAACACCAAGCCCATCGCCATCACCGGGGTGAGCGGGCTCAACGATGATCTGAGCATCGCCTCGATCCCGGGGACGTGCACCACCTGCCACGACACGCCGAACTCGGGAAACCACTCGGTCCCGGCGCCGTTGCGGATTGGAACCTCGGAGGCCGATCCGGTCGGCGGCCTCGACGTGAGGGGGCTGCCCGTCTACACGCTCCGGAACCTGAACACCGGCGAGACGGTGCGGGTGACCGACCCCGGCAAGGCGCTGCTCTCGGGCAAATGGAAGGACGTGGCTCGCATCAAGGGACCGATCCTCCGGGGCCTGGCGAGCAGGGCTCCCTACTTCCACAACGGCTCGGCCCGGACGATCGCCGACGTCGTGAACTTCTACGACGTCCGGTTCAGCTTGAACCTGACCCCTCGGGAGAAGAGGGACCTCGAGGCGTTCCTCGCCGCGCTCTGAGCGGACCTGTCGGCCCCGGGCGCGAGGGGGGTGCGTCCGGAGCCCGGAAGCTCAGTCGGGCAGGGCGATGACCGCGGCGAGACAGGCATCCCGCTGGTCCTTCGCCCAGGGCGGACCGGCCTCGCGCCCCACCCGGGCCAGCAAGCCATCGAGCTTCGCCGGGGAGAGGCCGAGCTTGCGGGCCGCCCGCTCGGCGAGCTCCTTCGCGGGAACCTCGGTGGTCCGGAGGTCGAGCGACGCGCTGGCGGCCCGGACTGCCTCGCGGAACAGGGCGCCCTCCGCCGCGTGGACCAGGGAGTGGCTCGCGAGGATGGCCGGCAGGAAACCCGAGGGTGTCCGACCGCCACCGATGACTCCACTGGCGACGATCCGGCTGCCGGCGGCGCCGAGCTCCTTCACCGCAGCGTCGAGCGCCTCGCCCGCGTTCCGCCGCGCGCGCTCGGAGGACGAGCGCACCCGCCGCTCCGCCTCCGGCAGCGAGAGATCCCGGGCTGCGTGGTAGACGAACCGCGGCTCCTCGCGATCGCTGTCCTGGATCATCACGATCCGGCGGCGATCGAGGAGGGCGATCTCGCCCGCGGCAGGGACCGAGACCGCGACGAGCGCGGCCCAGCCGGTGTGGACCGAGAAGCCCAGCGCCGCTGTCTGCGGGGCCGCCATGTTCCGAGGATACCGCCCGCGGCGTGCGCGAGGCAGTCAGCGGTTGACGAACCAGACCTCGGTGAGCGCGGTGACCCGCATCGTCTTGCCGTCGCCGACGATCACCTTCGCGTACTCGCCGGGGAGCAGCCGGGTGGCCGCCTCCTGCGAGGGACGATCCACGCGCACGGCGACGCCGTCGGGCGGAATCAAGAGCGCACTGGCCGGCTCCACCCGGAGGATCTGCACGAACTTCGTCCCGGCGTGCACGAGGTACAGCCGGTCCTGCGTGCCCAGCGCCCGGTAGGCGAGCCCGCGGGCCATGACCGGCGCCACCTGGTCCTCTCGCTCGAACTCGAGCCGGACGCCCTCGGTCAGCTTACGTCCCTCGGGGCTCTCGGCGCCGAACCGCCACAGCGTTCCGGAGATCTGCTGCCCGGGCCGGATGCTCGGCGGAATGGGCGACGCCGGGACGAAGCGGTACTCGGCATCGTCGAAGCTGCGGGCCTCGGGCAGCTCGAGGTGCGTCACCCGCACCCGCGCCAGCCGCAGAGTGTCCCCCGGCCCGGCCGGTCCGATGAGGAGGAACGTCGCCTGCCCGCTGCCGAAGAGGACCGGGTGCTGCTTCGCGTTCGCCGCCTCGGGCGACATCGTCAGCGAGAGGATCAGCGCCAGGACCGCGCTCACGGAAGAAGCCCCTTCACCGCCGCGTGGCACATCGTCGCCAGCACCAGGGCGTGGGTGATTGCTCCGCTCGCGACCAGCTCGCGGAGCGACGGCGCAGGCACCAGCTCGACCTGGATGTCCTCGCCCGGATCGAGCCGCGGCTCCCCCCGCCGCTGGCAGTCGAGCGCGAGGAAGGAGTGGAGGCGATTCTCCTGGATGCCCGGATTGGGATGACAGACGCCGAGGAGGACCACCCGCCCGGGGCTGAAGCCGGTCTCCTCCTCGAGCTCACGACTGGCGGCGAGCGCCGGAGTCTCACCCGGGTCGACCATTCCGCCGGGAAACTCCAGCGTGTCAGCGGCGATTCCCGCCCGGTACTGACGCACCAGGATGGCCTCACCGGCCCCGGTCACCGCGAGGACGTTGACCCAGTCGGGAGCGGAGATGACCACCCGCGGATGGCTGCGCCCGCGGCGGTCCTCGAAGAGGTCCTCGCGGATCCGGAGGATCTTGAAGTCGCGCTCGTCGCCGCGGCGAAGCGTCCGCCACCCGGTGCTCAATTCAGGAACTCCAGCCGGTGGCGGAGCGCCTGGGCCGTCAGCTCGAGCTGCGCCTGGTCCGGCGCGTCGGGCGACAGCTCGAGGCAGCGCTCCACGTCGTTCAGCGCCGCGCGGTACGCGCCCAGCGCGGAGAGGATGGTCGCCCGGGCCCGGAGCTCTCCCGGATGATCGGGATGGAGCTGCAGCAAGAGATCGACGGCGCGGGCCGCGCGCTCGCCCTGCGTCCGTTCGAGCCAGGAGCGCTTCACGTTCACCAGCATCCGCCAGACGATGACCTTCGCCGGAGCCGGAGCGAGCAGCCGCGGCTGGAACCTGACTTGGGGCGCCACCTTCGCCAGGAGGTCCTGACAGCCGGCCTCGGTGAGGATCTTCCCACCCTGGAAGGGATCGAGGACCAGCTTCCCGTCCTCCGAGGGGCAGGCGACGAGGAAGTGTCCTGGGAACGAGACGCCGAAGAGCGGCACCCCCGCGCGCCGCGCGACCTCGAGGTAGACGACCGCGAGGGTGATCGGCAGGCCCTTCTTCCGCGCGAGGACCCGGTCGAGGAAGCTGTTCTCGGGCGCGTCGTAGGTGTCGGTGTCCCCCCAGAAGCCTTCCTCGTCGGCGAGGACCCGCCGCAGCGCCTGGGCGCGGCCGAGCGCGTCCAGCCGGGATGGCTCGAGCGCCGCGACCCGGGCGCCCAGTGCGTCGAGCGTGTGCAGCACCCGCTCCACGTCGAGCGCCTCGTCCTCGAGCGCGGCCACCGCGCACGCGGCCAGGTCCAGCCTCGGAGGTTCCGAGCCCAGCCCCTCGGCGAGGAGTGCACGGGCCCGGTTGCTTTGGAGTGAAAGGCTTCGCATCAGAGGTCCGCTTGCTTCCGGTGCTCGGCCCGCAGCGCGATCTGCGCCGCCACCAGTCCGCTCAAGAGCCCATCCTCGAACTCGAAGGTCGGGTGTGCCTTGAGCTCGGGAAAGTCGTGTGGATTCAGCACGTCCTCCGGGCCGATGTTCGGCACCGCCTCGCGGGCGAGCCGCAGGACCTTCGTCCGCTGCTGGGAGATCATCTGCTCCAGCAGGCGCTCGGCGGCCGGGAAGAAGTCATCCACACCGGGTGTCATGCCCGCTGCCACCCGCGCGGTCAACCTGGGGCCCCTTGGCGCCACCCGGGGTCGGTCGAACCTTTCTCCACATGGCCAGAAAGAAGACCGAGGATCCGGGTCGTTCTCCCGCGGCGCAGCTGGAGGGGGTGGAGTATCCGGTGTGGCGAGAGACGCTGGTGCGCACCGCAGAGGACAACGGCGCAACGCCCGAAGTCATCAACCTCCTGAAGTCACTCCCGAGAGGGAAGTACGAGTCGCGGGAGGAGGCGCTCCGCGATTTCGCCGAGGCCGCCCGTCGGATGGCACGCGGACCCGGCGACGACGACGACGGGGTGAACCGGGACCGGCGAAATCTGGGGCGGGACCTGGTCGAAGGTGCTCCCCCCGGCCACACTCGCCACCCGTAGCCCGGGCCGGAGTAGTGTCCCTGGACATGGCATCGCCGCATCGTCTCGAGACCGAGGAAGCCGTCCGCGATCTGGTGAAGCGCGTCCGCCGGGTCGCCGTGCTGGGCATCAAGACGCCCGAGCAGTCGGACCAGCCGGCGTTCTACGTCCCCGAGTACCTCCACACGGTCGGGCTGGAGGTGGTTCCGGTGCCGGTCTACTACCCGGAGGTGAAGGAGATCTTCGGACGGCCGGTCTATCGGCGGCTCGTGGACATCCCGGGAGAGCTCGACCTGGTCGACGTCTTCCGGCGGCCAAAGGACGTCGAGGCCCACGTCGAGGACATCCTGGCAAAGAAGCCGAAGGCGGTCTGGCTCCAGTCAGGGATTCGCCACGACGCCGTGGCCGACCGCCTCGCCGCCGCCGGGATCGACGTGGTCCAGGACCGCTGTCTGATGGTCGACCACCGCCGATACGCCGGACGCGCGACCGGCGCTGGCTGACCGCCCGCTGGAGGGGCGAGCGCGCCGGGTGGCCGTGGGATCATGGCGGGTATCGCCGGTGGTGCTGATCGTCCGTGCTCGACCTCACAGGAGAGCACCGACATGGCGACCAAGGACCCGAACAGCCGACCCGGGGAAGGCAACGCGAACACTCCTTACGGCTCGCCGTATGCACCTCCAAATGGCGCCGCCGAGCAGCCGCCCGTCGCCGGAACCTCGCCCCGATCGTCGAGCAGCGACCTGAATCTCGGAGCGCAGCACGAGGAGACGGCGGGGGAGAGGATCGGCCGCTTCTTCCGTCGAGCGATGGAGCGGCTCTCCGGCCGGGACGACGACGACTGGCGTCGCGGCAACGAGCGGAACAACCGCGACCGCGACACCGAGGACCGCTATCGCCGAGGCGATCCGTCGTGGCAGTACGGGCGCTCGGCTCTACGCGATCGCGGACAGAGCGAGTGGCGAGACCTCGGCCGTTCTCGCGACGATCGTAGCGAGGGCCATCGCGCCGGACTCTCCGAAGACACCGGTCCCGGTGACGAACGCCTTCAGGGCAGCGGGAGCGCCGGATACGGCCGCGGCATCCCCGAACAAAGCTACGGGGAGCGCCCGTGGGGAATGAGGCCGGTCGGGACCGACGAGAATCGCTCCGGGCTCGGAGCACAGGGCCAGGCGCCGTCGTGGCGCGGGTCGGTCGGCCAGCCCGGTGCGGCGCAAGCACCGTGGCGTTCCGAGAATCGCGGTGAACAGACCCTCGGGGAACAGGCGCTGGGCCATAGCCCCTCCGATACCGGTGGGCTCGCGGGGCTGCCGCGGGAGATCGGCGGGGATCGTGACTTCGAGAGTGGGTACGGCCGCGAGGAGTGGAATCGCAGGTGGGAGCGCCGGGGCGAGCGGAGCGCGCAGAGCAGGCCGAGCGGGTTGCGCGCTTCGTACGGCGGCGGGGCAGACGAGGACCGCGCAAGGGAGGCCGACGAGAGCTGGCGCGATCGCGACCAAGGACAGGGCCGGCGCTTCTGGCAGCGCGAGCCGCTCGCCGCCCGTGACGTGATGACCCGGATGCCCAAGACGGTGACGCGTCACAGCGCCATGCGTGAGGCGGCGGTCATCATGCGCGACGAGAACTGCGGCGTGGTTCCGGTGGTGGACTCCGGTGGCCGGCTCCAGGGCATCCTCACCGACCGGGACATGGTCATTCGCGGACTCGTGGCCGAGAACGGCCAGCTGCCGATCGAGGAAGTGATGACCGACGACGTCTCGGCCGTGACCGAGGACGAGCCTCTGACCTCGGTGCTGGACCTCATGGGTCGCAAGCAAGTCCGGCGGGTTCCGGTGGTCGACCGGAACGATCGGCTCCTCGGCATCATCAGCATGGCGGACATCGCGAACCGCGCCGACTACGACGAGGACCTGCAGGATGCGTTCGAGCGCATCTCCTCGCGGCGCTCGTTCTGGAGCCTGTTCAGCTGACACGTCGGGGTCCGGCGATGCCTCTTCCATCGCCGCACCTGGCCCCCCGGTCGCAGCAATGCCGGAGGCTGCGGTGGGGCGGTGAGGTTCACTCGCACCGATGAGGTCCGGGCGCCTGCTCCTTCCAGCATTCCTCCTCTCGTGTGCGGCTCATGAACAGGCAAGCGAGCCGGTGTGGCGTCGTCCCGGCGGGTCGGGAGACCCCGTGGTCGAGCAGGCACGGAGCCTGCTCATGGCGAAGCATCCCCGCGGGGATCGTCTCGCGAACACCGTGTCGCCGCCCGGCTCCCGGAGCAGCAGGATCCAGGATCTGCTGCTGACGCTCGGTGACCCGTCGACACGACTGCTGTCGGCGGAGGCATGGACGGCCTTCCTGGCCGAGGTCTCCGGCGCTGCGACGGTCGGGGTGGGGCTGCGCGAGCTGCTGGACGTGGACGATGCGCCGGTCAGGGATTCGGGAGTCGTCACCATCGAGGGAGAGCCCGCACGCGCGCGGGTGGCACCCGGTCGCTTTCTGGTCGTCATCACCACCCAGCCCGGCGGGCCGGCGGCGCGGGCGGGAATCGCCCCCGGGGACGTGCTGGAACGCATCGACGGGGAACCGGCGTTCGATCTCGGCGAGTCCATGGCACGGCTCCGCGGTGCCGCCGGAACGGAAGTCCGGCTCGAGCTCCGGCGCGAAGGGCAGCCGCAGACCCTGACCCTCCGTCGCGAGGCGCTTCCAGCCGCGGGCAACCACGTCCGCTCCGGTCCACTGGAAGGGGGCATCGTCCACCTCGCCATCGATGGCTTCTCGAACGAGACGCCGGGTGCGGCGGAGCGCGCGCTCCAGGGAGGGGACAGTCGAGGGGTGGTGCTGGATCTCCGGAACAACCCCGGAGGAGCGGTGGACGCGGCGCTCGCCGTCGCGGGCCTCTTCCTCGGCGAACGAGACCTGGTCCGGTCGATCGGGCGACTCGAGCGGTCGGTGCTCCGGAGCACGGGGACGCAGCGCACCCGGGGCAGGGTGGCGGTCCTCGTCAACGAGGGATCGGCGAGTGCGGCGGAGCTCGTCGCAGTGGCGGTGCAGGACTCGGGGCGTGGCCGAGTCTTCGGAGGGCGCACCGCGGGGAAGGCGCTGGTTCACGTTCCCGGCCCGCTCGACGACGGGTCGGTGCTGCTGATCAGCTCCGCCCGGCTGGTTCGTCTCGACGGAAGGGAGATCCTCGGCCGCGGCCTCACCCCCGACGTCGACGTGCCCTGGTCGGGGTCGGTGCATCCGCCGCTCGACGTGCCGGGTGACGTCGCGCGAGATCCTCAACTCGCGGCGGCGGTGCGCTGGATCCGCTCCGGCTGAGCGGGGGGCGCCCTGTGCGTGCTTCGCCCGGAGCGCACTGTGAAATCGACGAGATTCCCGTGGGTTGGCGCTGGCCAACTCCCATCCCCTCAACACCAGCACCCCCTTCAGCTTGCCTCCGCCTTGCCGGGTAGAGTCCATCGACATATGAACACGAGTTGATATGGAGGCACTCTCTCAGTCCTTCCGCGCCCTGGGCGACCCGACCCGGCTGCGAATCCTCCGGCTGGTGGCCGCGGCGCCGCTGAACGTCTCCGAGCTGGTGTCGGTGGTGGGCGTCGCCCAGTCCTCGGTCAGCCACCACCTCGGAAAGCTCCGGCAGCTGGGCCTGGTGCGCGAGGAGCGCGCCGCAGGCTTCACCTACTACTCGCTCGCGGTGGACGCGGGCGACGTGCAGGCCCCCCTAATCAAGATGGCCTGCGAGGCGGAGGACGGCACCGGAGACCTCGCCCGCCTCAAGGACCTGCTCCGCCAGCGGGAAGATCGGCAGCTCCTCAACGAGCGCCTCCTCGAGCCCGGCCAGTCCTGGTTCCTCTGGGCCGGCGCGCTGGCCTCGCTGCTTCCTCCGCTCGACGTGGCCGACTTCGGCTGCGGGACGGGCGTGCTCAGCACCTCGATCGCGCGCTGGGCGCGATCGGTGGTGGCGATCGACCAGAACCGGTCGGCTCTGGCGCAGGCCCGGGCGCGGGCGAAGCGGGAGGGGCTGGAGAACGTGACCTTCCTCCGCGAGGACCTGCATCACCTCTCGCTCCCCTCGGGGAAGACCGGGCTGGTGGTGATCTCCCAGAGCCTTCACCACGTCGAGGAGCCGGCGGCGGTGCTCGGCGAGGCGGCGCGAATCCTCGCCCCGGGCGGCAAGGTGGTGGTGCTGGAGCTGATGACCCATCAGGAGACCTGGGTGCGAGAGCGGCTCGGGCACCGGCATCTGGGCTTCGAGCCCGAGGCGCTGGAGGCGAGCCTGGCGGACGCCGGCTTCGTCTCGCTCACCCGCGAGGTCCATCCCCGGCAGGCGACCTCTCCCTTCCGGGTGTTCCTGCTCACCGGAGAGAAGCGATGAGCGCGTCGAGCGAGCAGCGGATCCAGCGGCTGCGAGAGACGCTCTCCGAGCGGATCCTCGTCCTCGACGGGGCGATGGGCACCCTCATCCAGTCGAAGAACCTCAAGGCCGCCGATTTCGGGGGGCCGGAGCTCGAGGGCTGCAACGAGAACCTGGTCCTCACCCGCCCCGAGCTGATCCGGGACATCCACCGGACGTACTTCGAAGCCGGTGCCGACGTGACCGAGACCAATACGTTCGGCGGCACGCCGCTGGTGCTCGGCGAGTACGGACTCCAGGACCTCGCGCTGAAGATCAACGCCCGTGCCGCGGAGCTCGCCCGCGAGGCGGCGGACGCGGCCGAGGCGGCCGACGGCCGTCCTCGCTGGGTCGCGGGCTCGATCGGCCCGACCACCAAGGCGATCAGCGTCACTGGCGGGATCGAGTTCGACGGGCTGGTCGACACCTTTGCAGTGCAGGCCGAGGGGCTCGTGGTCGGAGGCGCCGACTACCTCCTCATCGAGACCTCCCAGGACACCCGGAACGTGAAGGCGGCGCTGCTCGGGTGCGAGCGGGCGTTCACCCGGGCGGGGCGGCGCATCCCCATCGCGGTCTCCGGCACGATCGAGCCGATGGGGACGATGCTCGCCGGGCAGTCGGTCGAGGCCCTCGCCACGTCGATGGAGCACCTGGACCTGCTCTACCTCGGGCTCAACTGCGCGACCGGCCCCGAGTTCATGACCGATCACATCCGGTCGCTGGCGAAGCTCACCGCCTTCCCCGTGGCCTGCGTGCCGAACGCCGGGCTGCCGGACGAGAACGGCCGCTACCTCGAGACGCCGGCGATGCTCGCCCGCACCCTGGGCCGCTTCGCGCAGGAGGGGTGGCTCAACGTCGTGGGCGGCTGCTGCGGGACCACGCCGGAGTACGTCCGGGCCATCGCCGCCGGGGTCCGGGACCTCCCGCCCCGCCGAGCCGAGCCCCGCCGGGCCTCGCGGCTGTCGGGAGTCGACTACCTCGAGCTGGGAGACGACGTCCGCCCGGTCATCGTCGGCGAGCGGACCAACGTCATCGGCAGCCGGAAGTTCAAGGACCTGATCGTCGGTGAGCAGTGGGAGGACGCCTCGGAGATCGCCCGCGCACAGGTGAAGCGCGGCGCCCAGGTGATCGACGTCTGCCTTGCCAACCCCGACCGGGAAGAGCTCCGCGACATGGAGCGCTTCCTCGGAGCGGTGATCAAGAAGGTCCGGGTCCCTCTGATGATCGACTCCACCGACGAAAAGGTGGTGGAGCGCGCGCTGACCTACTGCCAGGGCAAGGCGATCATCAATTCCATCAACCTCGAGGACGGTGAGGAGCGCTTCCACAAGGTGGTCCCCCTCGCCCGCCGCTATGGCGCGGCGCTCATCGTCGGTTGCATCGACGAGACCGGAATGGCGGTCAGCCGCAAGCGCAAGCTCGAGGTCGCCGAGCGGAGCCACGCGGTGCTCACCGGGAAGTACGGCGTTCCGGAAGAGGACCTGTATTTCGATCCGCTGGTGTTCCCCTGCGCCTCCGGCGACCAGCAGTACGTGGGCAGCGCGGTGGAGACCATCGAGGGGGTGCGGGCGATCAAGCAGCGCTTCCCGCGCAGCAAGACGGTGCTCGGCATCTCCAACGTCTCGTTCGGGCTGCCGACGGCCGGGCGCGAGGTGCTGAACTCGGTCTTTCTCTACCACTGCACTCAGGCCGGGCTGGACATGGCCCTGGTGAACTCGGAGAAGCTCGAGCGGTACCCCTCGCTCCCCGACGAGGAGCGGCGCCTGTCCGAGGATCTGCTCTTCAACCGGGGGGCGGACCCGATCACCCCCTTCGCCGCCCACTTCCGCGAGCGGAAGGCGCCGGCCCGGGCCACCCAGAGCCTGCCACTGGACGAGCGGCTCCAGCGCTACGTCATCGAGGGGAGCCGGGACGGGCTCCTTCCCGACCTGGACCTCGCGCTTCAGACCCGGAAGCCGCTGGAAATCATCAATGGCCCGCTGATGGCGGGGATGGACGAGGTGGGCCGCCTCTTCGGAAAGAACGAGCTCATCGTGGCCGAGGTGCTCCAGAGCGCCGAGGTGATGAAGGCCGCGGTGAGCCACCTCGAGCCACACATGGACCGCGCCTCCAGCGCGACTCGCGGCAAGGTGGTGCTCGCCACGGTGAAGGGCGACGTCCACGACATCGGCAAGAACTTGGTGGAGATCATCTTCGCCAACAACGGCTTCCAGGTGGTGAACCTCGGCATCAAGGTTCCCCCGGAGCAGCTGGTGGCCGCGGTGCGTGAGCACACCCCGGACATCCTCGGGCTCTCCGGCTTGCTGGTGAAGAGCGCGCACCAGATGGTCTCGACCGCCGAGGACCTCTCTCGTGCCGGTGTGCGGATCCCGGTGCTGGTCGGCGGCGCGGCGCTGTCCCGCAACTTCGTCGACCGGTCCATCGCCCCGGCTTACGCCGGCACGGTGGCCTACGCGCAGGACGCGATGAGTGGGCTCGAGCTCGCCAAGCAGATCGTCGACCCCGCGGGGCTGGACCGGCTCAACCAGGAGCTGCGAGTGCGACGGGAGAAGCTCGCCGCCGAGACCGCCGCCCGCCCGGCACCGGTGAGCGCTCCGGCTGCCCGCTCGCGGGAGGTGCGGATTCTCGACTCGGTCCCCACGCCGCCCGACTGGGACCGGCACGTGCTGGCCACCACGCCGCTGGAGCAGATCTGGCGGTTCGTGAACCCGGTGATGCTCTACGGCCGGCACTTCGGGGTGAAGGGCTCGGCGGCCCGGGCGCTGGACACGCCGGCAGAGGCGAAGCTCGGCGAGACCGAGGACGGTCGGAAGGCGCTGGCGCTGAAGGAGACGCTCGACGCGCTCAAGGCCGAGCTCAAGGGCAAGATGGAGGCCAAGGCGGTGTTCCGGTTCTACCGGGCGGGCTCGGAAGGCAACCGGATCGTCCTCTTCGACGGCGGGACCGGCGCCGAGGTGACCTCGTTCGAGTTCCAGCGCCAGGCCCGTCCGGGGGGCATCTGCCTCGCCGACTTCGTGCGGCCGCTGGAGGCCGGCCGGCCCACCGACAACCTCTGCCTCTTCGTGGTGACGGCGGGGAAGGGCATTCGAGACATCTCGGAACGCTTCAAGCTATCGGGCGACTTCGTGAAGATGCACGGGGCGCAAGCACTGGCGCTGGAAACCGCGGAGGCGTACGCCGAGCTGCTCCACTCACGCATCCGCAGCATGTGGGGCAGCCCGGACCGCCCCGACCTGACCATGCTGGAGCGGTTCCGCGCCGAGTATCCGGGGAAGCGGTACTCCTTCGGCTATCCGGCCTGTCCTCGGCTGGAGGACCAGCACCAGCTCTTTGCCGCGCTCCGGCCGGGGGACATCGGGGTGAGCCTGACCGAGGGCTGCATGATGGAGCCCGAAGCCTCGGTCTCGGCGCTGGTATTCCACCACCCGGACGCCTTCTACTTCTCGGTCACCTGATGGGAGATCTCAGACAAGCACTCTCCCTGCTGCCGCGGGGCGCGATCACCGGAATCGGGAGCCTGCCGCATACCCAGATGGAGCTGGCGCTCCAGATGGCGCTGTCGGTGGACGTCCCGTACTTCCCTCAGCTCCCGGCGGAGAACCCCTCGGAGCTGATGGTGCCCGCGGCGCTGGAGGGTCTTCCCGGTCTGCACGCCGGGGAGGACGGGGCATGCACGGTCGACCTCGGTGGCTGGGAAGCCGGCCGGGCCGAGCTGGAGAGTCGGATCGACGCGGCGGTGAGGGGCGGCGACGCGTCGTCATTCCTGCCGGGGGTCAGCGCAGCGCGGGCGCTCCGGCCCTTCCTCTGGGAGGTGCGGGAGCGAAAGCTCGCCTTCGCCAAGGCGCAGCTCGCCGGGCCCGCCACGGTGCGCTGGAGCTCGCGGTTGTCGAACGGCGCGCCGGTCTCCGACCATCCGGGACTGGATGCCCAGGTGTTCCGGTTGCTGCTGGTCCGTTCGCTGGCCTTGGTGCAGGCGCTCCGGGCGGCGGGGGCGACGGCGATCTTCTACCTGGACGAGCCCGGGCTCTATGCCCTGGACACCACCGACCCCACCCACCTGGCGGTCCTGTCCGAGCTCCGCCTGATGGTGTCGGCGTTGAGACGCGAGGGTGCGCTGGTGGGGTTGCACTGCTGTGGGAACACCCGGTGGAGCGCGCTGCTCGACCTGGGCATCGATCTCTTGTCCTTCGACGTGAGGCTGTCGCTGGACGCGGTGCTGGACGAGCCGCGGGCGGTGGCGCGCTTCCTCGACCGGGGCGGGGCGTTCTCCCTCGGGCTCGTGCCGACCGACCTGGGGCAGGAGGCGGATGCGGAGGAGCTCGCCCGGGCGGTGGAGACCTCGTTCGCCGCGGCGTTGCCGGACCGCCCGGAGGCGCTCCGTCAGTTCGTGGCGACGCCGGCGTGTGGATTGGCCATGCGCTCGGTCCTGGAGGCCGAGCGGATCTTCGAGCAGCTCAGGGCGGCGCGGTCGGCGCTGCTGCGCTGAGCGTCAGGCCCCCCAGATTTCAGCAGCCGGCGGACAGCTCGCGCTCGGCCTGCAGCCAGTTCTCGTCGTCCCGGCCGTAGCAACACCCGCTCTGGACCCAGAGCTCGTAGGCGCGCTGGGCAATCTGGTCGCGGCTCGGTAGGGGGCGCGGCGGGACGGAGACGCGATGCAGCTCGGTCTTCCGCGGCGCGTGGACGGTGGCGGCACCTCGCGATGTGCGCGGTGTCGGGGTGGGGCGGTTGGCGGGCGCCTGTGCCGCTGCTCCGGGCTCGGTCGGGCGCGGCAAGGCCTCGCGGGTGTCGCTGGCAGTGGAGTTCCTCTTCGACGGCATCGGCGGACTCAGTCTCCTTTCCTCGTTGCTTTTCTCCACCCTGACGCCGGGGTCCGTCCAGACACGGGCGGTGCCTCGGCCTTGAGCGAAGCGCGAAAAGTCGGGGAATGTTCCGCAGAAGACGCGAGGCGTTGACCGCGGGGCTAACGGATCGACGCACGGCGTCAGACACCCCCGGTGCTTCTGTTTCCGGTCATCCGGGTTCTTTTCGCTGGTGCGGAATGGGCGGCTGACCTACTCCCGACGCGGGCTGCCCGCGCCCACAGGGAGGAGTGAATCGATGCACGCCCGTCGTCTCGTCCTCGCTGTCGCCGTCCTCGGGCTCGCCGCGTGTCAGCAGAGCAAACCGGGGCGGATCGGGATCATCACCGCGCTCTCCGGTACCCAGCAGGCCTTCGGCCAGGCTCACGACCGAGGCTTCGACATCGCGCTCGAGGAGATCAACGCCGCGGGCGGCGTGCTCGGAAAGCCGCTGGAGATCGTGAAGTACGACGACCAGAGCAAGGCCGACATCGCCGCCCAGGGGGTGGCGAAGCTGGTCGACCAGGACAAGGTCAGCGCGCTCATCGGCTCGTACTCGTCGGAGAGCACCAAGGCGATCGTGCCGCTCGTCGCCCGGCGTGGGGTGCCGCTCCTGATGCCCACGGCGACCGCGGACAACGTGCTCGACAACACCGAGGGCTGGAGCTTCCGCCTCTGCTCGGGCGCGACCGACTACGCCAACGCGATGGTGGGCTTCTTCAAGGACGTGGGGCTCCCGAAGAGCATCGCCATCGTCTACGAGAACACCAACTTCGGGCAGGCCAACGGGGCGGCGATGAAGAAGGCGGCGACCGCGGCGGGCATCCCCATCGCCACCGAGGAGTCCTACACCGCGAAATCGCCGAGCTACACCGCGATGCTCCAGAAGGTGAAGGACAAGAACCCGGATGCGATCTACTTCGCCAGCTACCTGCTGGACGCGACCAGCCTCATGCACCAGTCGCGGCAGGTGGACCTGAACCCGCGCTACTTCACCGCCGCCGGGACGGGGTTCAGCACGCCGGAGTTCCCCACCCAGGAGAAGGGAGCGGGGAAGGACGCCGAGTACACCTTCAGCGTGACCCAGTGGATGCCGGAGTCGAAGTGGCCGGGCAGCGCCGAGTTCGCCAAGAAGTTCGAGGCCCGGTACGGCTCGGTGCCGGCCTACCACGCGGTGCAGGCCTACGCCGCGCTCAAGGTGATGGCCGACGCGGTGAAACGGGCAGGGAAGTGGGATTCCACCGCGATCCGCGACGCGCTGAAGGCCACCGACCTGCCCGAGACCATCTTCGGGCCCATCAAGTTCGACGCCCGTGGGCAGAACCAGCACCGCGTCCTGGTGACGCAGGTCCAGAAGGGCCGGTACCAGATCGTCCATCCCAAGGCCGAGGCGACCGCGGATCCGATCGTCCCCACCCCGAAGTGGAGCGAGCGCTGACGTGGCGTGGGTGCAGGCCTTCCTCAATGGCCTGCTGGTGGGAGGCGTCTACGCGCTGATCGCCAGCGGCATGGCGCTGATCTTCGGCGTCATGCGCCTG
>Ga0066903_100001105_pt1 | contig 19013 bp, 14 predicted proteins | sample PanSoiMetaGPlot1_FD_67491 | JGI IMG/M metagenome (GOLD analysis project Ga0066903, IMG submission 67491) | Tropical forest soil microbial communities from Panama analyzed to predict greenhouse gas emissions - Panama Soil - Plot 1 (version 2) | ecosystem: Environmental > Terrestrial > Soil >... | reverse complement strand
CGGCGGCGGCGGCGGCGGCGGCGGCGGCGGCGGCGGCGGTGGCGGCGGCGGCGGCGGTGGCGGTGGAATAGGCGGCGGGGCGTACTCCAGCAGCCGCAGCAACTGACGATCCCGCAGCTTGTCGAACACGTCCGCGCCGCTCAGCTGAATAGCCGCGCCGCCCAAAACGGGCCGCAGCCACACGACGTCGAACGAGCCGGCCGTGCCCCAGACGATGTTGTCGCCATCGTCAGTACCCCAGACGATGTTGTCGCCGTCGCCGGTGCCCCAGACGATGTTGTCGCCGTCGGCGGTGCCCCACACGATATTGTCGCCGTCGTCGGTGCCCCAGACGATGTTGTCGCCGTCGGCGGTGCCCCACACGATGTTGTCGCCGTCGTCAGTGGCCCATGTGATCAAGCCGGCGTTCAGGCCCGCGGTGCCCCAGACGATGTTGTCGCCGGGCGACGCCGTGCCCCAGACGATGTTGTTGCCGTCGACAGTGCCCCAGACGATGTTGTCGCAATCGGCGCCGCCGCAATCCGTGCCCCAGACGATGTTGTCGCCGTCGGCATTGCCCCACACGACGTTGACGCTGTCGGGTGTGCTGGTGCCCCAGACGATGTTGTCGCCGTCGACGGTGCCCCAGACGATGTTGTCGCAGTCGGCGGTGCTGCAGTCCGTGCCCCAGACAATGTTGTCGCCAGCGTCGGTCTTGGCGACGCCCCACGTCGTGCCGACGTTGAACGCATTGCCCGTCAGTTTCAGATAACCGCTGCCGAGGCGGTGGTTGCCCCAGATGATGTGCTTGCTCCACATCTTCTGGACGGGGAACTTGTCGCCCGGCTGCGCGACGGCGTAGAAGCGCGCGAGGCGGACGGCGCCGACCGCGTTCAGGAAGCCGGCGCCCTGCGTGAGTGCGTTGTAGCCCGGGTACTGCTGCGCCGTGTACTGGAGGATCGCCTTTATCGCGTTCGGCGTAAGCGACGGATTCGCCTGCAGCATCAGCGCGACGACGCCGGAGACGACCGGGGCGGCCATGCTCGTGCCGCTGAGGCTCAGATACGGCAGAGCGGCGGTCGGAACAGAGCCGGCCAGCAGCTGCGACGCCCTGGTCAGGTAGAAGTTGCTGCCGGCTGCCGCCAGCGAGACCGTGCCGGTGCCGGGCGCGACGAGGTCGGGCTTCGCCGACCAGTCGATGTAAGTCGGACCACGCGAGCTGAACGTCCCCACGACGTCGTCGGTGCGGCGCGCGGTGCCCTGCGTGCTCGACGCGCCGACGGTGAGCACCCAGGGCGCGTTTCCGGGCGCGCTGATGCCGCCGTACTGCGGCAGGCCAGCGCTGTTCTTGCCGAAGTTGCCGGCGGCAGCCACGACGACGACGCCCGCGTCGACGAGGCGCTTGGCGGCGAGCGTGAGCGGATCGGTGTAAGCCGATTCGTGAATCGCCGCGCCGACCGACATGTTGACGACGCGGATGTTGTAAGTGTTGTGATTGGCGAGCACCCAGTCGAGCGCCGCGATGATGTTGCTGATGGTGCCGTTGCCGTTGCCGTCGAGCACCTTGAGCGAAATGAGGCTCGCGTCAGGCGCGGCGCCGGCCTTCTGGCCGTTCGAGTCGTAGCCGTTGCCGGCGATGATGCCGGCGACGTGTGTCCCATGCCCATCGTCGTCGTACGGCGTGGTCTGGCCGTTGACGAAATCGACGAACGTCGTGACGCGCTGGTTGCCGAAGGGATACGTCGTCGCGGAGTTGTTCGTCAGGTCGTCGTGCCACGTCGCGATGCCCGAGTCGATGACGGCTACGCCGACGCCAGCGCCGGTGAGGCCGAGCGTCTCGCGAATCGCCTTCGTTCCGATCGTCAGCGACGTGCGGTAGTTGAACTTCGCGGACGGGCGGTCGAAGTGCATGCGCAAAACCGCCGGGTGCTTCGACAGCTGGTTGATGAGCCGATCCGGGAGATCGAGCACGGCGCCGTTGATGATGCCCAGCTGGCCGTTGCGCCTGGCGTACGCCGCAAGCACGCCCGGCAGCTTCTGACCGGGCTGCAGCTCGACGATCACGCGGCTCGTCTGGTTCGAAAACGGGTTCGCGCCCCGGCGGGACAGCTCGCCGTCGACCTTGTAGTCCTGGACCTGGGAGTTGGGCCTGCCCGGGGCTGCTTGTCCGGCACCCTGGCGATAAACGCCCTCAGCGAACGCGCTGGGAGCGAAGCCGCAAACCAGCAAAGCGATTGTCGCCAGTGCCCCTTTTGGACCCCAGACCGCCTTCTGTCTGGCTGGCGAAACACCACTGGACAAAATCATAGCGTCGCTCAGCAAAGCAAGACTGTGACCGCCAGGGCAATTCAGTCAGCGTCAACCTGTAATGCACTGTGGAAGAATAATTTACGAGGATTCATCGATTGATTTCATTTTTTGGCAAGTCCAGATGGGCTTGTGCTGTTACGACACATCCACCTACGGAACTGAGGCCCAAAAAGTTGGAAAGTGTTAGGAAAAACGAGACTTGATGGCTGGATGTTTCAGGCTGAAACAGGCTGGTTAAAATCGGCCACTCTCTGACGTCATGAAGTCGTAGCTGTCGTTTTGAGTCATGCAACTCGCAGCGCTGGTGTCGTATGAAACGCTGAGAAAATGAAACACTCCTTCGACGCCGCACATCGAAGGCGCACATTCACAGGATGGCCCGATTTCCGACCGCGATCAGTGGAACCGTGTAACGACGAGACGGCGCGATGTTCCGCGCGAAGCGGTCTTTGTCGAGAATGTCGAACGCGAGAACGCGAGCACGAGATCTGCGTTCTCTTCGAACACGCCCGAGTTGTGCATCAGCGTTGGCGCGCGGGAAGCGAGTTGACCTGCCCTTAGACGATGGTGTCGGCCAGGTCGGTGCCCCAGACGATGTTGTCGCCCTCGGCCAACGTGCCCCACACGATGGTGTCCCCGTCCGCGGAATCGCAGAAGATGCCGCCGTGGTTCGCCCTAAGGTGGAGCCCGTCGTCGAGTTTCGTGAAGCGCCCGGGAGTGGCGATCGCGGTCGCCACGAAGGCTGCAATTGCCAGGATGGAGAGCAAAGACAAGAGTAAGTACTTCAGTCGCAACAGTTACCGTCCTGATTCGTTGGGGCCGCGTGTGACGCTCTCGTGGCCAACGAGATCACGATACCATATTGGCGTGTAAGAGACTAGATTGTCGTATGGTGACCTGACTCAGCACAAATTTGATGGGACAGGGTGGCAGCGTGGACTGGCCGGCCTGGGAGTCAACGATGCCCGGCCGTGAATCGAGTTCCCCGTGGACGACCTGTCGACCAAGCCGTCAGCAGCGCGCGGGCTCGTAGGAAAGGTTGGAAGTGAGCCAGCGCTCGACCTGTTCGATCGATTCTCCCTTGCGGCGCGCATATCTCGCGATCTGATCCTCGCCCAGCCGTCCGACAGTGAAGTACCGCGCCTGCGGACGCATGAAGTAGAGGCCGCTCACGCTCGCCGCCGGCGTCATCGCGGCGTGCTCGGTCAACCCCATGCCCGCATCGCCTGCGCCCAGCAGCGTGAAGAGCTTGAACTTCTCGCTGTGGTCAGGGCACGCGGGGTAGCCGAACGCCGGCCGAATGCCGCTCTCGTTGATCGTCGTGCGGTGCAGCCAGGTTGCGAAGGCTTCCGCGAGGCGATCGGCGAGCGCCTTCACGATGATCGCGCTGTAGTCGTCGTGCTCGCGCTCGAAGCGCCGCGCCAGATCGTCGGCGCCGAGCCCGGCCGTCACCGCGAACGCGCCGATGAAGTCCTGCGGAGAGACGAAATCGGCGAGCGACAGGTTGTATTGTCCGCTGGCCATCGTCTCCTGCTGGCGAAGCATGTTGAACCGCACCAGCTCGCCCCGATGCTCGCGGTCACGATACACGGCGACGTCGTCGCCTTCTCCGCTGGCGGGCCAGAATCCGCAGACGCCGCTCGCCGTCAGCAGCTGCTCGCTGACGATGCGGTCGAGCAGCAGCCGGGCGCTGTCGTGCAGCTCCCGCGCCGCCTTGCCGTACACCGGATGATCCAGGATCTCCGGAAAGCGCCCCTTCAACTCCCAGGCGGCGAAGAAGAACGTCCAGTCGATGTAGGGGACGAGATCGGCGATCGGCACGCTGGCGAGCACACGGCGGCCGATGAACGGCGGCTCGGACGCCGGCTCGCGCGCCCAGTCGATCGTCAGCCGGTTCGCCAGCGCCGCCTCGTAGGTCAGTAGCGGCCGCTGCTTTCGCGCGCCGTGCTGATCGCGAAGCCGCTGCTGCAGCGACCGGTTCTCGTCCTCGAACGCCGCTCGCCGATCGCCGCTGAGCAGGCTCGACACGACGTCCACAACGCGCGACGCATCCAGCACGTGCACGGTGTTCCCGTCGTATTCGGGCGCGATCTTCACGGCCGTGTGCTGCCGGCTGGTCGTCGCACCGCCGATGAGGAGCGGCACGCGCATGTGCCGCCGCTTCATCTCCTTCGCCACGAAGACCATCTCGTCGAGCGACGGCGTGATGAGGCCGCTCAGTCCAACGAGGTCGGCCTTCCGGTCCGCTGCCGTCTTCAGAATGCTGTCGGCCGGCACCATGACGCCGAGATCGACGACGTCGTAGCTGTTGCAGCCGAGGACGACGCCGACGATGTTCTTGCCGATGTCGTGCACATCGCCCTTGACCGTCGCGAGCACGATCTTCCCTTTCGTGCGGGCCTCGACCTTCTCGGCGGCCATGTACGGTTCGAGATACGCCACCGCGCGCTTCATCACGCGGGCGCTCTTGACCACCTGGGGCAGAAACATCTTGCCGGCGCCGAACAGATCGCCGACCACCTTCATGCCGTCCATCAACGGCCCCTCGATGATCTCGAGCGGCCGCGCGTACTTCTGCCGCGCCTCCTCGACGTCCTGCTCGATGAAGTCCACCACGCCGTGCACCAGCGCGTGCGAGAGCCGCGCCTCGACGGTCGCGTCGCGCCAGCCGACATCCTGCTCGCGCTTCTTCCCGCCGCCCTTCACCGTCGCGGCGTACTCGACCATGCGCTCGGTCGCGTCGGGGCGGCGGTTGAAGATGATGTCTTCGACGTGCTCGAGCAGCTCCTTCGGGATGTCCTCGTAGACGACGAGCTGGCCGGCGTTGACGATGCCCATGTCGAGGCCCGCCCTGATCGCGTGATAGAGGAACGCCGAATGAATCGCTTCGCGCACGACGTCGTTGCCGCGGAATGAGAACGACAGGTTGCTGACGCCGCCGCTCACCTTCGCGCCGGGACAGACGGCCTTGATGATGCGGGTCGCCTCGATGAAATTGACCGCGTACGCGTTGTGCTCCTCGAGGCCGGTCGCGATTGCGAGAATGTTCGGATCGAAGATGATGTCGGTCGCCTCGAAGCCGGCGCGGTCGACGAGCAGCGCGTACGCACGCTGACAGATCGAGACCTTCCGCGCGATCGTGTCGGCCTGCCCCTGCTCGTCGAACGCCATGACGACGACGCCCGCACCGAAGCGTCTGACGATCGCCGCCTTCGCGAGAAAATCGGCCTCGCCTTCCTTGAGGCTGATCGAGTTGACGACCGGTTTGCCCTGCACGCATTTCAATCCGGCGAGAATGACCGACCATTTCGAGCTGTCGATCATGATCGGTACGCGCGCGATCTCGGGCTCCGTCGCGACGTAATTCAGAAAATCGGTCATCGCACGCTCGGAGTCGAGCATGCCTTCGTCCATGTTCACGTCGATCAGGTTGGCGCCGCCGCGCACCTGCTCGAGCGCGACCACAGTCGCCTCGGCGTAGTTCCCGGCGCGAATCAGGCGCGCGAACCGCGCCGAGCCGGTGACGTTGGTCCGCTCGCCGATCATCTGAAAGTTGGAATCGGGCCGGATCGTGAGCGTTTCAAGGCCGGCAAACCGCGTGTAGCCTCCCTCGTGTCCGTCGTGGCGGATCGGCCGTGGAGGAAGCCGCGCGACGGCCGTTGCGATCGCGGCGATGTGATCGGGCGTCGTGCCGCAGCAGCCGCCGACGATGTTCACGAAGCCGCTTTCGGCGAATTCCTGGAGGAAGCCGGCGGTGTCCTGCGGATGCTCGTCGTACTGCCCGAACGCGTTCGGCAGGCCCGCGTTCGGATAGCAGCTGACGTAGCAGCCGGCGATCCGCGACAGCTCGGCGAGATACGGCCGCATGTCGCGCGCGCCAAGCGCGCAGTTGATCCCGACGCTGAACGGCCTGGCGTGCGCGATCGAAGTCCAGAAAGCGTCGATCGTCTGGCCCGACAGCGTGCGCCCGCTCTTGTCGGTGACCGTGACCGACAGCATCAGGGGAGGCATCGAGCCGCGCTCGGCGCGCAGCTCGTCGATCGCGACGAGCGCCGCCTTGGCGTTCAACGTGTCGAAGATCGTCTCGACGAGCAGCAGATCGACGCCGCCGTCGACGAGGCCGAGCACCTGATCCCTGAACGCGGCGCACACCTCGTCGAACGTCGCGCCGCGGAACGCCGGGTTGTTCACGTCCGGCGAGATCGACAGCGTCTTGTTCATCGGACCGATCGACCCGGCGACGAAGCGCGGCTTGTCAGGCGTCCGCGCGGTCCAGTCGTCGGCTGCCGCGCGCGCCAGTCTCGCGCCGGCGACGTTCAGCTCGTAGGCGAGCGCCTCGAGACCGTAGTCGGCCTGCGAGACCGCCGTGCCGTTGAAGGTGTTCGTCTCGATGATGTCCGCGCCCGCGGCGAGGTACTGCTGATGGATCTCGGAGACAACGTCGGGGCGCGTGAGCACGAGCACGTCGTTGTCGCCGCGGAGATCCTTCGGGTGCGCTCTGAAACGCTCGCCCCGGAAATCGGCCTCCGACAGCGCGTACCGTTGCACCATCGTCCCCATCGCGCCGTCGAGCACCAGAATCCGCGCCGCGAGGAGATCGCCGAGCTGTTTCCGAACGTCGAGTGCCGTCATCGCATTTCGTGCGCTTCGTGTGTTTCGCGTGTCTGCGCTTTCGGGCGCCTGGTGCTCGTGTGTTTCGCTGCCGCTTTGGTGCCCGCGGCGATCAACACCGTGAAGGGATCGCCCGCTTTGCGTGCACCGACGCCGATCCTGACGTCGGTGAGGCCGGCACCCACGAGCATCCGCCTCAGCTCCGCGTCATCGAACCCCAGCCGGCGGTCGCCGAGCTTCGAGCGCACCCATTCTTCCTGGTGCGCCCGCAGGTCCAGGAGCAGCACGCGCCCGCCAGGCGCCGTCACGCGCGCGGCTTCCGCAACCGCGCGGCCCGGGTCGTGCGCGTGGTGCAGCGCCTGGGACAGCATCGCGACGTCGACCGCGTCGTCCTTCATCGGCAGCTTCTCGAGCTCGCCCTTCTTCCAGATCACGTTCGACACACGCCGGCGCCGCGCGAGCGCCTTCGCGCGGCCGAGGACGGCCTCGGACTTGTCGACGGCGATCACGCGGGACGCCCAGCGCGCCGCTTCCATCGTGAGGTAGCCTTCCCCGCATCCGAGGTCCGCGACCTTGAGCGGCGGCATCAGCAGACCAAGCGCGCGCGACCACGCCGCCCAGCTGCGCCCCGGCACGAGCTGGCGCGCGTCGCGGGTATCGGGGCCGGCATGGCGGTCGAAGTTCTCCTTGCGCACGCGCAGCACTTCTTGCAGCCGTGCCTCGTCGGCCCGGACCGACGGTTCGCCGCTCGCCTGTTCGAATTGAGCGCGCAAGAGCGCGGTCAGCGCAGCGTCGTCCCCGGCGAGCGCGGGCGCCAGCCGGTAGTAGCTGAAGCCGCCGTCGCGCTCTTCCGCGACGAGCCCGGCGTCCTTCAGCAGCCCGAGGTGACGGGAAACGCCCGACTGGGCCAGGCCCAGGACGCCGGTCAGCTCGGTGACGTTGAGACGCTCCCGCGAGAGCACTCTTAGCAGGCGCAGCCGCGCTTCGTCGCCGAGCAGGCGGTAGAGCGCTGAGACAGCCTTCACATCTATTAATCTACATGTATTGATACAAACTGGCAAGCTGGACGACCCGCCCGGGTCACAAGCTGGACGACCCGCCCGATCATCGGGCCTCAGTCCACGAACGTCAGTCCCGCGTCCGCACGTCCCCGAGTCCCCTACAACTCGTCGATCGACCTGGGCCAGTCGCCCCTGAGGAGGCGCGACAGCGACCGGTCAGCGAGGAGACGCCCGCCCGTCTGGCACGTCGCACAGTAGTTGCACTCGTTCTCCGCATAGACGATGCGCTGCACGGGCGATCCGCACACTGGACACGGCTGCCTGAAGCGGCCGTGCACGGCCATCTCGTCGTGGAACGCAGTGACCTTCTCGGGAAATCCGCCGCGGGCCTGCGCGCGCAGGAGGTCCACCCATCTGGTGAGCGTCGCGCGCGTCGCCTCGTACAGACGCTGGAACTCGGCATCGGTGAGCGAACGCGTCAGTCTGAGCGGCGACAACTTCGCCGCGTGCAGGATCTCGTCCGAGTACGCGTTGCCGATGCCGCTGAAGAGATGCGGATCGGTCAGCGCGCGCTTGACCGTGTGGCTCTCTCGCGTGAGCGCCTCGTGAAACGCGTCGGCCGCCGCCTCGAGCGGCTCGAGGCCGCCGGGATCGAGCGCCTGCAGCGCCTCGGCGCCGCGCAGAAGCTGCACCGACGCGCGCTTCTTCGAGCTCGCCTCGGTGAGGAACAGCGTGCCGCGCGGAAAGGTGAACGACGCAAGGATCATTCGCGGCCCCATCCCGGGCTTGCGCCCCGGCTCGCGCCAGCGGAGCCGCCCCGCGATCATCAGATGAACGACCAGGAACAGGTCGTCCGCAAACTCGAGCACGATGCGTTTGCCGACGCGCCGCACGCCGCGCACGACCTGACCGTGGATCGATTCGATCGGCGGATCGACTGACCGAAGAACGAACGGGCTGAGGAGGTGAGCGCGCTCGAGTGGCTGGCCGACGACGTGGCGCGTCAGCGCTTCGAGATAGACGACGACGTCGGGGAGCTCGGGCAATCGGCGGGCAGGCTGAAGGCCCGCGCTACGTTACCGTTTCAACCACTCGACGATCTCCTCGCGTGTCCAGTGATGATCGTCGTTCAGGTGCAGGATGATCGCGTTCAGCGGCAGCCGCTTGTTGCAGCCGACCGGACAGCGGCGACGGACGTTCTCGAGACAGTCGAAGAGTCGATCGAGGCGGGGCCGAATGGCGTGCGCTTCCTCGGGATCGCGGGGCAGCGCGTAGGCGCCCTCGTACGCGGCGCCGAGCGCGCACGATCCGCCCTTGCTCGAAAAATACTCGCCGAAGGCCTGCATCGGGCGCCGCCGCGCGCCTTCCGCGATGGCGTCGGCCAGTTCGAGTTGATCTGCGCGCGGGACCTGGTGCATATATACTCTCGCTCGGCCGAAGCCTTCGCGCTGCGGCGCTGCGAACCTTTCCTTGCTTCGCTACGCCGCATTCTACGCCTGCACCAAAAAGCCCGCATCTGTTCGAAAATGAACGGGGTTCCACTGGCGCAAGTCGTGCACTATTAATAGAGATACCCGCGGCCCGGCTGAGGCCCAGCCCGCGGCGTCCAAACCGTATGCGTCTGATGGCTCTTGTGTTTACGGCGATTCTCACCGCCGCGCCCGCTCGCGCTCAGCAGGCGCCCGCGTCCACGGTGCAGGACGCCGAGACCAGGGACCAGGACAAAGAGCAGGACGCGAAGCCTCAGCCGCTCAACCTGCCGGTGTCGCTGGACAGAATCAAGGAGCAGCTGCAGCAGACGCCCGCGTTGCAGATCCATACGCCCGACGAACAGGCGATGTTCCGCGTGCAGATCCTCGAGCGCCAGAAAATCGAAGAGTTGCTCGCGACGCTGAAGTTCAAGAAAGAGTACGTTCCCGCCGGCGGCATCGCCATGCAGGAACAGCAGCGCGTGATGTTCCCGCCGGTCGACAACCCGCTCGTGCAACCGCTCGCCGCGTTCAACCAGGGCGAGCTGCTCACGATCCTGATTGAGAACCTTGTCGGCAAATACCTCGGCGGCAAGGCGCTCCACGCGGTCTCGTCGGCCGAGCGGGCGCGCGCCGAGGCGGCGGCGCGGGAAGAAGTCCGCACGGCCGTCGAGCAGTACTGCAATGCCCAGCCGAACGCCGGCGCCGGCCTCGCGCTGTGCTCGAGCCTCGGGCGGTGACCACCGTCCGGCGTCGGATTCGGGTGACGCTGAGCGCGGCCCTCGTCGCCGCGTTCGCCGCCGCGCCGGCGGCCCAGGGTCCAATGGCGCTCGACTCCCTCGAGCACGTGCGCGCGTCGCTCGAGAAGCCGGCATCGAAGCTCACACTCACCGAGCGCAAGCCCGACTTCACGGTGCACATCGAAAAGAAGCGGCCGATGCAGGACATTTTCGAAATCCCGCCCTGGCAGCTGCCGCCGATCGGCTGGCAGCCGCCGGCGTGGGGCGGCGGAATCAACCTGATGGCGCTGGTGTCCTACGTCGCGCAGAACATCAGCGAAGCCAAGCGGGAGCACGACGAGCGCAAGGCGCGCGAGGAGGTGCAGCGCTCGATCGCGGAGTGGTGCGCGACGCAGGAAAACGGCGGTGCGTATCTCGTGATCTGTCCGCGGCCGTAGAGCCCGCCTTCGCGCGTCGCGCGTCGGCGTGGCGCACCGCGCTCAGGCGCGCTCGATGTCGCGCGCGAGCAGCTGAATCTGGTCCATCCACGTTTTCAGCTCCGGCGCGAACTGTCGCGGCACGCACTCGCCGCAGATCTCGCGCGCCAGCCGCGTCATCGCCGCGATGCTGGAGTTGAGCGCTGGCGGCCGATCGGCGTGCGGTGCGTGAACGCAGAGGAGCAGCTCGGTGAACTCGCGGAAGACCGACGCCAGCCCGGCGAGGATCGCCTCGAGCACCGCCTCGTCAGGCGTCTCCTGCGGGCGATAGAGCAGATCGTGGACGGCATGGAGCTCGCCGACGAACACCATCGCGGCGCTCTCGACGCGCGCGAGCGCCTCGGGCGGCGGCATCTCGCGCCCTTCGCACAGCCGCGCCGTCGCCTGCAGCTCGGCGCGGACGAGCAGCAGGTTCGTCCGCACGCGGTCGAGCCGGTCCTCGAACGCGATGTGATGGATCTCGCCGATCAGCGCTTCCTGCCGGCGCGACACGAACTTCGACACGACGCAGCCGAAGAGAATCAGGCCGCCCGCGCTCTCGACGATCGCGAGCAGCCGCGCCGCGCCCGTCGGCACGATGTCGCCGTAGCCGACCGACGTCGCGGTCACGGCGCTGAAGTACAGCGCCGCGAGCAGGCCGTGCACGCCTGTTCCCACCGGCGATCCGTTCGTCGCCAGCGACGCGCGGTCGAGCCACCCGAGACCCCAGTACGCGACGCCGCACAGCAGCACGATCTCGACCCACAGACGAAACAGCGCGCCGACGGAACGATCGCCGAGCGCGTCGAGAAAGCGAGCGGAGACGTTGCCCGCCGCACGTGTCGAGGGCTGCACGAGCCGTTCGCGTTGGCTCGCCGCCGGTTCCGGCGCACTCCGGCTGGCCTCGTGCTCGTTCCACTCGAGCAGCCCGCCGGGATAGTGGCGCACGTTGGTGTACCCGAGCTCGTGAAGCAGGCCGACCGCCTGCGCGCCGAGCGGTCAGGTGGGGCTGCCGCAATACACGACAATCGGCGCATTGCGATCGGGCAGCGCGCGGGCGGCATCGTGCGGAATGTCTGCCACCGGCAAGTTGATGGCGCCGGGAATGTGCGTCGCCGCGTAGGATTCGGGCGACAGCACGTCCACGAGCGTGATGCGCGCGGCGCCGAGCTCGCGGACGAGCTCCGCGCGATCGATCGTCGCCTCGCCGCGGGCCGCGGACGATACAGGGCTCACAGGTTCATCATCGCACGGCGCACGGATTGCTTGACGGGGGCCTCATGCAATTGCAAATCGGGCGCGCGTCGCTTGCGGCGCTGTCGCTGACGCTGGCGCTGGCGCCGGCGGCCTCGGCGCAGTACTTCGGCCGGAACAAGGTCCAGTACAAGAAGCTCGACTTTCAGGTGCTGAAGACCGAACACTTCGACATCTATTACTATCCGCGGGAGCGCGACGGCATCGACGTGGCCGCGCGCATGGCCGAGCGGTGGCGCGAACGGCTGGGGCGGATCCTCGGACACGAGCTCAGCGGACGCCAGCCGCTCGTTCTTTACGCGTCGCACCCCGATTTCGAGCAGACCAACGCGATCTCGGGCGAGCTCGGCGAAGGCACCGGCGGCGTCACCGAGCCGCTGCGCCGCCGCATCGTGCTGCCTCTCGGCGGCCCGCTCGCCGACACCGATCATGTGATCGGGCACGAGCTCGTGCACGCGTTCCAGTTCGACATGACGACGGCGGCGAACGGCCAGCCCGGGCAGAACGGCGCCGAACGTCTGCCGCTGTGGTTCATCGAAGGCATGGCCGAGTACCTGTCGCTCGGGCCGGTCGATCCGAACACGGCGATGTGGCTGCGCGACGCCGTGCGCCAGAAGGACGAGAAAACCGGCCGCGACGCCCTGCCGTCGATCGAGCAGCTCGACAGCCCGAAGTACTTTCCGTACCGGTGGGGGCAGGCTTTCTGGGCGTACGTCGGCGGCCGCTTCGGCGACGACGTGATCCGCCGCACGCTGACGGTGGCGGCCGCGGCGGGCGACACGAACGTCGCGATCGAGAAGGTGCTCGGCGTCAAGACGAAGGAGCTGTCGGACGACTGGCGCGCGTCGATCAGGAGCGCCTACGAACCGGTGCTCGCAGCGAAGACGCCGCCGAATGAAATCGGCCGCCTGATCGTCCGCGGCAAAGGGCTCGGCGAGGATCTGAACGTCGGCCCCGCCATCAGCCCCGACGGACGATGGCTCGCGTTCCTCTCGACGCGCAGCGTGTTCTCGACGGATCTGTTCGTCGCCGACACCGCGACCGGAAAGGTCGTGCACCGTCTGACGAGCACGGCGACCGATCCGCACACGTCCAGCATCGAGTTCATCTACTCGGCTGGCGCCTGGGACTCCGGCAGCCAGCGGATCGCCGTCGCGACCGTGGTCGCCGGCCATCCGGCGCTGGCGATCTACCGCGCCGCCAGCGGCAACAAGGAGCGCGAGGTCCCGATCGACGGGGTCGACGAGATCTTCAACCCGACGTGGGCGCCCGACGGCCATGCGATCTGTTTCACCGGCCTCGCGCGCGGGCTCACTGACCTCTTTGTGTACGACTTCTCGTCGTCGTCGCTGCGCCAGCTGACGAACGACGCGTATGCGGATCTTCAGCCGTCGTGGTCGCCGGACGGCAGGCGGATCGCGTTTGCGACCGACCGATACTCGACCAACCTCCAGACGCTCGCGATCGGCGACTATCGTCTGGCGCTCGCCGACGCGACGACCGGCGAGATCACACCGCTGCGGGCGTTCACGTCGGGGAAGAACATCAACCCCCAGTGGACGCCCGACGGGAGCGCGCTGCTCTTCATATCCGATCGCGACGGCATCCCGAACCTGTACCGGATCGGCATCGAGACCGGCGACATCACACAGATCACGAGAATCGGAACGGGCATCAGCGGCATCACGAGCTCCAGCCCCGCGCTATCGGTCGCGTCGGGAACGGGCGTGGCGGCGTTCAGCGTGTACGAAGGCGGGAAGTACGACATCTACACGCTGGAGCTCGGCATGGGCCCGGCAGGTCGGGCCGGTCGCGCGGGCGAGCTGGCGGAGGTCGAGGCGAACGCGGCGATCCTGCCGCCGATCGATCGCAAACCGAGCGACGTGTCGGCGATGCTGCGCAACGCGACGAACGGCCTCCCTGCGGCGGCGGCCGAATATCCGAGCGAAGACTACAAGCCGACGCTCGGCCTCGAAGCGGTGGCGCAGCCGACGATCGCCGTCGGCGCGAGCCGGTTCGGCGCCGCGATCGGCGGCGGCCTCGCCCTGCAGTTCGGCGACATGCTGGGCGATCACGTGCTCATGACCGCGGTCCAACTGAGCTCGGGCTACGGCGGCAACTTCGATCTCAAGAACACGGCGGCGCAAGCGGTCTACTTCAATCAGGCGCGCCGCTGGAACTGGGGCGTGATCGGCGGCCAGATACCGTACCTGACCGGCGGGTTCCAGAGCGGCATCGGCTCGATCTCCGGGGAGCCGGCGCAGATCGATCAGACGATCATCTTCCGCCAGACCGAGCAGAGCGTGGGCGGCATCCTCGCGTATCCGTTCAACCGCGCGCAGCGCGTCGAATTCCAGGGCGGCCTCACGCGCATCTCGTTCGACGAAGTGGTGCTGACCTCAGCGTACTCGCTGCGCACGGGCGGGCTGATTCTCAACGACTCGAGCACGACGTCGCTCGCCTCGCCGCTGACGCTGGCAAGCTCCTCGGCGGCGCTGGTCTACGACACGTCGAACTTCGGCGCGACGAGCCCCGTCCAGGGGCAGCGGTACCGGCTCGAGGCGACGCCGACGTTCGGGTCGATCGGCTTCACGAGCCTGCTCGCCGACTATCGTCGCTATTTCATGCCGGTGTCGTTTTATACCCTGGCGTTTCGCGCGGTGCACTACGGCCGCTACGGCAGCGGCGCCGAGGACACGCGGCTCTTCCCGCTCTTCGTGGGCTACCCGAATCTCGTGCGCGGCTACGACGTGTACACGTTCGACCAGACCGACTGCATCCCCAACGCGACGAGCGCGTGCCCTGCGTTCGACCGGCTCGTCGGCAGCCGAGTGCTCGTCGGCAACCTCGAGTTCCGCTTCCCGCTGCTGCGTCCGTTCGGCGCGTCACAGCGGATGTACGGCCCTGTTCCGGTGGAGCTGGCGCTGTTCGCCGACGGCGGCCTGGCGTGGAACAACCTGAAGCAGGCGACGGCCGGCACGAACATCTTCGGGACGTCGCAGCAGCCGCATCCGTTCGACTGGCGCGACGGCGTGTCGAGCGCGGGCGTCACCCTTCGCGTGAACCTGTTCGGTTACGTCGTCGGCCAGTTCGATTTTGTGCGCCCGTTCCAGCGTCCCGGGCGCGGCTGGGTCTTCCAGTTCAATCTGACGCCGGGGTTCTGATCCGACAGAACACCGGGGCGTGACACCCTCGCGTGCGCAGCCCTTCAGGGCTGCGCTTTTCGTTTTGAAGAGGCGCATCCCTTCAGAGCTGCGAACGCGGGGCTAAAGCCCTGCGCCACCCTTTGTGAACGCCACGGTTGTGAATCCGTTCTGATGCGCTGTGAACCCGTGCTAGTACGAGGCGAAGCGAAGCGCGCCCCTCACGATCAACCAGAGGCCGAACAAGACCTGCAGGATGTGCGGCGTGTACCTGAAAGGGCTGAACGGTGGGTAGCTGGCGGCGGCCCAGACCAGCCAGACGCCGAAGCCCATGACCAGGACCCCGCTCGCCACCCGCGCCTCGGGCAGCGCGACGGCTCGGAGGGCAACGACCCCAATGAACAGGCCGAGAAACAGCCAGCCCACCATGTCCCGCGTAGACGGATCGCTCGCCGGTCAGGTTCCATGAAGTCAAACAGATCGACCGCCAGCACCGGAGCCGTTTAACGCGACCGCACTGGAACCCGCCTCGCGGCGCCTCCTCGATGCGACGAGTTGCTTCCTTCCCCAACCTACAGTAGTATCCTTTTATCCGGTTAGACGGATGAATGTAACCGCACCCGTCATCCTCGATCACCTCGCCTCGCTGGCGGACACGACGCGCAGCCGCATTCTTCTGCTGCTCGACGGCCACGAGCTGACGGTGACCGAGCTGTGCGGCATCGTTCAGCTCCCGCAGTCGACCGTCAGCCGGCATCTCAAGGCGCTCGCTGATGCCGGCTGGGTGACGGCGCGCGCCGAGAGCACGAGCCATCTCTACACGATGAGTCGCGACGCGCTCGACGCGTCAGCGCGCCGCCTCTGGCTCCTGGTCCGCGAACAGGTCGGCGCGTCCCCTGCCGCCGCTCATGATCAGCGCCGGCTGCAGGCCGTCCTTTCCGCACGGCGCACGAAGTCGCAGGAGTTCTTTTCCTCGTCCGCAGGTCAGTGGGACCGGGTGCGCGACGAGCTTTTTGGCGATCGGTTTCATCTCGCCGCGCTCGCCGCGCTCGCCGATCCCGCGTGGGTCGTCGGCGATCTCGGGTGCGGCACGGGCCAGGTGACGGCGGCGCTCGCGCCGTTCGTCTCGCGCGTGATCGCCGTCGACAGCTCAGCCGCCATGCTGCAGGCAGCGAAGAAACGCCTGCAGGGGATCGACAACATCGATCTGCGGCGCGGCGACCTCGAGACGCTGCCGATCGACGACGGCCGGCTCGACGCCGCGATGGTGACGCTCGTGCTGCACCACCTGCCCGAGCCCGGGCGCGCACTCGCCGAGCTGGCGCGCGTCGTCAAGCCCGGCGGTCGTGCAATCGTCGTCGACATGCAGCCGCACGAGCGCGAGAATTACCGTCAGCAGATGGGGCACGTGTGGCTCGGCTTCAGCGACGAGCACGTGCGGCGCCTCATGACGGAATCGGGATTCGACGACGTCCGGATCGTTCCGCTCCCGCCCGACGCGCGCGCGAAGGGCCCGGGATTGTTTGTCGCAACAGGGCGGCACCGCTAAGGCGGCGCCCCACGTACGTAGGGCAACCCTTTTAGGGTTGCCGAACAGGAGAGACAGATGGCAACCGTGACCGAGAAGATGCATCCGTTCGCGGCCGCGAAGGCAGCGGGACGCGAGCCGTTCAAGGTGAAGGATCTGGGGCTCGCCGACTTCGGCCGGAAGGAAATCCGGCTCGCCGAGCAGGAAATGCCGGGCCTGATGGCGCTCAGAAAGCAGCACGGCGCGAGGAAGCCGCTCGCCGGCGCGCGCATCATGGGCTCGCTGCACATGACGATTCAGACGGCGGTGCTCATCGAGACGCTGACCGAGCTCGGCGCCGACGTGCGCTGGGTGTCGTGCAACATCTTCTCGACGCAGGATCATGCGGCCGCCGCCGTGGTCGTCGGCCGGCCTGAGACGGGCGGCACGCCGAACGATCCCAGGGGCACGCCCGTTTTCGCGTGGAAGGGCGAGACGCTCGAAGAGTACTGGTGGTGCACGAGCGAGGCGCTTGAGTGGCCCGACGGCAGCGGTCCGACGCTCATCGTCGACGATGGCGGCGACGCGACGCTCGTCGTGCACAAGGGCGCGGAGTTCGAGCAGGCGGGCAGGGTGCCGGCGTTCAAGCCCGAGAGCGAGCCGGAAGAATGGGGCGTCATCCTCGACTGCATCAGCAAGTCGATCGCAAAGGACAAGTCGCACTGGGCGCGCCTCGCGTCGACGATCCGCGGCGTCAGCGAGGAGACGACGACCGGCGTGCATCGGCTCTATCAGATGATGGAAGCGGGCACGCTGCTCTTCCCCGCCATCAACGTCAACGACTCGGTGACCAAGAGCAAGTTCGACAACATCTACGGCTGCCGCCACTCGCTGCCCGACGGCCTCGCGCGGGCGACGGACGTGATGCTCGGCGGCAAAGTCGCGGTGGTGTTCGGCTACGGTGAAGTCGGCAAAGGCTGCGCCCAGGCGCTGCGCGGCCAGGGCTGCCGCGTGATCGTGACCGAGATCGATCCCATCTGCGCGCTGCAGGCGGCCATGGAAGGCTTCGAGGTCAACACGCTCGAGAACGTCGTCCAGCGCGCCGATATTTTCATCACCGCGACGGGCAACCACAACATCATCACCGTCGATCACATGGCGCGGATGAAGGACAAGGCGATCGTCGGCAACATCGGCCATTTCGACAACGAGATCGACATGGCCGGCCTGAAGAAATATCCGGGCATCGAGAGGATCAACATCAAGCCGCAGTACGACGAGTGGCGGTTCCCGGACGGCCACAGCATTCTCGTGCTCGCCGAAGGCCGTCTGCTCAACCTTGGCTGCGCGACCGGCCACCCGAGCTTCGTGATGTCGGCATCGTTCACCAACCAGGTCCTCGCGCAGCTCGAGCTGCACGCGAACGCGGAGAGGTACGGCAAGACCGTGTTCATGCTGCCGAAGAAGCTCGACGAAGAAGTCGCGCGACTGCATCTCGACAAGCTCGGCGTGAAGCTGACGAAGCTGACGAAGGAGCAGGCGGAGTACATCGGCGTGCCGGTCGACGGGCCGTACAAGCCCGAGCACTACCGGTATTAGTCCGGCTGAAGCCGGACGCCACGACGAGACGACGAGAAGGAGCGCTGAGCCAGGGCCGAGGGAGCGCGAGCCTTTCTCGGTCCGCCGAAGCGCAGCGCGCGAAGGCGACGGGCGGGCGTTATGCAAAAGTCAAATCTCGTCACCGCTGCGGCGATTGGGATCATCGCGTACGCGGCCGCCGACGTCGTCCACGAGGCAGCGCACGCCCTGGTCGCGAACCTCTTGGGCATTCGTGTGCAGTCGATCTCGACCTTCGCGACTCAGACGATTGAGAGAAGCCGCGCCGTCGCGGCCGCCGGAACCATCGCCAACGTCGTCTTCGGTTTGATCGCCTGCACGCTCGTCGAGCGCAGACGTACGTTCGGGGCCGGCGTCTATTGCCTCTGGCTGTTCGGAGTCGTCTGCCTGATGAACAGCGGATACCTGGTTTATTCCGGCGTTGCCAACGCCGGCGACTGGACGTCCGTGATTGTCGGGCTGCAGCCGGCGCTGCCGTGGCGACTGGCGACCGGTGCCGTCGGCGTCATCTTCTACACGACCGCCATCAGAATCGCGGTCCATTCGGCGGCCCCGTGGATCGCCAACGGCGACGCGTCGATCGCCGACCTTCGCCGCGTGATTGGTGTCTCGTACGTCACCGGCGGCGTACTGCTGGTGCTCGGCAGCGCGTTCAATCCTGTCGGGCGCGAGCCGATCGTCCTCTCGGGCATCGGCGCGTCGTTCGGGCTGACGCTGGGACTGCTTCTCGTTCCGGGAATTCTCGCGTCGCAGGTCAAGGAACCGGGTTGGATCTCGGGAGCGCTCGAGCTCCAGCCGGCGTGGATTGCTGTCGCTCTCGTCGTCGGAATTGTCTTCGTCGGCTTTCTCGGTCCGGGCGTTCGTCTGGCGCAGTGATCCTTCCCACAAAAGAAGACACGCGGCGAGGCCGGGATGTGCAAGGATCAC
>Ga0066903_100001104_pt1 | contig 19026 bp, 31 predicted proteins | sample PanSoiMetaGPlot1_FD_67491 | JGI IMG/M metagenome (GOLD analysis project Ga0066903, IMG submission 67491) | Tropical forest soil microbial communities from Panama analyzed to predict greenhouse gas emissions - Panama Soil - Plot 1 (version 2) | ecosystem: Environmental > Terrestrial > Soil >... | reverse complement strand
CCAAGCTCGTATTGTGCATGCTGTCGCTGTACGTCAACGATCGTGGTGAATGCTATCCAAGCTTACGAACTCTGGCCGACGATTGTGAACTGTCAATCACCACCGTCAGAGAGCGATTGAAATGGTTGAGCGACGAGGCCAAAGTGATCAAACGCATGCCGCAGTGGATCGGCGAAGGGGGAGCGCGCAATAGCGAAGGACGGGGTAGGCAGACAAGCGATTTGATTATTCTCCTAATCCCTGGTGCCGAGGCGGCACAACCAGAAATACTTGACGACGACGAGATGCAAGTTTCTGGCCCCCCGCAGGCTGAGGGGTCAGCCGACGATTTGCGTACTACTAGCGTATCAGTGACCCCCCACCTGCGCGCACCCCCTGATTCTCTTAACCTGAACCTGAAGAAGAAAGACGCGCGTGCGCGCGCGCGCGTGGAACCGCGCGCTCCCGCGCGAAAGCGGGAATTGCAATTCGTGTGCAAGGACACCGAATGGTGGCGCGATGTGATGACGCCATATTTGGCGGCGCGCGGCCGGTTGGATGAACTCAAGGCGGTGTATTGGGGTGATGGTGAACATCGTGCTCATAACGGCCGCTATTTTTGGCGTGATGAAGTCGATGCGGCGTTGAAAGAGCGCGCTAGCGCGCGTGGTCCTCCCGACGCTGATTCCGTAAACGAAGCGGGAACGGAATCAGAACCGGGGCCAATCCACGATGTACGGCAATCTGCGGCAAGTCTATCAGGCGCTGACATGGACCATCGGGCAGCAGATCGGCTACGGCCAAGTTAATCCGCTGATGGCGGAAGTAATTCGCGGCTTGCGGCCTGAATGGTACGTGCTGCAAATCGTGCCGACGCAAGAGCGCGTGGCGGCGGCGCATCTAGTAGGTCGGCGATTCGGGATCTTTCTGCCTGAGTTGGAAGAGCACCGCTTGGTGCGCGGTCGGCGCCGGCGGGTGTTGCTGCCGATGTTTCCCGGCTATGTGTTTGTGTTCGCGTGGCTTGGGCCGCGCAACTATCATCGGATTAAATCCTGTCCTGGGGTATGGGATTTTCTCTGTGTCGAGCAAAGGCCGGCGGTGATTTCCGACGCGGCGTTGAATGCGATTCGGGCAGTTGAAAACAAGCAACGGCCACTTGTGGTATCACAGGAAGCGATTGGTACGTTTAAAAAAGCTCGTCGTGGTTGGCGCCGCCGTACGCGCATTACCGAGCAGCATATTTACGACAGTGAAATCATTGCGGTGCATACGTGGTCGGCGTTGCGCGATGGATTGCGACAGGGAGTTGACAGCGACAAACGGACTCAGTTATTGCTGTCGGCCCTAGGTGTCGCTTGAGAAGCCAGATTTCAACTGGCACGGCGATTTTCGGAAGCGACGCAATCGGTCGCTTCGCGGTTCCGGAATGATTCCGCCAAGTGGTCCCCCAAATTTTGCCAAGTGGTCGCTAAAAATTTGGCAGAGTGGCTGTATATAAGTCCGGAATGTGCTACGTTGCGCCTTAGCCATCGCGCGCGCGCGTTCACTCGCGGTGTCGCGCGGCACCTCGCCCGATGGTTAGGGGCGCGCTTCGCTTTGGCGGCAAGGCGCGCCCCCTCCAATTTCAGCGATGATTAGGGTGCCATGACGCGCCGCCATCGTGGCTATGCACTGCGGCGCGATTGTTGACGTTGCGGCCGGCGAGTTGCTCGGCTTTCATGATCGCTTGCTTGGCGAGCGCCGAGCCGGTCGCCATCACGTAACGATAAGCGCATGCGTCAGTAACGCCATCGCGCGCGCCTTCTTGCCAACCGTCGAACGCAATCGCGCCTTGCGGACCGATCTTTACCTTGATGCGGTTGGTTACCAAGCCGTTGACCAACGCGGCCACGGCGCGGCGGATTTCTTCAGCGCGCTGTTGTCGGGTTTGTTTGGGCTTTAATATCGTATCACATGCCATCGGTTTACCTCGCGGTGTTAGGGGCCATCATCAGGCCGCGCATGACGCGGCGACGGCGCGCTAGGCGCCGTTTCGGCCTTAGGTAATATCGACGTCATCCCATGCTGCGAGGCGCGCGGCGATCGGTTTCAGCGGTGTTGTTTCTGGCGTCAAGTCAAGTTCTTGCTCGGCTGCTTGCGGCATCGCGACCTCTTGCGCCTCATCGATATCCAAGAACGCGCTACGCGCTTCCTGGACACGGCGAATTGCGCTGCGATCAATCTCCACTGCGGCGCTCTCGCCCGCCTTGGCGATCTTCCTTGCGGCGCTACGCGCCGTTGCAATCGCCTCACGCACACGCTCTTTCGCTTGATCGGTCAGCATGTCCTCAAGATTGCGGGCGCGATTGGCGGCGTCACGCACGCGCTCGACATCGAGCGTTTCAATGCCGTTGGCCATCGTTGCCAGCAACTCACGGATTTCGCTGTTGATGGCGCGCACTGCTTCCACATCATCCGGCGCCACCCGGCCGGTAATAACGTAGACGCCAACGCGCGATAGCGTTGCGGTTTCGTTAAACTCATCTGTCAGCCGGCGCGCTTCGCGGATGGCTGACTCAAGTTCGCTTGCTTTTGTCTCCGGACACAGCAAGCCGAATGCGGAGCGTGCGCATACCGCAGTAATGACGGCGCGTGCTTTCGAGCGCACCATACGGGCACGCTCGTCTTCGGCGGCGTCGGTGATAAGCTTTGACGTTTGCCAACGCGCGGCTTTGCTCATGCCGTTGTCCAGCATGTGTTCGGGTTCGATTTCTTGACGGGCATAGCTGACATTGCCGGCTACGGTCGTATTCAGCGATACCAGCAAGCCCGGACGGAGTGTGGAAGTTTGCATAGCGTTTCCTTTCGCGGTGTTAGAAAGATGGACTCGTCAGCGTGCGCATGACGCACGGACGGCGCGCTAGGCGCCGTTTCGTCCTTACAAATCCAGAAGCTTGTCGCTCTTTTCAGTTGTGACCGTCGCGGCACTGGTTGCCGGCCGGGCGCGGCCTTTAGCCCAAGCTCGCAACGCGGCGATTTTGTCTTTCGCCGTTTCCGATAGCGGCGTAACGGTTGCCGCGGCGGCGATTAGGTCCGCCGTGCTTAGTTCGCGTTCGCTATCGTTAAATGCCGCAAACAAACCATCGGGCACTAACGCGGCGATTTCACTGCCGGTATAACCTTCGCAAGCTTCGGCGACGGCGCGGCAATCAATCGTTGCCGCATCGCGCTTAAAGCTTTTCAGCGTCGCGCCGAGCACTTGTGCGCGCTCGGTTGCGTTGGGCAGGTCAACAAAGAATAACTCATCAAACCGTCCTTTGCGCAGTAGCTCGGGCGGCAATGACGACACGTCATTACACGTTGCAATCACGAATGCCTCACCTTGACGCTCTTGCATCCATGACAACACCGCGCCGAGCGCGTCCGATGATACACCGCCATCGGCCGCGCCTTGGGTAGCGCCGGCAAGCGATTTCTCCAGCTCGTCGAACCAAACCACGCAACGTCCAATCGCGCTTATCACGTTAAAGACTTTGCGTAGGTTCGCTTCGCTCTCGCCAACGTATTTGCTTTTGAGCGCGCCTAGATCAACGCGCAACAGAGGAATTCCCCAAGCCGTGGCAATCGCTTTAGCGGTTAAGCTCTTGCCGCAACCTGGAACGCCAACCAACAGCGCGCCTTTCGGCGCCGGTAGTCCGTAAGCGCGCGCCTTGGCGCTATAGGCGCTGCGGCGTGTTGCCAGCCAAGACTTAAGCAAGTCTAAGCCACCAACCATTTCCATTCCGCCGGGGAGTGGATCGTACCATTCCAACACGCGGCTCGCAGTAATAACGCGCTTTTTCTCTTTGCCAACCGCAACCGCGTCGATGCGCCGATATTGGACCAGTGATTTAGCGTAGCAACCGCGCGCCTCGGACTCGCTTAGTCCTAACGCCGCGTCAATCGCGCTGTCGCGTTCGCCGTTGCTCGGCTTGGTGACGCGCTCGTCTTCCGCATAGGGCGCCAACGTTGCATCGAGCATGCTGCCGATTTCGTCACGGTCAGGCAACGGCCATTCGATAACCGTTGTCTGTCCTTGTAACTCGGCAGGAACATCGCCGCTCGGCGACAGCACGATAATCGCCTGCACGACGTCACGTGACGCTGGCGTGCGTCGTGCGATGTTTCTGAGTTGGCGTTGTGTGGTTAGTCCAACCGGCGGCAACAGCCACGGCGCTAGATCGCGCATGATCCAAACGCCGCGGCCGCATCCTGGCCGTTGGCCATCGGCGCGGGCTTGGATTTCGCCAAGCGCGACGCCAGGATCGCGCGCGCCGATATTATCGATGTTATCGACGGCGCGGCCGTCCAATTGCGTAAAACCGGCGGCAACGTCCCAAAAGCGCGCAACCGATCCGGCCGCGGCCGCGGCTTCGAATAGATAACTTTCGACGCGCGATTCCTCGCGGGTGACAATCCATAGACATTGCGTGCGCGCGCGCAATAGCGCGGCGACGTCATCAGCGACGCTCTGCGAGCGCGTCTTGATAGGCGTTGTTTGTAGCATGTGATTTACCTCGCGGTGTTGAACTAACCATCATCAGGCCGCGCGTAACGCGGCGACGGCGCAGAGCGCGCCGTTTCGGTCTTTAGTAGCAGTGGCCGCGACGATATGGATCGTGTTTTAGTTTTGGATACAACGCGACTACCGCGTCTTTGCCGGCGGGTTGCAGCGCGCCGAATATCACTTGCATGCACTGCGGCGTCACTTGCATTACGCATGTGTTATTCCTTTCGCGGTGTTTGAATTGACCATCATCAGGCGCCGCATCACGGCGCGACGGCGCCGAAGCGCCGTTTCGGTCTTAGTCGAGTGCAGTGTCCCAAATTGCGGGATATTCGCGTTTGTTCCAGTTAGGGCATTTGTCTGCTGTTAAGTTGTGACACGTGCAAAGCGGCCGCACGTTAAGCGACACGATTTCGACGTCGTTCATTAAGCAATTGCCGCAATTGACGGTTGGCGTTGCGTAGGTATTAGAGGCAATTTCAGATTCATTGCCGCATTGCGGGCACGTTGTTTGAAACCGATAACGTTGTTTTGCCATTGTCGTTAGTCCTTTCGCGGTGTTTGTGTGAATAGATTGGCTTGCTTGCCGTCATCGCCAAACAAGCCGTGATCGGATGGCGCTTGCGCGACGCGCGCTTGCGTGCGGTCGCGCCAACGCCGCTCGGCGAGCGTCCTTTGATCGCTCGCCAGGCGTTGCCATTCCCAACTCTCTTGTGTGTTCACGGTTAAAACTCCAAATCGTCAAGCGTCTCGCCATGCGCTAGCATGGCAACGCGTTGGCCGGGGCGCGTGTGCTTCGCCCATCGATTGAAGTCAGCGAACACGTGTTCAATGTAGAGCGCGGCTTGGTCGACGGCGTCGAAGTCGCGCCATTGCGCTTTATCATCGGCGCTATTGCGCGCGACGACGTAGCGCTTGCCGCCGCTCGCCGCTTTGCTATCGCGACGTGCGTTCATGTAGTCAATAGATTGTCGAGGCATTGTGTTCTCGCGGTGTTGTGTGTGTCGCAGCATTTGGCGTGCCGCGCGTTCGAAGGTTCGAACGACAATGCTCGGCATTGCTGCCGAGCATTAGCTTTCAAACCAGAGCAATTATGTATGGTTGCGACGCCAATACATAACGGTGCAAGCATCATTCACTTGATCGAGGTATTTACATTCGGCCGCAGTGTCATGGTCGCGGACTGCTTGCGCCGCGGCATGAGCATCGCGAGCGATGTAAAGGAGTTCGGCGTTAGTTTTGTTATGGTAGGGATGGTCATCAATGGGTCGCATGTTCTCTGTCCTCTTGTTCCGTTTGCCCTATCGCTAGGGTGGCGATTCCCGGGTCCGCTTTGATGTTCGTATTATCGTCGTTTTGTGGATTAATGCAAGTGTAAATTCGCTTGTTTCATAGAATCCTATTGCTTTGTTCTTCGATCTGTGGAATGGTTTTCTTTTTTGCGTCATAGACTTGTGCGTTTTTCAGCGCATCGTGACTCTAGACGACTCAGTGAAGTGTGGCATTTTTGCAGCATAGGAACATTTGCCGCTATCGCGCGTTGCGCTGGCGTTCGCGCGCTCGGGTGAAGGCGCATCGCCCGCGCGCGACGGCGCGGCGCCGCACAACGGAGCGCCACTCCCGCGGCGCCGCGTTCTTCGTTCTGTGGATTTTATTACCCGCACGTTATCCTAGCGCGCCGCGGTCGCGAGTGTATATGAGTGTTATCAATAGCTTAGATCGCTTAGACAGCCTAAGCAATAATGGTTGTACATTGCCGCGAACGGCGGCGAACGACGGCGAACGCGCGCGAACGCGCGGCCATTTTTTGGATTCATGGTTTGTTCCTCCCGGGGTCCCCCGCGGGAGCACCCCCTGGGGGCAGGAGGACCCGGATTCGAATTCGAAGCGTGTTGGCAAATCGGCAGAAAATTTTATAATTTTAAAGTGTGGAATAAAGTCCTAGTTGAGTCGTTGCAATGCGCAAGTGGGAGAAGGTTGGCGATAAGCCGCTTTTTAGCGCCAAGGAAGAGGCGTATGCGCAGCAGCGGGCATATGGCTACCGGATGCGGGAAAGCGCTCGGCGGGCCGGGTTGGACGATTACACCGGCATACAAACCAAGTACGAGCTAAAGCCGCGGGTGCAGCGCCGGATCGATTTCCTGCGCCAGGGCGATCTCACCAACGAGTTCCATCAAGCTAAGCGCCGGCATCTGGAAGATCGCTTGGAACTGGTGGCGTTTGGCTCGATGTTCGAATACGTGACGATTGGTGTCGATGGCAGGCCGCGGTTAGATTGGAAAAAACTTGCCGAAAGCGATCTCGACGTCACGGTTGCCGAGCTGCGGTTCGATAAGGAAACCGGTACCGTCGTGCATATGGCGCGCGACAGCGCGTTGAATGCGATTGCGCAACTGCGCGAAATGCGGGGCTTTAAGACGGCGGATCGGCATTTGCTGGGTGTTGGCACCGTTGCTGACATTGAGAAATTAACCGACGAGGAGTTGGCGCGCATTGCTGCCGGCGGTCTAAAGTCTGATTTTATTGCGACGATTGAGACCCAAGCGCTGCCGGCGCCGCGCGAGGATGACGACGACGAGGACATGCAGCCATGATCCAGATGGCGATTTCTTTGCTGTGGCTGTTGATCGGCGTCATTGTCCTGGCCGTTGTCGTGTGGCTGGTGCTTTACGGCATCAAGACGATAGCTGGTATTCCGATCCCTGACCGTGTTGAACAGGCGATCTGGTTTATCATCGCCATCCTCGTCATCATTGGGTTGCTGACCATCCTGGCCGGCGGCAACATCGGCGGCTATTCGCTGCACATGCGATGAGAAAATGGTACGAGCGGCCGCTGGTCGGCGTTGCGATCATTGTCGTGCTTCTTGCTTTGATCTCCCTTGCCATTGTCTGGTCGGGCGTCGATCGTTACGGAGTGCAGTGAATGCCGGTCCTCGACACCACTCTTCGCTTCAAAGTTAAACTCAAGCGTAAGTACTTGCGCAAGCCGTTGCCGCCGCGCGATACGCGCAGCGAGCGCCGCCGTATGCAACGTATGGCATTGGTGCGCCATGCGATGACGGGTGAGGATATGCGTAAGAAAGCGCCGATTACTTTGCCGAAGTTGAAATTTTTGGAGGAGAAATAATGCCCGGTGCCAGCGACATGATTTTGGAGGACGATGATAAACCGCGTTACGTACCGCCGCCGGTGCATGGCTATCGGCCGCTGCCGCAGGACGCCATCGATCTGGTGAACATGTTTAAGCTCGCCGAGGAGCACGCGCTACGCCAGCTCGACAAGCTGGAAGAGCGCGGCGACATCGACAAGCGCTGGCTGATGATCGGCCGCACCCGCTTGCAAGAAGCTTATATGGCGATCACGCGTTCGATCTTTCAGCCGACGCGGTTGCAGATTTAAGCCGAAATTTATTCGGTCACAGCCGATCCACACAACGGACTTCCGATCAACCAGACCGGATAAATATGGCGCAGGGGTCGCCCCCGGCCCCTGTGTCGTTTAACGGGAGCATGTCATGGACGATGATAGCGCGATGGCGCGTGTCGCGCGCGATCTCGCCGATGCGCTGCGCGATTATGCGCGCGAGCGCCGGCCGGAGCAAAAGCTGGTGGTGGCGGAATTACAGACCCAGCTTTGTGCGACACGGCGTTATGAGTTGGCTGAGAAAGCCATCGCGGAATGACGGCGCTGGTGCTGTACACCAATAGCGGCGGCGACGGCGCCACCATCTTGTGGCCGGATGCCGGACCGCCAGCGGAGCGCTGGAATTTTGCCAGTGGCCAGCTTGTCGCGATTGCCGGCTTGATCGGCTACGGCGACGGCTCGATCACCTTTGAGGACGGCCGCAGCTTTCCGCAGCGGACGCCGCAGGGTTCGACCTTCTATCACGTGCCATTGGAGCAAACGCCGTACACGCGGCCGGTGCAAGTGCCGCCGCCGCCGCCGGTGACGCCGCCGGTGATTCCGCCGGTGATTCCGCCGGTGGTGGTTAATCCGCCGGTGGTCAACAGCGCCACCTTCAGTCTTGACACCGGTGCGACGTTAGCCGCCGGTCAAAATGTCGGCACTATGACGGCGAGCAATTCGCCGACGTCGTGGTCGATCACTGGAGCCACCATCGGCGGCAATTTCGAAATCAATATCGACTTCTCGATCGATCTGAATAAAGGCGTGATCAAGTTGACGGCGACCGGTGTCAGCGATCTCGCGCATCAGACTGGCACGGAAATTTTAACGGTGCAGGCCAGCAACGCCGGCGGCTCGGGCACGGGCACGGCGACTATTAATTATCAGCCGGCGCCGCAGACCATACCGCCATCGGCGCCGACCGGGTTAACCCTGACGCCGCTGTAAAGAGCCAGTCATGTATTACGTCACTGAGGATTTACAGAGCAGATATATCACTGAGGATGGCACTAGTTCTTACGTCACAGAGGATGACGGCGGCGGCGTGGGCGTCTCGCTCGATTTCAACATCACCGTGAATCCCGGAGGAGTGACATGGCTACGCTATCGTTCACAATCACTGTCTCTTCACCCAACGCAACCGCGGTGATATTGACGCCGGCGTCGCCGTTTCAAGGTAGCGGCAATGCGTTCACCGTGACAGGTCCGGTCGCATCGGGTGTTACGGTCGGAACCTTCAGCATTACCCCGACCGGTTGGCAAGGCGTGTTGGCGCTGTCGGGCGCTGATGCGGCGTCGTTCGTGCTGTCGGGCATGGCCTTGATGACGGCGGCGGCGTTGGACGCCAAGACCTACAATGTGACCGCCACGGCAACGCCGTAAATGATCGATGGCGACGCTGGCTTTCACCATTAAGGTAGCGGCGAAGCCGCCGGCCGCGCCGACCGGCTTGACAGCAACGCCGATCGGAAACGTGACCAAACCGTCGCCACCGACGGCATTGAAAGCGACCCCGCGATGACCGCGTCGATGGGCCTGACTTGGAATGCGGCGACGCCGGGCACGTTTCCGATCGCCAGCTATAATATCTATCGCGGCGGAGTGAAGATCGCGTCGGCGACCAGCACGAGCTATACCGACACCGGATTAGCCAATTCGACGGCCTACACCTACGACGTGACTGCGGTCGATAGCCACGGCAACGAATCGGCGCATTCGGTATCGGCGACGGCGACCACGCTGGGCGCCGGGACGTTGCCGTCTGGTGTGACGTTGCAGGCAATCGATGGCGAAACAATGAGCGGCATGACCATGTCGCACAATTTCTATGGTCGCAATGGTTATACGCAAGTGACAACGGGAACTGGCTATCCGACGAATTGGGACGATATCAGTTACTTTCCAATTCAAGTTGTGTACACTATTGGCAATAGTGGGGATGGCAATGTAACGAGTGCGGCAGCCGTTGGTGGCTTAGCGCTTCAAACTCCGGTATCCAATGGTGTCTATGGTGGCGAGGAGGGTTATCTGGCGCCACATCAGATTTATGGATTCATTCACGTCGGCGATCACAATCCTCAAGGCACGTGGACTGTTGGCCTGCATCACGATGAAAATCCGCAATACGTTACGGGAATAAACGGCGTTTATGGTGAGCTTGCGAATTGGACTGGAATGATGTTCCAATCCGTGCTGACCTATAATCAATGGCATACTGGCTACATATCAAACACCTCCGGTTCATCACCGCCGAATGTCACGAGCATGGCGCATCTATTGCAGATGTCTTCGGCCGTATCAGGTTTGAGTAAGCCAATTGCATCCTTTGGCATGGATCTTTATTGGTTTGCCGGCAGCAATGATAGTTCGTTTTTTTGGGGCCAAGCATCTTCGGTTTTGAGTACCACGACGCGAGATACTGTCGCTCGTGGTTCTCATTATGGCAACATGGTAGATGTATTCCGATCGTGGGCTAATAATCAAAATCAAGGCGATTGTAACGGTGCAGCGGCTACCAATGGCGCAACATCTCCGATCATACTAGCACCTTACATCGAGACATATTTCGGTCGGTGGACAGATAACAATTTTTGGCATCCGCCAGTTTCCACTATTATTCAGCCGGACGAGTTGGTATGGGCGATTTGGTCTACGGTCGTTCATGGCGCGCGTTGTTTGCAACTATTTTCTTTAACTCAAGATGAGCCTACCCCGCCTACTACTGCGCAAGCTGCCATTAATGACGGCATGCCGCGTGGCATAAATCCCGGCCAGACGAGGTCGATATATATAGCTGCACAGAGCGCTTGCAAATTGATTTGTAATCTTGCATCCGTTATTAATTCACCGTTTGCTATAGGCTATGCCTCTGCCACACCACACGGCTATACGTTCCCACAGGCCGAAGCCAATTGGCTCAACGGCGGCATTGAAACTTGTGTGCATTGGTATCAAGGTGGATCGTACACACCGTCATCGGGGCCATTATCGGGTGTCACTATAACCAATGGGTTCTATATTTTCGCGACCACGCGCAACGGCGAGACGGTGACCAATAGCACTGCGACGTTCACTGTTAATCATCCCGGTGCAACTAGCGTGAACGTGCTCGGTGAAAGCCGCAGCATCGCGATCAGCGGCGGCGGGTTTAGCGATACGTTCGCCAATGCCTGGACGGTGCATATCTATCAAGTGGTGGGGCCATGAACACCATCACCCCGCAACAAGCGGCACAGGCGTTGCAGCGCCGCCGCGCCGTGCGCAGCGACTTCGCGGCGTGGTGCCGCTATAACGGCTATATGCCGGCGGCGCATCACCGCTTGCTCGGCAAGAAACTCGAAGACTTAAGCGCCGGACGTCTGTCGCGCTTGGCGATCTTCATGCCGCCGGGCTCGGCGAAAAGCACTTATGCGTCGATTTTGTTTCCGGCGTGGTATCTGGCCAATCATCCCGACGCCTCGATTCTGGGCTGTGCCCATACCACCAAGCTCGCCGAGCGCTGGGGCCGCCGGGTTCGCAATCTGATTGTGGACAATGGATTGTTGCTTGGTATTTCATTGTCCGAGGAAGTGGCGGTCGATCGCTGGCGGCTCAATCAGGGCGGTGAGTACAAGGCGGCTGGCGTCGGTACCGGCATTGCCGGCTATAGATCTTCGCTGTTATTGATCGACGATCCGGTTCGATCCATGGAAGATGCCGATTCAAAATTAGAGCAAGAGCGGCAATGGGATTGGTACAAGGCCGATGTGATTCCGCGGCTGAAGCCGAATGCGCGCTCTATTTTAATTCAAACGCGGTGGAATCTCGGCGATCTGGCCGGTCGAATCTTGGAAGAAATGGCCAACGGTGGTGATCAATGGGAGGTGTTATCACTGCCGGCAGAAGCGCGTGAAAATGATCCATTGGGACGGCAAGTTGGTGAAATGCTGTGGGGCGATGACAACGACGCTTATGGTTATGCTGCCTTGTTGCGCGAGCAAAAAGCCACTCAGCTCGCGAGGAATTGGTCGGCTTTGTATCAACAAGAACCGGCACCGGAAACCGGCGACTTCTTCAAAGCCGAATGGCTGCGGCCGTACGACCGCGCGCCGGCGCGCGATACGCTGACGATCTACGGCGCGTCGGATTACGCGACGACGGCGGACGGCGGCGATTACACCGTGCATTTGGTTGCCGGCGTTGATCCGCAGGATAATATTTATTTGTTGGACGTCTGGCGCATGCAGGCGACGCCGGATAAGTGGGTCGATGCGTTTTGCGATCTCGTGCTGCACTGGAAGCCGCTCGATTGGGCGGAGGAGGGCGGTCAGATCAAAGCTAGCGTCGGGCCGTTCCTAGAGCGTTCGCAGCGCGAGCGCCGCGCCTATGTGAACCGCGAGCAGTTTCCCACCAAAGGCGACAAGGCTAGGCGCTGCCAATCAATCCGCGGCCGCATGGCGCAGAACGGCTTGTACATCCCGAACTACGCGCCATGGGTGGCGGATTTCCGCGCCGAGCTTTTGAGCTTTCCCGCCGGCCGGCATGATGATCAGGTTGATGCGCTCGGACTGATCGGACAATTATTGGATCTCATGGTGCCGGGTTCACGGTCCAAGGCACCGGAGGTCAGGCGTCGCGACGATTACATCGAGAAGCATATGGACGACGATCTTAGTGTATTGGGTCTTTGATTTGATCGAGGTGTTCGATGTCTACGGCGTGTTCGAGCACGCGTTTTTCGCATTTGGGGATGAGATTGCGCACCAAGTGAAGATGCAGATCGATTAAATACTCGCGAATTTTATCGGTCTCGGGGTGTTGGTCCTGGTTTAATTCGTTGTTATGGAAATGGCTGGCAATCCACAGGGCTAGCAGTTGCGCGAGAATAAAATTTTGTTCCTGGGGCGGCAGTCCATGGAGAATCCTCTCGATCCGGACTATGATGCGTTGCATCCGGCGCATAGCGAATTTGCTTATGGTCGTATCCATGGTCGTATCCATGATGTGTCTCCATTAGAAAGCAAACGGGCCGCCGCAGGCTTGGGAGCGCGGCGGCCCGCCGAGCGGCTACACGATACGTCGGCCGCTGCCAACATGGTGCCCTGCGGCGAGGTACGGGAATCAAGCAGGTACACCGGGGGTTTGTTGGCAACAGTGTCATTACATGATTCGCCCGGCCTGTGTCAACAAGGTGTGTATTTTTCCACAGCATGTAAAAATACCTAGGTGTGCGATTGCCTGCTGCTGATTTGGACGACGCCTACGACGATCCGGCGGACGATGAGGCCGATGAGGATATGCTTTACGATCAACCAGATAGGTATGATGACTATGCGGGCATTGGCTAATGGCTGAAGACGTACGCAATCTGGTCAAGCGCGGGCTGATTTCGCGCAAGGCGTTGCGCAAGGCAAAGAGCAAGTTCGCCAAGCGCGCCGGGCATAATCCGCCGAAGCCGCAATATGCCGAACAGGCGGAAAACGCCTCATCGGTGTTGGAAACTATATCGCGGCCGGTGGCGGCTGCGGCCGGCCGGCTCGGCAAATACTTAAAAAGCGACAAGCCGGCGGCGCGATCGGCGACGCTGGGGATTCGGGGTTAGCAGGAGCACATATCATGGCTGTGACAGAACGCACAAGCGGCGGCAAGGACGCCGCCTATCGGCATTGCGGGCCGACCACCAAAGTGCGCAACGATCAGTATGACGGCCGCACCAGCGACGCAGACTTGAGCGACAGCGACGGCAAGTGCCTGGGCGAACGCGACGAATGGAATCTCGCCAAAGTGGCGCGCCGCGGCAAGTGGGCGGCGGGTGATGAGGATTGAGTGATGGCCGAGAGCACGACTGCACCAACCAACAAATACGTCGCGTTCAAGGATCGCGCGCAGAAGGAATACGGTAAGCGTGGACTGATTTCTGAAACAGCGCTGCGCAAGACGAAAAAGAAAAGCGCGTTCGCTAAGAAAGCGTCGCACAACCCGCCGAAGCCGGATTTCGCCGTCAGCGAAGTCACCGATCGCTATGGCAACACCTACACCCTGGACCCTGGCTATCAAGCAGGGCCGACGTCGCCGTTGCCGCCATATCGGCCGCCGCCACGCGCCGAGCGCGCCGCGGACGTCGATCGCCCGCGCGCCAAGCGCAAACCAGCGCGCGACCGCGATGTGGGCGAACCGCCGGCGCGGGCGCGCGATGTGCCGTTGCCACGGCCGCGGCCGGAACCGACCTTTGCGACGCGGCCAACGACGACGCCAGCCGAGCCGACCTTTGCGACGCGGCCGCCGCCGGTATCGCGTCCGTTCGGCACGGTCGGCGGGGTGGCCGGTCAGTGGACTGGTTATCCGAGTGCGGCACCGGCCGATACTGCGTATGCCGCGCCGTCAGGTGCGGCGCCGGCGCCGCTGCCGGCGACCTATCCGTCTATGGGTGCGGTGCCGTTGCCGCAGCCGCGGCCGGAGTTGGCGCCAAGCAGCCAGCCAACCTTTGCTACGCAGCCGCCACAGGGGGCGAATTTATCGGACCTGCTCGGCATTTTTAGAGCGATCCTGCCGAGCATGTACGGTAACCCGCGCGGCTATTATGGAGGATGATGGTCATGCCGCTGAAAAAGGGAAAGAGCAAAGCCGTCGTGAGTGAGAACATTTCTGAAATGGTCCGCTCTGGTTATCCACAAAAGCAGGCGGTTGCGGCCGCGCTGTCAACGGCGCGCAAGTCGGCCAAGAAGGCCGGTCATAATCCGCCGAAGCCGCGTCACGCCACTGACGAACTCGGCGTGCACGGCGAGCCGCGCAGTGTCGGGCACGAGACGCCGCTGACAAAGAAAGCGCATCACGCCAAGACGGCGGGCAAGCACATCCCACGTCATATGCGCGGCCGTGGCATGATCAGCGCCAAGGCGCTGGTCAAGATGGGCGAGACACTGGCGAGCGAGGCAATGCCGCCGCAAGGCCAGCACAAGCCGACGATGGCGAAGCCGCCGCACGGTGTGCGCGGCGCCAAAGCGGCGAAGCCGTGGAAGGGGCAGCAATTGCCGAGTCGCGCCAGCCCCGATCACGGCAAGCATGATGCCGCGCAGGCGCATGCCGTTGAAGAACACACCAATTAATGCCGCCCACCAAGCGCACCAAATACGAGGCGCATTACGGTCCTGGCCGGCCGCCGCATGGCGAGTATTGCGAGATCTGCCTGCACTATGAGCCGAGCGCCGGCGAGGCGCCGGAATGCGAGGTGGTGGTGGGAACGGTGTCCTGGCGCGGCTGGTGCCGTTTCTGGAAGGAAGCCAGTGCCGCCATCAAGGTGCGCAATCGCGCGCTGCGAGGATGAAGCATATGCGTGGACGTGGCGAAGGTGACACTAACGAATATTATGCGCGGCGGCGGACGACGTTCCCGGCATGGAACGGCGACGACGGCTATGTGGAGGGCGAAGTGGCGCCGTTTGGTTATTCGCTGACGTTGGATTTATATCACTGCGATCCGGCGGTGATCGCCAACATCAGTTGTGTTTACGAATATCTGGAAGGACTGGTCGATGCGTTGAAGATGCATACCCAGGCGCCGCCATTCGTGTTTCGCTCGCCGATCGGCTATGCCGACAAGCAGGGCATTTCGGCCTGGGTGCCGCTGATCGAATCCGGCATCAGCGTGCATACCTTAGAGCCGCGCAGCTTTGCCACTGTCGATATTTTTTGTTGTCATAAGTTTGATGTCGATGTCGTGCTAGCGGTGACGAAATTGCATTTTTCGCCGCAAGATATCGATATGCATGAGATCAAGCGCGGCGTGCGCTATTACCAAGATTAATGCATTGGCCTTTCGATGAGTTCGATACGGTGTTGATTATCACCGGCGTAATGCTGTTTATTTTTATTCTGACAATGAGTTGGAGATTGTGAAGCATGGCCAAGAAATACGCCGGTAAGACAGCATTGATTTATGACCATGGACTGTTCATCGACGCGGTCGCTGTGCCGTTAGTTAAAGACTTTGGCCGCGTGCTCATAACGGTGCCGTGGCAGAACGGATACCCCCGTTCAAATGCGCCAACTATCGGTACCGGCATTGACGGTATCGAGCGGGTGCTCAATCCATGGGATTATTACGACGAAGTCGATCTCTGGGTATTCCCGGATGTTTATGAAGGTGATCTGCAACAGTTTTTGGTCAATCAAGGCAAGCGGGTGTGGGGCTGCAAGGGTGGCGAAGCGCTGGAAATCGATCGGGTCGCTTCCAAAGAGCACAGCAAAGAGCTGGGCATCGATATCGGCAATTATACCGTCGTTCACGGACTCGATGCGCTGCGCCAGCATCTCAAAACCCACGATGATCAATATGTGAAAGTTTCGGCGTTCCGCGGCGATACTGAGACTTTTCATGCGCCGAACTACGCACACAGCGAAACCCAACTCGACGAGCTTGAGCACAATCTCGGCGCCAAGAAAAAAATCATGGAGTTTATCTGCGAGGACGCCATCAACGACGCCATCGAGGTCGGCTACGACGGCTATGTGATCGATGGCAAGTTTCCGCAGAATGCAATTCTCGGCGTTGAGGTTAAAGACAAAGCCTATGTCGGCAAGACCATGCGCTACGAGCGCCTGCCGGGCGTGGTCAAGGAGGTCAATGCCAAGATTGCGCCGACATTGAAGGAGTTTGGCTATCGTGGTTTTATCTCGTTGGAGCTGCGCTGCAAGGGCGATAAAGGCTATTTGATTGATCCATGCTGCCGGATGGGCTCGCCGCCGGGTGAGCTTTACGGACTATGGATATCCAATCTGGCGGAAATTCTGTACGAGGGCGCCGGTGGTATTGTCATCGAGCCGGAGTACACCGCGAAGTACGGCGCCATGTGCTTATTGTTATCGGATTGGGCGGACAGCAATTGGCAGCAAGTGGAAATCCCCGAGCGCTATCGCGATAATGTCAAGCTGCGCAATCATTGCATTATTGAGGGCGAGGATTACGTGGTGCCACAGTGGACTGGCATGCCGGAAATCGGCGCCGTGGTGGCGGTCGCCGACAGCGCCAGCGCGGCGATGGAACAGGTAGAGACGATCGCCGCGGAGGTGCACGGCCATTCGATCGAAAAGCCGGTCGATGCGTTGGCCGAGGCGGATCAAGACTTGCGAGAAATCATGGGACCGGAACCGGCACCGCCGTCGAAGCTGCAACGCGACGCCGACGCGTTGCGCTCGAAGGGCAAGATTTCGCAAAAAGCCTATGATAAGATGGTAGCGAAGGCATCCTAAACGGAGGTATCGCGATGAAAAGCGTGTCGGCAATGGCAATTGCTGTCGCTATGTTCGCGCTCGCACCGAGCGCGCATGCGACGATTCTCAATCTCGATGCCTCAACGTCCGGCAGCGTTAGCATCACCGGGGTGCCGATCGGCAATGTCGATGTGACGATGACGACGTTGTCGGGCAATGGCAATCTGCAAGGCAGCCCGATCCTCGGCAACTACACGTTATTTCCGCCATCGCCAGCCACGTTCGGCGCCAGCCGGGTCGGCGCTACCGACACGTTTGCGGTCGGCGGTACGGTCAACCAAGCGCTGACGTACAGTGCGGCGGATGGCATCCTGGCGGCCATTGTTACCTGGACCTTGATCGATGGCGCCACCAACGACATCCAGTTTGAAGGCAGCTTCGCCGGTGTTGGCACCGGCAAGTTTGTCGGCTTCAGTAATGGCACGGTGGATTTGGCGCTGACCCCGTTTGGCGTCACGGTGGCGAGCTTATCAAATACTGGCGGCACGGTTGCCGGCGGCATTGGTTCGGGTGCGCTCATTAGCGGAGCCAAAGGCGTGCCGGCGCCGGTCGAGGGTGCCGGCTTGTTCGGTTTGATCGTCGGCGTCGGCGTGCTGTATCTGTTGTCCCGCCGCCGCCACTATCGTTTGCAAGCCGCCTAGACGCTCGGCATGACGCACGTCGCTACGGCCGAGCGTAGCGTGCGCATGTGACCGAGGCGCGGCGCACGGGTGCACCAAACGTGCGCCGCGTTTCATCGCCAAGTCTTTTCGGTGCAAAGTCATTTCGGTGTCCGCGGCGGTCACCCCGAATAAGGAAGGTGCTGTCCGTCCCCGTGAACCTTTTTCGAGCATAGTATCCCCGTACGTGAGGTTGGAATGCTGGAGCGCGTGGTGCGCTCACGCTGCGGACACCGAAAGTCAAAGGATACGATCATGGCGAAGAAGAAGACATTCGCGCCGCTGAAGTTTGACGCCACGGCTACGCGTTTGGCTAAAGCCGGGCGCATTTCTACCAAGGCGCTGAAGCGCTACAAGGTGAAGACTGGCAAGCTGGCAAAGCGCGGCAGCGCGATTGCGATCACGGCGCCGCGCGGCGGCGTCGCCAAGGGCATGGCGGGGATGTGAAAAATGATCGAGCATATCGTCCTGGCTTTAAGCCTTGCCGCTAATGTTTTGCTGTTGCCGCTAGCTTTGCTGTTTGTTCGTGGCATGTGGGTGAGGCGAGAATTTTAACGGAGCAAGATCATGGCTACAGACAAGGCAGAGAAGAAGGCAGAAGTCAGCGCCGCGCCAGCTAGTGACGCGCCGCCGAAGCCGACCAAGGAAGCGATGCTGGCGGAATTGCTGGCGCTCTATAGCCGCAACATGGAGGCCGGCGCGCCGCGCAATCTCGACGAACTCAAGCTGATCCAGGAGCTTGTCGCGGCGAAGTGACTGTGTAAGATGGCTCCTCAAAACGAGGAGCCAGCCGTGCCGCCACCCCGCAAGGACCAATTCGACCTGTTTCCCGCGCCGCGCAAGGGCGTGCGGCGCAGCGACGCCGTGCTGGCGAAGAAAGCCGGCATGGAGGCATCGGAGCGCGGCGCCAACCCGGCCTGGGTGGCGTCGATGATGGAGTGTATTCATAAGACGTGTCGCGTGTGTCGCGTGTTTAATTCCGACTACGTGATGAAGCTCTATACCGGCAAGGAAAAAACCCACGATCTGCGCGCGCTCGGGCCGCTGATGCGGCGCGCTGCTAAGCTCGGCTGGTGCGAGCTGGCCGAGCTGCCGCCGCGCAACTCGACGCGGCGCACATTACACGCGTCGCCGCGCGAGATGTGGCGTTCGCGCATTTACGAAGGGCCGCGTTAATGGTTCAGCAGTCCGCAGGGATGGATGTAGCG
>Ga0066903_100001103_pt1 | contig 19028 bp, 14 predicted proteins | sample PanSoiMetaGPlot1_FD_67491 | JGI IMG/M metagenome (GOLD analysis project Ga0066903, IMG submission 67491) | Tropical forest soil microbial communities from Panama analyzed to predict greenhouse gas emissions - Panama Soil - Plot 1 (version 2) | ecosystem: Environmental > Terrestrial > Soil >... | reverse complement strand
ATTGCAGCAATCGAGGGGCTGGCTCGACGTCAAGTCAGTTCTGAGAAGCGCCGCCGTGATGTCCAGATCGGGAATTCATCGGATCAGTTGAAGAGGTTACGCGTCCTATTGGTCGAGGACGCGTGGCATGTTGGCGAAGCCCTCAAGGACGTGCTTGAGTCTCTGGGGGCAGAAGTGGCTGGACCGGCGGCAACAGTCGCCGAGGCAGAGTGGCTACTATCTGAAGGCGCTCCCGATCTAGCGATCGTCGACATGTATTTGCGAGACGGCGAACTTGCTGACGGCTTGATCCATCGGCTGAATGGCAAAGACGTGGGTGTTGTTGTGATCTCCAGCTATGAGGCGCTGCCCGCTTTAGCAACGAAGGTTGCGGGCTTTCTCAGAAAGCCCTTTACCAGTCCGCAGCTTCTCGCAAGCTTGCAACCGGTGATCGCCCAGAGAGGCTAGCGCTAAGCGGGCATCCTCCGCGATGTATGGCTTGTGCGATATGTAGCCAGGCATCCCGCGAGGCGACCAAAAATAGCCGGATCCCGCCGCGACCATTGATGGAACCGGATATTCGTGCCGCAAAATCCATTCTCGCCGCGACTCGACTGGCAAGCCCTCGCCGAGGCCGAGCAACAGCCGAACAATGTTACAAATGTGAAGGTGGGTACGGGCGTCTCTTTGCTTTATGCTGTCGAACTTGCGGCGAGGCGAAATATTGGGGGGACACATGAAGAGGATCGCTTTGTGCTTTGATGGGACGTGGCAATCGGTCGATGATCCGGTCTCCGTGAGTAACGTCGTGCGCGTGGCGCAGGCGATCAAAGCTGTCGCCACAGGCGACGTCGAGCAGATTACGTACTATCAGGCCGGGGTTGGCAGCGACGGCGGGATCGATGGCTTTCTCGGCGGTGTCTTCGGCGTTGGCTTGCGCAACAACGTCAAGCGTGCGCTCGCCTTCCTCTCGCTGAACTACACCGAGCAGGACGAGATCTATATTTTCGGCTTCTCCCGGGGGGCCTACACTGCGCGCGCCGTTGCGGGCGTCATCGGCGCCATCGGCGGAATCCCCATGCAGGAGCATTTCGACAAGCTCGAGGATTTTTGGAACTACTATCGAATTGACCCCAAAGTGCGCAATGCCGACACTGACAAGGCGCGCCAGAAGAAATGGGACATACGCAATCTGTGCCTCCCCGGCGTTCCGGGTGAATACCCCAAGGGTCCGGGCAACTACCCAAAGGATCTGAAGAAGGCAGTAGAGGATTTGGACAACGACGCGACGCGGATCATCAAGTGCGTGGGCGTGTGGGATACCGTAGGATCCTACGGCGTTCCCTCCGGTTACGGGCTCGACGGACTCGCGCGGCGCTTCACGTCGTGGACCAAGGGCTTCCACGACCAGGAGTTCGGAAAGCACGCGCAAATTGGGCTGCACGCGCTTGCCATCGACGAGCGCCGTCGCGGCTTCCCGCCGACCGCATGGAGGATCACGAACACACCGTTAGATCCCGATCAGCTAGTCGAGCAAGTCTGGTTCGCGGGCGCCCACTCCAACGTCGGCGGTAGCTACCGGTGCAGCGGCCTTTCCGACCTGGCGCTGATCTGGATGATGGCCCGTGTCGAGGACGCGGCCGGACTAGAATTCGACAAGGACGTGATACAAGAGAACTTCTGGCCGTGCGCGACCTGCTCGCTCTACAACTCGGTGCCTCCCTGGATGGTGGTGAGCAGGCTCTTCCCCCATCGCCGCGAGGTGCTGTCGGACCGGCCCTTGGGCAGCCGCGACGGTAGCGAGCAGAAATACCTCAATGAAATGGTGCATTGGAGCGTCCTCGAACGGCGAGGCAGGATCGGCGTCTGCGACGAGACGAGATACCGCCCCTACCGTCCGAGAAATCTTCCCAAGGACATCCCCAAAGCACGCACGGCTGAAAAAACCAAGAAAGAGCAGGAGTTCATTGATGCGTGCAGTCGCACCGAAAACGAACGCATGAAGGGCTGCGTGATGGCGCGTCAGCTCAACGAGAAGAAGCGAAACCGCCGCGCCCGCCGTCTCGCCAAACTGCAAGCATCGTGGCCTGCCACCTCGCTGATCCGATTGCGCGGCGGGTCCGAGAAGGGAGAGGGTTCAATCTAACCCTACTGCGTCACACGCGGTCCCAAGGCACGGCGACAACTTCTGAAAGAATGTCAGAACGTAACGACGCTCGAGATGCGCGTATCGTCTCGAGGGCCGCTTCGGGTCGATGCTGTCGAAAAATCGAGCGTTCTTTTCCGTTGTGACGTTTGTTTTGAGTGATGCTCGCCTTTGTCCGGCGCCCATCGGAACTGTGTTTGACATACGCTGTCACTGTGGGGGGCCACTGCCCGGACAGGCGGTGACATGAAGTTGAAATTGCGCCATCGCAACCCCTGCCTCGGGCAGCCGACCGAATGTCCGAACCACTAAAGCTTGCGTCGACATTTCTCAAATATTGATCTCTGCGACAGAGCAAATATTCAGGCTGTCGCGTCCGCGCGGTTTTTCTTCCGACGCCATGTGTCAAACTCGAAACGACTCCCGATTCAAGAGATCGCGTGATGGCCAACAAGAACCGCCGGTCGAGATTGAAGCGGAAGGTCTACGAGAAGGAGCTGAAGCGGCTTCAAGTTCAGCTTTGCCATCTGCAAGCATGGGTAAAATACAAAGGCCTGCGCGTCATTATTCTTTTCGAAGGTCGCGATGCCGCCGGCAAGGGCGGCACGATCAAGGCCATTACCGGGCGAGTGAGCCCGAGGACGTTCAAAGTTGTTGCTCTGCCAGCCCCTTCAGATCGCGAAAAAACAGAAATGTTCATTCAGCGCTACATGGAACACTTCCCCGCAGCCGGCGAGGTCATCATTTTCGATCGCAGTTGGTACAACCGTGCAGGCGTCGAATATGTCATGCGCTTTTGCACCGAAGCGGAGCATGCGCGGTTCCTGGAGCTTTGCCCCGTGGTCGAGAAGTACGTTGTCGACGCTGGGATCATTTTGATCAAGATCTGGCTCGAGGTCAGCAAGGCTGAGCAAAAGCGCCGGTTTTTGGCGCGGATTGATGATCCCTTGCGGCAATGGAAGTTGAGCCCGATCGACCTGGAGTCCTATCGTCTTTGGTATGACTATTCTCGAGCCCGCGATTCGATGCTGAAAGCGACAGACACCGAGCACGCTCCTTGGCACATCGTGCCGTCAGACGACAAGCGACGCGCACGCCTCAACTGCCTTGCGCACATCTTGAGTTTGATCCCCTTCAAAAAGGCGCCTCGGAACAAAGTCACGCTGCCAAAACGGTCCACCCACGGCCTATACGACGACGCAACACCATTGAAGACCGCAAAACTGGTCCCCGAGAGATATTGAATCGTCTGCATCTTGGTCGCCGAACATTCCGGCGCTCTGCAATGTGCCGCAAAATTACAGCAGGGCACGCCATCTTCGAGCTCAATTGAACCAAATTGTTGAAGCTGAATCGAATTACTTCCGCGCCTGCCGCGGACTTGTAGGCAACTCGTAAACTACGTCTGAGCCTCGCACCTTGCCGAGATTTTCCACCGCTTGATACAAAGTGGAATACGCGGAGCGTGGCCAATGACTCCCCTACGTGTGTTCTATCGCTTCCTTTCCACCAGCTTCGGAATTCTGCTTTTTGCTGGCGTAGCGCTTGCCGAAGCAGATGTAGCAGCGAGTTCGCTTGAAATTATCGATGAATGTCCGCTCGTAGAAGGTTGCATCGACCAATACTTGTGGTCGCTGTACGAGCGAACGCCGAAGATCGATGCGATTTCGGTTTCCGAAAAGAAGGATGTGGCAGTTGAACGGAAAGGCAAAGTCAGGATTGTCACAAAAATCACCGCAAAGCTCGTAGACGAGGACTACACTTGGAAGGATCGAGCTGCGGCAGAAAGGGCTGGCATGTCGCTCAAGGAGTACGTGATTGGCGGCATGGATCAGAACTTTAGGCTAACCCTTTATCACGCTCTTCGCCAGCTTGACGACGCCGGCCTGGCGCCAGGCATAACCAGCGCATTTCGCGACGATTACCGGCAGTCGATCGCCGCAGGCTATAAGGCTCAGAGTGACTGCTCATATCATGGTGGAAATCGTCAGGGTGGCTACGGTCACGCGCTTGCGGCCGACATTGTGAGCGTAAAGGGCAAGACTCGTTCAGAGCGATCGACGTCGAGTTTAGAATTGTGGAAGTGGATCGATGCGCATGAAAAGGAACTTGGAATTGGGAGACCGTATCTCAATAGAGATCCGCCACATGTTGCCCCGATCGACGGCAAAGAATACGTCGGTCACCGCGGCCAGGGGAGCTACGTTGTATGCGGGGCCGAAAACAAAGAAGCGCCGCCACTTGAGCCTGCACAACGATCAGCTCATGGAAAGCGCACAAAAATGGCAAGATCCTCCAGATGAGAAGTGGCATCTAAAACTATCAGCGACACGCATCGCCTACCTCGCTTCGGCGATAAGACGCTTCGCCGTCGCAACAACGTTCTCGCAAGTGAAGCCGAACTTCTTTTGCAGTTCCTTGAGTGGCGCAGAGGCTCCGAAGGTGTCGATACCGATACTGTGACCGCGCCGGCCGACATATCGCGCCCAGCCAAGAGTTGAACCTTTTTCTACCGAGATGCGTGCAGTGACGTTCTCGGGCAGTACTTGTTCACGATATTCGGGTTGATGGCGACAGTAGTGCTCGAACATTTCCCATGACGGCATGCTCACGACACGGGCTTTGATCCCTTCGTCGTTCAGCGCTTCGTACGCTTCGACACAGAGCGCGACTTCACTCCCGGTCGCGAGCAGCAAGACCTGAGGCTGGCCATCGTTTGCATCCGCGAGAACATAGGCGCCGCAGCGCAAGCCCTCCGCTGCCCCATATTTCGTTCGATCCAGCGTCGGCACCGCTTGCCGCGTCAAGATAAGCGCGACCGGCTCGTGCCGGAATCCGGCGATGACACGCCATGCTTCGGCCACCTCATTGGCATCAGCAGGTCGCAGCGTAATGAGTCCGGGGATGGCACGCAGAGAGGCAAGATGCTCGACCGGCTGGTGGGTCGGGCCGTCTTCCCCGACGCCGATCGAATCGTGAGTGAAGATATGGATCACCGGAATTTCCATCAACGCGCTCAAGCGGATTGCCGCGCGTCCGTAGTCGCTGAACACCAAGAACCCCGATCCAAATGGTCGAAGCTTGGACAGGGACAAGCCATTAAGGATGGCACCCATCGCGTGCTCGCGGATACCAAAGTGGAAATTGCGCCCGCCCCGGTTTTGTGCGCTGAGATCTCCAACGTTCGCGAAAGTCAGTCGGGTCTTGCATGAGGGCCCGAGATCCGCCGATCCCCCGAGCAACCACGGCACGCGCTCAGCGAGGGTGTTCAGCACCCGCCCCGATGCGTCTCGCGTCGCAAGACCCCTGCCGTCGGCGGGAAATGCCGGCCATCCGCGGTCCCAGTTATCGGGCAGCTCGCGGCGCAGCATGCGATAGCCGTGGTCCGCGAGCTCGGGATAGAGCTCTCGGTACGCCTCAAACGTATTCCACCAAACCCGATGCAGCGACGCGCCGCGCGCCCCGACGCCCTCTTGGAAATGCTCACGCACGCCGTCCGGGACAAGAAATTTTGCTTCTGGCGGCCAATCATAGTGACGTTTCGCCAGCCTGATCTCTTCCTCGCCGAGCGGCTCTCCATGCGCCGCGCTGGTGTCCTGCTTGTTGGGAGCCCCATACGCGATGTGGCTGTCAACAATGAGCAGCGTCGGTCGATCGCTCGTCGCTTTGAACGTCCTGAACGCTCGTTCGAGCATCTCCAGGTCGTTGGCGTCGCCGACGCGCGTGACGTTCCAACCGTACCCGGTGAAGCGCGTGGCCACGTCATCGCTGTACGCCAGCGCAGTATTGCCCTCGATGGTGATGTGATTGTTGTCATAGATCCAGCAGAGATTGTGCAATTTGAGGTGACCTGCCAGCGAGGCGGCCTCGCCGGAGATCCCCTCCATCATGCAGCCATCGCCGCACAAAGCGTAGACGTCATAGTCGAACAGGTCGAACCCGGGACGATTGAAGCGGCTGGCGAGCTGTCGCTCGGCGATGGCCATCCCGACGCTCGTGGCCAACCCCTGCCCCAGTGGGCCCGTCGTCGTTTCTACGCCCGACGTCCAACGGTATTCCGGATGACCCGGACATTTGCTCCCAAGCTGCCGGAAGCGCTTGATGTCTTCCAGAGTCACTGCCAATCGTCCAAGCGTTTCGTACTTGGGGTTGACAGCCTTCACCCCGGTCAAGTGCAGCATCGCGTAAAGCAGCATGGATGCGTGACCGACAGACAGCACGAAGCGATCGCGGTTAGGCCAGATCGGATGGTCGGGGTCGAATCGCAGGATGCGTTGCCACAGACAATAGACGACCGGCGCCAGCGCCATGGGTGTTCCCGGGTGACCGGAGTTGGCTGCTTGCACCGCATCCATCGCCAGTGTGCGGATGGTGTTGACGCAGAGCTGGTCCATCGCCCCGTTCACCGCGCCGGTACCTCGCGGCACGGCGTGTTCAATGACATCCGTTGTAATCATCGACCTTGCTCCGCGGTGTCGCCGACGCTCCGGGCCGAGCGCGCGGGAGAATGCGTTCCGAAAGCCAACGCCTGGAGCGCATGACAAACCTCAGTACGGCCAGGTCCAGTCCACAATCTCGGGCCGGTCGGCGCCGTGCTCATGCGCGTATTGGAGATTGCTGATGATGGCGTTCCTCATATCCTCTTTGAGGTGAGACGCCTTTGTATGCAGCTTGGGAACCCGATCAATGACATCGATGACGAGGTGGAAGCGGGATGTCTCGTTCAGCATCGCGAGCTCAAGCGGCGTGTTGATGTTGCCCTTCTCTTTGTAGCCCCGCACGTGCAGATTCTCGTGGCCTTTGAATCTGTACGCGAGCTTGTGGATGAGCCAGGGGTACCCGTGGAAGTTAAAGATGATCGGCTTGTCCGTGGTGAACAGGCCGTCGAATTCGCGCTCTGTCGATCCGTGCGGATGCTCGGATGCGGGCTGCAGCCTGAACAGATCTACAACGTTGACAAAGCGCAGCTTCAAATCGGGCACGTTCTGGCGGAGGATGGCGGCTGCGGCCAACGCCTCCATGGTTGCAACATCGCCGCAGCAGCCGAGCACGACATCGGGCTCCTCGTTCCGGTCGGTGCTTGCACGTCCCCAAATGCCGAGGCCCTTGGCGCAGTGGACGATCGCTTCGTCGATCGTCGTGAACTGCAGATGTTTCTGCTTGTCTGCGACGATAACGTTGATGCAGTCGGTGCTGCGCAAACATTGATCCGCAACCACAAGCAGGGTGTTGGCGTCGGGCGGCAGATAGACACGCGTCACGGACGGACCTTTGTTTGTCACCAAATCGATGAATCCGGGGTCCTGATGGGAGAATCCGTTGTGATCCTGACGCCACACAGTGGATGACAGCAGAATGTTCTCCGATGCGACCGATGCGCGCCAAGCAACGTGGTTCTTGCTGATGTCGAGCCACTTGGCATGCTGGTTGAACATCGAATCGATAACGTGAGCGAAAGCCTCATATGTATGAAAGAACCCGTGTCGGCCTGTGAGCAGATAGCCCTCTAGCCAGCCAAGAAGCGTATGCTCCGATAACATCTCCATGACGCGACCGTCGGGTGCGAGTTCGCCTCCATCGGCATCCTCGGGCAACATCTCAGCCATCCAGGCCTTCTTGCTCGCCTGATAAACCGCCTGCAGTCGGTTCGAGGCGGTCTCGTCGGGGCCGAAGACGCGGAAGCTAGTCGGATTGTTCTTCATCACGTCGCGAAGGTATTCGCCGAGTGGTTTCGTGTTCTCGTAATTCGCCGTACCGTGCTCAGTCACCTCCACTGCGTACTTGCGAAAGTCAGGAAGCCTGAGATCCTTGCGCAACAGCCCGCCGTTGGCACGCGGGTTCGCGCTCATGCGCCGATGTCCTCGGGGCGCCAGCGCCTTGAGCTCGGCCATCAGTCGGCCGCTCGCATCGAACAACTCCTCCGGCTTGTAGCTGTGCATCCAGGCTTCGAGAAGTTTCAGGTTTCCCGGATTGTCTCGCACGTCGGAAAAGGGGACTTGGTGCGAGCGCCAGGACCCCTCCACCTTGTGTCCCTTGATTTCCTTCGGGCCCGTCCATCCTTTGGGTGATCGCAGCACGATCATTGGCCAGCGCGGACGGGAGGGTTTGTTCGAATTCAGTGCGGCTTTCTGCAGAGCACGAATCTCGCCGATGGCCTGTTCCAGCGTGGCAGCCATTTTCTGATGCATGACAGCGGGGTCACCGCCTTCGACAAAATACGGTTTGTATCCGTAGCCGACAAACAAGGATTCCAGTTCGTCATGGCTCACACGCGCAAGGATTGTTGGATTGGCGATCTTGTATCCATTCAGGTTCAGAATCGGCAGCACCGCTCCGTCGCGCGCAGGATTAAGGAACTTGTTGGAATGCCATGCGGTCGCAAGCGGCCCTGTCTCGGCCTCACCATCACCCACGACACAGGCGACGATGACATCTGGACTGTCGAGCGCCATGCCGTAGGCGTGCGAGAGGCTGTATCCGAGTTCGCCTCCCTCGTGGATCGAACCCGGCGTTTCTGGTGTGACGTGGCTCCCGATGTGGCCGGGAAACGAGAATTGCTTGAAGAATTTCTGCATCCCTTCGGCGTCTTCACTCTTATCCGGATAAATTTCGGAGTAGGTGCCTTCGAGGTATGCGGGCCCGAGAACTCCAGGTGCACCATGGCCGGGCCCAGCGACAAAAATCACGTCGAGATCGTGCTCGACGATCATCCGGTTCAAATGCACCCAAACGAAGGACAGCGCTGGACTCGCGCCCCAGTGGCCGAGCAGCCGGTGCTTCACATGCTCCGGCCTCAAGGGCTCCAAGAGCAACGGATTGTCCTTCAGATAGATCATCCCGACGGAGAGATAGTTGCACGCCCGCCAGTAGCTGTTCATCAGCTCCAGCTCTTTGTCCGAGAGCGGCCCCATCCTGGTATCCGCCAATTCCGGCGCTTGAGTTGATAGGAGCTTCTCCACGGAATGCCTCCCTTTTGTTGTCCAGCTGCGCGCTTGCCGCCGCTCACGCAGCGATCGATTCGCTCTCCATCGAAGCCGAATACCTGCCCAAAGCCGCAGCGGCGTCGCATCGGGCGCGGCGGTAGAAGGCTCGCTGGCCGGCGCCAAGGTTCTCCGCCTTTCCCTGCCAAGCCTTTAGGGCCTCGTCTTGCAACGCACGGCCGTACGAGAAACTGAGCTTCCAGGGCTTCGGTCCCTCGAGCTGGTTGATCCCGTTCAAATGCACCGTCGCGGCGACATGATCCTGGCCTCCAGACAAGAAGACGATGCCAGGGACAGCGGCCGGCACATGGCGACGCAGACAGCGTAGCGTAGCGACTGCGACTTCCTTGGCACTGGCCTGCGTCGTGCACGACGCGCCGGAGACGATCATGTTGGGTTTCAGCAGCATGCCTTCGAGAAGCACGTTTTGTTCAAAGAGCGCGTCAAACACGGCATGCAGGACACCCCCTGTCACTTCTTCGCAGCGCTCGACGGTGTGCGATCCATTCATCAACACTTCCGGTTCAACGATGGGCACGACACCCTGCTCCTGGCAGATACCTGCGTAGCGTGCGAGCGCGTGCGCATTTGCATGAACGCACGAGACGCTCGGCAGCATGCCGCCCACGTCAATAACCGCCCGCCATTTCGCAAAGCGCGCGCCAAGCTTGCTGTACTCGCAGAGTCGGTCGCGAAGCCCGTCGAGTCCTTCGGTAATGCGCTCACTCGACGAGCCGGCGAGTGGCTTGACGCCATTGTCGACCTTGATTCCAGGAATAATGCGCCGACGGCTCAGCAGATCGGCGAGCGGTGTTCCATTGTCATCCCGCTGATGGATCGTCTCGTCCTGCATGATGACGCCGCCGATAAAGTCGGAGATCCCTGGCGTCGTGAAAAGCATCTCGCGATACGTGCGTCGGATCTCCGGCGTCGAATCGATTTTCGCCGCCGCGAGGCGCTTGGTCACGGTCGGGACAGTCTCGTCGGCCGCCAGAATGCCCTTTCCGTCGGCGACGAGCGCCTGCGCAGTCTTGCCCAAGTCAGCGGTGGTCATAGCATTCGACTTCCTTGCTCGGTTGATGCTCCGAGATCAGCCTTCCCGCGGCGCTACCCGATCGAGTCGGCGCGGCTACTTGGATTCCTTCCACAGAGATGGGAGCATTCCACCGCTTGATCGCGGACCCGCCACGGTAGTAGCCGAGGACACTCAGCGTCGCGGTGTCGAGAAGGAAGTGACGCCCTGCTGTGGGTGGAAGCCCGATCCATCTCGCTGCGAAGACCCTGAAGACGTGACCATGAGCAAAGAGCGCAACGTGCTTTCCGACGGCGCGCACGCGTTCAATAACCGCGTCAACCCGTCGTCCGACGTCCTCCGCGCTCTCCCCACCAGGGCAGCCGTCCGTGAAGATCATCCAGCCAGGCGCCGCTGCGCGGATCTCCTCCGGTGTCAGGCCCTCATAGTCGCCATAGTTCCATTCGACGAGATCGTCATCGATTTCGGCCCGCTCGCCGAGACCGGCCAACATGCAGGTCTCGCGGGCACGGGAGAGGGGGCTTGTAAAAACTCGCGCAAATGTCATCTGCGCCAAAACCGGCGCCAATCGTTTGGGTAGTGTTCGCCCGTTCGCGGTGAGTGGAATGTCAGTGATGCCGGTATGCTGTCCGCTAAGGCTCCACTCCGTCTCACCGTGCCGTATGAGAAAAACGCGTTGGGTCGACATCCGCCGCCAGTCCCTTGCTTCTCATGGCGCCTGCCATAGCCCTGCTGATGTGTGTTTGCGTTTGATCCTGAACGCGCCGCGAGTGGTGGCTTCTCTTAAAGATCTTCGCGGTGGCTTCGAATCGTCTTGGTGTCGTCTCGGCCGCCCCCGTAGTGTTGGCTCCTCAGTCGATGCCTTCGGAAAGAACTCCGATTGCGTAGCCGCCCGAGGTGTCCTTTCACACCGCCAACGGGCGTAGCCTCGAGGTAGATCCACCGGGACGAGACTGTCATCCGCCCACAACAGAAACCCACCGCGGAACGCGTTGGCATTGTCTCCCGTGCGACACTTCGGCGGCAGTGACTTTAGGTGGGCGATGTTGCCTCCCCCGATCACCGTGTAGTCGGGTTGCAGTGCGTCGATGAGCCGCTTCACGACGTCGGCCACATGCTGCCGCCACTTTTTCTTACCGCGACGTTCAAGGCTGGCACGCCCCACATAGTGCTCGTAGGTCGCCTTCCTATATGGAAGATGGCCCACTTCCATCGGCGCCATGACGCCGTCGACGATCATGGCGGTGCCCAGTCCGGTTCCCAAGCCCAGAAACAGCATCTTCCCGCCGTGATAGCTGCCCAAGGCCTGCATGGCGGCGTCATTGACGACCTTTACCGGACGACCGAACGCACGTGCGAAATCAAAGCCGACCCAGCCGCCTCCCAAGTTTACCGCTTCACAAATCGGCCGGCCGCCCAACACTGGGCCGGGATAGCCGACCGACACCACGTCATATGCCCAGTCTGCGGCATGCTTCTTCACCCCCGACACCATCTCGCCGGGAGTGAGGGTCGGTCCGGACCGAAACGATCGATGCTTGGTTTGCCCGGTGACAAGGATCTTCACGGAGGAGCCGCCTACATCGACGACCAACACTCTATCGGCGCGCACGCGAGCAGGAGTGTGGGCCGCCAGCGAAGACGATCGAAATCGAGTCATCGGCTCCATCCCAATGCAAGGCCGCCGAATTCCCCCCTGGCAGGCGCCTGCAAGCAAAGCCTGCGACCCGTCTATCGCAAAGTGCCTAAGCGCCGACGAAAATATTCGTTGCGATTTGATTCAAGTGAGCGGCGGGGTGCGGTTAGGAACTCTTGTGGGCTCGGTCGACAAGGAAACTCAGCAGACCGTCATCACGGGCTTGCGGTGCGCTCACCATCTGCTAACCGGCCGCGCGACAACCGGACGGTCTCGCGTCAACTGCACGTCTTCCTTTTCATGGCGAATCACCATGCGTTCGCCCTTGACCAGCGCGTATTCCACGCTCTCCAGTCCGATTTCGACTTCCAGCATTTGGTTGCGATACGTCAAAGGAAATCGAAGGATGGCGTTGTCCTGAGGTGCCCGACGCGGCCAGAATGACAAGGTTCCGCCATTGTCGCGCATGCCGCCGAAGCCGTAGGCAAGCATCATCCACGTGCCTCCCATCGAGGCGATATGGCAGCCGTCCTTGACGTTGCCGCCCACGTCGGCCAAGTCCATCAACAGCGCCGACATCCCGTATTGAATAGCCTTCTCCATGTCACCAACTTGCGCCGCGATAATTGCCTCGACGCACGACGACAACGACGAGTCGCCGGTGGTCAGTGGATCATAAAAATAAAAGTTGCGCTTCTTCGTTTCCGGAGAGAAATCATCGCCCAGAAGGAACATGGCCAAGGCCACGTCTGCCTGTTTGATCACCTGCTTCCGATAGATATTGAGCGGATGGTAATACAGCAGCAATGGATAACGGTCGGATGGTGTATTTCGGAAGTCCCAGGGCTCTCTCTCCAGGAAGCTGTCATCCTGCGGGATGATTTTCAGCTTCTCATCGTACGGAACATACATTTTCTCCGCCGCGCGGGACCATTCCTCAGCCTCCGAAGGTTGAAGCGCCGTTTTCTTCACGAGTGTGTCATACGCAACCGGTTCTTTCGTCCGCAGAGATTCCACAGTCTGACTTGCGTAGCGCAGGTTTTCCCGTGCCATCAAGTTGGTGTAGGCGTTGTTATTGACGACCGTGTTGTATTCATCCGGTCCGGTTACGGCATTGATGCAAAATTTTCCACCTTTTGCGTGCGAGTAGAACCCCAGGTCGAGCCAGAGGCGTGCCGTCTCCACGAGCATCTCGGCGCCGCAGTCCCGCAGAAACAGTTCGTCTCCCGTCGCCTGCACGTACTTGCGCAGTGCATACATAATGTCGGCGTTGATGTGGTACTGGGCGGTCCCGGCAGCGTAGTACGCCGAAGCCTCTTCTCCGTTGATGGTGCGCCACGGAAACATAGCGCCGCGATGGCCCAATTCGCGCGCTCGCGCGCGCGCCTGTTCCAGCATCTTGTAGCGGAAGGTCAGCAGATTCCTGGCGATCCGGGGAGAGGTGTATGTCAGAAACGGCAGTAGATAGATTTCCGTGTCCCAAAAATAATGCCCCTCATACGAATGACCGGTGAGGCCCTTCGCGGGCACGCCCGCGTCTTCAGCACGCGCTGCGGCCTGCAGGATGTGAAAGAGGTTGAAGCGGATCGCTTGCTGGATCGCCAAGGTGGAGCGCTTCGTGCGGTCTTCCCTGACATCCCTGACCCGAACATCGCTGCGGCGCCAGAAGTCGTCCATGTGGCGTTCTTGTGCAGCGAGCAGTTTCTGGAATCCTTGGGCCGTCACGCGATCCATCGTCCACTCAGCGCGGCCGCACAGGTCTTTGGCCGACGCAGTCCGAGAGGTGTGATAGACCATGTATTTGGTGAGATGGATCGGACAGCCGGGCCGTGCCTCGATCGTGAAGGCAACTTGGCCGAAGTCCTCGGTGTGGACGACCTTGCAGGTGTGAGGGCACGACGTCTCGAACGCGTTATCAACGGCACACACCAGGGTCAGGCCGCTCCCCTTCGTTGCATGGCACAGAACGATGCGACGGTCCCTGGAATAGCTTGCGCGAGGATGCAACACACGGCCCGTAGGAACTCTCGCCAGTCTTGGATCACTCCCGTTGCCGGGGACACGCGTTTCGTTCGCCACCATTTCCGAAGAGACTACGAGGAAGGCTTCTGCATTGAGAAGCGTCACACAAAAGGATATGGCGGCAACATGCCTGTCGGCGAAAGAGACCAAGCGCCGGGATTTGACCGACACCTGTTTGCCCGCAGGAGTTTCCCACAAGATCTCGCGGTCGAGCGTCCCGGATCTCATGTTGAGCCGCCGTTCGCATTTTAGGAGGTTTGCATTGGGCAGCCAAAAAGGCTCGTCGTCCACAAAGAGCTTGATGATTTTGCTGTCGGTTACCTTGCAAATGGTCTGACCCGTTTTGGCAAATCCGTAAGCTTCTTCTCCGTATACGATCGGCCACGTTTCATAGAATCCATTGATGAAGGTGCCGTTTTCCGAGCTGGGACCGCCTTCCTCCGGGCAGCCGCGTATGCCGAGATATCCGTTGCCCAGTGCCAGCATCGTCTCCAGCTGGGCCAGGAATTCGGGGTGAAATCCTTTTTCGATGATGTTCCACTCGTCGGCCGGATAGTCTTGGGATGGCGGTCTGAGAGGCTTGTGGTGGATCATCGCACTGTCCTTCCCGAGCAGCACGAGGCGCCGGTCACTCAACCAATTCGCCCAGATCGTTCACCACCACGTGCGCACCGTGGCGCTGAAGCTCCTCCGCGTTTCCCTTGCGCGCGACGCCAATGACTAGCCCGAAGTTCCCGTTGGAACCGGCCTCGACTCCGGAGAGCGCGTCCTCGATGACAACCGCCCGTGACGGATTCACGCCCAGCAGCTTTGCCGCCATCAGGAACGTATCGGGCGCGGGCTTCCCGGCCAGATGTTGGGTTTCGATCATGCTGCCGTCGATGCGGGCCTCGAAGTCGGCTCTTAAATTGGCAGCCGTCAGGACGGCGTCGCAGTTTCTGCTGGAGGTAACGACGGCAGTCTTGAATCCAAGACGGCGGAGCTGACGGATCAATCGAACGCTGCCCTCGTAGGGCTGCACCCCGACATCTTCAATAACCTCGTTGATGAGATCGTTCTTGCGGTTTCCAAGTCCGCAGACCGTTTCCGCCTGTGGCGGGTCGTCCGGACTTCCCTGTGGGAGTGCTATGCCGCGTGATGCAAGAAAGTCGCGAACACCGTCGAAGCGCGGCTTCCCATCAACGTAGAGCCGGTAGTCGGACGCAAGATCGAAGGTACGAAATGCTTCTCCTCTCTGCGTCGCGCGCTTCTCGAGGTATTCGTCGAACGTCCGTTTCCAGCACGCTGCGTGAAGGCTGGCCGTGTCTGTAATCACACCGTCGAGATCAAGCAGCACTGCGTCGTACCGGTCGCGCGTGATTACGCTCTTGCCCATGTTCTCGGGCAGCGGCATCGACGACTCTCCATTTCCCCGCTCTTCGAATGCGCGGCGCCGGAGCAGAAAAGGTGATCATGCTCCCGTGGGAACGCGCAGCAATTGCAGGCCGGGGACGAGGTTAAGCGTTCGCAAAAATCAATCGCGCAACTTGTCTCGAAGTCTTTGCAGCCGGAACAACCTCCGACGACAGGCGGTTGTTTTGGTGGCGGGAAGGCGACAGCCCCTCTCGGCCGGCAGATCTGTAAGGAGTTGCCATGGCCGGAAAGAACGCGTTCTACGCTCAGTCGGGCGGGGTCACTGCCGTGATCAATGCCTCCGCCTGCGGTGTATTGCAAACAGCGCGGAAACATTCGGAGAAAATCGGCAAGGTCTATGCCGGGCGTAATGGCATCGTCGGAGCGCTGGCTGAAGATCTAATCGATACCGACGTCGAGTCTGACGCAGCGATCGCCGCTCTCAAACATACTCCGGGAGCGGCGTTCGGTTCCTGTCGCTACAAGCTCGCGTCGGTTGGCGACCACCGCGCGCAGTACGAACGCTTGATCGAGGTGTTTCGTGCGCATGACGTCGGCTACTTTTTCTACAACGGCGGGGGCGACTCGCAGGACACCGCCTACAAAATCAGTCAGATGGCCGTTGATTTGGACTATCCGATCGTATGCGTTGGGATTCCCAAGACCGTCGACAACGACCTACCGATCACCGACTGTTCTCCGGGCTTCGGCTCGCTTGCGAAATATCTTGCCACCTCGCTCCGCGAGGCAGCGCTCGACGTGGCGTCGATGTGCCGTACTTCGACCAAGGTCTTTGTCCTGGAAGTGATGGGCCGGCACGCTGGCTGGACGACGGCCGCCTGCGCATTGGCCGCTGAAGTGGAAGGTGATGCCCCCCACATCTTGCTGTTACCGGAGGTCCGGTTCGACGAGGGACGAATGCTGGCCAGGGTCAAGAGCGTTCTAGAGCGGCACGACCACTGTATTGTCGCCGCGTCGGAAGGAGTTAAGGGACCAGACGGGAATTTCCTATCGGCCTCGTGCTCCAAAGACGCCTTCGGCCATTCACAGCTGGGTGGGATCGCGCCGCTGTTGGCCGACCTGATCGGCGGGAAGCTCGGCTGCAAGTCCCGTTGGGCCGTGCCAGACTACTTTCAGCGGTCGGCACGCCACATCGCATCCGAGATCGATGTCCGGCAGGCCTACGCGGTCGGTTGCGCGGCGGTCGAATTCGCCATCGCCGGAAGAAACGCGGTGATGCCAGCGATCCGCCGGCTTAGCGATCAGCCCTATCGGTGGGACATTATCGAGGCGCCACTTTCTGAGGTCGCCAACCGGGAGAAGCTGTTGCCGCCTGACTTCATCAGCGCCGACGGCTTCGGCATCACAGAGGCAGCTCGCCGCTATTTGGCGCCACTCATCGTTGGTGAAGCCTATCCACCATTCAAGAGTGGCCTTCCCGACTATGCGAAGCTGCAGAACGCGCCCGCGCCGAAGAGACTGCCCAGGGAGTTTCCCGTCTGAAACGTCGCAGATCATCGGAACGTTGGACCGGCAATCGTCGGGACCCAGGGCGTCCCGGCCTGAGTGCCGTTGAGCCCGAGGCGAACGATCAGGCGTGCAAAGCATTGGCGCGGCTAGCAGGTGATCTCATCGAGCGTGATCCATTTCTTTTCGAGCGCGCTACGGTGGCACGCTTCTGCCAGCTGCAGATCGCGGATGCCGGACGCAAGATCGCACGTCAGCGGCTTGCCGGCGATGACGTGGTGAAGGAAGTGCTCCCAACCAACCCGATAAGGGTTGGCGTGGCGTTCAGCGTCAATTTGCTCTTTCCATTCGCTACGATAGTCGGCGTCGATATCAATGTCGGGATTGATCCGGCGAATAGTGGGCGTCTCGGCCATGCCCTGTGTCCAGCAGCGATGCAATCCCGACACCGCAGAGCCGCCCGTCCCGTCGATTTGCAAAGTAAGTAGATCATCGCGGCGCACGCGCGTCGCCCACGAGCAGACGATCGTGCCGACCGCTCCGTTCGTGAGCTCGGCGAGCGTGACCGATGTGTCGTCGACATCGACGCGATAGGGCTTGCCTTCCTCGTCATTACGCTCTGGAATTGCGGTTGCGGTCGCCGTCACCACGCGACGGATGCGACCGAGGATGCTTTCGATCACGTAGCGCCAGTGCGGATACATGTCGAAGGTAAGGCCGCCTCCCTCGTTGCGCCGATAGTTCCAGCTCGGCCGCTGAGCTGGCCTCTCCGCACCATCGAACACCCACCAGCCGAAATCGAGCCGAAAGCCCGTCACGCGGCCGAAGAAGTTTCCTCGAGCGAGCGCGGAGAGCTTCCGTAATCCGGGCAAATGAACCTTGTCCTCGACGGCACCGTGTTTGAGCCCGCGCCCTTGCGCCGCGCGCAACAGCGCGAGCCCTTCTGCGACCGAGGAAGCCACCGGTTTCTCGCTATATATATGCTTGCCGGCCGCAATTGCCCTCGTCAGCGCCGCCACGCGCTGGCCGGTTGCCGCCGCGTCGAAGAAGATTGAAAACTCTGGTTCCGCCAGAGCGGCATCGAGGTCCGTGGTCCAGTCACCGACGCCAAAGGTTTGCGCGACTGCGGCGAGCCGCTCGGCATCGCGGCCGACCAGCAGCAGGCGCGGCACGATGCGATCGGGCCCGACCGGCAACCCGCCTTCGGCGCGTATCGGCGCGAGCGCGTTCGCCAGATGCTGGGTCGCGCCAATGCGCCCGGTCGCGCCATTGAAGATGATGCCGATTTCCTTGACCGCCATGCGCGCCTTTCTATCATACGGATCGGTGCCACCGTCGAAAAGGCGTGGCATGACAGATGACCAACCATGTCTCGTCACATCGTCTGCCTGACCTTCGATTTCGACACCCAATCAGGTTTCATCGCCCGTGGCCTCACCACACCGGCAGCGCTGTCGCGCGGCGAGTTCGGGGCAATGGCGTCAGGCCGGATTCTCGACTTCCTCAAGTCGCGCGGCATCAAGGCGACCTGGTTCATCCCTGGCTTCACGATCGAGAGCTGGCCGCGTGAATCCGAGGCAGTGGTCGCGGGCGGGCACGAGATTGCCCACCACAGCTGGGCGCATATTCCGCCAACGGCGCAGACCCGCGAGCAAGAGGAAGCAGATCTGGTGCGTGCCAATGACGCCGTCGCCCGCCTGAGCGGGCGCAAGGCGCGCGGCTACCGCTCGCCGTCATGGGACTTGAGCGAGCACACAATTGATCTCTTGCTGCGCCACGGTTTCCGCTACGATTCAAGTCTGATGGGGTCAGACTATCTACCGTATCGCCCGAGACGCGGCGACGCCGCCAAGCTCGGTGAAACGTACCAGTTCGGCGAGGAAACCACGCTGATCGAAATGCCGATCAGTTGGTCGCTGGACGACTATCCGCATTTCGAATTCATCCGCACCGGCTCGACGATTCTTCCCGGCCTTCAGCCGGCGCGCGCGGTGATGGAGAGCTGGTTCGACGAATTCCGCTATATGACAAAGAGTGTCGAATGGGGCGTGCTAACTTACACCATGCACCCATTCGTCATCGGGCGCGGCTACCGCATGCTCGTGTTCGAAGAGCTGGTTGATCGGCTCTACAACGCGGGGGCTGCATTCATGACCATGGAGGATGCCGCATTCGAAGCCGAGCAGCGTCTTGCTCGGAAAGTTGGCGGACAGACAAACACGGGCCGATAGGTTCAACAAAAGGGGCGTTGGCGTCGACTGTGGGTCACGAGCCGTACGGCTCACGCGCGAAAGCGCGGGCGCGCTTTTTTTCTCTGCGCCTGGCTGATCGGAAAGCACGTGGAATACCGAGGGGCGGTCCCGAGGTTGTGCG
>Ga0066903_100001102_pt1 | contig 19042 bp, 20 predicted proteins | sample PanSoiMetaGPlot1_FD_67491 | JGI IMG/M metagenome (GOLD analysis project Ga0066903, IMG submission 67491) | Tropical forest soil microbial communities from Panama analyzed to predict greenhouse gas emissions - Panama Soil - Plot 1 (version 2) | ecosystem: Environmental > Terrestrial > Soil >... | reverse complement strand
GTCGACAGCGACGTGCCGGGCGGCGTGGCCTACGCTCGCGCGGTCGGCGACGAGCTGGGCGTGGGTCCGCAGGCCCTGCGGGTCACGTCGGACGTCCCGCCCGGGTCGGGCCTCAGCTCGTCGGCCGCTCTGCTGGTGGCGGTCGCCGCCGGCCTCCGGCCCGACGTGCCCGGCGCCGAGGCGGCCGTCCTCTGCCAGCGCGCGGAGCAGCGCGCGACCGGCGTCCAGGTCGGCGTCATGGACCAGTTCGCGTCGGCGCTGGGCCGCCGCGGCCACGCGCTGCTGCTCGACTGCGGCACCCTGGAGCACCGCCTGGTGCCGTTCCCCGACGAGCTGGTCATCGCCGTGATCGACTCCGGCATCCACCGCGCGCTCGCCGACACGCCGTACAACCAGCGCCGCCGCGAGGCCGAGAGCGGGATGCCGAAGCGCCGCCGGCACGTCGAGTCCGAGCTGGAGCGGGTCCACGCGTTCGTCGCGGCGCTGGAGGCGGGCGACCGGCCCGCCCTCGGCGAGCTGCTGAAGGCGTCCCACCGCAGCCTGCGCGACGACTTCGAGGTCTCCACCCCGGCCGTCGACGCGCTGGTCGAGCGGGCCTCGGCGGCGCCCGGCTGCCTGGGCGCCCGCGTCATGGGCGCCGGCTTCGGGGGCAGCATCCTGGCCCTGCTCGAGCCGGGTGGGGAGGCTGCGCTGACCTCGGCGCTGGGCGAGGCGCCGGTGCGGTTCTGCCGGACGGCCGACGGGGCCTACGCCTCGTGAACGACTGCCTCAGCCTGCCCATCCGTCAGGGCGCGGGCGGCATCCGGGCGCTCGGCCAGTGGGAGTGCCTGTGGTTCCCGCTCGGCGAGGGCGAGGCCGAGGGCATCCCGGCCGGCCGGGGCCGCGGCGGCTGGGAGCCGGTGCCGGTTCCCCACCAGCAGGCGGCGGTCGCGGGCCGCTCGGCGATCTGGTACCGTACCCGCTTTCCGCGGCCCGACCACGACGGCCGCGTCCTGCTCCGCGTCGGCGGCGCGTTCCTGGCCACGCACGTCTGGCTGAACGGCCGCATGCTGGGTTCGCACTACGGCTACTTCGCGCCGTTCGGCTTCGACGTCACCTCGCACCTGCGGGAGCAGAACCTGCTCGTCATCTGCTGCGAGTCGCCGATCGAGACCGACCTCTCGCGCAAGCGCCACGTCATGGGAATCTTCAACGACGGGGACAGCCGGCCATACCCCGGGTCGGCCTGGTTCAGCCTGCCCGAGCCGTACCGCTGGGAGGTGCCGCTGGGCCTGTGGCGGCCGGTCGAGCTGGAGTACCTGGGCCCGGTCGCGCTGGACTGGGTGCGCCTGCTGCCCAACCTGGACGCCGGGGACGCCGGCCGTCTGGACGTCGAGGTCCGGCTGCGCAACCTGGACGGCCGCGAGATGCGCGGCGACCTCCAGGTCGAGGTGACGGGGCCCGACCTGCGCCCCCTCCGCATCAGCCGCCGCTTCCAGATCCCGGGCGGCACCGAGCAGACCAACCACATGACGCTCAGCGTGCCCAACGCGCGGCGCTGGAACCCGTGGCGCGCGGGCGACCCGGTGCTGTACCGCTGCGCCACCGCAGTCACGATCGGGGGCTGTGAGTCGGTCAGGGCCGAGGACCAGTTCGGCTTCCGGGACGTGACCGTCAATGCCTCGCACGAGGGCTGGCACGTCGCGGTCAACGGCCAGCCGATGTTCGTCAGGGGCGCCAACTACACGCCCGGCCTGCGCCTGGACCAGCTGACCGAGACCGCGTTCCGGCAGGACCTCCGCCTGGCCCGCGAGGCCAACCTGGACGCGCTGCGCGTCCACGGCCACGTGCTGCCCGACGAGTTCTACCGCCTGGCCGACGAGGCGGGGATGCTGGTCATCGCGGACTTCCCGCTGACGCTGTCGTACGCCTACCACGCGACCGCTGAGGAGAGCCGCTTCTTCGACACCGCCGTGCGCGACCAGGTGCCGGAGATGGTCGAGCTGCTCCAGAACCGGCCGTCGCTGCTGTTCTGGATCGCCCACGACGACCCGCCGTGGGTCACCGGCAACGCCGAGCTGGCCGACGTCCACGCCGTGCGCCAGAACTACACGATCGACCACGAGATCAAGGCGATGATCGAGGCCCAGGACCCCACGCGCACCGCGCTCGCGGCGTCCGGCGAGCTCGACCAGCACCTGTGGCTCGGCTGGCGGGACGGCGCCTGGACCGGCTACGCCGACGCCCTGCCCGGGTTCGTATCGGAGTTCGGCGCGCAGGCGACGCCCAGCCTGGGGTCGCCCGCGTGGGACGAGCTGGGCGCGCGCTGGCCGCTGGCCGCGGACGACCCGCAGCTGATCTACGCCGGCTTCCAGCTGCCGGCGTGGGCCGAGCAGGGCGCCGGCCTGCCGCAGGACCATCCCACCCTGGAGGAGTTCGTCGCCGCCGGCCAGGACTACCAGGCTCAGCTCCTCGGGTACGCGATCGACCAGCTCCGCAAGCGCAAGTTCGAGCCGTGCTGGGGGGCCCTGGTCTACCAGCTCGTCGACCCGTTCCCCGGCGTCGGCTTCGGCATGCTGGACAGCGCGCGCGTGCCCAAGTCGGCCCTGGACGTGGTGCGCGAGGCGTTCGCGCCCGTGCGGGTCATCATCGACCCGGTCGGCTTCACGCCGCTCCAGCCGTGCGGCGCGGGCTGGCGACCGGGCGAGCCGGTGACCATCCGCCTCGTGGTGGTCAATGACGACCCCCGGCTGGCCGGCATGGCGGAGGTCCGCTGGGCGGTGTGGCGCGAGCGACCGCTCCACCAGAACGGCGGCGGACTGGGCTGGCTGCGCGACGCCGTCCGCCGCAAGTCTTATTCGGGCTCGGCCGGACTCAGCCTGCCCACGTCGGCGGAGCCGGCGGTGCAGGTGACCAGCCTGACCCTGCCGCTGGACGCGGAGGGCGACTACGTGCTGGAGGCGGACCTGCGGGTGCCCGGTCAGGCGCCGATCCGCTCCGCCTTCGGATTCCGTGTCGCCGGCGGCCTGACGAGCGGGCGCCGGCGGCCGCTGCTGCCCGACTACCTGGTGGAGCGCATCGTGCACCGCGAGAGCCTGCGCGGCGACCGGGAGGGCGTCCGGTTCACGCTGTGCAACCTGACCAGGCCGGCGGTGCTGACCCGCGTCGACGACGTGCGCCTGGACGGCCGGCAGCTGGACGCCCCGCGGGTGCTGGTCCAGACGGAGTCGGGCCGGCTGCCGCTGCCGAGGCGCCTGGACCTGCCGGTGGGCCGCGAGACGGACCTGCTGGTGGAGCTGGCGGAGGACCTGGAGCCGGGCCCGCACGAGCTGGAGGTCGACCTGACCGTCCCCGGCGTGGCCAGCGGCCGCGTTCGCATCACCGGGACGACGTAGAACCTCCCCTGTGGGGGAGGCAGGGTGGGGGCACGGGCAGGGAGAATCGGGCCCATCTCGTCGTCGGGACCGTGTATGGTGTCGGGCCTTGGGAACTGACAGAGTGGCAATCGGCGAGCGGGAGTGGGACGATCCCGGCCAGCTCGACAACCTCGTCCGGCTGTTCCGAGGCGGGCTCCACGAGCCCACGGGTGGCCCGCTTCGGTTCTTCGTTGCGGGACCGCTGCAGCCGGGTGACCCCCTCCAGGTCAGCTGCCTGGCCCAGGCGCCCGTCGAGGATGGCTGGGTCGAGGTCTCGGTGGGCGGTCACCTCCTGGAGACGCTGCACCTGCCGGCGCTGGTCGCGGGGACGTCCGGCCGCGTGCGGCCGCCCGCCGGCACCGCGGGCGCCAGGGCGCTGTACGAGGTCGGGCCGAAGCGGCTGACCTTCAAGGCCACAGGCACCCAGGGCACGATCTGCCAGCAGACCGCGCTCAGCGTGGTCGCCCCCGACGTGGGCAGCTGGTGGACGTGGCGGTGGCCCCTGCCGGAGCGGAGCTGCTACTGGCGGTGCGCGTACCGCGTCGGCGGCGAGCTGACCAACCTGGGCTCGGCCGCCGTGCGGGTCGCCCGCGCGGCGATGGAGGAGACGGGTCCCGAAGGCGCCTCCCGGTGGATCGAGGACGTCCGCCTGTCGCCGGCCGAGCTGCCGGCCCACGGTGCGTCGACCGTGTTCTGCGAGCCTCGGCAGACCTGGGAGTGGGCCTCGTGGAGCACGCCGCCGGGCGGCGAGGACTACGTGCGCCGGTTCGTGTACGACCTGCGCCTGGAGCTCGAGGACGAGTTCGGCAACCGCCACGGCCTGCGCTCGCGGCTGCGTGACCCGGTCGCGGTCCTGATCTCGCCCCGCAAGCGCAACTGGTGGCGGGCCGAGGCCGCCCTGCGCGGCGCGGCCATCGCCCTGCTGGTCAGGGCCACGCGCCGGCCGGCGGAGGTGGCGACCGACCTCGCGTTCCGGGTCTTCGGCGCCGGCGCCCTGCGCGGCCGCCGGGGCCTGGCCGAGCGCATCCACGAGCTGGTGATCGGGCCGCCGACCCCGGACCCCGAGTACGGGACGCGGGTCAGCTGGCCGCGCCGGCTGGCCGCGGAGGAAGTGGTCAGCGGCGACCTGAGCTGGTCCGATCGCGCCCTGGTGGAAGCGGTGATCGGGCTGGAGTTCCTGGTCGCGCTGCACGAGGCCCTGGCCGAGGTCGAGGGCAAGTGGCTGGGCGCCCGGATGGCCGACGACGCCGAGGGCATGCGCAACCAGCGGTCGGACCAGCTCGACCTGCTGCGCCTGACCCACGAGGAGTGGGCGCGGGCGTCCTACCGGATCGGCGACCTGCGCGCGGGCCAGCCGGAGGGCGAGGAGGAGGTGCCGTACCGCCTGGCCGAGTGGCAGGCGGCGGGCGTCCCGGCCGCGATCCTGGAGGACTGGGAGCGCCAGGGCGTGCCTGCCAGGTGGATCGAGGACGTGCTGGTGGCGGGCGGCGGCCTGCTGTGGACGTCGGAGGGCGTGCTGGGCTACGTGCGCCGGTCGCTGGAGGCGGCCCTGTTCGCCACGCGCGACCTGCTGACCGCCAACCCCGAGATCGGCCCGCCGGACCCGAGCTCATAAGCCCCTCCCCCCTCGCGGGGGAGGAGGCCGGAGGCCGGAGGGGGGCCGCTCAGGACAATACCGACGCTGCAACCGTGCGGCCCGACATGGCCTCGGGGCACGCCTCTGTCCCGGTGACCGGCGCGCCTGCTCATCGTGAGCGACCCCCCTCCGGCCTTCGGCCTCCTCCCCCGCGAGGGGGCAGGGGCCTGACGTCAGTACGCCTCGGCCAGCAGCTCCGCGATGTGGCGGACGGCGATGTCCTGGCGGCCGCGCGCCTTCAGGCCCGCCTCCAACTGCATCTGGCAGCCCGGGTTGGCGGTCACGACCACCCCCGCCTCCGTCCGCAGCAGGTCGTCCATCTTCTCGTCCAGGATCCGCCTCGACATCTCGGGCTGGATCGCGTTGTAGATGCCCGCCGACCCGCAGCAGATGTCCGCGTTCGCCATCTCCACCAGCTCCACGCCCGGGATCGCCCGCAGCAGCTCGCGCGGCTGCCTGCGGATGCGCTGGGCGTGCACCAGGTGGCACGCGTCCTGGTACGTCACCCGCGCCCGCACCTCTCGCTCCGGCTCGGGCAGCCCGATCTCGGCCAGCAGCTCGGTCAGGTCGCGCACCCGCCCGCCGAGGTTGGGGTACGAGTCCTTGAGGTGGGCGCCGCACCCCGCCGAGTTGACGACCAGGTAGTCGAACGCCTCGCGTCCGAAAGCGCGCTGATTGTGGTCCCGCAGCTTCCGAGCGCCCTCCAGGTCGCCGTTGTGCGCGAACAGCGCGCCGCAGCAGCGCTGCTCCGGCGCGAACCAGACCTCGCAGCCGGCCGCCTGGAGCAGCGCGACCGACGCCTCGTGCGCCCGCCGGTAGAAGATCGGCATCACGCAGCCGACCAGGAACGCGACCCGGTAGCGCCGCTCGCCGGCCGCCGGCGCGACGTGGCCAGCCGGCGGCCGGTACGCGCCGGTCAGCTTCGGCAGCGTCCGCGACTGGGGCACCAGGCCGGTCAGCCGGAGCCGCTGGGCGGCGCGGGCGGCGGCGCCGGCGGCGCGCAGCCGGCCCGGGTGGGCGAGCAGCCGGCGCAGCGCCTGGCGGACGACGACGCTCCGCGCGTTTGACCGGCGCAGCCGCTCGACCTCGGCCCGCCCGTGCTCGATGATCCGCCCGTAGGGCACGCCCGACGGGCAGACGGCCTCGCACGTGCGGCAGCCCAGGCACAGGTCGATGTGGCGGGCCAGGTCCTCGGTGAACGGGAGCCCGCCCCGCTGCCACTGGGTCATCAGGTAGATGCGGCCGCGCGGCGACTCGGTCTCCAGGCCCGTGATCCGGAACGTCGGGCACGCGTTCAGGCACAGCCCGCAGTGCACGCACGTGGAGAGGTCGTCGTCCGTGGGGGCATCGGGCCCCTGGAACGTGGCCGGGTTGCGGATGTCGAGGCCCATCAGATCACGTACCTCCCCGGTGAGATCGTGCGCTGCGGGTCGAACGCGTCGCGCAGCCGGCTCATCCACGTCGCGGTCGCGGGCGCCGTGCCCCAGGCGCCGACCTCTCGCTTGAGCTCCGGCGGCGCGCTGAGGAGCACGAGCGATCCGCCGGCATCCTCCGCCGCCTCGCGGGCCGCCCGCACGGCGCCGGCCTCCAGCTCGCCGGTCCAGTGCGCGATGCCGACCCCCGGCGACGCCCACCACGTCGCGCCCGCCGGCAGGCCATCCACCACCGAGCGCAGGCGGCCGGGCGGCACCGAGATCCGCGCCCACGCCTCGCCGGCGCGGCGCGCGTGCTCCTCCCACGCCTCGGCCCCGACCTCCGTCCAGCCCAGCTCGCCGGCGATGCGCCCGACGCCGTCGGCCGTGCCCGCCAGGCGGGCCAGCACGCGGCCGTCGCTCGTCGCCTCCAGCGCCACCGGGGGCATCGCCAGCGCGAGCGCCCTGGCGGCCTCGGCCCACGGGTCCTCGTGCCGGGTCTCCAGCGTCACCTCGTGGTGCGGGCGCGGGAAGACCTTGAACGACGCGGCCACGATCACGCCCAGCGCGCCCAGCGCGCCCTGGTGCAGCTTGTTCAGGTCGTAGCCGCTGACGTTCTTCACCACGCGGCCGCCGCTGGTGGCCAGCCTGCCGTCGGGCAGCGCCACGCGCAGGCCGATCACGAAGTCGCGCGGCGAGCCGTAGCGGAGCCGCAGCGGGCCGGACAGGCCGGTCGCGAGCACGCCGCCGATCGTGTGGCCCGGCGCGTTGAACGGGTCGATGGGCAGGAACTGGCCGATCTCCGCCAGCTCGGCGTTCAGCTCCTCGATCGTGATGCCGGCCTCGACGCTGACCGTCAGGTCGGCCTGGCTGCGCTCCAGCACGCGACAGAGGCCGCGCGTCTCCAGCGCGACGTCGAAGCGCTCGGGCACGTCGCCCAGGCCCAGCGCCCGGCCGCCGCCCACCGGCACGACCGCCTCGCCCGCCTGGTCCGCCGCCCGGAGGATCTCGGCCAGCTCCTCGGCCGTGGCCGGGCGCTCGACGCGCCCGGGCGCCAGCCCGTCTACCACCACCGGGCTTCGGCGCAGAAGCCGGCCCGGGCGACCAGCCGGGGCTCGCGCTCGGGATCGGGGAAGATCTTGCCCGGGTTCAGCATGCCGCCGGGGTCGAGCACGTGCTTGACCCGGAGCATCGCGTCCAGGTCGTCCGGCCCGTAGATCCACGGCATGAACGCGTTCTTCTCGATGCCGATGCCGTGCTCGCCGCTCAGCGTGCCGCCCAGCTCGACGACCGCGCGCAGCATCTCCTCGCCGGCCTCCTCGACCTGGGTGAGGACGCCCTCGTCGCGGAGGTCGAACAGGATGTTGGGGTGCAGGTTTCCGTCCCCGGCGTGGAACACGTTGGCGACGGGGAGCCGGTAGTGCTCGCCGATCTCGCCGACGCGGCGCAGGATGTCGGGGAGGCGGGTGCGGGGGACCACGCCGTCGTGCAGGTAGTAGTTGGGCCGGATCCGGCCGAGCGCCCCGATCGCGCCCTTGCGGCCGGCCCAGAGCAGCTCGCGCTCGGCGGCGTCGGCGGCCGTGCGCAGGTTGGTGGCCTCGTTGGCGCGCAGGATGCGCTCGATCGCCCCGGACAGCTCGCCGGTGCTCTCCTGGAGGCCGTCGACCTCGACCAGGAGCACGGCCCCGGCGTCGGTCGGGTAGCCGGCGCGGTAGTGGGCCTCGACGGCGCCGATCGTGACCTGGTCCATCATCTCCAGCGCCGCCGGCACGATGCCGTGGCCGATCACGTCGGAGACCGCGTGGCTGGCGGTCTCGATCGTGGGGAAGGCGGCCATGAGCGTCACGATCGACTCCGGCACTGGCAGCAGGCGGACCTTGATCCGCGTGATCGTGCCCAGCGTGCCCTCGGAGCCGACCAGGACGCCGAGCAGGTCGAGGCCCACCCGGTCGGGGGCGTCGCCGCCCAGCCAGGCGACCGAGCCGTCGGCGAAGACGACCTCCAGCCCGATGACGTGGTTGGTGGTGACGCCGTAGTACAGGCAGTGCGGGCCGCCCGAGTTCTCGGCCGCGTTGCCGCCGATCGTGCACGCCTTCTGCGAGGACGGGTCGGGGGCGTAGAACAGGCCCAGGCGCGCGGCCGCCTGCTGGAGGTCGGCGTTGACGACGCCCGGCTCGACCACGGCCGTGCGGGCGACGGGGTCGATCTCGACGATCCGGCGCATGCGGCTGAGCTGGAGGGCGATGCCGCCGCGCAGCGTGATGGCGCCGCCGGAGAGGCCGGTGCCGGTGCCCCTGGGCACCACCGGGATCGCGTGGCGGGCGGCCAGCCGCACGACCCCGGCGACCTCGTCCCGGTCCGCGGGCAGGACGACCGCGTCGGGCAGGGCGCCGGAGATCGAGCCGTCGCGCTCGAAGATGCGGAGGTCGTGCGGGTCGTGGATCACGTGGCGACTGCCCACGATGCGCTCCAGGTCGCCGATGACGCCGCGGGGCAGGGCCATCAGGCGGTCAGGGCCTCGAAGATCTCGAACCGGCGCGCGTGCGCGTCGGGGAGGCCGGGCGCCTCCAGCGGCTCGCGGCCGGGCATCAGCTCGCGGAGCCAGGCGCGGCACTCGTCGTCGGTCGGTCGGGAGCCGTCGCGCTCGAACACGGCTTCCAGGATGCGCCGCCGAGGGGCGATCTGGACGGTGAACCACACGCTGAGGCCGTCCTCGGTGACCGCGTGATGACGCTCGTCGATCCGGCGGTTCACCGGCAGCTTCAGGGGTCTGGCCTCTGCCGCGGCGCGCAGCCCCGCGGCACGGGCGGCGACGTCCATCCGGCCGTATCGTACCGGCCGCCCGGCGGGCCTATGGAAGCATAGATTCTCTCTATGAATGTTCCGTTATCCATCGGATCGTCCTAGAGTGAGGGCATGGACGCGATCATCTACTGCCACACCGACGATCGCCAGTCCGCGGTGATGATGGACTACCTCCGGGGACACCACGTGGGCTGCCGGCTCCGCCACATCGACAACGGCGACCCCAGCGCCCGCCGGGAGTGGGAGGAGCTCGACGGCGAGGTCACCCCGCTGCTGGTGCTCGGCCAGGGCCAGGTCGTGCGCGGCTTCGACCGGACGCGCGTCGACCAGATCCTCGGCTGGATCGGCTGCTAGCTCGACACGTACCGCAGGCTGAGCGTCGCCTCGCGCAGGAGCGGGGCGTCGCCCATGTCGTCGGCGTAGGGCAGCAGCACCGTGCAGTAGTGGAGCGCACGCAGCCGCGCGAACGCCCACGCCCCCTCGTCCACGGGACCGTACGCATCCAGGAACGCCCCGCGCGCTGACGGCGGCAGGAAGCCGTGGGCGATCGCCAGGTCCACCGCCGGGTTCCCGGCGTGGACGTCCCCCCAGTCGATGACCCCGCACGGCCGGCCGTCCTCGCCCACCAGCAGGTGGCGGGCGTAGAGGTCGCCGTGGCAGACGCGCGCCGGCGCCGGCGGCGGGCGCAGCGGCAGCTCGTCGAGGAGGCGGAGCACGGGCTGCGGGTCGCCGACCAGGCCCCTGGCCGCGGCGCCGGCGATGCGCTCCCGCATCCGGTCCGCGCGCTCCGTCATGTCGGCGCGGGCGATCGTGTCGCCGGGCAAATCGAGTCCGGCCGGATCCACCCGGTGCAGGGCGGCGAGGAACCGGCCCAGGACCGGCGCCGCCCGCTCCCGCCCAGCGTCGTCCAGGCCGGCGTCGCTGGCGACGCGGCCGGGCAGGTGCTCGTATCCGGCGAACGGCCACGGGTAGCCCTGGTCGGGCCGTCCCGGCCAGCGGGGCACGGGGATGGGCAGGGGCAGCAGCGGCGCGATGCGGGGCAGCACCCGCACCTCGGTGTCGATCAGCTCCACCGCGATGGTCCGGCGCGGGAAGCGGAACACGACTCGTCCGTCCACCAGGTACGCGGTGTTGTCCCAGCCCTCGCCGAACAGCTCGACCTGGTCGGTTTCGAGCTCCGGGAACTGGGCGGCGATCAGGCTGCGCGCGAGCTCCGGCGAGACGACGTGCCCGGGTGTCCAGGAGAGGGTCATGGGCGAGCGCCGGTGAGTGTACGGCGCCCCGGCGGCGACCCTTCTACACTCGGATCGTGGACTCCCGCGCTCGCGTAGAAGCCGCCCTGGCCGGAGGCGACGTCGACCGGCCGCCCGCCGGTGCCTGGGGGCACCGCTATCGCGACGAGTGGTCGCCGGACAAGCTGGCCGAGGTCACGATCGACCGCGCCCGCAAGTTCGGCTGGGACTTCGTCAAGTTCCAGCCCAGGGCGACGTTCTTCGCCGAGGCGTTCGGCGCCCCATACCGGTCGGCCGGACACGCGCTGCGCGCGCCGGTGGTCGACGAGCCGACCATCAAGGACCTGGACGACTGGGCGGCGCTCCGCGTGGTGAACCAGGAAGTGCTGGACGAGCAGGCGCGGACGCTGGGCGTGGTGGCGCGGGCGCTGGGGGACCGCGTGCCCGTGCTCCAGACCGTCTTCTCGCCGCTGTCCGTGGCCTCGTACCTCGTCAGCCGCGAGAACCGGAAGATGGTGCGCCAGATGCGGAGCCACCCCGACGTGGTCCTGCCCGCGCTGGGCCGGATCGCGGACGCGCTCATCGACTTCTCGCGGAAGTCGGTGGAGGCGGGCGCGGCGGGCATCTTCTACGCCATCTCCGGGTTCGCGACGCCGGACTCGATGCCGGCCGCGGTGTACGACGAGCTGGCGCTGCCGCTCGACCTGCGGGTGCTGGAGGCGCTGCCAGCCGAGGCGTGGTTCAACGTCCTCCACCTGTGCGGCTCGCACATCAACATGGAGGTCGGCCGCAAGCTGCCGGTGCAGGCGGTCAGCTACTCGATCCACAACCAGGGCAACCCCTCGCTGGGAGAGGCGCGCCGGCTGAGCGGCAAGGCCGTGATGGGCGGCCTGGAGCAGCGGCGGGTGCTGGTGGGCGGGCCGCCCGAGGCGATCCAGGAGCAGGTGCGGGAGGCGATGGCGTCGACGGACGGCGGGCGGGGCCTGCTGCTGGCGCCGGGCTGCTCCGTCCCGCCGCAGGCGCCCGACGTGAACCTGCGCAAGATGATGGAGGCGGCGGCGGCGTGAGCGAGGGCGGCCCCGTGCTGGGCCTGGCCGAGATCGTGCTGTGGGTGCGCGACATGGACCGGGCCCTGGCGTTCTACCGCGACCTGTTCGGCCTGACGGTGATCTCGCCGCCCGAGGTGCGCAACCGCTTCCTGCGCGCGGGCCCCGACGCGGGCGAGGGCGGGGTGCCGGAGATGATCGTCCTGGTCCCGCACCCCGACCCGGCGGGCGCGTTCTCGACCGAGAAGCCGGCCCGGACCCTCCACCACATGGCATTCAACGTGGCCGCCGACGAGTATGAGGACCTGGCGCGCCGGTGCCAGGAGGCGGGCCTGGAGGTGCGCGGCGGCGTCCACCCGGTGCTGCGGGGCGTGCGGACGTTCTACGTGGACGACCCGGACGGGAACGAGGTCGAGGTGATATCGCCGACCTGACGAGGAGTGGTGCGTCACGTTGGCTCTTCCATGCGGAATAACCGTGCCGCCGCGGCAGACGGCAGTCCACCAACGCGTCAGGCGGTCACTCGCGAGGACTTTGAGTCATCATGAGCGAGGCCATGGACGAGATCGTCGACTTGCTGGATCGACCGCTCTACGGCATGTCCCAGGTGGACAGGCTGCTCGCCCTTCCATCGGGAACGGCCAAGCGCTGGATCGATGGGTATCAGCGCCGTGGACGGCTCTACGATCCAGTCATCCGGCTCGAATCCACTGGGGACGAGATCGTTACGTGGGGTGAGTTCGTCGAGACGCGATTCCTCGCCGAGTACCGAACCAAGGGAGTCCCGTTGCTCAGGATGCGCCCGGCCATCATCGAATTGCGGAAAGAATTCGGGCCGTACCCGCTGGCCCATTCTCGTCCGTTGGTCGAGGGCAAGGAACTGGTCCTCCGGGTGCAGGAGTCAGTCGGGCTGGAGAAGCCGCTCGTCCTCGTCGTGGTGCGCAGTGGACAGCTCATTCTGTCCGATCCGGCGAGTCACTTCGTTGAGGCGGTGGAATACGGGACGAACGACAATCCGATCGTCCAGAGGATTCATCCACTGAGAGGCAACAAGGCAGTCGTGGTCGATCCTCTGAGGCAGTTCGGGGAACCAGTCGTCCGCAGCGTCCCCACGACCGTGATTGCAGAACTGTTCGACGCCGGCGACAGCGTCGAGTCGATCGCCGAGCTCTATGAGCTCGAGCGAGACGATGTCGAGGCCGCGCTTCGCTATGAGCGCGAACGGATCAAGGCGCAGAATCCGACAGCCGCGTAGGCGGAGCCTTCATGCCGCCAGATCGGAGAAACCTGCGCTTCTACTTCGACGAGAGTTTGCTTGGCGTGGGCAAGGCGGTTGCGATAGCGCGGCGCGACACTGTGCACGCGGGACATCCTTTGATTGTTGAGGACTTCCCCCTCGGAATCCTGGACACCGCGTGGCTGCCCAGGGTGGGGCGGATGGATTGGATCGTCGTTCTGCGAGATCGTCGCATCCGGACCAAACCGGCCGAGCTGTTGGCGTTTCGGCGGCACGGCGTACGCGTCTTCTGGGTGGCCGGCAAGAAGGACTTGAGCGTCTGGGATACGCTCGTGCGCCTGGTGAACCGTTGGCCTGACATCGAACGCATCGTCGCTGTGCGAGGGCGAGGTCCGTGGTTCATGGCCATCAACGAGAACGAGATCGTGGAGATACCACTGCCGGCTGCTGACGGCGGGCAGTCTGAACGGCGGTCGGACGAAAGCCGACAGGAGCCGGCCAGTTGAGTGCGCCATGTTGGACACCGGCGAACGTTCCCGGACGGAAACGAGGTGGAGGTGATCGCGCCGACGGCCCCATGATGGGGCCGCGAAAGGTACTATTGCAGCATGGCGGCGCTGAACCTTCGACTGTCTGACGAAGAGATGGAGCGGCTGCGTGTGCAGGCGGAGCGCGAGCATCGTTCGATGAACGAGGTGGTTCGTCTCGCCGTTCTGAGCCGCATCGACGATGCGGAGCGGCGCGAGCGCGTGCTGGCGCTGACCGACCAGGTGATGACTGAGCGCGCCGACATACTCGAACGGCTGAAGGACCTGTAGATCCGACCCGGTGACCTACCTCACGCTGGCGGACCTGCTAGCCATGGCGGAGCGGATGTTCGGGTCTGCACACATGGTCCGCGATGCCGGACTCCTCGACTCGGCGGCCTACCGGCCGCAAGCGACCATGTTCGGCGATGACCTGTACCCGACCATCCACCTGAAGGCGGCGGCACTGATGGAGTCGGTGGTCTGCAACCACCCGCTCATCGACGGCAACAAGCGTCTTGGGTTCGCCGCCACCGAGGTCTTCTACGGGCTCAACGGGTGGCGCCTCCACCTCCCCGGTCGGGATGCGACTGTCGATTTCGTACTCGGGGTCGCAAAGGGCGAGGTGGATCTGCATCGAATCGCCACGACGCTGGAATCCTGGGCGCGGCGCACCTCGTGAACGTTCGACACCATCGAACGTTGCCCGACGGGCAACGAGGTCGAGATCATCTCGCCAAGCTCTGACTGATTCCTGATCACTACCAGCGGTTCCGGCTCTAGGCCAGGCTTCGGCCATGGCCAGGCGGCCTTCGGGCGCCCTCCCGAGGGTTGACACATGTCAATATGGGAATATAATGGAACCGTGGCCCGCTCTCCCACGACATCGGATGTCTTCAACGCGGTTGCCGAGGCGGACCGTCGCGCGATCCTGGACGCGCTGATCGCGGGCGAGAGGGCGGTCGGGGCGATCGTGAACGACCTCTCCATGTCCCAGCCGCAGGTATCGAAACACCTCCGGGTGCTCAGCGAGGTGGGACTCGTCAGGTGCCGGGCGGAGGGGCGTCGTCGGCTGTACCGCCTGGAACCCGCACGCCTTCGACCGCTGCACGAGTGGTTGGCCAAGTACGAGCAGGCGTGGAACGACCGACTCGACCGCATGGACGACTACCTCAAAGAGCTGCAACAACAAGGAGAGCCGCAGTGACACGTGTTCGGCATGGATCGGCAGTCATCTCATTTCCGAGTGATCTCGAGGTGGTCATCACCCGGGAGTTCGCGGCACCGATCGCACTCGTCTTCGACGTATTGACGAAGCCGGAGCATCTGCGCAGGTGGTTCGCCCCATTTGCGTGTGAGGTGACGGTGTGCTCGATCGACCTGCGCGTTGGGGGGACCTACCACATCGTCTTCGTGACCGAGGACGGAACCGAGTGCTCGTTTCGGGGAACCTACCTGGAGGTCGAGCCTCCGACCCGGATCGTCGAGACGTGGCTGTTCGAAGGGTGGCCAGATGCGGACGCCGTCGAGTCCGTGGATCTGCACGAAGCTCACGGAGTGACGACGCTGACCATGAAGCTGGCGTTCCGCGACAAGGCAGGCCGTGACCACATGAACAGGTCCGACGGCCAGGAGGACAGCTTCGACAAGATGGAGGAACTCTTGAGGTCACTGCTCGATCCGAAGGGCGCGGTCTCCGGGTAGCGGTTCGAGCCGGGAGCCGGCCCTCATCTCGCTTTCAGGTCCGCCGCGCACAATGGCCCCATGCAGCGCTACGACACGTACTACCCCCAGGCCGGGGTGCGCGGTCAGGCTCTGGGCAAGGTCCTCGGCCTCCTCGGTGTGGCCGCGATCTTCACCGCGGCCGGCGCCCTCACGTCCCCCGCGCTGGGCAGGGCGGGGTTCTTCCTGGGGTTGTTCGGCGGGCTCGGCTGCCTCCTCGTGCTCAACTTCGTCAAGGAGCGCGCGCCGCTCAACCTCATCCTGCTCTTCGCCTTCGCGACGTTCGAGGGCCTGCTCCTGGGCGGGATCCTGGAGGTGTACCTCGCCAACGGGCTGGGCCTCCTCGTCCTGAACGCGGCCGCCGCGACCGGCCTGGTCACGCTGATCGCGGGCGGCTACGGCTACACCACGAAGCGCGACCTCACCGGCCTGGGCAGCGTGCTGTTCATCGGGCTGCTGGTGCTGATCGGGGCGTCGATCATCGGCCTGTTCCTGCACCTCGCGGCGCTCCAGATCGCGATCGCTGCCGGGGGCGCCCTGCTGTTCACGGGCTTCCTCGTGTTCGACCTGAACCGCGTCGCGAGGGCGGGCCAGGTCAGCCAGGGCGACACGATCCTGATGGCCGTGTCCGTCTACCTCGACATCGTCAACCTGTTCCTCTTCCTCCTGCAGCTCCTGGGCATCGCGCGCGCCAACGACTGACACTGACATCGCCCCATGGCGGCCGTCGCCGGCCGCGATCGAGCGGCTGCTGACCGACGCGTTCGGTCCGGGCGAGGTCGCCGGCTGGCGCGTGCTGGAGCAGTGGTCGGTGCTGCGGGCGGAGCGTGCTCCCGGCCCGCCGTCGACCGTCATCGTGAAGTGGCTGCGTGAGGACCCCCGCGGGTTCCGCGTCGACCCTGAGCAGCAGCTCACCGAGTACGCCGCCCTGCGGTTCCTCCAGGACCTGGGTCTGCTCCTGGCGCCTCGGGTCCTGGCCGCCGACCTTCCGGCGTCGGTGCTCGTCCTGGAGGACCTCGCGCCCCGGGTCCCGCTCCTCGCCCTGCTCGCGGCGCATCCTCACGACCCGGCCGCGGCGGCCGGCCTCGTCGAGTTCGCGGCGATCACCGGCCGCCTCCACGCCGCGACCACCGGCAGGGACGATCGCTACCACCGAGGACGCCTCCGGCACGGCCCCGTCGACCCGCTCGTCGAGCGCCGGCGGTTCTTCATGCCCTGGAAGGACGTCGGCGCGCTCGCCGGCGCGCTGGAAGTCCCGCTGACCGGCGGCGCGGAGGGCGACATCGCCCATGCTCTGCACGAGCTGACGGAGCCGGGGCCGTTCCTCGCGTTCTCCAACGGCGACGCCGGGGTCAACAACTTCCTGGTGGCAGGCGGGACCGGGGGCAGGCTCATCGACTTCGAGTTCGCCGGCTATCGCCACGCCCTGTCCGACACCTCGTGCCTCTACGTCCCCGGACCACAGTGGATGGCCGTCGCCGACCCCTCGGCCGACGGCACCGAGGACGCCTACCGCGCCACGGCGAGCGAGGGCATCCCCGAGGTCGCCGACGACCGGCGCTACGGGATGGGCGTCGGCTCGGCCGCCCTCGCCTACGCGCTGTCCCGCCTGACCCGGCTCGAACTGCTCGACGGCCGGGCGCCGGGAGAGGACAGCCGCCTCCAGATGGTGGCGACGCTGGAGGCCGCCGCGGCCACGGCCGCCCGCTTCCGCGTCCATCCCCACCTCGCCGGCTGGACCCGCCGCGCCGCGGACCGGCTCCGGCGCCGCTGGCCCGACACCGACGTCGACCCGACGACCGTGCCGCCCTACACCCTTCGACGCTGAGGCCTCAGGCGTGCGGGCCGACCGTGACGGCGCCAACCGTCAGCGTCGCGACGGCCTCCATCACGGCGCCGACCAGGTCGAACTCCTCCTCGAGCTGCCGGCGCTGCGCCGCGGTCAGCGCCCGCAGCGGCTCGACGGTGATCGCCAGCCTGCGGCCGGAGCGCCGCTGGTGCCAGACCCCGCCGACCACGCCGTCGACGAGCAGCACTGCGTGGTTCCCGGCCTGCCCCGCCGGCGTGAGGGCGCGGGTCCACGCGGCGCCCGGATACAGCCACTCCCGAGGCTGACCGGCGACGACGTACGCGTCGAAGTAGGGCAGCAGGCGGACGCCGCGATGCGGTTCGGCCGGCGTTGCGGTGTCGCCGGCCAGCGTCCATGCCGCCCTGCCGTCCAGGTCGACGCGCTCCAGGTCGGCGGCCAGCTGCTCGAACAGCACGACGGCACGCCGCGGCGGGATGTTGAGCCACCTGGCGAAGTGGTGGGGCGTGGCCGGGCCGTACGCGTGCAGGTAGCGCGTGACGAGCGCGCGCAGGGCCGCGCCGCCGTCGTCAGGACGGAAGCCGGGCAGCCAGCGGTGGGGGTTGGTGTAGGTCACGTTGCGGCCCCGGTCCGGTCCGAAGCAGAGCATCCCGCGGTGCGCGGCCGTGCTGGTGAGCAGGCGCCAGCGCGGCCACATGCCCTGGAACGCCGCGATCGTCCGCTCGGCGGCCCACGGGCCGACGCGATCCGCGATGACGTTCGTCAGCTCGTCGACGGTCAGCTCCGCCTCCGCCAGCGCGTCGCCGATGGCCGCGATGACCTGGTCGGCCTGGTCGGGGGTGAAGCGGAGCCCCTCCGGGGCCACGGGCACCGACGAGGGCAGCGCCGACAGCGCCCCGGTCCACATCGGCAGGTCGGCGGCGGGCAGGAGGTGGATGGTGCCGCGCGGACCGAAGGTCTTGACCAGCGTGCGGTCCTCCCAGAGCGCCCGCCGCACGTCCGAGCGGGTCGCGCCGGCGATGCGGCGCCCGATCGAGAGCTCGGCGGCGCTGAGGACCTGGGCATGGGCCCCGCACAGCACGCCGGCGACGTCGGCCGGCCGCAGGTCCGCGGCCGGCTCGGCCAGCGCATGCCGGGCCATCCGGCGGGCGGTAACGCCGCTCCAGGTCATGGCGACCGGAGCCGCGGATCTCAGGGTCACGAACGCAGATTCTCCGAGAACTCCCTCCCCCCATGGGGGAGGGTTGGGGTGGGGGTGCGCGGCTGCCACCGTCCGAGCGTGCCCCCACCCCGCCCTCCCCACGGGGAGGGTTGACAAGGCTCAGGCGTTGATCGCGTCCTTCCGCAGCCGGACCTCGATCTCGATCCCATTCGCCTCGACGGCACAGGACCCGAACCGGCTCTCCGCGGCCAGCCGCTCGAACTGGGTCGCCGAGTGGGCGCGGTTCCGGAGCCACGCCAGGACCCGCCGGACGATGAACCCGTTCACCGCCCCCAGCTCCTGCGTCCGCACCTCCCGGTCGATGTCGGCCGTCGTGGCCTCCTTGCGCATGTCCTTGATCACCGCCAGACCGCCCGGGCGGAGCACGCGGTGCATCTCGTCCAGCGCGCTCACCGGCTGCCGGAAGTTCTTGAAGGCCGCCTGGCAGACGATCACGTCGAACGCGCCGTCCGCGAACGGCATGGCCGACGCGTCGCCGAGCCGGAAGTCGACCGCGACACCGGCGGCCGTCGCGTTCTCGCGGGCGATCTCGACCATCGTGCGGCTGATGTCCAGCCCGGTCACCGGGAAGCGGCCCAGCCTGGCGACCTCGATGGCGTGGAATCCGGGCCCGGGCGCGATCTCGAGCACCGCGGCCCCGTCCGCCAGGCCGGCGGTCAGCCGCGCCGCCTGCTCGCGGTAGAGGGCGAGCTGGCTCGGCGTCCCCCGCTGGCGGGCGTACCACCTCGCGGTCATGCCCTCCATCTCGGGCATCAGGTGCCGCCGCCGGTTCAGCTCGGCGGCCGTCTGGTTGCTCATCTCGGTCGTTCCTCCTCTGGTGGTGGCGGGGGCGCTCACGCCGAGCGCCCCGGGTCGTCGATCGTGGTCCAGCGGCCCTCGCGATAGGCCGTCCGCGCGTCCTCCAGCGAGGTGACGCGGTTGGCGCGGAACGCCCGCTCCAGATCGGCGAGGTACTCGCGGGTGAGCATCGCGGCCACGATCGCGACGCCGCCCCGGTTGAT
>Ga0066903_100001101_pt1 | contig 19043 bp, 19 predicted proteins | sample PanSoiMetaGPlot1_FD_67491 | JGI IMG/M metagenome (GOLD analysis project Ga0066903, IMG submission 67491) | Tropical forest soil microbial communities from Panama analyzed to predict greenhouse gas emissions - Panama Soil - Plot 1 (version 2) | ecosystem: Environmental > Terrestrial > Soil >... | reverse complement strand
TTGTCGCGCCGGCAATGGCGATGATGCGCCGCACCGCCGCGCTGCAGCGGTCACACGCCGCAAGCTGAACCGTGCCCCCACGTCCGTGGCGCACGACGATCCACGACCGCAAGGGATCGGGACCGCTCCCGCACAACTCACAGACGTCAAGACGAGGCGTGATAGGCGCGATGGAAAGACTCACAGGGTCGGTCAGCATGCGATTCCTCGCGTTTTCAGGCGCGCTGGCGAGTGCGAGTCGCGGGCCTGGCACTTTTTGGCAGCACTGCATCATAGGGTGGCACTTCCGGCGTCTTAAATGTGGCGATATGGACAGATTCACCTTCGCAGTGGTTGGCGGCGTGCTGGCACTGGTGGCGGCCGGACTCGTTACCGCTGCCACGTTGCGGGGCCAGGTCGGCGGCGCGCCGGACCTGGGCACGCCCGGCGGGGTCGCGCTGGCGTACGCACTCGCCGAGCAGCGCGGCGACCCACAAACCGCCTGGGATTTGCTCGCATCAGCCGCGCAGCAGCGCGGCAATCGCGACCGCTTTCTCGCTCGCGCGGGTCACACCCAGGCTGACACCGCCTATCTGAGCACCGACGAGGAACGGGTCGACGGAGATGCCGCCAGCGTCGTCCTGGTCGAGACCTATCCCGGCTCGGGCGGCATCTTTGGCCGCACCAGTTACACCAGCCGCGCCACCGTGCGTCTGGTCCGCGAGCCGGCCGGGTGGCGCATCAGCGTGCCACCCGACGACTTCCTGCTCAACTCGAAGCCCTGAAAGGCGCGACGCATGACCACCGTCCGTCGAACGTACCTCTACCTCCTGGCCTTTGCCGGCCTGGCGATGCTGTCGATTGCCCTGGCTAACCTGGCCCAGGTCCTGATCGACATCGCCCTGCAATCTCCCGTCGTGCGCGCCGATCGCTATGTGCGCGACACGATTTCGCTGAACGCGGCGGCCGCGCTCGTGGGCTTGCCAGCATGGCTGCTCCACTGGTGGTGGATCCAGCGCTCGGCCCGATCCGACCAACGTGAGCGAGCCAGCACGCTGCGTCGGCTGTACGTCTATCTGGTGCTCGCGTCTGCCATGCTGATAACCGCCCTCTCCGCGGCAGACGCGCTCAGGCAAGCACTGGCTGGGCTCGCGGGCTTGCCGCCGGGCAACCCCTGGCTGAACGCGCTCCGACCCCTGCCTTTTGCAGCGACGGGGCTGATCGTGTGGCTCTACCACTGGCGAATCGCCGATCGCGACAGAGCAGCGGTTGGCGAAATCGGAGGATCGGCCACCCTGCGCCGCTGGTACGTGTATGGCCTGGCGTTTGTGGGCCTGGTCACGCTTCTTACGGGCGCGCAAGGGATGGTCGAAACGTTGTGGCGCATGGCCACGCAGCCGCCCCAGTCGGCGCTCGCAGGGCTGGCCGTCAGCATCGCCAACACGCTGGTCGGCCTGGCCCTGTGGCTCACACACTGGGTCGTGCTGCACGCGCGGCTGGCGGAGAGCATGCGCAGGGACGACGGTGTGGCCGTATTGCGGAGTGTGTACCTGTTCCTGGCGCTGGCGGTCGGCGTCCTGGGGACCCTGGGCGGCTTGAGCCAGCTGCTCTATTACGCGGTCGGACGCCTGCTCGGCGTGGACCATCCTGGCGGAGTCGGCGGTGACCTGCTGCAGGCGGCCGCCGGACCGGCAAGTGTCGCACTCGTGTACGGCGCCGCGTGGGGCTACCAGCGCCACGCGCTGCGGCGACAGGAGACCGCATTCAGCGAGGCGCCCCGCCAGGCAGGTATTCGGCGCCTGTATACGTATCTTGTATCACTGCTCGCCCTGGCAGTTCTGGCGACCGGTGTGGCCGGTCTGCTGTGGACGCTGGGTGACGTGCTGCTCAACGCTCCGGCCGCTACGCTCGGCGACGGCTGGCGCGGCCAGGTGGCCCTGTTCTCGACGCTGGCGCTCGTGGGTCTGCCCGTCTGGCTGCTCCACTGGGCGGCAGGGTCCCGTCGAAATCGAGAAGCTGCGTCACTTGCGCGCCGCCTGTACGTCTATCTGAGCTTGATCGGGGCGATGCTCACCTTGATCGGCAGCATCGCCGCGACGCTGTACCGTTTGATCGGCCTCGGACTTGGCGACAGCTCGAGCGTCAGCGTCCGCACCGATCTGGCGCACGCAGTGGCAGTTGCCGCGGTCGCCGCCGTCGTGGCGGTGTATCACTGGCGGGTGCTGCGGGCCGACGCGCGAGCGGCCGTTGCCGAGAGCGTGCCCACCGAGTCGAGGGCGGTCGTCGAGATTCGTGCCGCGGACTCCGCCGCCCTGGAGCGTGCGCTCAACGCGCTTCGGGCCAGCGGAGTCCAGGTGAAGATAGTCCGCTAGTGGCGCTCCACCACGAAACAAGCCCAGGTAAGCCCTCAGACAGCATTACGTGGAGAACATCCATCGGTGGCCCTCGAGATCTTCGACGCGATATGAACGACCGTGGCCCGTGTCCTGCGGCTCCGTCAGGACCACGGCGCCCGCGGCGCGCGCCCTGGCGCAATGCGCGTCGACGTCGTCAACGGTGATGAGCACACCGTCCATGATGTACGGAACGGCGTGCCAGCGCTTGGCGGACTCGCATTGCCGTCGGTGATGGGCCGGGCTCTGATAATCAGGCCCGGTCCATCCCGGCATGATGGCGCCTCCGCCGGGCACATCGAGAATGGCCGTGGTTACTCGCCCGTCCGGGCCGCGGAAGCGCTCACGTTCAGTGAAGCCGAACGCTCGACACAGCCATTCGCTGGCCGCGCCGACGTCCTCGTAAGTCGGCATCGGGACGACTCTTGGCCAGGTAGACGCGGCGTTCGTGCTCATGGCCGCTAGAGTACCGCGGAGGGCTAGCATAGCGGGGCCATGATTACGGCCAGCGAGCACCCCGTGCGCTTCGAGCTGAACGGCGAGCGGCGCGAGGTGACGGTACGCGCGAATACCCGCATGATCGATCTGCTGCGCGACGGTCTGGGTCTGACAGGCACGAAGGAAGGCTGCAGCGTCGGCGTGTGTGGCGCGTGCAGCGTGCTGGTCGACGGCCAGCTCATGAGCGCGTGCCTGCTGCCGGCCGCATTCGTGGACGGTACCCGGGTGACGACGATCGAAGGCGTCGCTCCCGACGAGCGCCATCTGAGCCCATTGCAGGACGCCTTCATCCGCCACGGCGGGTTCCAGTGCGGCATCTGCACCCCCGGCCAGATCGTCGCGGCGACGGCATTGCTGCAAGTACACCCGCACCCGACCGCCGATCAGGTCAAGAGCTGGATGATGGGCAACCTGTGTCGGTGTACGGGTTACTACAAGATCGTCGCCAGCGTTCTGGCCGCGGCCGCGACAGACACACCGACCGTTCCGCGCCAGCCGGTCGGCCTGCGCTGATGCGCCCGTTTGCCCTGCACCAGGCCGACAGCCTCGACGAAGTGTTCTCGCTCCTCGAGCGGTACGGCGACGATGACGTGCATCTCATTGCTGGGGGAACATCGCTTATCTTGCTCATGAACCTCGGGCTGGTCGAGCCGTCGCACGTGGTCTCGCTTCGGCGCCTGACCGATTTGCGCGGCATCGTCGCCGGCAGCGATGGTGGAGTAGAGGTTCGAGCGCTGGCGACGCACCGAGACCTGGAGTTGTCGCCTGAGCTCAGTCGCTACTGCCCCGCCCTGCCCGCGACGTTTGGCCACGTGGCGACAGTCCGCATTCGGAACCAGGGCACCGTGGGCGGCAACCTCGCGCACGCCGACCCGGCGCAAGATCCGCCGCCAATGCTCATGGCGCTGAATGCCGAAGTCACCCTGTCCAGCCGAAATGGCCAACGGCGCATGCCGCTCGATGAGTTCTTCGTTGGATACCTCACGACGGTCATGCTGCCCGGCGAAGTACTGACCGCGGTCCATCTGCCGCCCCTGCCCAGCGGCACGCGCGCGGCGTACACGAAGTTCTTGCCGCGCACGCACGACGATTACGCCACGGTATCGGTAGCGGCGACGATGCGGCTGGATGGCGACGACCGATGTGAGGAGGTTCGCGTAGCGCTGGGCGGAGTCGCCGCAACGCCGTTGCGCGCTCGCAATGTCGAGGACGCGCTGCGTGGTGAAACCCCCACCGATGCACGTCTCGCTGAAGCCGCCAGCCTTGTGCTCGACATTGTCGACCCGCCGGATGACGCGCGCGGTTCCTCCGCATACAAGCGTCGCATGGCGCGCGTGTGGACCGAGCGCACACTCCGCCAGGTACGTGATCAATCCGATGGAGCTCGCCAGTGATCGAGTTGGAAAACCCACAGCGGTTGTTCGAGGAGCCCGAGTACCGGGTCGAAGGGCCTCTCAAGGTGACCGGCGCCGCGCGCTATACGGCCGATGTGCAGATGCCAGGGATGTTGTGGTTGGCGTACACGCGCAGTCCGCGGCCGCACGCCCGCATCGTCTCGGTCGATACGTCCGCGGCCAGGCAGGTGCCCGGCGTCCACGCGGTGCTCACCGGCACGGATATGCCCAACGTTCGGCTCGGCCGACGGCTCCTGGATTGGCCAGCGCTGGCCAGCGACAGAGTTCGGATGGTTGGCGATCGTGTCGCGGCTGTCGCGGCCGAAACGAAGGATGCCGCCGACGAAGCGGCGCGACTGGTGGACGTGGAGTACGAAGACCTGCCCCTGGTGACGCTCGACAACGCCCTGTCGGACGACGCGCCGGTTCTGCACCCGGCCATCGACACCTACACATATCTGGGCCCAAAACGGCCCCAGACAGCGCACCCGAACATCCACGGCTATGCGGTGATCGACAAGTCCGAGACGGGCGCAAGCCTTGAAGAGGTCTTTGCGCGGGCCGATCACGTCTTCGAGCACACGTTCACTGTCGCCCGCGAGTTCCAGGGCTTCCTCGAGCCGCGCGCATGCGTCGTGTGGATCGACGAGCAGGAGCGCGTGCGCATCGTCAATACCAACAAGTCGCCGGCGGCACTGCGCCAGCAGCTCGCGGCGGGGCTGGGTCTGCCGGAGGCTCAGATCGTCATCGACGCGACATTCATCGGTGGTGATTTCGGCGGCAAGGGCCTGTCGATCGACGAGTACACGTGTTATTTCCTGGCGCGAGCCACCGGCCGGCCGATCAAGGCGGTGATGAGCTATGTCGACGAGCTTCAGGCTTCGAATTCCAGGCACAGCGCCGTCATGACCCTCCGCACGGCCGTGAGTCACGACGGCGTGTTTCTGGCGCATCAGTCCGAAGTGACCATCGATGGTGGCGCATATGCCGCCGGGAAGGTGGCTCCGAGCCTGGTCGTGCCCGCCCACAACACGCTCACCGCGTACCACGTACCGGTGACGAAGCTCGAGGCCAGGGCCGTCTACACCAACAGTATTCCGGGTGGTTCGATGCGCGCGCCGGGCGATCCACAGTCGATGTTCGCCAGCGAGTGTCACGTCGACATGATTGCCCGCGCGCTTGGCATCGACCCGATCGAGCTGCGGCGGCGGAATGCGCTGCGCGATGGCGAGCCGAGCGTCACCGGCGAGCGCGTGCATCGCGCACGCGCCGTGGAGGTGCTCGACGCGCTGGAGCTCGAGTCCGGTTGGCGGACGCCACTGCCGGCCGGCCGCGGGCGCGGCGTTGCACTGGGCGTGCGGCATATTGGCGCCGGTGCCACCTCCGTGAACTTGCAGCTGCTGGAAGGTGGCCAGGTTGAGGTGCAGACGGGCGTGGCCGATCAGGGTGGTGGCGCATACACCGTGCTGCGGCGGGTCGCGGCGGCCGTCATGTCGGTCGATCCGGATCGCATTGTGGTTCGCCACTGTGATACTGCCGGGCCAGCGCCGGATCCCGGCGTGGGTGGTCAGCGCATCACACATGTGCTCGGCCGCGCAGCCCAGGCCGGGGCACTCGCAATGAAGGCGCGCCTGGAGGAGCTCGCCTCGGAGGCGATGGGCTGGCCGGCTGGCGAGGTGCGCCTGGAGGGCGACCGCTTCATCAGCGGCGAGGCGTCGGCGTCGTTCGCCGAGGTCGCCGAAAGGATTGCCCGCGGCGCGCCGGTGATTGTCCAGGGTGACTACGACGGGCAGCACAAGCCGGGTGAGCCAGGCGAGTACGAGTTCGCCGGCTACGTCGTCTCGGCGGCGGTCGATCAGGAGACTGGCGAGGTCCACATTGACGACGTGTTGCTGGTGGCGGACGTCGGCACGATCATCAACCCACTCGCCCACCAGGGACAGCTCGAGGGCGGGTTGATGTTCGGCATTGGCGCGGCGCTCATGGAGGAGCTGAGCGTCCAAGATGGACAGGTCACGACGGTGACGCTGGGCGACTACAAGGTGCCGTGCGCGATGGACACGCCGCCGTTCAGGACCGTGCTCCTGCGCGATCCGACCGGTCCGGGTCCACTGGGCGCCAAAGCCGCCGGTGAGCTGACCAACACCAGCGTCGCTCCCGCGGTCGCCAATGCCGTTGCGGCCGCCTGCGGCGCGCGCGTCACCCACCTGCCGCTCACCGCCGAGCGGGTCCTCGCTGTGCTCGACCGTGTTCAAGGCGATTGAGGTCGACGCGGCCTCCCACAAGCGTACAGGGCGTACGTACGCGCTGGATGTTCAGACTCGCCAGGAGGCGATCGACGAGCTCTTGCGGCGGCTAGGCACGGCGCCGTCCGAGGCGCGAATCGACCCGACACGCACCGTCGTCGAGACGGCAGGCCATCTATGGACCATCGTCGCAACCCGCGCGGCCGCCCCGCCGGAGGCCGCCGGCCTGCGCCGCGCGGGCGCGAAACACAAACGCGTCCGCTAGCGGGCTTATTTCTCCAGGACGTACTTGCCTGGCGCCGTCGTGATGGGTGGATGCGCGGCATTGCCCATCGACGGCGGGGCGACCCGCTGGCCGGAGCGCGGCCGGAGCCACTCGACCCAATCGGTCCACCAGCTACCGGAGTTGTGCTTGGCCGCCGCCAACCAGTCGTCGGCCGTGGCGGCCTTGTCCGGATTCGACCAGTAGCCGCGTCCCTTCGCTGGTGGATTGATGACGCCGGCGATGTGGCCGCTGCCACCCACCACGAAGCGTGTCTTGCCACGTGCCAGTTGTGTAATCCGCCACGCAGAGCGCCACGGGACGATGTGATCCTGCTCGGCGCCGACCGCGTAGACATCCTGTCGAATCTGGCCCAGATCGATGGGCACGCCCTTGAGCGACACGTGATTGGGCTTGACCAGGTCGTTGTCGAGGTACGTATGGCGCAGATAGAACGAGTGCGCCGCGCGGGCCATGCGGGTGCCGTCGTTGTTCCAGTACAGCAGATCGAACGCCGGCGGCTCCTTGCCGAGCAGGTAGTTATTGACCACGTTGCTCCAGATGAGATCGTTGGCGCGCAGCATATTGAACATGGTCGCCATGTGACTGCTGTCGAGATAGCCGCGTTCCATCATCTGTTGCTCGATGTACGTCACCTGGGGCTCGTCGATGAATACGGCAGTGTCGCCCACCTCGCTGAAGTCCTGGAGGGCAACCAGGAACGTCGCAGCGTCGACCGAGCTGTCGCCGGTGGCCGCCAGATACGGCAGCGTCATGCTCAACAACGTGCCGCCAATGCAGTAGCCGATCGGGGTCACCTTCGGCGAGCCAGTGATGTCCTTGACGACGTCGAGCGCGGCGAGCGGACCCAGCTCGAGGTAATCATCGAACGCCGTGTCCTCCATCGAAGCATCCGGGTTCTTCCAGCTGATCACGAACACGGTGAAGCCCTGGTCCACCAGGAACTTGATCATGCTGTTCTGTGGCTGCATGTCGAGGATGTAGAACTTGTTGATCCACGGCGGCATGAACAGCAGCGGAACCGAGTGGACCGTCTTGGTCGAAGGCGAATACTGGATCAGCTCGATCAGCTCGTTGCGGTACACGACCTGGCCCGGCGTCAGCGCAAGGTTCCGGCCAGGTTCGAAAGCCTCCGTGTCGGTCATCTTGATGCGCCCGGCCTGCAGGTCGCGCACCAGGTTCTGCATGCCGTTGACCAGGTTCTGACCACCACTTTCGATGGTCTCGTGGATCACCTGGGGGTTGGTGAACAGGGAATTGGTCGGACTGATCGCGTCCAGAAACTGGCGCAGATAAAACTGCAGCTTGCGCTGATCGGCGCGATCGAGGCCCTGAACGTCGGCGGCTGCCTTGAGCATGCTGGTCGCTGACAGCAGATAGCCTTGTTTGATTGCGTCGAAGGCGAGGTTGCGCTGCCAATCCGGTGCGCTGAATCGGCGATCACCTGGCTCCGGCTGGGCGACCGGCTCCGGTGGCGGCACGCCCCAGAATTTCATGGCCGCGTTGGTCCACAGTCGGCTGGACTGGCTGACAAAGTCAACATAGTGCTCCCAGCCGCGCGTCGGATTCTTGAGCGCATCCTCCCATACCTGTGTAAAGGCGGTGCTGATTTCGCCTGGATTCAGCGGCAGGAGCCGCGACATCGGGTTCGCCTTCCACAGGTCGTCGATCATGCGCTCCCAGACCTCGGATGGAGCTGTCTGCGGTGTGTCAGTCATGATGAGTTAACCATTCCGTCACTCTCGGCCATAAGCCGTTCTTCGCGGCACGACCGACGACAATGCCGACGTGGCCACCCTGCAGCACGATCTCCTGGGCGTCAGTGCTGCTCACCTGATTGATAATGGCGCGCGTTGTGGGCCTGGGTGCGATTTCGTCGGTCGACGCGGCGACGTTCAGCAGCGGACAACGGATGTTGCCGAGTCGCACGACGCGACCACCGATCTCCAGCCGGCCGCGGACGAGCCTGTTCTCCTGGTAGAACTCGACGATCCACTGGCGGTACGCGGCACTCGGAAATGGCACGCCCTCGTTGACCCAGCGGTACATCGCCTGCCAGCCAGCAAGGTCGAAGCCGTTGTCGCCCAGCCGGTCCCACAGGCGCATGTACGTGCCGATGGTGGTCGGCAGCGGGCTGAGCAGCTTGGCGCCCAGGTCCGGCATCTGACCGGGCACCAACGGCAGGGTCGACGTCAGCTGCTCGACAGGGAATACACCCTTCTTTGTCAAGGCACCGAACTTGCCCGCGTCCGAGAAGTCGATCGGCGTGGTGAACAGGACGAGGTTGCGGACCTCGACGGGCGACTTCGGATACAGCGCCGCATAGCAGGCCGCGAGCGTGCCGCCAATGCAGTAGCCCAGGACGGTCAGCGGTACATGACCGGCTGCCTCACTCGCCTTGCGGGTCGCGCGTGGCAGATAGCGCGTCAGCAACGTGGTGAGGTCGAGCGTGCGGTCTTCGTCGCCCGGCACGCCCCAGTCGAGGAGGAAAACGTCGAATCCCTGTTGCAGCAGATGCTCGACAAAGCTGGCGCCGGGCCGCAGGTCCAGAATATAGGCGCGATTGATCAGCGGCAGAACCAGGAACACCGGCGTCCGGTGGGTGGGCGGAGTCTGCCGCTTGTAGCGGTACAGGCGGGCTTTGTTCTTGTGCCACACCAGCTCGCGCGGGGTCACGCCCACCGGCGCCTCGCGCGCGGACAGCACCGCGTGCACCATCTCGAGAGCGCGGCGGTCGTCGACGTCTGCCGAGGTCAAGGAGTTGTCCCCCTGGAAGACGATTGTTTGCGCGCGTGCGACGTGGTGGGGCGCTCCGGCGGCTGGCTGGTCGTGGCGGCCGGGCGATCGGCAGACGCGGCCGAGGCCTGGGATCGCAACGCCGCCTCGATCGCGGACAGTCGGTCGTCCAGCTGATCCACCTTCTCTTCGAGCGACACGATCAGCTCGCCGAGTCGAGAAACGTCCTCGCGCGTGGGCAGGTTGACCTGCTCCAGGTAGGTGCGCATGTTGTCGCGAACCGTCTTCTGGGCCGACAGGAAGGTCTCGAGGAGCTTGCCGCTCGACTCGGCGAAGGCCGGATTGCTGACGGTGCGTTCGAGGATGGTGTTCCAGGCGCGCTCGTTGGTCTCGTAGATCTGGCGCCAGAGCTCGAACGGGTCGGGTGGGCGGCGTGACGACTGATTGTCGGGTGAGCTCATGCCTTGGCTCCTTCGGCGCGCGTCATCGCGGGCGCCGGCTTGAATACTAACACACCTAAGTGTAAAATGCAGATAGCTACTGGATGAAGGTAGCGCATCTTGCGCCCCAGGAGGGCCTCTTTATGGCCAACCCTACCACCGTTACCCAGACCGCGACGAGCGTCGTCGACGAGGCCGTCCGCATCGCCGCCGACAACTCGCGCCGCTCGACCGAGTCCGCTCAGGCCGCGCTGCAGGCCGGCCGCAAGTACTTCGACCACGTCGCTCAGGTCAATCGCGACCTGTTCGCGCTCTACACGGCCGGCCTCGAGGCTGGCCTGCAAACCATCGTGGACTTCCAGAACGCCGCGCTGAGCAACAGCCAGACGTTGCTGGACACATCGGCCGGTCTGACCAGGGACGCCTTCCGCCGCTGGGCTGATCTGACTCGCCAGGCCCAGACCACGACCGTCAAGACCTACCAGGCCAACGCCAAGCTGCTCGACGGCTTCACCATCGGCGGCTGACAGTTCTTACGCGCGGCTACGCCTACCCCCGGCGTAGCCGCGCGCTCCTTCGGCTATGGTGTGTGGCTATGCACACCAGGTCCTCACGGATTCGCGCCGCACTGTTCGGCGCCACTGGTCTGATCGGGGCGGCCGCCCTCTTGCTGGCCCCCACCACGTCGTCGGCGCAGTCCTCGACCGCCGACCCGAACGGGTTCGGCTACGGCTTCCAGGTGCAGCTGTGGCATTACGACCCGGTCGCCAGGTCCAACGTGATCGGCGATGTCACGCAGGCCGGGTTCAACTGGATGACCCAGCAGATCGACTGGCAGGAGGTCGAAGTCGAGCCAGGCATGTACGACTTCAGCCAGCTCGACAACATTATCAACGCTGCCAACGCGGCCGGGCTCAAGATCATGCTCAGCTTCTTCCACGCGCCGGCCTTTTATCGATCCGACACCAGTGGCCTGATGCCGGCCGACCCGAGCACGTTCGGCGCGTTCATGCAGGCGGTAGCCGGGCAATACGCCGGCAAGGTCCAGGCCTACGAGCTGTGGAACGAAGAGAACCTGGATCGCGAGACCGGCACCGGCAACGTCGATCCGAGCACATACCTGCCGCTCCTCGAGGCCGGCTACACCGGCGCCAAGTCGGCTGACCCGAACGCGCTGGTGTTGCTCGGCGCGCCCAGCCCCACGGGGGCCAACGTGCCCGGCGTGTCCATCGACGACATCACCTATCTGCAGCAGCTGTACGCGATCAACGGCGGCGAGGCGGCTGGCTTCTTCGACGTCCTGTCCGCGCATCCGAGCGGCTTCTCGAATCCGCCGGACTGCACGCCGGCGACACCGCAGTGCAGCCTGTCAGGCGGGTGGAACACCGACGACAGCTTCTTCGCGTTCACACGCGTGAGCCAGTACCGCGACGTCATGGTCCAGAACGGCGATGCCGGCAAGCCGATCTGGTTCACCGAGTTTGGCTACTGCTCGAACCCGACGCCGCCACCGGGCTACGAGTACTGTCGGTACATCACCCCCGACCAGCAGGCCACCTTCCTGCAGCAGGCGTACGGCATGGCCCGCCAGATCCCGTACGTCGGCGCCATGTTCACGTGGAACCTGAACTTCCAGCTGTCAGTGCCGCAGGTCGACGAGAAGTGGGGCTTCGCCGTCGTCGGCAGCGACTACGCCGGCCGCCCCGCCTACTTCCGCCTGCTCGGGATGCCCAAACCCTGACGGTTATTTGCACGAGGGGCCCCCCTGGAGACTTCTTTCTTCGCGGAGCGGGCCTCCCGAGCGTTGTCCTCCGCCGAGCGGGGCGCCGTGAGGTCTCCTCCGCGGAGCGGCAGCCTCGGGCCGAGCTACCATGCTCGTGAAGCTGTGATGACCGAGATACGCCCACCTGAGTCGCACCTCGACCTGCTGGAGCGACCGTTGTTCGCCCACCTGGCGACGGTCGCCAACGACTGCTCGCCGCGCGTCAACCCGATGTGGTTCTGCTGGGACAACCAGGCTGGCCTGCTCAAGCTGACCCACACCAATCAGCGCCACAACTACCGCAACCTCCAGAAGAACCCGCGCGTGGCCCTGTCCATCGTCGACCCGGACGACCAGTATCGTTACCTGCAGCTGCGCGGCGAGGTGGCCGACGTCCAGGCCGATCCGACCGGCGCCTTCTACCAGAGCCTCCAGCAGCGCTATCGGGGCTACACGACGGAAGTGAAGGACCGTGACGTCCGCGTCGTCCTGACCATCCGTCCGACGGCGTTCAAAGTCCGATGAGCTTCGATCCAGACACCCTCAAGGCCTGGGACCAGACAGCCGAGGTCGAGATCGAGACGAGTCGCGGCGCGGGGGCGCCGGTCCACCGCACCGTCATATGGATCGTCGTCGACGGTGACGAGGCGTTTATCCGCTCGGTTCGGGGGGCGAGCGGCCGCTGGTACCGCGAGATCGTCGCCAACCCGCGCGGAGCGGTTCACCTGGGCGGACGGCGCGTACCGGTCACGGCGCAGTCCGCCAACGACGCCCCGAGCGTGGCGCGGGTGAGCGAGCTGCTATCCCGCAAATACCAGGATCGCTGGCCCGGTCCCACCGCCGCCATGCTGCGCGACGAGGTCCTGCCGACAACCCTGCGGCTGGCCCCCGACACGCAGGCCGCCTGACCGAGCAGCCGTACGGCGCACATGACAGAGCGACTTCGGTTCGGCATCGCCACCGACCAGAACCTCCCGTGGCCCACCATGGTGGAGCGTTGGCAATTGTTCGAGGCGCTCGGATTCGACAGCGCCTGGAACTGCGACCACCTGGTCCAGCCGAGTCGACCCACGGGACCCTACCTTGAGGCCTGGACGCTGCTGGCCGGACTGGCGGCGCGTACCGAGCGGATTCGCATCGGTGTGCTGGTCAGCAGCAACACCTTCCGCCACCCGGTTCTGCTGGCGAAGGAAGCATTGACGGTCGACCACATCTCGAATGGGCGCCTGGAGCTGGGGCTCGGCGCCGGCTGGTACGAGCCGGAGCACACCACGTTTGGCGTCGAGTTTCCACCAACCGCTGAGCGCGTCGCGCGCTACCGCGAGGCGATCGACGTCGTCGACCGCCTGCTGCGCAACGACACCAGCAATTATTCCGGTCGCTTCTACCAGCTGCGCGATGCGCCGTTGCGGCCCCGACCAGTTCAGCAGCCGCGTCCACCGCTGGTGCTGGGCGCGCACGGACCCAGGATGCTGCGCGTGGTGGCCGACTATGCCGACACCTGGAATTCGTTTGGCACCGTCGCCGAGATGCGCCAGCGCAACGCCATCCTGAACGAGCACTGTGCCGCCATCGGACGAGACCCGCGCAGCATCGTGCGCTCGCTGTACATCTGGCCGGCCAGCATGGGTGAGGACCCGTGGCAATCGGTGGACGCGTTCGAGGACATGGTCAGCCGCTATGCGGAGGCCGGTGTCAACGAGTTCCTGGTCGACGTGCCGCCGGAAACCGATCTGGGCGTGGTCGAGCGAGTGGCGGCCGAGGCGCTACCCCGCCTGCGCGCGGTGCCCCTGGCGCGCTGATACAAGCCCCGCGCAGTGGACCGCGCCATCCGCCGTCTGCCGATCCGCGACCAGCTCCGGATGACGCTCGAGCTGCTCGGCGATGCCGACGAGCCGCAACCGCTGCCCGCCAACGTGCTCCGCTTCAGGCCGCGCCCCACGTGACGTGCACAAAAGCGCGGTCCGCTTCTGACGATGGGTGAGCTGACATCGCCAGATTGAGCTTCGGCCTCGCGCCGGCGGCGATGTGGCTGGCGTTCACTCTCGCCGTGAGCGCCGCGTTCGGCCGGGTCGCCGCCCACAATCTGGCCAACTTCCGCCCCGTGAGCAACGACGAGGTCGAGCTCATGGCGGTCGGTTACAAGCTGGCGACCCAGGGGATCCTCGGTTCCGACATGTACGTCGGCTTCTTCGGCGGCGACCACCACTACTTCGAGACGCTCCCGCTCCAACACATGCTGGATGCGCTGTCTTTCCGCATGTTCGGCGCGGGCGTTGCGCAAGCCCGCGGGGTCTCGCTGCTGGCCGGCGTCTCGATCGTGTGGACCGCCGGCTGGCTCGCCTATCGGTGGTACGGGCCCGGCACCGCGCTGCTCTGCGAGCTGCTGCTCGTGGCCTGGCCATCGAACCTGACGGCCGCGTCCAACGGTCTGCCTCTGCTGGGCGTCTCGCGCACCGCCCGCTACGACGTGCTGGCCGTGGCGACCATCTGGCTCGCCATCGTCCTGGTGGACGCGACGCTGCGACACTCTCGAAGCCGGCGGGCTCCAGGGACGCGGCCGCCAGACTCCAATGGCCACACGTTTTTGGCCGTGGCAGCGGGCGTGTGCTGCGGCCTGGCGACGCTGTCGCAGTTCTTCGGCAGCTTCGTCTTGCCGTTGATTCTGGCCGTCTGGCTGCGCGCTCGATCTCCCGTCGGACTGGCGGCTGCCTGGCTGGCAGGCGTGGCGCTGGTCATTGCCCCGTATGCCGTCTTCGCCGCCCGCTACTCTGCTGACCTGGCGGGCCAGCTGATGGTGTTCGGCAGCCGCGGCGACTTCCTGCGGCCGGGCTTTTACGTCGAGAACGTGCTTTCCGAGTGGACGCGTTATGCGCACCTGGTGCCCACGTCGCTCAGCACCTGGCTCCTGGCCGTGGGCGTGCTGCCCGCCGTGGTGAGCCTGGCCTGGCGCCAGGGAACCGGCGACCGCATGCTGCTCTTGAGTCTGGCAACGTTCGCAGCGGCGTTGACGCTGCTGGACCAGACCAAGGTGCCGCTGTACAGCGTGCTGGTGTTGCCATCGATCTGCCTGGTCATGGCCGTCGCCATGTCCGCATTGCTCGGCTGGGCGCGGCGCAGCCGGCGGCCCATCTGGCTTCGCTTCGTGCCGGGCGCAGTCGTACTCGCAATCCTGACAGGCATCGGCTTCGAGGGCGTCGCGGCGTACCGCGTGGACTGGGTCGAGGCCAGCCAGGTGACGCCGTACCTCACTCTCGGTCAACAGATCGAGGCAGCCGTTCCGCCTGGCAGTCCTGTCCTCGGCCCGGAGCGCTGGTGGTGGGCGCTCCATGATCACCGCTACGTGTCGCTGCGCAGTTTGTGGTTCCAGTGGTCGGCAGCCGCGGCCGAGGCTAGAGGTGACCCGCGGTTCATCGACTGGGTGGCGTGGGCCAAGCCCGACACGGTGATCGTCAATGTCAACGTGCGCGCCGACGTGCAGGCCTTCCCTGACAAGCTCCAGGCGCAGTTCTGGCGGTTCATGGAGCGCTGCACGACGCTGGTGGCCGACGTTGATGACCCGACCTACTTCGAAACACAGGTTTACGAAGTGCTGCGCCCGCCGCCCGAAGCGTGTAGCTGAGGCGTCACGCGTCGGGCGCGTTCTTTGTCGTTGTCGTCCGGCATGCGGTCTGTGCGGCGCAAACGGCGTGCCAGAATGTCACATGCACACGGCAACGGCCAACGACCTGCTGGCGACCATCCGCCGGAGCGGGCAGCTCAGCCCTGAAGCGCTGGAGAACCTGAAGCTGTGGCTCGAAGACCCGGCGCTCGTCGAGTTTGCGCCTGAGATTCAGGCCCTGGTCGGGCAAGGCGACTGGGCCGAGCTCGAAGACGCCTTCTACAAGCACATCAACATCGGCACCGGTGGTATCCGCGGGGCGATCGGGCCGGGCCCAAATCGCATCAACACGCGCACTATCGGCGAGGCCGCCCAGGCGCTGTGCGAGTTCATCGACGCTCGTGGCCCCGAAGCCCGACAGGGCGGCGTGATCGTCAGCCACGAGGCCCGCAAAGGATCGGTCGAATTCGCGACCGTGTGTTCCGAGGTGTTCGCGGCCAATAGCATTCGGTCCTACCGCTTCGACGGTGTGCGTTCCACGCCGGAGGTGTCATTCGCCGTTCGCCACCTGCGCGCGACTGCCGGCGTTCAGATCACCGCCTCGCACAACCCCAAAACCGACAACGGCTTCAAGTTCTACTGGTCGTATGGCGGCCAGGTGGTGCCGCCGCTCGACCAGGAGTTCATGGAGCTGGTCAGCGGGGTCCGCGACATCCGCCGGCTGCCGCTGGGCTCCGGCGGGGAGCGCTGGGTGACTCAGATCGGGCCGGAGGTCGACGAAGCCTACCTGGCCGCCGTCGGCAGCCTGTCGGTCGAGCAGACTCGATCGGCGCGTGTCGTCTTCAGCGCGATCCATGGCGCTGGCAAGACGAACGTGCTGCCCGTCCTCCAGCGCGCGGGATTCGAGGTCCGGCCGGTCGTCGAGCAGCTGGAGCCGGACCCCAACTTTCCGACCGCCGCTGGCAAGCTCATCAATCCCGAATACCGCGAGGTGGTAGATCTACCGTTGGCTTACGCGCAGGTGGTCGACGCGGACATGGCCATCTGTGCCGACCCTGACGCCGACCGCGCAGCGGTGGCGGCCAGACCAACTGTGCAGCAGAAGGGACTTGAGCTGCTGCGCGGTGACGATGTCGGCGCGGCCCTCACCCACTTCGTACTCGAGCGCCGCCAGGAACTGGGCCTCAGCTCGCCGAATGACCTGGTGCTGGAGACCTTCGTCACCACGTCGCTGATCGAAGACATCGCGCGGAGCTTCAACACCGAATGTATTTCGGACCTGAACGTCGGCTTCAAATGGATGGCCCAGATCATCCAGCAGCGTGAGGACGAAGGGCGGGTCGGCTTCTTCTTCGCAGCCGAGGAGAGCATCGGCTACCTGGCTGGCAATTTCGAGCGCGACAAGGATGCCGCCATCGCCGGGCTGCTGGCGTCCGAGATGGGGTCGGCGCTCAAGGACCGTGGCAAGACGATCTGGACTTATCTGGACGAGCTGTATGCGCAATATGGCTGCTACCGCAACCTGCAACACCTGGTCGAATTGCCCGGTAAATCGGGCATGCAGGTAATGCGTGAGGTCATGCTCGGCCTGCGGCGAACGACGCCGACGATGCTCGGCGGCCGGCCGGTCGTGGGCGTGATCGATCGACTCGCGGAAGCCAACCGGACTCGCGACGCGTACTCGCTGGGCAGCGGCGACGACATGATCACCTTCGTCCTGTCGGAGGACCTCCGCAACCGGGTGACAGCTCGGCCGTCCGGCACCGAGCCGAAGCTGAAGTACTACATCCAGCTGTACGAGCCTGTCACTGGCGATCTTCAGTCGGTCAAGCGCCAGCTGAGAGAACAGGCCCACCAGGTGGCAACGGACATCGTCGAGCAGAGCGGCGCTGTCATTGGCCAGGATCTGCCCGAGTCCGAGTTCAGCCAGGTCGTGGCCTGGCGCGAGGAATGGAGCCGCGGCGTTCGACGGCTCGTGTAACGCTCCCCAGGGGGGGACCCACCATTACGGCGAAGCCCTCCCCGGCCCGCGGACCTTATGACGCGCCCGGCGGCGCCCGCCCGCTTCGCGACTGGAGCTCTGAGGCGGGCGGCGATGGCCCGCAGCCCGACGGCGCGAGGGCGATTACCAGTCCGCAACCTCGAAGAACTCTCGAGGCGCCAGCCCGAAGGGTATCCTGGGGGGAGCAGTGCCCGATATCTTCCAGGCGATCGTGCTCGCCGCTATTCAGGGCGTCACCGAGTTGTTCCCCGTGAGCAGCCTCGGACACGCCGTCGTTTTGCCGCACCTGTTCGGCTGGAACGTCGACCAGGAAGCCCCAACCTTCCTGCCTTTCCTGGTCATGCTGCACGTCGGCACCGCCCTTGCGCTGGTGATCTACTTCTGGCGCGACTGGTGGCTGCTGCTTTCGTCGCTGCTGCCAGGCGAGGGCGACTTCGCCAGGGACGAGTCCCGCCACGTGCTTCTGCTGTTGGTGCTCGGCACCATTCCCGCCGGCCTCGTGGGCCTGATCTTTCGCAATCGATTGGCGAATCTGTTCTCCGACTTCCGCATCGCAGCCGTGTTCTTGATCCTCAACGGCGTCCTGCTGGCGCTCGGCGAGGTCTTGCGGCGGCGCGCAGGCAGCGCCCAACTCGCCACACTTCGGCCATGGCAGGCCGTCGCAATCGGCACGAGCCAGGTCGTAGCGCTGCTGCCCGGCTTCTCGCGGTCAGGCGCGACTATGGTGGGCGGTCTCCTGGTCGGCCTGGAACACCAGTCGGCGGCGCGCTTCTCATTCCTGCTGGCCACCCCGATCATCCTGGCGGCCGGCGCGCTCGAGGTGCCCAAACTGCTGCAGCCCGACGCGCGCGCGTCGCTCGGCCCGGCCGTCCTCGGCGGCGTCGTGGCCGGCGTGCTGGCGTACCTGAGCACGATGCTGCTGATGCGCTACTTCAAACAACAGGAAGTGAACGCGCTCATCCCGTTCTCTGTGTACTGCGCCCTGCTGGGCGCAGCGACGCTGCTCTTCGGCCGCTAGCCCGACCGTCCGCGGCGGCATGCCGCGACGCGAGCCGAGTAGGCTCATGAGTGGTGACCCTCGTTCAGGACACGACGGCGCCCGGTCCGCGTGTTGCGCGGCCAGGAACCGACGCGCGCGGCTCGCGGGCGCACGTCCTTGGCGCGCTGGTGCTCGCGCTGGCCCACACCGTCAACGACAGCTACGCGTACATGATGAGCGGGCTCATGCTCGGCTTGTCGGTCGGGCTGGGCGGCATCGCGGTGACCCCGTTTGGGCTCATTGCCGAGCGGTTCGGACTCGGCGTCGTGGTCTCGGGCACCGCGTGCCTGCCTTCGCTTGGAGCGGTCATGATGCGCTTCGTGCCCCGCCCGCGAAGCTCCTGAGGTCACACGGGTCATCACAGCTTCGCCGCCGTGATAGCGCAGCAGGGGGGAGTCGAGACACGCGGTCGTGGCGTCCCAGGCTCGCTGTGGGTGCGGCACGGCCCGCCGCTGGCCGCGCTCACGGCGATGGTGTGCCTGTTTTACGTCCCGCAGCTCGTGGCGGGCACACTGCAGTTCGACGAACTGGACGTCCACTACAGCGCGCAGCGCTACCTGTCGGACGAGCTGCGGGCGGGGCGGCTGCCATTCTGGACGCCGTACATCTTCGCCGGGTTTCCGTTCCTGGCCGACCTGCAGGTCGGCGCCTGGTATCCGCTGAACTGGCC
>Ga0066903_100001100_pt1 | contig 19051 bp, 13 predicted proteins | sample PanSoiMetaGPlot1_FD_67491 | JGI IMG/M metagenome (GOLD analysis project Ga0066903, IMG submission 67491) | Tropical forest soil microbial communities from Panama analyzed to predict greenhouse gas emissions - Panama Soil - Plot 1 (version 2) | ecosystem: Environmental > Terrestrial > Soil >... | reverse complement strand
CGGTAATCGTGCTCGGATGGAGGCGCACGATGTGTGCGAGACGACTCGCCGAGACCCCGGGAAACTGACCGACCACCCGCAGAACGAGCCGCTGCGGGCCGGTGACGCCCAGTTTGTTTTCCATCTTCTTCGAGATGCGCTGCAGGCCGTGCTCGATGGACCACAGGAGGCGCATGAAATCCAGCACCGGATCCAGGGCATAGCCTTCGTCGGCCAGCGGGCGGCGAGCGGTTCTCGGCATGGGACGCGATGATAGCGAGCGCACGACTTCACGGCAAGGCGCACTCCCGCACGCGGGTTCGTCGGGCCGCCACGAATTACTTTGACCTCAAATCATGTCGGCAGTACAGTCGAGGTGTTTCGATCGACAGGAGGTCACTCACGATGCCATCCGCCACACACAAATGGGCCGTCCTGCTCCTCGTCGGCGCCACGGCCGCGTGCCACCCCAAACCACCGGCGACGACCCCGACTCAGACAGCGCCGGTCTCGCCCGCGGCGCCCGCAGCACCGCCGGCGCCAGCGCCCCGGCCGCCCGAGGCCGCACGCCAGCCGGCCCCGGTGCCGAGCGAGGCCGACCTGTTCCTGCGCAAGTCGCTCGCCGAGCTCAATGCCGAACACCCGCTCTCGGACGTGTTCTTCGAGCTGGATCAAAACGCGATTCGCGAGAGCGAGCGGCGCGCGCTCCAGGCCGACGCGGCGTGGCTGACGAAGTGGCCCTCCGTCAAGGTGCGTATCGACGGCCACTGCGACGAGCGGGGCACGGCTGAATACAACCTCGCGCTCGGCGACAGACGGGCCGATGCCACCAGAGCGTATCTGGTCAGCCTTGGCGTGCGCGCCGATCGGATTGAGGTCCGGAGCCTCGGGAAGGAGTCGCCGTTCTGCGGCGGCGAGGGCGAATCCTGCTGGTCGCAGAACCGGCGCGGCCACTTCGAGATTACGGGCAAGTAGGCTTGCGGTGGCGCTCAGCGCGACATCTCCCGCGCTGACCGTTACCCGGGGGCGTCGGCACAGAAGCCGGCGCCCCCCTCCGTCGGCCCATGCGCGTCAGCGCTCGTCGAACATCGTCATCCCGGCGTGGTGCTGGGGTACATTCTGGAGATGACGGCGGAGAACCTCATCGGCAAACTAATCCCCCATCAGGGCTGCGCAATCACATCGGTCGACGACGGCATCCGGATCGCCGGGTCGGCGATGAACTGGGTGATGTCGGCCGCCGTGGCGCCGTTCGTGTGCCGGCCGCCGTTCGTGTTTCGCGTGGTCGGCAAGACGGACAGCACGAATCTCCGCATGCATTTTCACCGCGGCGAGCTGATCTTCAACTGGGAATGCAACGTCCGCGAACTCCGCGTGCACGATCCGGCAACCGCCGAACAGCATGGTCTCGAGAACAGAGGCTTCATCGCCACGAACGAGTGGCATGACATCTCGTGGGAGATTCGCCTCGATCGTCTGCGCGTCGTCGTCGACGGAGAGGTCCGCTTCGAGAAGGCCGGCAACTATGCCGGCATCGCCTCCGCCCCGTCTGTGGGGCCCTGTTTCGGCAGCGCGATTGCTGTCCGTGAGTTCACCATCACGCCGCTCGAGTGAGGCAAGGTAAAATGACGGGGGCGTAGGCGGGCCGCTCGGACTGAACCGCCGAGGAGAGCGCATGAAACGCGTTGTGTTGGGAACCTTGGCGGCGCTGGCCAGCGCCGGCATCCTCACCACCATCGGAGTGTCGGGCCAGGGCCGCGTCGACTCGCCCGGTGTCATGACGGCTCAGGGGGGCGTGCCCGCGCTCGGCAGCTACAAGGTGCCGAAGACGCCGTGGGGCGAGCCCAACCTCCAGGGCACCTACAACGCCAACGACCTGCAGGGCGTTCCGATGCAGCGGGCCCAGACGGTTGGCACGCGCTACCGGCTGAACGACGAAGAGTTCAAGCAGCGCGCCACGCAGCGCGACACCCTCGTGGCGCAGGACAACGCCTTCGACTTCTCACTGGAGCGTGGCGAGGAGTTCGAGGCGCGGTTTGGCACCGTCGGCGGCGCCGTCTCGCCGCCGCCGCATTGGCTCGAGCGATCGAGGGGCGTGAGCCACGTGTCGTCGTACGTCATCGACCCGCCTGACGGACGGATTCCCGCGTTGACGGCCGCGGCCCAGGCCGCGGCAGACCGGCGTCAGGGGGTTCAGGCTGCGCGCCGGCTCCAGTTGAACGGTGTCGAGGCCGATTCCTACACCGACAGGAGCAACTACGACCGGTGCATCAGCACCGGCGTGCTGAATTCGATCACGCCGAAGATCTACAACTCCGGCAGCCGCATCGTGCAGGGGCCGGGCTGGCTCGCGTTCCAGAACGAGATGATCCACGAGACCCGCGTCGTTCCGACGGACGGCCGCCGGCAAGTGGGCTCGACCATCAAGACCTGGATGGGCACGTCGGTGGGCCACTGGGAAGGCGACGTCCTCGTTGTCGAGACGCGGAACATCAAGCCCGAGTCGGTGGTGAATGGCCAGCCCCTGTCGGACGAGGGCGTGTTGATTGAACGGTTCACGCTGGCCGATGCCAACACGCTCGATTACCGCATGACGATCAACGACCCGAAGGTCTACACCGCGTCGTGGACCGTGCGCCTCCCGATCCCGCGCGAAGAGAGCTACGGCTACTACGAATATGCGTGCCACGAGGGGAACTACGCGATGAGAAATCTCCTCTCGGGCTCGCGCGCTGAAGACAAGCGGCGCGCCGAGGCCCAGGCTCGCGGCGAGACGACTCCCTAGATCCCGTCCTTATCGGGCGCGTGAGTCGAGGCCGAGCAGGTGAACGCCGCCGGCCTCGACGAAGATGTCCGCGGCGCGCTCCGACTGCAACCGCACCGCCTTCAGTACCTCCTGAAACGCGGGCTGCGCCCGAAGGCTCTCGAGCCACGGATCCTCGGCGAAGACGGGATAGCAGAAGTACCCACCCTCGAACGCGCGACGGATGAGCGGCATTGCCTCATCCGCTTCGCCGACGCGCGCCAGGTGCCGCCCCGCATAGAACAGCATTTCCGGGTCGGGCACGGCCATCGTCCGCGTCTGGGCGATGAGCGCGCACACGCCTTCGTCATGTCGTCCGTCGATGAATGCGCGGACCGCGTTCGCCAATCCGGGCACACGGTTGCCCGATCGGGCTTCGAGCTCGGCGATGAGCGCGCGTGCCTCGTCGGCGCGTCCCAGCTCGACGAGCGACGCCGGCACGACGTCCGCTTTCAGCCCCTCGGACGCGGCCAGTGCGTCTTCGTAGCGGTGGAGCAGGAAGTACGTGTGCATGATGCCCGTCTCGACGGCTGGATCGATCTCGCGGGCGCGCGATGGTGCGCCGCCCATGACGCGTCGACGAGCCCGCACACCCGGCAGGTGTGCACGAGTGCGGCGTAGATCTTGGCGCCGCCTCCGCCGCGAGCCCGACCGAGGAGGCGTCGCATGGCCTCGTCGGCACGGCCGCGATCGAGAGGGCGGATCCGCGAGCTTCGCCAGGCCGAAGTCGAGCAGCTTCACGTAGCCGTCGGGCCGGAGCATCACGTTTTCGGGTTTGACGTCGCGATGGACAATGCCCCGGGCGTGCGCAGCGGCGAGCGCACCTGCAAGCTGGACGGCAATGTCCAGAGCGTCGGAGACCGCCAGCGCTCCGTGCGCCAGGCGCTGTCGCAGCGTGTCGCCTTCGACGAACTCGGTGACGATGAAGGGCATGTCGTCGAGCACGCCGAAGTCGTGGATCACCAGGATGGTGGGATGGTTGAGCGAGGAGACGGCGCGCGCCTCGGCGTGGAACCGCCGCAGGCGATCCGCGTCGTGGGCGACCGCCAGCGGCGGCAGCTTCAGCGCGACGGCACGCTCGAGCCTGGTGTCGTGTGCCCGGTACACCTCGCCCATGCCGCCGGCGCCGACGCGCGCGTCGATGCGATAGCTGCCGATCGTGCGGCCGACAAGGGGAGGCACCGTGTCTGCATGGTGACACAGGTGATTGTCGGCGGCTGTCACGTTTTCCAGGGCCGGGTCGTCTAATAGGCCATGCACGCACGCTCTGACAGCTCTCTGTGGAGATGGATGGTCGCAGCCGTTCTCATCCACCTGGTGATATCGGTGGCGCACGGCTCGGCTCATACGGGGGCTCACGTTCTGTTGTCACCGGCCGGCAACTTGTTCGTGTACGTTGTCATCCTGGCGGGTCCGCTCGTCGGCCTGGGAGTTTCGTGGCGGGCTGAGCGGCTCGGCAGCCTGATCGTCGCGCTTACGATGGCCGGCGCGCTGCTGTTCGGAGTCGTGAACCACTTCGTGCTGGACAGCCCCGATCACGTTCGCCACGTGGAGGAGCAGTGGCGCACGCTCTTCGGGATAACGGCGGCGCTGCTGGCCATCACGGAGGCGCTGAGCCTGGGCCTCGCCATGCGCCTCGTCCGCCAGCGGTGAGCCAGAACCATGGAAGACGCGTTCAGCACCTGTCGGCCGCTGCTGTTCTCGATCGCGTACCGAATGCTCGGCAGCGCGTCAGACGCAGAAGACGTGTTGCAGGACGCGTGGTTACGGTACGCGGGCGCCGACCTGAAGGCTATCCACTCCCCGAAGGCGTTCGCAACCACCATCGTCACGCGCCTCTGTCTCGATCGACTGAAGTCGGCGCGCGCGACGCGCGAGGAGTACGTGGGGCAGTGGCTTCCCGAACCGATCCTCACCTCGGAGGTTGAAAGTCCAGCGACCATGCTGCAGCGCTCCGAATCCCTGACGCTCGCGTTCCTCGTCCTGCTCGAAAAGCTGTCGCCGGAGGAGCGCGCGGTGTTCCTGCTGAAAGACATCTTCGAGTACGGGCACTCGGAAGTGGCCGAGATGCTTGGCATGACGGTGGAGAATTCGCGCCAGCTGCTGCATCGCGCGAAGGAGCGGCTCGCGGACGGACGACCGCGGCTCGAGGGGACGCCGGAATCGAGGCGCGTCGTGGCGGAACGATTCGCACGGGCATTTTCGTCCGGCAACGGCTCCGAGTTGAGCGCGCTGCTCGCGGCCGACGTCGGCGTCTGGACCGACGGGGGTGGCAAGGCGTCGGCGGCACGGCACCCGCTCCTCGGTCACGATCGGGTGCTCCAGTTCCTGCTGGGACTGCACCGCGCCGCCAGCGCGTCGACGGAGATGCGTGATGTGTCGCTGCGGATCGAGGACATCAACTCGGAGCCGGCGCTCGTGATTCGCGTCGGCGACAGGCTCGAATCGATCTTCGTGTTCTCAATCGACGGCGACACAGTGTCGGGGATCCGTGTCGTGCGCAATCCCGACAAGCTGGCACACATCCATCGGCAGCTCGTTCACTGAAATCATTCACTGAATTGGCGTCCTGCCGGGCGGGGGGTTGATGGAGGAGCCAGTACCGGGTCCCCAGACATCGATGCCCTCGGAGCTGTTGCCTCTCGTGCCCTCGGGCGCAATCGGCCCGACCAGCGTAAAGCCGCCTGCGGTCGGCCGCGCGGGAGGATTGGCCCGATCGATCGCCAGGTTTTTCCCGAGGACGGCGGCGATCATTTCGTTCTGCACGACCTGCGCGGCGATGTTCCGCCTGAAGGTCGGCGGATTGCTCTCGCCCCAGTCCTCGTGCACGATGTCGAAGTACAACGTGTTGCCGGCGATGAAAACGTTCTCCATTGCGCCAATCGTGTACGTGTTGTCGCAGCGGCCGCATACCACGCCCCGCAGCCGGTCGCCGACCAGGAGAAACGTGAAGATCTGCCTGTTCATGCCCAGGCCGAACTGAGCGATCCATGTGCCGACGACGTCCGCCGGCCGCAGTGCTTTGAACGGTCCGGCCTGCCAGTAAGGCGCGCCCGGACCACGGCCACCTCCACCTCCACCGCCTGGAACACGTGTGACGGGCAGCGCCGGCGCAGTGCCTGGCGGGAGGTGATACGCGGGCGCCCCGCCCGGGTCGGCTCCGCGCGGGTCCTTGACGAGCGTCAGCGGTCCGATTTTCGTCCCGGTCACGTTCAGCCGTCCGTTGACGAGCATCGCGTGCTGGCGGTCGACCGATCGGATGCGGCCGTCCGCGTTGGCAAACGTGATCGTGAAGTCGATGCCGGCCGTCTCGTCCCACGTGCCGTCGATGAACCCGATCGTGGTGGCGTCGGAGCAGCTGCGGCAGTACACGCCAGTGACCGTGTTGCCGCGGATCACGAACTCGTAGATATGCGGCTCGCTTCCGAGCGGCGTGCGCCATCCGCCCCGCCAGTAGTCGGCGTCGAGCGCCACGGCCGGCCGTGCGAGTGCCAGCATCGCGCACGACAGCAACAGGAGTGTTGGCACAATCGTCCATGCCGCTCGGGCCGATCGGGTCCTGATCACGGTCGCTCCTCTAATCGCGTCGATTCTCCGAAGTCTAGAACGCGGAATCGCGAGGGTGACACGCCTTTTTCGTCTCGCGCTTTCTTCAGCGCGCGCACCGGTTCGTCGATCCCTTCGGCCGTTAACGGGAACGTGCCGAAGTGCATCGCGATCGACTCGGGTCCGCCGAGGTCGAGATGCGCCTGAACCGCTTCCTCAGGATTCATGTGGACCGCCTTCATGAACCACCGGGGTTCGTAAGCGCCGATCGGTAACAGGGCGAAGTCTATTCGTCCGAGCCGCTCGGGGATGTCGCGGAAAAACGGCGCGTACGCCGTGTCCCCGGCGAAATAGAGGCGGTGCGCCCCGGCCTGCACGACGAATCCGCACCAGAGCGCGCGGTTGCGATCGAACGGCGTTCTCGCCGAAAAGTGCCGTGCTGGTGTGAGCGTGACGGCCACGTCGCGAGTCGCCGCCTGCTGCCACCAGTCCAACGCCTCGACGCGCCGAATGCCGGCTCTCCGCACGAGTCCCGTGTTTCCCAGTGGCGTCACGACGGCCGGGTCGAATCGTCGCGCCAGCTTTCCGAGCGTGGGCAGGTCACAGTGGTCGTAGTGATTGTGACTGAGCAGCACGGTGGAGATTGGCGGAAGGTCTTCGAATCGTACGGCCGGCTGGCGGACACGCTTCGGCCCGAGGAGGTTGAAGGGCCCGGCGCGCTGCGAATACATCGGGTCCGTGATCAGGTTCCCGGCCGGCGTCTGAATCAGGAATGTCGCATGGCCGATGAAGGTCACGATCGCGCCGGCGCCGTTCTGAAGGGCCGGCGGCACCTGCGTGGACACGTCCACGGACGGCGGCCATCGCGTTCGTGGCTCGAGGAGCATTCGCGGGACGGCGGAGAACCGCTGCTCATCAGCGGCCGCGGGATTACGGAAGCGCGTCCCGTCGAAATGGTCGGCCGTCACTACTTGCTCGGAATCTCCCTGGCGATTCCCGGCGCGATGGAGGTGAAGGCCCAGCCGCGTTGGAAGAGGAACATGTCGTCAAGGGAGATGACGAACGACTCAGGATTCGCTCCTTCTGAACCCTGAAGCATCCGAACTTTGGAATGCCGGATTTTCTTCATGCCGTCCTTCACGTAGATCGAGTCCAGCATGATCAGCTCGAACCTGACGGCGACGCGTTGCCTGACCTTCGCCGTCCTCATCATCGCCTGGAACCGATCGAAGTCCTTTCCGCGATCGGCAAGGATCTCGGCCACCTTGCTCTTCACATACGCGCGGTCCTCCGGCCGGGAGGACGGCTGGGCCGCTTCCAGCAGCCCTTCCATTTCCGTCCGCGTGGCCGCGAGCGCGGTGACTCGATCGCGGTCACCAGCGACGAGCGCTTTCGCCATCTCGATCGCCAGCGCTTCGGGATTCGCGATGCGGGGCAGGTCCTTCTCGGCGGCACGCTGGCCCGCCGCCAGGGACAGGAGACAGAGGACGAAGCAGGTGGCCGCGTGCGGACCCATGGCTCGATAGTACGCCGATCGTCATCCAGCGCATTGACGATAGCAGTTCAAAATCGCACGCGCCGATTCGTCGATGTCATCCTCCGTGGTCGACCAGTTTGACACCGAAATGCGCATCACCTGAGCGTTCTGCCACACAGCACCGCCCGCCCAGCAGGTGCCCTCCGCCTGGACGCGTGCAATGACGTCTCTGGTGATCTCGTTCGACCGGAAGTGAGCCAACACCTGGTTGAGGACGACCTCATTGAGAATGGTGACGCTTGGTACTTTGGCCAGGTGATCGGCCATGCGTCGCGCGAGGGCGCAATTGCGGCGCACGATGCCTGCAATGCCGTCGTGACCGAGCGCGCGGATCAGCGCGTAGAGGGGAAGTGCGCGGGCGCGACGCGAGGATTCCGGCACCCAATCGCTGCCCACGCGCTCCTCGTCGGCGCCGCGCTGGAGGTACGACGCCTTCAGGCTCATTGACGCCCGATGCGGAGCGGCGTCTGCAACGATCGCGAGGCCGGAGTCGTACGGCACGTTCAGCCATTTGTGAGCGTCGGTCGCCCAGGAATCGGCCTGCGCGATCCCGCGGACCTGCCATCGCCGTTCGGAAACCGCGGCAGCCCAGAGTCCGAAAGCACCATCGACGTGCACCCACGCACCGCGCGCGTGCGCGCACGCGATAATGGCTTCGAACGGATCGCTGGCGCCGCTGTTGACGTTGCCTGCCTGCGCGCAGACGATGGCGGGACCGCTGCCGCGTGCCAGCGTCGTCTCGAGCGCATCCGGGCGCATCCGCCCCTGGCGGTCGGCGGGCACGAGCTCGATCTCGTCGCCGCCGAAGCCCAAATAGCGCAACGCGGCAACGGCGGACACATGGACTTCGTGGCCGGCGATCACGCGCACGCGAGGCGCGCGCTGCAGCCCCTGCGTCTCCACGTTCCAGCCTGCGCGCCGCAACACCTCGTGTCGAGCGGCCGCGAGGCACGTGAAGTTCGCCATCTGTGCGCCGGTGACGAACCCGACGCCGGCACCACGGGGCAGGTCGAGCATCTCGAGCAGCCACCCCGCCACGATCTCTTCGACGACCGACATGGCGGGGGACATGACGTAGAACGCGGAGTTCTGATCCCAGACGGCGGACAGCCAGTCGGCGGCGACGCTGATCGGCACGGCTCCGCCGGTCACGAATCCGAAATAGCGGGGCCCCGCAGACGCGACGAGTCCGGGATCGGCGTGGTCCGCCAGGTGCTCGAGGACCGTGACCGGATCGGATGCACCGGGCGGCAGGGCACCGCCCAGCGCATCCATCAGCTGCGCGCGCGTGGCCGTGCTCCCGACGTGTCGCGTCGCCACCGCCTCGAGATAGGCGTTCGCGAGTCGGTGCGCCGCGTCAAGCACGTTGCGAGGCATCGCTGTCAACCTGCCGGCTCTTGCGCGACGCTACCACGACGCCGATGCCCTCGCCAACGAGCGAGCGTCCAGAATCGGTGGCTGTCAGCTCGATCACTGATGAGGGCGGCGACAGCCGCAATCGCAAAGCTGTGTGCCTCACCCTGAGAAACGGTGAGTCCGCCGGCTGGTTAACAATTCGGACTTGCCTTCTGAGGTTGTTAACAATCGGCCCGTGGCTCCTGGAGATGACGATGAGCCGGAAGATTCGACGCTCTTGCGTTGCGCGACGGGTATAGCGCACGCGAGGAGCGGTTATTTCACTTTTTTGATGTACAGGCTGCCGCCCACATCCTTCAAACAAAGGGGCATGTGGGCTTCCAAGAATGTTTCGAACTGCCGACGTACGTAGTTATTGAAGAAATACACTTCCCAGGCATCGTTATTCGTCAAGAACGCCCTCAGGAAATACGCTTCATTCCAGTACCAGCCCCGAAGCAGCCACTCCGGCGGATACTCGAACGTTTCGAACACATCGTGAAAGTGCACGTAGATACCAACAGGCAAGTCGGGCAGGACTTCGAAGAACAAAAACTGCAAATCGCTCCCACACTTCAGGACGTGACTGGAATCGATGAAGAGCAAATCGCCGGCTTGAAGTGAGCGAAAGGGAACCAGAGGGACGTGTTGTACCTCTTGCGGGAAAATACGTACGTTCTTTCTGTCTGCGTCACGGAGTATGTGGTTGAGGCGGCTTGGCTCAGGTTCGATGAATGTGATCTGCGGAGCTGTTGAAAAAAACCGATCGACCGTATCGAGAATCACAGCCGATGAAAACCCCGATCCAACTTCGACGATGGCTGATGGCTTGATACGCCGCAGGAAGCTGTACAGAAAAATGGCATCTGGATAAGTGAAAACGGATTGAGCGTAGTAATAACGACAGGCGTCACCACGATGTTCAGGAAACGGTAGATCTTTGTAGAACTCAGCAAACGCCTTGAGAACCTCGAGCTGCTCCCGGTCATTGAATCGGACATCACGCACGTCGGACTTCCTTGTTCTTGTGAACTCTACCTGGCGGAGGACCTCCGTGTGATTCGGTATGGGAGAGTGGAAATGCCCGGGCGGAAACGCTCCCGCATCGCGCAACGTTTTGCGCAGCCGGCGGACATACGGAACGCGATCGAGTGCGTAAGACAGCGTGTTTCGGAGCATCCTCATTCCTTCGCACCTCGTGCCGCGTCGTGGAGTTTGCGATTCTTCGCGAGTCTCACGCTCGATGAGACTGCCCCACACGCTCAACGTCGCGAGGTTCCAGAGAGGGCCAGGACTGGCGCGCCAGAGAGGGCTTGAACCGGACTATTCGGCGCGGCTTCCAGACGCCAACCCTCGGGCGGCAGCGTCGGCGCTGTCGGTCGGTCCAGCGGTTTCATCCGGCGAAAACCACTGTCTCCGGATCGTAACCCAGCAGCCGAATCCGCGACATGAGGCCTCCTAGTTTTCGTGGCGACTATACATCGTTGACTGGGACGGTACCAGGATTCCTGCGTTGGTCCGGTGATCGAGCCACTCGAGGCGGCAGGGTCGCCCTAAATACGAGGTGCAGTGGGACGATGCCAGTTGAAGCCGCTCTTGAGATCGAGCGACGCTGAGGTCTGTGATCAGTCGGCGCGCAGCGCGATCGTCGGCTTCAGATCCCGCGATCGACGCCACGTCGGTTGGAACAGCCGCAATCAGCGGCTCGATGCACTCATCACATTCGGCGTGGGCCTCATCGGTACCAGGGAAGAGCGGGAAAGTTTTATGAGATCCCAATGGGCATTCCGCGCTAGCGTTGCGATCAGTCACGGATTTGACGAGCGACATCTATCGTCGGCGTGGCGCTTCACTCCTGGGTCGATACCAACTTCTCGCCGAGATCGGAGAAGGCGGTATGGGCATCGTTTATCGTGCCCATGATCAGAGGCTGAATCGATTCGTCGCTCTGAAGATGATTCGACGCGACGCCAACGACGCGAGCGCACGCGCGCGTTTGTGGCGCGAAGCCCGAACGGCGGCAACACTGTCGCATCCGCACCTGTGTCAGCTCTACGACATCCACGAAGAGGGCGGCGAGTTGTTCCTGACGATGGAACTGCTGGACGGCGAGTCGTTGTCGGCGAGACTGAAAAGGGAACAAATCCCTCGCGCCGAAGCGATTGAAATCGCGCTCGCCGTTCTGTCGGCGCTGTCAGAGATGCATCAGCGCCACCTTGTGCACCGGGATCTGAAACCATCGAACGTGTTTCTGGCGTCGAACGGTGTCAAGCTGCTCGATTTCGGCCTCGCGCGTCGGCTACCCACAGAACTCGCCGCGACGGAAACGAACCTCACGCTGGCCGGCGCCGTCGTCGGAACGCCCGCCTACATGGCCCCGGAGCAGGTATTCGGGCAACCAGTCGACGGCCGCACCGATCTCTTTGCTCTTGGTTGCGTGTTGTTCGAAATGTTGACGGGCACGCCGGCGTTTCGAGGCGATTCCATCATCGAGGTGCTCCACGCGATCACCAGCAAGCCGCCACCCATGCTCACCGGCTCTCCCGGCGTGGCTGCGATCGGGCGAATCGTGCACCGCGCGCTGGCGAAGAATCCCGACGATCGCCCGTCGACCGCCGCGGAAATGGCCGAAGGGCTTCGAGCGACGCTGCGCATCGGCGACGAACGCGAGACTGTCGCCGTGCGCGCCATAAGTCGCATCATGGTGCTGCCGTTTCGGCAGCTGCGACCCGACCCCGAGCTCGAATTCCTGTCCTTCGGTCTGGCCGACGCCATCACGACGGCCCTCGCCGGCCTCGATTCGGTGGTCGTCCGATCGACACTGACCGCGACGCAGTTTGCCGGACACGAACCGTCGTGGCAGGCGATCGCCTCAGATGCGAACGTCGACGTCGTGCTCGCCGGGACGCTGCTGCGCGTGAACGACGAATTGCGGGTGACCGCGCAGCTCGTCGAAACGCCCAGTGGAGGCGTCGTGTGGTCACGGACGACCCAGGTGTCGGTGCATGACCTGTTTCGACTCCAGGATGACCTCGCGGCCGCAATGATTGATGCGCTCGCGCTGCCACTGACCGCGCGCGAGCAGCGTCTGCTCAATCACGACACCCCGGCCACGGCCAAAGCGTACGAGCTGTACCTCCGCGCGAATCCGGTGGCTGAACAAGGGTCGTGGACCGTTGCACGCGATCTGTATCTCGAATGCCTGCAGGAGGACCATCGCTTCGCCCCGGGGTGGGCGCGCCTCGGCCGCGTCTATCGACTCCTCGGCAAATTCGGCGGGCATGAGGGCGATAGGGACCAGCGCCGCGCCGAAGAGGCGTTCGGCCGCGCCCTCAGCATCAACCCGGACTTGTCAATTGCGCACAACCAGTACGCGCGCCTGGAAATCGATCTTGGCCGAGCGACAGAAGCGATGGCACGGCTCCTCGGTCGATTGCGGGTGCGGCGCACTGATCCCGAGCTCTTTGCAGCCCTCGTGCAGGCCTGCCGTTATTGTGGGTTGCTGGACGCGTCGGTGGCCGCTCATGAGGCGGCGCGTCGGCTGGATCCGCGGATGGCCACGAGTGTCGCGCATTCGTACTTGATGCTTGGGAGGTATCACGACGCGTGTCAGACAAGCGGCGACCCGCTGACTCGCGCCATGGTCCTGATGATGCTCGACCGCAAGGACGACAGCATTGCAGTGCTTCGCGAGGTGGAAAGGATGGATGCCCCCACGATTCGGACGTGGGCGACGGCTTCGCGACTGTTGGCGGAAGGACATCGGGACGAGGGGCTTAGCTTGGCGCGCACCGTACTGCCGCCCAGCTACAAGGACCCTGAATCGCGCTATTACCTCGCGCGACAGCTGGCGCAGTTCGGGGATCGCGATTCGGCCGTTGTCCTGATCCGACAAGCCGTCGACGGCGGATTCTTTTGCGTTGAGGCGCTGACCAACGATCCGTGGCTCGAAGCGGTCCGGGGTGATTCCTCGTTCCAACGGACGGTGGTTGATGCGGCGCGTCGGCACGCGGCCGCCCGCGCAGTGTTCGCCAATGCAGACGGTTCCGCGCTGCTTGGCGTGACACTCCCGGTCTCGCACAGCTGACGGTCGCTGGCACGGACCGACATGGACGGAAGGCCGAATTCGCGACTTCTCGAACGAATCTGAAAATAAGAGCGCGCCCGGCAGGACTCGAACCTGCGTCCTCCGGCTTAGAAGGTCCCTCGTTCTAATTGCGTCACGCCGTGTTGTCCTCCCGACGAACGCCTTGGGCTCCGGCTGCGCGTAATCACGACCGACGGCGAGCACTTGGTGGCGGTCCAGCGGCGGGATCTCGATTTGATCACGGATCCCCGCGCGCGGGATCTGGCGCTTGCCGATAATCGCATCGGCGAGCTCGACCTCGAGTGGGATGTGGATCTGCTCCGCCAGTTGAAAGAGGAGGGCTGAATCTCTCGGGCTGATGGACCGACGACGAGTTTGCCGCGCTCCTCGGATCATCGATGACGGTCGTCGATCCTGTTCGCACTTCTGGCGAAGATGGCTCTGGGTTCAACGCCGGAGTACGGTCGGCGTGTCGGCACGGTCGTCAGCACCGTCGCGGGCTTGCAGATTGAATTGCCGTGCGCAGTAGAACCGCCCCTGTCGTGCACGGCTGTCAGATCCTTTCATGTTTTTTACTGGTCGCCCACGCCGGCCGCCGCTACCGTTACGCGCAGGAGCGACGCGGTTGCTCCGATTCCGCACGGTTATCTAGTCGTTATCAGAACCGCTCACACAGGACGCCCCGAGGTAAAGCCGTCGTGCCGCTAGCTGTCGGAACGAAGCTCGGGCCGTACGAAATCCAGTCAGCGCTGGGCGCCGGCGGTATGGGCGAAGTGTACAGGGCGCGCGATACGCGGCTCGAGCGCATCGTCGCCATCAAGGTGCTGCCGGCGTCGCTGGCCGACGATCCGCAGTTCCGCGAGCGCTTCGACCGCGAAGCGCGCACGATCTCGCAGCTAGACCACCCACACATCTGCGCGTTGTACGACGTCGGTGAGCAGTCCGGTACGTCGTACCTCGTCATGCAGTATCTCGAAGGCGAGACGCTCGAGGCGCGATTGAACAGGGGCGCGCTGCCGCTCGCCCAGGCGCTCCAGATTGCGATTCAGATCGCGGAAGCACTCGACAAAGCACACCGTGCCGGCATCGTGCATCGCGATCTCAAGCCGGGCAATGTGATGCTGACGGCCGCCGGCGCGAAACTGCTCGACTTCGGGCTGGCCAAGACGGTCGGGCCGGCGGGCGCCGTCGCGGGCCTGTCGATGCTGCCGACAACGCCGCCGAACTTGACGGCGCAAGGGACGATCCTTGGGACGTTCCAGTACATGGCGCCCGAGCAGCTCGAAGGCCAGGAAGCGGACGCGCGCACCGACATCTTCGTCTTCGGTGCCGTCGTGTACGAGATGGTCACCGGCAAGAAAGCGTTCCAGGGCCACAGCCAGGCGAGCTTGATCGGCGCCATTCTCAAGGACGAGCCTCCGCCGCTTGCAACGGCGCTGGCGGCCGCGCCGGCGCTCGCTCGCGTCATCCAGATCTGCTTGGCGAAGAACCCGGACGACCGGTGGCAGAGCGCGCGCGATCTCGGACGCGACCTGCAGTGGGTTGCAGGAGGCAGCGCTGTTGGAGGGACGGCCGCCACGGCGGCGCGCGCAACCACTGTTCGCGAACGCATCGCCTGGGGCGTCGCTCTGCTGGCGGTTGCGGCGATGCTCTTGGCTGGGGCCATTCGCAAGTCAAGCAACACGCCGACGGCGCTCGAAACCGTTCGCCTTTCCGTCGTCACGCCCGATACCTCGAATCCGCTGGACTTCGCCATTTCCCCGGACGGCCGCACGCTGGCGTTTGTCGCCTACACCGACGAAGGCAAACAGCTCCTGTGGGTGCGGCCGCTCAGCGCGACGGCGGCACAACCGCTCTCGGGCACTGAAGAGGCGACCCAGCCCTTCTGGTCGCCGGACAGTCGGTCCATCGGTTTCTTCACGCAGGGCAGACTCAAGAGGATCGACGTCTCGGGCGGGACACCTCAGACGGTCTGCGACGTGGCCACGCCCCGCGGCGCAACGTGGAGTCGTCAGGGCGACATCCTGCTGACGCGCGGCACCAACTCAGGGCTCTCTCGTGTGTCGGCCGCCGGCGGGGAACCCACACCGGTGACCGTTCTCGACGCGGCGCGAGAGAGCTCCCACCGCTATCCGCAGTTCCTGCCTGATGGCCGGCATTTCCTGTTCTTCGTGCAGGCCGGCAAGGGTAACGGTGTCTCGGTCGGTTCGATCGACTCCAAGGAATCGAGACATCTGCTCGACACAAACATGGCGGCTTTGTATGCGCCGCCCGGTCACCTGCTGTTCGTCCGCGACGGCGTCGTCATGGAGCAAGCGTTCGATGCGACGACGATGGCGTTGACCGGAGAGCCGATTCGCGTTGTCGAAGGGCTGGCGCAGGATCCCTTCAATCGCATTGCATTTTCGGTATCGGAGAACGGAGTCCTGGTGTATCGCAGCAGCACCCTCAAGGGGAATCGGCAGCTTTCCTGGTTCGACCGATCCGGCAAGCCGCTGGGATCGGTCGGCCCTGGCGGCGATTACTTCAATGTGGAGCTGTCGCCAAATGGCAGCGAGGTCGCCTTCAGCCAGACCGAACTGCGGACGAACAACGTCGACATCTGGACGATGGACCTCGCGAATGGAAAGCCGCAGCGACTGACGTTTGATCCAGCGATAGAGGTGAACCACGTCTGGTCTCCCGACGGCAGCCGAATCCTATTCGGATCCAACCGCAACGGTCCGTACGAGGTTTATCAGAGGCTTGCCACAGGCGCCGGAACCGAGGACAGGCTTCTGCAGATTCCCGGCTCGACTGTCGTCCCAAAGGACTGGTCCATGGATGGACGATTCGTCGCGTTGAGCGTGCCCGATCGCAACAGCCTCAACCAGGTGTGGGCACTTCCCATGTCTGGGGATCGCACGCCGGCCGCGTCGGTCACGAGCGCAGGGACGAACGACTTCCCTCGATTCTCTCCGGACGGGAAGTGGATAGCTTATGCCTCCAATGACTCGCAGGCCTTTGAGGTGTACGTGCAAACGTTTCCCGCCGGACATGGGACGTGGCAGATCTCGACAGGTGGCGGCATCCAGCCACGCTGGCGCCGGGACGGGAAGGAGCTGTTCTATCTCGCACCCGATCGTCGATTGATGGCCGTGCCAGTCCGAAGCGGCTCGTCCTTCCAGTTCGGCGTGCCAGTGCCGCTGTTCAAGACAAAGACGGTCGGCGGAGCGTCCTACAATTCGGGTTACTCGGCCCAATACGACGTCACGCCCGACGGCCAGCGCTTCTTGCTGAACACCGAAGCCGACGCGACGGCTACGCCTCTTACTGTGGTGCTCAACTGGACGGCGGCGCTGAAGAAATGAGCTTGAGCGCGGGCACCAGGCTCGGGCCGTACGAGATCCAGTCCGCACTCGGCGCCGGCGGCATGGGCGAGGTCTACAAAGCGCGCGACACGCGGCTCGATCGCGTCGTCGCGATCAAGGTCCTGCCGGCGTCGCTCGCCGACGATCCGCAGTTCCGCGAGCGCTTCGACCGCGAGGCGCGCGCGATCTCACAGCTCGCTCATCCGCACATCTGCGCGCTGTACGACGTCGGTGAGCAGTCCGGTACGTCGTACCTCGTGATGCAGTATCTCGAGGGCGAGACGCTGGAGGCGCGGCTGAAGAAAGGGGCGTTGCCTCTCAACCATGCGCTTACGTTCGCGATTCAGATCGCCGAGGCGCTGGACAAGGCGCACCGCGGCGGCATCGTGCATCGCGATCTGAAGCCGGGCAACGTGATGTTGACGAAGTCGGGCGCGGTCCTCCTCGACTTCGGGTTGGCGAAAGCAGGCGGTCCCGCGCCAGGCGCGGTCGCCGGGCTGTCGATGCTGCCGACGACGCCTCCGAACCTGACGGCGCAGGGGACGATCCTCGGCACGTTCCAGTACATGGCGCCGGAGCAGCTCGAAGGGCAAGAAGCCGACGCGCGGACCGACATCTTCGCGTTCGGTGCAGTTCTCTACGAGATGGTCACCGGGTTCAAGGCGTTCACCGGTCAGAGTCAGGCGAGCCTGATCTCGGCGATTCTGAGAGACCATCCCCCGCTCGTATCGTCACGCCAGCCGCTGGCCTCCTCGCTCCTCGATCGCATCGTCACGCAGTGTCTGGCGAAGGACCCCGGCGATCGGATCCAGTCCGCGCACGATGTCGCCGTGTCGATGCGCTGGGCCGAGGAACTCGGTGACACGCGTGGTGCCGATGCGACTGCGACGACAACCCGTCGCGCCGGCCGCGAGCGCGTGTGGATGCTGGCGACCGCCGTCGCCGTGGTGGCCATGCTGCTGCTGGCATCGACGATGGGGTATGTGCGTCGGACACCATCCGAAAGACCGCTGACCAGGCTGGAGATCGTCACGCCGGAGACGACCGATCCGTTTTCGTTCGCGCTGTCTCCCGACGGCCGCCAACTCGCCTTCGTGGCCTCGACCGACGCCGGACCGCGGCTCTGGCTGCGATCGTTCGACCAGGCGAGCGCTCGCGTGCTGCAGGGCACTGATGGCGCAACAGAGCCCTTCTGGTCGCCTGATGGAAGCGCGATCGGGTTCTTTGCCGACAGCAAGTTGAAGCGCATCGATTTGTCCGGCGGCGCGCCTCTCGTCCTGGCCAGCGCTCCGATTCCGAGAGGCGGCACCTGGAGCCGCGACGGCGTCATCGTCTTCGGCCCGTTGGTGAACGGCGTGCTCCTGCGTGTGAGTGCCTCGGGTGGAACGCCGTCGCCCGTCACGCAGCTGCACCCGGGAGAAGGCACCCATCGGTGGCCGTATTTCCTGCCGGACGGCCGACACTTCTTGTTCCTGGTCACGTTCGGTCAGGCTGAGGCGAGGGGCATCTACCTCGGTTCACTCGATGGCGAGGGATCCAGGCGCATCGTCGCCGCCGAGTCCTCGGCCGAGTACAGCCTGTCCGGGCACCTGCTCGTCGTATCCCAGGGCGCCCTCGTGGCGTACCCATTTGACACGAGGGCGGGTGCGATCAGCGGTGAGCCGATCACCGTGGCGCAGCCCGTCGGCGTCGACGCCGGCGGCATCACCGGTCTCAGCGGATTCTCGGTGTCGGCGGCCGGCGTCATGGCGCATCGGAGCGGCGCGACCGCGCGACGACAGCTGGTGTGGGTCGATCGCACCGGCAGACGCGTGGGCGCCCTCGGGCCGGCCGACGATTGGGCGATCGCCGTGCCTGAGTTGGCGCCGAACGGGCAGCGCGTCGCGGTGATTCGCAACGTCCAGGGTAACCCGGACGTCTGGCTGGTCGACGTCGAGCGCGCGATTCTCACTCGCTTCACCTTCACGCCTGACGTCGAGCAATGTCCGATGTGGTCGCCCGACGGCCGGCGCATTGTGTTCACCTCGTATCGCAGCAGGCATTGGGATCTCTTCGAGAAGCCCGCCGACGGCGTGACCGAAGAGCGCCCACTCCTCGTCGACGACCAGGACAAGAGTCCGCAGGACTGGTCGCCGGACGGACGTTTCGTGTTGTATGGCGTTCAGGACGTGAAAACCGGCTCGGATCTCTGGGTGCTTCCGCTCACGGGCGATCGCAAGCCGTTTCCCGTGGCCCGAACGAATTTCGACGAGCGGCACGGTCGGTTTTCGCCCGACGGCCGCTGGCTCGCGTACGTGTCGAACGAGACGGGGCGAGACGAGGTGTACGTCCAGCCGTTTCCGGGACCCGGCCAG
>Ga0066903_100001099_pt1 | contig 19054 bp, 15 predicted proteins | sample PanSoiMetaGPlot1_FD_67491 | JGI IMG/M metagenome (GOLD analysis project Ga0066903, IMG submission 67491) | Tropical forest soil microbial communities from Panama analyzed to predict greenhouse gas emissions - Panama Soil - Plot 1 (version 2) | ecosystem: Environmental > Terrestrial > Soil >... | reverse complement strand
CAGGCCGAGCGCTTCGGCGTCGGACTCGGCGAGACCTACGGACGCAACAGCGGCGACTGTCCCCCCGAGGCCGTCTACCTCGAGCTGGAGGAGCACTACCACACTCGCCTGCTTGCCTACGTACTCGACATGTTCGACCTTCCGTTCCAGGTCGTTCCGCCGCCGTTGGTGATGCGCCAGTTCGTCAAGCTCAGCGTGTTCCTGCCCAAGGGCCCGGGGGTGCCGTTCGTCGGGGCGGCAGAGATGGCGGGCTGCGTGATGTTCGACGAGCTACGCCGCGCTGGCGTCGCGATCTTCGCCGAAGAACGCGACGTAGCGGCGCGCATCGATTCGCTCTACAGCGAGATCCTGATCGACGAGATCGGCCACGTCGGCTACTGCGCTGCCCGCTGCTCGCGCACCGAGAGGATGCTCATGCGCCGCCTCTACCCGCGCTTCGGGCGACTCTTCGCCCGCCAGACCCCCGAGATCCTCCTGGTGGTCGACCGCCATGCTCTTCATGAACGCCTCGATCGACCCTTCGACCTCGCAACCCTGACCCGGGATCTGGCGACCGCGACCTTCGTCGCCGCCGAACCATGAACGAGGGTAAGATCAGTACGGGCAAGTTCAAGGCCCTGCGCTGCGCCCGCGTCACGCGAGGAAGCGGGCCGCCACCAGCGCCGGCGCTCCGGCGTAGTAGAGAAGGCGGCACGCGATCTCGATCGCGCGGCGCACGCTCGCCGCGCGCGAGGGTGCGACCAGCGCCAGCACCAGCGCCACGCCTTCGGCGAGAGCCCGCCACACAGCGGCCCACAGCACCAGGTCGAGGGAAACGGAGAGCCAGTACAACGCGAAGGTGCGCACGTACGCCCCCGGACCCTCCAGGTAGTACTGGCCGAGCGAACCGCCGTAGGCGATGTGCTGGTGCGCGTTGAACAGCACGGCGGTCGGGGCGAGCGCGAAGAGCACGAACTTCCACACGACGTGGTACCAGCGCCACGGAGGCAGCGCCGCGCGTGCCTGCGCCCAGACGGCGACCGGGTGTGTGCGCGCCCGTGTCCCGCCGAGCGCCTCGCTCAACGCGAGAGGATCGCGGATCTCCAGGCCTCCGGTGAGCTGAGCTCGGGATCGGAGGGTGAACGTCACCCCGGGCCCGGGAAGCGGAAGCGACCACGGCGTCACGCTGGCGATCGACACGCGCGGCACCTCGAGTCGGAGGTCCCTGCGACCGAGCACGAGGTGTCGGTCGTCGACCAGCACGTACGCTCGCGCGGCGCGCTCGATGAGCCAGGCGGCGGCAGCGGGCAGCGCCGCGAGCAAGAGGAGGGTGGGCACGAGCACGGGCGGCGTGAAGACGTCCGCGTCGGTCAGCATTCCGGCGAGCGCCACGAGCGGGAGACAGCCCCGACTGACCGCGACCAGCGCGCCGGTGATCAGGCGGGAGGTGCGGGAATGGAGATGCCCCTGCAGGGTGGCGGCAGCGTCTCGAGGGCGCACGGTATCCGGCTTGCGGACGCGAGAAGGCTGCTCGTATATAGCCAGCGAACCCCATGGCGAGCCAGCCACGAGAGCCGGTCCGCACCGACGCCGACGGCGTTCGCGCGATCGAGATCTCTGCGGCCGCCAAGGTGATTCGCGTGACGATGCTGGCCATGGGAGCGGTGGTCCTCACGGTGATCGGCGCACTGGTCGCGCTTCGCGCGACCGCCGTCGAGCGGGACGATCGACCGGCGCCAGCGCTCGACGACGGGGCCGGGACCGCTCCGGGCGCGCGCCGGCCGGTGATCATTCCCGCGCCGGGACCGACCGCCTCGGCGGGTGCCACGGACACGCCCGCGTCCGGCGGTCTGCACCCGTCCGCCGCGCGTCCTCTGCCGCGTGCCGCCCGACAGGTCCCGGATCCTCCCGAGAAGGAGGACGAGCCCTTCACCATCGGCAACCCCGATGACCACACCGGGATGCGAGTCTTTCCGCCCATGGGCACCAAGCCGATCAAGCGCGGCATCGTGGTACCGGACGACTTCGATCTGCCGCCGGGCTATGTGCGCCACTTCCAGGCAACCGACGACGGCGAGCGGCTGCCCGCCATCCTGATGTTCTCGCCGGACTACGACTGGGTGGACGCAGAGGGCAGGCCGATCGCCATCCCGCCGGATCGTGTCGTCCCGCCGGAGATGGCGCCGCCCGGATTGCCGATCCACATGCTCGACGTCCCGCGATCGAAGGAGCAACCGACCATGGATCCGGCGACGGCGCCGGATCGCCGGCCCTGATTCGCGGCCGCCTCGCTGCGTTCGCCGCGGTCGTGCTGAGCGCCGCGGCGTTCGGGCTCTACGCACGCTGCACGCAGCCGTGGACCGCGCTGGGTTGGGTCATGCTGGTCCCGTGGCTGGCGGCGCTCGACCGCGCGCGATCGCTGCGCGCCACACTGGCCGTCGCGCTGCTGATGACCGTCGCCTTCGAGGTGGCAGGATTCGGCTGGTTCGCCGAAGCGGTCGAGCGCTACACGGCAACGCCGGCTCCGGTCGCGCTCGTGTTGCTGGCTCTGTTCGCGCCGCTTCTCCAGCCCCAGCTGATCACCTGCGCTCTCGCGCGCTGGGCGACACTCCGGCGCGGGTCTGGCGCCCTGCGCGTGGCGCTCGCTGGAGCGTGCGCGTGGGTGGGCACCGAATGGGCCGTGCCCAAGCTCTTCGGCGACACGATCGGCTACGGCCTGTGGCCATCGGCCTGGATGCGGCAAGGTGCCGACGTCGCCGGCCTGCCCGGGCTCACGCTCGTGTTGCTGCTCGGAAACGACTGTGCGCTCGTGACTGCACGTGCGCTGGCGGGCGGGGCGCACCGCCGGGCGGCGACCGCGGCGGCCATGCTCGCGGCGCTCGCGGCCGCTCTCATGGGCTACGGCGTCGTGCGCGAGCGTGCACTGGCACCGCTGGCGGATCGCGTCGCGCCCGTCGAGGTGGGCATCGTGCAGGCCGACATCGGCCGCTACGACCGCCTCGCGGCCGCACGCGGCACGTTCGGGGCCGTCGAGGCCATCCTGGGGGTGCACGTGCTGCTGTCGCAGAAGCTGCTCCGTCACGAGACGCTCGATCTCCTGGTGTGGCCAGAAACGGTGTACCCGACCACCTTCGGGACGCCGAAGAGCCCCGAGGGCGCGGCGTTCGACGGCGCGATCGCGAGCTTCGTGTCCCGCACCGGCATCCCGCTCGTCTTCGGCGCGTACGACTCGGAGGACGGTCACGAATTCAACGCCGCCGTGCTCCTCGAGCCCGCTCGGACCGGCCCGCTCGCGTTCGAGACGTATCGCAAGGCGACGCTCTTCCCACTCACCGAGCGCGTGCCCGCCCTGCTCGACGGGACGCGTGTGCGTCGCTGGCTGCCGTGGCTCGGCAGCTGGACGCCGGGAGCTGGCGGCGACGTTCTCACCGTGACCCTGCGCGGCGGGCGCCGGCTCCGCGTCGCGCCGCTCATCTGCTACGACGCGCTCGCGCCTGCGCTGGCTCGGAACGCGGTCCGGTCGGGTGCCGAGCTCATCGTGACGCTGTCGAACGACGGGTGGTTCGGCAGCGGACCGGCGCCCTGGTTGCACCTGGTCGGGGCGGCCTTCCGCAGCGTCGAGACGCGCCGCCCGCAGGTCCGCGCCACCAACACGGGCATCTCCGCCGTGATCGACGCGCAGGGTGGGATTCTGACGCGCACCGATACCGACGAACGCGCGGTCCTGGCGGCGACGGTGATGCCGGTAGCGTACCGGAGCACGCTCGTCCTGCGCTGGGGCGACTGGCTCGGGCCGCTGGCGCTCGGAGCGTTGATCGCGCTACTGGTCGCGCCCGCATGGCGGCCCGACGCGCCCGTCAGACGGAGGTGACCCGCGCCAGGTCGTCGCGCATGCGGAGAAACTCCGTCACGTTCGCGTAGCGCTCCGCGTGGATCACCTGGGTGGCCCCCGCCGCGGCGTAAGCCGCCAGCGCGGCACTCGCGGCAGGCGGGTCGCGCCGGGGAAGGGTTCCCAGCACGACGATGGCCGGAGGCGGCAGGCCCGCGGCGGCGGCGGCTTCCCGCAGCTGTGTCGCGGGAGTTCTGAGGAACTCCGCGGTCACACCCATCGGCATCCAGCCCGCTCGATGCCTGAGGGCTCGCCGGAAGGCGTGTGCGGGCGCTCCGCCAATCAGCAGCGGCGGTCGCGCCGGACGCGGGCGGAAGTAGAACGGCTGGCCGTTCGCCTCGACGACGTCACCCGCGAAGCAGCGGTCGAGGAACGCCAGCGTGTCGTCGGTGATGCGCCCGCGCCGACGGTGGTCGACCCCGACGGCGCGGAACTCGGCCGTCATCCAGCCGACGCCGACTCCGAGGCGAAGCCGCTCGCCGGAGAGCTCCTGGACGGTCGCGACCCACTTCGCGGTGGCGAGCGCGGGCCGGTACGGGAGCACGAGGACCGCGGTGCCGAGCCCGATACGCGTCGTTGCGCCCGCCACGGTCGCGAGCGTCGCCAGGGGATCGAGGTAACGGCCGCCAGACCCCTCGGCGTCGTCGGGCGGGATCGCGATGTGGTCGGTGACCCAGAGGTCCGCGATGCCCGGGGCCTCGTCGGCGGCGCGCGCCGCCGCCAGCACGGTTTCCGGGGCCGACGCCGGGCCCATGTTGCGGACGAGCACGCCCAGCTGCACGGTGCGACCGTGCCGGCGCGCGCGAGCGGAGTCAACGGCACGCGCCGTCTTGATTCGGCGGCTCCAGGGCGCGTACACGGCTACCATGATCGTCGTCACGAACCGCATCCCCGTCGCACGTGGACACGAGATCGACTTCGAGGACCGCTTCCGGCGCCGGGTGCACCTCGTCGATCGACATCCCGGCTTCGTGCGCAACGAGGTGCATCGACCCCGGCCGATGAAGTTCGATCACGAGCGCGGTGCGTGGGCGGACGATCCGGACGGACAGGGCTACTACGAGGTCAAGACCTGGTGGCGCAGCTTCGACGACTTCGTGTCGTGGACGCGCAGCGCCGACTTCGCCGAGGCTCACAAGAACAGGCCGCCTGCGGAGATGTTCGCGGGCGCCAACGTTCTCGAGGTGCACGAGGTCCTGACCAGCACCGATCTGCCCGTCTCCTGATCTCGTCGCGCGCACTGCGGGCGCGCGGGGGTTGACTCGAAAGCCGAATTCGAGCCGTAGCGGGCCATGGCATACGCTCTCTCGTCGTTTGTCATGTGGCTGGCAATCGTGGAGTTCACGGTCGCGGGGTTCGCGGCGTCCGTAGCGCTCGCGAAGCCGACGCCGGCGGCCAAGTGCCTCTCCGCGAAGCTGAAGGCCGCCGGGAAGAAGGCGGCAGCAAAGCTAGCATGCGAGGCGAAGGCTGCTCAGAAACTGAAACCGGTGGATTCCGGGTGCCTCGACAAGGCGAAGACGTTATTCGAGACGGCGTTCTCGAAAGCAGAGACGCAAGCCAAGGGGGCGTGCGGCACCACGGGCAACGCAGGCGCGGTGGAGGCGACCGTCGACGCGCTGGTGCAGTCGGCCATCGGGGCGCTCCCGAACGGTGGGACCAAGGACGGCGGAAAGTGCGCCGCAAGCAAGCTGAAGGCCACCGGGAAGGCCGCGCTTGCGGAGCTGCTCTGCCGGTCGAACGCCGCGACCAAGGGAACCGGCGTCGATCCCGACTGCATCCCGAAGGCCGAGGCAGCCTTCATGAAGGCGTTCACCAAGGCGGAGCAGAAGGGCGGCTGTGCAACCACCGGGGATGTCGGGGCGCTCGACACGTCGGTGGGGGATTTCGTCGATCAGGTGGCCGCGCAGCTCTCGGGGACGACCGGCACGACCGTCACCACCACGACGACCGTCACGACCGGCCCGGGGCCGACGACGATCAGCCCGGCGCCGACCACGACCGGCCCGGGGCCGACGACGACCAGCCCGGCGCCGACCACGACCAGCCCGGTCCCCACCACCAGCCTGGTGCCCACCACCACCACAAGCACCACCCTGAGAGGGCCCTCGACGGTCACCGTGACGGTGGGACCGAACGGGACCTTCGTCTTCGACCCCGCGATGGTCACCATCAAGGTAGGGGACACCGTGCACTGGACCTGGGCCTCGGCCGGTCACAGCGTGGTGAGCGGCCAGGTCATCAACAACACGAACATGGCGGACGGGAAATTCTGCTCGCCGAACGACACGAACTGCGCGACTGCTCCGGCGTCCCTCGCAGGTGCGACCTACGATCATACCTTCACGGTGGCGGGAACCTATCCATACTACTGCGCGCCACACAGTGTGATCGGGATGGTCGGCACCGTGGTGGTCCAGCCCTGAACGAGCGGACCACCACCGTCAATGATCGACCGGGTACGCCGCCTCAGGGCAGCGTGGCGGCGGCGGACTGGGTGATGAAGTAGCCGAACATGTTGCACATGTCGTCGTCGGCCGTCTCGCCGAAGACGAGCGGCATGGGCTCGCCCTCCTGGTAGGTCTGCGGGCCGGGCTGGAAGCCCAGCGCGGCGCCCTGGGTGAAGATGCACGTGCGCGACGCCGGGTCCCAGCCGCACGCGTTGCATCCCTCCTTGCAGGTCTTGGGCGGATGGGCCGGGTCTCCCTGGATGCCGTTGGTGTGCGTACAGGTCCAGCGGAGCCCCTGGTCATGGTTCACCAGCAGGTAGGGCGGCTGGAAGTTCATCACCGGCGCGCGGTCCCAGGCGTCGGTGTAGTAGATGGTCGAATCCTCGGCGTCTGGGCCGCGCACGCACGTCTGCCCGGCCTGGCAGGTCCCACTCCTGGTTCGTTGCGGGAACCAGCACCGGCAGTCGTCGTCGCGCCCGCACGCCCAGTCCGGATTCCCCGAGCAATGTCCGCCGCGCACGGCGTCGATCTGGAACGAGTCGCCCCGCTTGTGCATGTGCCCGAACAGCTGGAACACGGCGGCGTCCTCCGCCTGGCGCGTGAGCAGGCCGACCGGCTGCCAGACGCGAGAGATGGTCCGGGTCTGGTACGGCTCGACGAAGAGATCGCCGAAGTTGATGGCGAAGATCCCGTCGAGGAGCACCTTGAACTCACCGGGCTTGTAGAAATAGATGTTCAGCCAGTTCTCACCGTAGATCTCCTGCGGGGGCTGGAACGGGTTCGTGAAGTGCGAGTCGACGATGAGCACCATGTTCGTGCTGAGCACGGGGATCCCGACCGTGGGGGGATAGGTCACGTCGTAGCGGACCCCGGCGACCTGCGTTCCGCCGATTGGGAGCATGTACTTGCTGGCGTCGGTCGGACAGTCGTTCGGGTTGTCGTCCGTGCAGTTGGCGGCGTTGCAGGGGAAGTAGCCGTCCCCGTTCCACTCCTGAGGGTTGGGGCCGTAGTACGCGTAGAGGAGCAGGTGATGGCTCCCCTCGTGCATGCGGTAGGTCTGCTCCCTGATCACGGGGGTCGAGCCAGCCGGGTAGCCCATCTGGGCGGCCATGCCGAGCCAGTCGATGTTCTTGAACGCGTAGCAGCGCTCCCACTCGGTTCCGGGGTCGACGTTCCGCGGGGGGGTGTGCATCTGGAAGCCGGTTCCGGGCGCGGGCGGATCGAGCGGCGGCTGCGGCGTCCACACGAACGTCCCGGCGCGCAGCGGCCGGTCGTTGCAGCTCTTCTTCCCGCGCTTCTTGGCGCCCGGGGAGTCGGCCGGCGGACACTCCTCGGCGGTCGTCTTCGCGCCGCGCTTGATCCACTGCGAGATCAGCTTGATGGTGCCCTTCGACAGCGGCTCGCCGGACTGCGGCATCCGGCTCCCGGGGGCGGTGCCGAGCAGCTTCTGGATGAGGAAGCTGTCCTTCGGATCGCCCGGCTTCACGAGCAACGCGCCCGGCGCGGCGTTCTCCGTTGCGGTCACGGGTCGGTTCACCAGGCTGGCGTAGGAGACGTCCTCGGAGTCGAGCGACAGGCCGCCCTGGCGCGCGATGGTGGAATGACACGATGGCAGCGCGCAGCTCTGCGAGAAGATGTCCTGCACGGTGCGGAACGGGCGGATCCCCTTCCCGCACCCCACCGCCGCCTCGCACTTCACGACGGCGCCCTTGCAGGCGGTGGAGAACGACCCGGCCGAGATTGCCTGCTTGATCGTCCGCTTGACGCAACCCATGTACTTCGCCGCGCTCGAGGCGCCGGCGCAATCGCACGCCGCCGCGATGCTATCCCGCATGTCCTGGATCGCGGTGGGATTCTGGCACCGTTTGGTCGCGCAGGAGTCGTCGCCCCGCGCGAGTCCGGTGAACGATCCCAGGATGCCGGTCAGAAGCAGGACGGAGACGATCTCGAGCGAGCGGAGCCCGACGCCTTTCATCAGGTCAACCCCCTTGGCCGGGACGGCCGGTCTGATAGTGCCGCGTACCACATCGCTGCGGTAGCCGGAAAGCACGAACCCGCACGGCCTCAGCCTCACCGGTCGACTCCGGGGTCCGTGCGGTCGTTCCGGACGGTCGTCCGGCCGGTCGGATTCGCAATCAGTGGGTCGCCGGTTCGACTCCGGCGGGTGGCTCTCTTGGTTCCCCTGTGAGTCCGTGCCGTTCTGGGCTCCGCCACGTGGCGCTCTTGCGGCTCCGATTCGCTGGTGCCGGTAGTGGTGCCGGTTCCGTCGAGCAATTTCTCGACGGCGTCGAGCAAATGCGAAGGCGAAAGGTGACTGTACCGAAGCGTCATCCGGATGTCGGCGTGCCCGAGGAGTTCCTGGGTCGTGCGGATGTCTACCCCCTTCATCACGAGCCGGGAGACGAAGGTGTGCCGGAGGTCATGCCAGCGGAAGTCCTGGATGCCGGCACGCTTCACCGCGGACACAAAGACGCGGTTCATGAAGTTCTGGGAATCGAGCGGCGTCTCGCCAGCGGCGCTCGGGAAAACCCAGGCACTCTTTAGCCGACTCGGGAGCGCTGTACGTTTGCCGAGTGTTCGCCGGCTCCTGCTCGGTAAGCAGATAGAGCAGGACGTCGACGCGCTCGCGCGCTACGACGGGCGAGCCGGGCGGTACCCGAAGAGCTGGGCCGACCTGGGGCCACGGTACAACCAGTAAGCGTCACCCGCGCGCCGGCTGCCGCCGCATGACCCCGGCCCAGCCGGCCATCGCGATCAGCGCGCCCGCTGCAGCCCACAGGCCCATCCGGAAGCTCGCCGGCCGGTAGCGGAGATCGAGCCGCCGCGCGCCCGCGTCCACCTGCACGGCGCGGAAGGCGTGATCCGCGATCAGCACCGGGTGCGCCACGCCGTCGACCGTCGCCTCCCAGCCCGGCGCCCAGCGGTCGGCCAGCACGACGAAGCCGGCGGCGCGCACGTCGAGGTCGATCGCCACGTGCTCCGGCTCGTCCACGACGATCTTCGCGTCGCCATCGCCGCCGAGGTCCGGCAGCGGGTCGGACGACTCGAGCAGCACGACCGCGCGCGGGTCGAAGTCCGGAGCCCCGAGCAGGCGCAGCCGCTCGGCCTTGTCGTTCACCACCCGGGCGCCGCGCGGCATGAACGCGCGTGGCAGGACCCCCGAGCTCTCCTGCACCCAGAGTCCCCGATCGCCGTCGACCGCCTTCGGCGGCTTTGCGCCGACGGTCACGAGCCAGCGGATGCCGGCGAGGTTCAGGAGCGGCGAGTCGACGCGCGGCACCCAGTACTGCACCGCCGCATACTCGAACGGGGCCGGGCTCACGCGGTTGGGGAAGAGCTGCAGGAACTCGACCATCCGCGCCGGGTCGGCGGCGTCGTAGCCGCGCACGTCGGGAAACCCCTGGGCCATCGGGAGATTCGCGGGCAGCGTCCCCGGTCCGCCGGCGATGCGGCCCGGCCCGAGGGCACGCAGCCGCTCGTACAGCTCGACGCGCGGGAAGTACCAGGCGCGGTCGAACTGCGGGCTCACGCCGTACGACTGGGCGACGACCTCGGCCAGCGCCGCGACGCCCAGCACGCCGACGAGCGCCGCCCGCCGCGCCGGGACCAGGCGGATCGCGAGCCACGCGAGGAGCGCTCCGACGACCAGCGCGGCATAGGCGCGCCGCACGCCCGCGAACCAGCGCCCGACCTCCTCCACCGCCTCGACCGAGTCGATCGGCGGGGCGGTCCGCGCGGTGCCCTGCCGGAGGCCGTCGAGCACGTCGGCGAGAGCCCGCGGCAGCGTCGACGACTGCACGACGCACCACACGGCCAGCCCGGCGAGCAGTGCGACCGCCGCCCAGCACCACGCGGTCCACCGCACCTCGCGGCGCCAGAGCGCGTCAAGACCGGTCGTCGCCATCGCGACCGCGGCCCACGCGCTCACCACCGTCAGCCGGTTGTTGCGCAGCGTGTTCAGCACCGGCAGCTCGAACACGCGCGAGACGAGCGGCAGACCGAGCACCTGGCTCAGGCCGAAGACCCAGAGGCCGAGCCAGAAGACCTGGAACCGGCGCAATCGGGCATGCGCGAAGCCCACGGGCGCCAGCACGAGCAACGCCAGCAGACCCGCGTACGCGGCCGGCGGTCCCTCCAGGCGGTTGCCGCCCAGGAGATACACGGCGTGCCGCTGCGACGACCCGTACCAGTACGGCATCGCCACCGCGGGGAGCGCCGCCACGCCCACCGGCGCCGTCTCGACCTTGCCGGCCTGGCGCTGCTGGATCCGCCAGCTCTCGCGGAGGTACTCGATCGCCGGCAGCGTCTGCGGCCCGCTCAGGAGGACACCGAGCATCCAGCCCCCGAGCAGCGCCGCGGCCGCGGGACGCCGGCGCAGCTGGCAGATGCGGAAGGTCCCGTAGATCGCCGAGACGAGCAGCAGGTGGGCCGCCACCGCCGCATGGCCGCTCACCAGGGACACGGCGGTCGCGAGCGCGAGCCCGAGCGGCCACCAGCTCCACGGCCGGCGGACCACGCCGTCGGTGGCCAGGAGGATCCACGGCAGCTGGGCGCCGACGTGCGTGATCTGGAATCCCGTCCAGAGGACGAGGAACCCGCACAGCGGCCACAGCCCCGCACCGAGCGCCGCCGGCCAGAACGCGACGCCCAGCACGAGCCGGACGAACAGGTACGCTCCGACGCCCCCCACCACCGACTTGAACAGCTGCGTCCACGCGATCGCCCGCGGGCCGGGGAAGAGGTAGTCGACGACGCGGAGCGGGTAGAAGACCGACGCGCAGGGATTCGCGAGGAACGGCGTCCCCGCGTAGATGAGCGGCGTCCACAGCGGCAAACGTCCGGCGCGCACGGCGTCGACCGCGTAGCGCCGGTAGATCTCGATCTCCAGCACCAGGTCCGAGAGCACCTCGTCGACCGGCTGCGTCACCATCTCGTCGCGATCGAGCGGCAGGAAGAACCCGGGCTCCCGCAGGATGTCGAGGGGCAGGAGGACCTTGTCGCCGAACAGCGACGGGCCGTAGAGGACCGCCTGCGGTACGATCAGCAGCAGGAGGACGACGAGCGCGCGGCCGGTGCGGCTCGCCGGCCCACCGTCGTCCGGCGCCGTCATGGCGGTGCTTCATACGCCTGGGCCGCGGGAAAAGGCGAGCCGCGCATCATCCCTTGAACCGCCGTGCGCGGGACGGTACCTCAGCCTGGTCGATGTTGCTCGACCTCACCGCGCTCGAGGGCGGTACTACTTCCACAACTGCATCGACGATCAGGTCTACACGCGGGCGCGCCTCTCCAAGGCCGACGGCGTGCCGACCGGCGACGTGCTGCGCCGTCTCGACGAGCGCTGGGACGTGGTCCTCGTCGGCGACGCGGCGATGCACCCGGCGGAGCCACTCGAGCCGAACGGCGCGATCGACTTCCGCACGCCTCGCCCACGCCCGGCATCGTCTGGCTCCAGCGCATCGCGCAGCACTTCGACCGCAACGTCTGGGTGAATCCCGAGTCGCCCAGCGACCGGGACGGGTGGCAGACGGTACGCTACGTCCGCCGGCTCTTCCCGATGTTCCCGCTCAGCGTCGACGGGCTGACGGCGGCCGAGCAGGCGCTGATCGGCGCCCGCGCGGCGTAGCGCCGCCCGCCGTCACGTAGCCGTTCACCGCCGCGACCACGACCGAGATCTCGAGCATCTCCTCGCCGGCGATCACCAGCGATACGAGCAGCAGCGGGCGGACGTGCCAGAGCCAGCCCGCCGCCGCGCCCACGATGGCGAGCCCGAGGATCGTCGTGCGCAACGCCCGCAGCATCGCCAGCGCGAGCCCGGGGTCGGTCACCGAGAGCCGGAGGCCGGCGGCCTGGCGGTGGAGCCCCGCCACCACGACCGCAGTCCCGATCGCCATCAGCACGCCGGCCACCGTCGAAGGCGTCATGCGTCTATTCATTCGGCTCGGCGCGCGATTGCCCGCACGGCGCCGGCCCACGCGCGCCGGCGCCGCGCGACTCACTTCCGCAGTGTCTCGATCCACCGCGGATCGACGGGGTAGCGCAACGCCTGCGCGCGGAGCGCGTCCCCGAGCGCGACGTCGTCCCGCTGCAGCCGGTGCTGGACGACGGACCGGAGGTAGTACACCTCCGCGTACGTGGGCGCGATCTCGAGCGCGCGGTCGAAGCTCCGCACCGCCTCCGCGAGCTGCTGCGCCGCGACCTGCGCCTCGCCGAGGCTCTTGTAGAACACGGCCTGCCGCGGGTCGCGCGCGATGGCCGTCTGGAGGCTGGCGATGGCGTCGGGGACGGCCCCCTTCATCGAGCGCGCGACCCCGAGGTAGTAGTAGTTGAACGCAAAGTCCGGCGCCATCTCGACGGCGCGTTCGAAGTCGCGGAGGGCTTCATCGACGTGGTTCGTCTGCAACAGCATCAGACCCCGGTTGGTGTACCCGGCGCCGTAGCTCGGATCGATCTCGAGCGCGCGATCGTAGTCCCGGACCGCCGACGCCACGTCGCCGACCGCCATGTGGATCGCGGCGCGGTTCGTCAGCGCCTCCATCGACCGCGGGTTCAGCTCGAGACACCGGGCGTAGTCCCGGAGAGCGTTGCGAAAATCGCCGATCTCCTGGTAGTAGGCGGCGCGGCTTCCGTAGCCGAAGTAGTGGTCGGGATACTTCTCGATCACGTCCGTCCAGAGCGCGCCTCCGTTCGACCACACCGCCGTCCGCTGGAACGCCATGACGCCGAGCACGGCGACCCAGGCGGCGGCGACGAACGGGAGCGCTCTCCGGACCGGTGCCCAACGGGGAGCGGTGCCGTCGATCGCCGAGGCGAACGCCGACGCCATCACGAAGAAGAGGCCGACGTACGGGAGATACGTGTAGCGCTCGGAGATCACCGCCGAGCCGAAGGGGAGGACCTGGAGGGTCGGCGCGAGCATGACGGCGAAGAGCATCACGCCGATGGTCCACGCGTGGCGGCACCGCCGGTGACGGAGCACCGCGAGCCCTACGGCCACGACGGGAACGATGCTCGCCGCGAAGTACCAGGGCAGCGGGTGGCCCGGCCGCACGGGATACGGGTGGAACGCCGACAGCCGGAAGGGCACGAGCGCCTTCACGGCGTAGGTCGAGAGGCCGTACGCGGCGACGCGAACGGACTCCGAGAGCGTCGTCTCCCCGAGCGCGCCCATCGCCCCGCCCCGCTGCTGCGCCGCCACCGCGACGACGGCGAAGACGGCGGCCAGGACGACGAACGGGAGCTTCTCGACGACGATCCGTCCGAGCGCGGTCCGGCGCTCGGCGTAATCGAGGACGAGGAGCGCAAGCGGGAACGTGACGGCGACGCCCTTCGAGAGGACCGCGAGGAAGAATGCGACGAGGGTGAGGGCGTAGGCGCCATGTCCCCCGCGGTCGGATCGCACGTACGACAGCCAGGCGACGAGGCCGAGGAGATAGAAGAAGGCGCTGAGCACGTCCTTCCGCGCCGTGATCCACGCGACGGCTTCCACCTGCATCGGGTGCACGCCGAACAACACCGCGGTCATGCCCGCGACGTCGGCGCGGCCCGACAGCCGGTGGACGAACCAGAACACGCAGAGGACGTTCGCTAGGTGCAGGACGAGATTCGTCGTGTGGTAGACCGTCGGATCGACCCCTCCGATCGCATGGTCCACCGCCCAGGAGAGCAGCGTGAGGGGGTTGTAGTTGGCGAACACCTCAGGGGTCGAGAACATCTCGCGGACGCTCCGGATGGACAGCGACTGGACCAGGGGATTGTCGCGGACCATGTGCGGGTCGTCCCAGTTGACCCAGCCGTTCCTCACGGTGGGCCACAAGGCGAGGAGCGCGCCGAGGAGCGCCCCGGTCGGCCAGAGCCGGCGATGGTCCTGCCCGGTGCCCGGCACCCCGGCAGCATAGCAGCACGGCGCGCGCGGTGACCAGCGGCGCCGACGACGGAGTGCCCGCGTCGTCTAGGAGCGGGGGCGGAAGCCGGCGCAGGACTTCGGCGAGGCCGAACAGGAGGCCGGACACGACCGCGCCGCCGAAGAGTCCGCCGATCACCACGGCGAGGAGGCGGAAGTGTCTCGCCGCGGCGGCCATGTACTCCGAGCGGAAGAGGACGTGCTCCGGGTGGCGCGCGTAGGCCGCCGCGGCCTCCCCGTACGCGGTGTCGCCGACGAGGAGCCATGCCGCGACCGCCGCGGCGCAGCCCCCCGACACGATGGTGGCGGCGCCGAGCGCCCGGAGGATCGCCGTCATCCGCCGTGCACTGCCGCGAAGGCGGCCGTCGCGACCACCTTCCGGAGGACGACGCCGCGCGCCCGGGCGCGCTCCGTGAACTCGAAGCAGAGCCGGCTCTTGCCGACGCCTGCCTCGGCCGCGATGTCGAGCACGCCGCCGCGTCCGGCGGCCCCACGCCCTCGAGCGCGAAGACGCGGACCCGGGCGTGCACGCCCTTCACGCGGAACTGCCCGAGCTCCTCCAGCCGGAAGAACCCCGCGACGAGCCGCGCGGTGTGCTCCGTGAGGTAGATGCGACCCGGCTCGGCGAGCTGCTCCATCCGCTGCGCGAGCCCCACGGTGTGCCCTTGAGCCGTGAAATCCATGCGCAGGTCTGCGCCGATCGCCTACCACGACATCCCCGGAGTTGAGCCCCATGCGGACGGAGAAGCTGAGCCCGCGCTCGCGGCGGAGGTCGTGCACGTAGCGGCGGAGCTGCGCGCCGAGATGCAGCGCCGCGTGGTACGCCCGCTGCGCGTGATCCTCGTGCGCCATCGGCGCGCCGAAGATTGCCATGATGCCGTCGCCCGTGACTGGTTCACCGTGCCCTCGAAGCGATGGACGCCCTCGGCAAGGACCTGGAAGAGGCGATCCATGATGCGGTGCCAGTCCTCGGGGTCGAGCTGCTCGGCGAGCTCCATCGACCCCTTCACATCGGCGAAGAGCACGGTGACCTGCTTGCCCTCCCCCTCGAGGGCGGCCTTCGAGTGGAGGATCTTCGCCGCGAGGTGCTGCGGGGTGTAGGCGCGGATGTCACGGGAGCGCGCTCGGTCAGTGGTCGGGCCTACCCGCGTGCCGCAGACGGGGTTCCAGCAGCCATAGGACATCACCAAAGGGTTCGTCGGGAAGGACTGTGTGGAGGCAGATGCGATGGGCCCTGGTGTGCCCCACTGCCAGCAGCGAGAACCGATCCAGGCCGCGCGCCGAGCGCAGCACTCTGGTGCGGCTCTCTCGGCTGCACGAGGGTAGCGCGGGTGATTCAGGATCGTGTGGTGGCGACACCGTGGGCTGCAAGTCCACTCTCTTCGCCGTCCGTGCCGTGCAACGCCGCTGTGGGTTTTTCTGCCTGGCGAATGGCGGCAGAGCAAGTACGCCGCCGCCCGCGGCGGCGGGCGGACGCAACCGGGGAGGGAGCCCGGTGGTTCACTGTCTGCTCCGACTGCTAGCGTCGTACATCGGGTAGGGGTGATGAGGGGGAGAGTCTGATATTGAGGTGTTCCGTCAACTCTCCGCTTTGAGGTTCCTACGCTCCCTTCGTCGGACGGACGAGCAGGCTCTCAAGCCAGCACGCTGGCTCGGCCCTCCTTGGAGGACGGCGGCCGGCCGGTAAGGGCCCGGGCGGCATGACGAGGCGCACCGCCCCCGTGGGCCGCTGGCGCCATGCCGCCGCGCTTGCGACGATCGCCGCGGTCGCGACGGTCACCTGGTCGGGCGCCCGCGAAGCCGGGTTCGTCTTCGATTCGCGCCTGCTCGTGCTCGAAAACCCGATCCTGCAGACCGCGGCGCGGGAGAACGTCCGCTTCCTCCTGACGCACGACTACTGGCAGCCGCGGGATACCGACGGCCTCTATCGCCCGCTCACCATGCTGAGCTACCTCCTGCACACGGCGTTCGTGGGCCACGGGGGGCGCGCGGCGGGCTACGTCGTGGAGAACGTCGTCCTCCACGTCGCGTGCGCGCTGCTCCTCTACGCGCTCGTCTGGCGTGCCGCGCGACGACCGTGGGCCGCCCTCGTCGCGGCGCTGCTCTTCGTTGTCCATCCGGTCACGACCGAAGCGGTGACGAACGTCGTCGGTCGGGCCGACGTGCTGGCGGCGCTCGGGGTCCTGGGTGGCCTCCTCTGCTGGAGCGCCGCGACGACGCGGCAGGGATTGCGCCGCTTCCTCTGCGACGTCGGGCTCGTGCTCGCGGCGACGGTGGCGTTCTTCGCCAAGGAGACCGGCCTTGTCCTCCCGGTCGCCGTCGTGCTCTGGGATCTGGCCTTTCCGGTCGACGGACGACGACGCGTGCGCCGCGAGCACGCACTCGTGGCGCTGGTCCTCGTCGGACATCTCGGCGCGCGGCTGTGGGTGGCGCGGCACGGCCCCCTGCCGACGCCGACGGCGCCGATAGACAATCCGCTCGTCGAGCTGTCCTTCCTCGCCGCCCGAACGACGGCGGCGTCGGTCCTGGTACGTGAGCTCGCCCTCGTTCTCTGGCCGGCGACCCTCTCCGGGGACTACTCGTTCCACGCGATTGCGCCGCTCGCCTGGCCACCGCGGACGCTCGGCGACTGGGCGGGACTCGTCGCGTTGATCGGATGCCTGAGCGTGCCGTGGTGGCTCGCACGGCTCCGTCGTCCACACCCCGCCCTCTTCTTCTTTCTCGCCTTCGCCACGCTCTCGCTCCTCCCGACCGCGAACCTCGTGGTCTTCGTGGGCAGCATCATGGCGGAGCGGTTTCTCTACCTGCCGCTCGCGGGCATCGCGGCGGCGCTGGCGCTCGTCGCCCATGCGGCGTCGTCGGGCGGGGCCGGCCGCCGCGCCGTCACGAGCGCGCTCGTCGCCGCCGCGATCGCGGGATGCGCGGCGCGGACGATCGCCCGCAACCGGGACTGGCGCGACGAGGCGACGTTCTGGGCCGCGACGGTGCACGCCGTGCCCGCGAGCGCCAAGGCCCACAAGGGGTACGCCGCGGCGCTGCACGCCGCGGACCCCGCGCGCGAGAACCTCGGACAGGTGATCGCGGAGGGCGAGCAAGCGGTCGCCATCCGTCCGGACTACGGCGAGGCGCTGGTCGACCTCGGCGGCTACTACGTCGAGCAGGGCGACCGCGTGGCGCACGAATTCCCGGATGCCGCCGCGCACTGGTATGCGCTGGCCGGGGACGTCCTCGAGCGGGCGCGGGCGATCCCGCGCCAGACCCCGGGCGCGGAGACCCAGCGGGCGCTCTACAACAACCTCGCGCTCGCCGAGCTTCGCCTCGCGCATTACGACGAAGCGATCGCTGCCCTCGACATGCTCCGGCGGCTCGATCCCGGCAACGTCCGCCACTACCTCGACCTCGCGGCGGTCCGCCAGGCGATCGACGAGTGGGAGGACGCGGCGGTCGCGCTCCTCGAGGCGCTCGCCATCGCGCCCGACGACGCCGACGCGGGCCGGCGTCTGGTCGAGCTCTACCGCACGCATGGCGGGGCCGGCGTGGTGACGGCGCCCGACGGCGCCGTCCACGTCAACGTCGACGACCCGACCGTCCGCGCCCACGGGTGCCGCGCCTGGCGCGAGCTCGAGGAGGTGCTCGGCGGCGCGGGGCTCACCGACGCGGCGGCGCAGGCCCACGAGCACGCCGTTGAGGCCTGCGTTCCCAGCGACGCACCGACGCGCTAAAGGGGGCGGGTGCCTTCCGTTTCCCGGGCCGACTTCGCCGCCGCGCTCGCGCGCGCCGGGGTGGGGTCGCTCCGGCGCCCGGCTCGACACCATCCCCGGCGTCGCCCGCCGGACGACTGAGGTAATTCGACTATCGCGTCGCGAGCCAACGCTTCGAGCGCCGGCATGGTGGAGCGCGGATAGCCGTAGAGCGAGAGATGGTCGGCCCGCACCGCGTCGAGCACGATGAGGATCACGTCCGGCTGCGGGTCCCGCCCGCAGGCGAGGCCGAGGAGGGTAACCACCACCAGGAGTCGGCGTGCGGAGCCGTGCTCACGAGCGGCCATGGGCCCTTGGCCCTACTACGACACGCCGTCCGAGGGTATGCAGGCTGGCGTGAGCGCGAGCCGCCGCACGGCATGGATCGCCTGGCTGGCCGGCGCGGTCCCCGTCGTCGTGGCGGCCCTCTTCATCGGCTACACGAGCATCTTCTCGCACTACCTCTGGTACGACGACGAGGGGTACGTAATGATCTCCGTGCAGGGGTACCTGCGTGAGCATCCGCTCTTCCGCGAGGTCTACACGCAGTACGTTCTTCTTCTTCACCCGGCCCGCCATCCACGCCCTGCTCGGGGTTCCTGTATCGCACGATGCGAACCGGCTGATGGCCCTCGGCGAGGCGCGACTGAACCGCGTCGCGTGGTCAAGCTATGGCAGCATCTGGCGGTGGTTTGGCCGCAACGACGAAAAGACGCTGCGGGCAATGAAGGCGGTCGATTATCTCGTCCACCACGACGAACAGGTTCCTGCCATCATCGTCGCCTGCGTCCGGTGGAATACGTATGGACCGATCTCGGGATCCACCACCGGTGCATTCGCCATGCGTCCGCCTTTACCACGCCGGGCCCGGGGCTGAGCAGAGCCCCGGATCCGGGAAAATTGCTCTCCGCCCGAGCCCGATACCCGCTCGCCGGAAGCGGCTCGCTCGCACCCCCCGGCACCGGCGCAGCGCCTCCACTGTCAGGGGCAGATAGCTAGCTCGGGTGACGAATCGACGATCACGCCGCCGCGCGTGAGTGGATCGCAGGGACGAATCGCGGCGATCAGTTCGGTAAGGGCACACGAAGAGGGGATCGCG
>Ga0066903_100001097_pt1 | contig 19065 bp, 17 predicted proteins | sample PanSoiMetaGPlot1_FD_67491 | JGI IMG/M metagenome (GOLD analysis project Ga0066903, IMG submission 67491) | Tropical forest soil microbial communities from Panama analyzed to predict greenhouse gas emissions - Panama Soil - Plot 1 (version 2) | ecosystem: Environmental > Terrestrial > Soil >... | reverse complement strand
TGATTGAGCAGCGCGATGTAGAGTGTCGGCACGCCGTTGAAGAACGTCGGCTTCGTGCGCTTGATCGTGGCGAGCACATCGTCCAGATCGCGAGGGTTCGGCACGAGCACCATCGTCGCGCCCGCGAGGAACGTGAGCGACTGCACGCCGACATTGCCGTACACGTGAAAGAGCGGCAGCGGCAGGAAGTTCACGTCCCTCGGACCGCCGGTCGTCGATTTGAGCCACGCGTCGATCTGCGTCGCCGCCGTGACGTAGGCGCCGTGCGTGCCGAGAACGCCCTTCGGGGTTCCGGTGGTGCCTCCGCTCAGCAGGATGACGGCCGGATCGCCCGCGCCGATTGCCACGCCCGGCGGCCGGCGGCCGCGGTTGACGAGGAGCAGGTGGGCGAAATCGTGGTCGCCCGGCTCCAGCGCGATGCGATCGCCGTCGCGGCTCTCGCGCAGCAGCGTGAAGAGCACGCGCAGCAGCGGCGGAAAGAACTCCTTGATGTTGGTCGCGATCACGCGCTTCACGCCGGTCCGCGGCTGCAGGTTCTTGATGCGCTGATAGAACCGCGTCAGCGTGACCACGGTCTCGATGCCGTGATCGCGAATCGGTCCCTCGAGCTCGTGCTCGGTGTAGATCGGATTCAGCGGCGCCACGATGGCCCCGAGCTTCCAGGCGCCGAACTGCGCGATGCAGAACTGCGGGCAGTTGGGGAGCAGCAGACCGACACGGTCGCCGCGTGTGACGCCCAGCGCGGCAAAGGCCGACGCGCATGCATCGCTGAGCCGATCGAGCTCGCCGTACGTGACGCGCGCGCCCTTGAACAGGATGGCGGGATGATTCGGCTGCGTCCGCGCGAACCCGGCGAGCGCGTCGACGACCAGCTGCTGCGGATACGGCTCGAGCGTCGCGGGGACGTCGGCGTCGTAGTGCGCAAGCCAGGGCGATCGCGCGGTCATCAGCCGCCGCGATTATAGCGGCGGATCACAGCGCGCACGGCGTCGGTCGCATGCTCGGTGTCGCTCGGAGCGCGCGCGCCGGCGTCGAGCAGCGCTTCAACGGTGCCGGCGTGGTCGCTGGCTTTCGGGTTCCAGCCGTAGCGCGATCCGTACACGGCCCAGTCGAGCGGCGTGCCGTCGTGTTCGACGCTCCGCGCCTCGAGCGGCGGACGATGCTTGAGAATCTCGCGCGTCATCGCCGTGTTGCCGTGGAAGCCGGCCCAGTGGAGCGCCGTCGCGCCGTGCCGGCCGCGCGCGTCGACCGGCCAGCCCGCGTCGAGCATCAGCCGCACGGCGTTGACGTTCCCATCCTGCGCCGCGTCGACAACGCGCCGCCACTCCTCGTCTGTGAGCGCGTCGGCCAGATGAGGTGTCGCGTTCAACAGCGATCGAACGAGCGCCTCGTCGCCGAGCTCGCACGCGACCGGCAGGCGCACTTCCGGGGAGCTCGCCGCCATCAGCATCGCGAAGATGTCATCGTGCCCGAATTTCCTGGCCACGAGGTGCGCGGTCTTGTTGGCGCCGAGCGTCCAGGTGTAGATCGTGCCGCCCGCGCGCGGATCGCGCTTGGGAAACCATCGCTCCGAGACGCTGGTGCGAATCGACGCCGGATCGTCTGCGAGATGCGTCCTGACGCGTTCGGCGTTTCCGAGCGCTGACGCCATCAGGATGTCGGTTCGGCAGCCGCGGGCCACGAGGAACCGCGCGACGTGGTGACGCGTCGATGACGGATCGTCGCCGACGACGGTGCCGAGCATCCACTGCGCGGCGGTCGACTCGTGATCGACGTCGATCGCGTCGATCTCCGCGCCGTGCCGCAGCAGCAGGTCGGCGATCTCGATCGTCGACGCGAAGTGCAGCGGCAGCTGACCGTCGCCGCCGCGCTTGTGCACGACCGACGGATCGGACGCAATCATCGTGCGCAGGCGATCGATCAGGCCAAGCCGCGCGGCTGCATGCGGCGTCATCGCCGCGCCGCGATCCAGCAGCGCGGGCAGAATAGCCTCGTCGGCATCGTCGAGGACGGTGAAGCTGCCGGCCCACCAGTGCGAACCGACGTTGATGTCGGCGCCGGCGCCGAGCAGCAGATCGACGATCTCGAGATTTCGCTTGTGGACGGCGGCGAGCATCGCCGTCTGGCCGAACGGGCCGTGCGGCAGCGCGGCGTCGATCGTGGATTTCAGGTCAGGGTGGTCGCGCAACGCGGCGCGAACGGCACCGGCGTCGTTCTCATGTATCGCCTTGTGCAGGACGTCCAGCGGTTCGGGCACGCCGCCCTAGTGTTACATGGCGGCCGACGGCGCGAGCAACATCAACAGTAGAGCTTTCTGACCGTGCAGCCGGTTCTCGGCCTGATCGAAGACGACGGAGGTCTCCGACTCGAAGACGTCGGCGGTCACTTCCTCGCCGCGGTGCGCCGGCAGGCAGTGCATGAACAGCGCGCCCGGTTTGGCGACCGACATCAGCTCCTCGTTCACCTGGTAGTTCGCGAACACGCGGCGGCGGATCTCGGCCTCGCTCTCTTGGCCCATCGACGTCCAGGTGTCGGTGTAGACCGCGTCGACGCCCGCCACGGCATCCGCGGCGTCGGTGAAGAGGCGCAGCCGCGCGCCATGGCGCGCCACCGCAGTGGCCTGCTGCACGACCGCGTGCGGCAGCTGGTACGGCTCGGGGCTCGCGATGTGCACGTGCACGCCGAGCATGGCCGCCGCGTGCGCCAGCGAGGTCGCGACGTTGTTGCCGTCGCCGACGTACGCGATCGTCCGGCCCCTCAGTTGCCCGAACCGCTCGTGGAGCGTGAGGAAGTCGGCGATCGCCTGGCACGGGTGCTCCTGATCGGTGAGCGCGTTCACCACGTGCAGCCGCGTCGCGGCCGCGGCGAATTCCTGCAGGATGTGCTGCGAGAAGGTGCGGATCACGATGGCGTCGAGCCAGCGCTCGACGTTGCGCGCCACATCGGCGACCGGCTCGCGCCGGCCGAGCGCGACGTCCGGCTGCAGCGCCACGAGGTGGCCGCCCAGCTCGCGAATCGCGACCTCGAAAGTCGTCCGCGTGCGGAGCGACGGCTTGTCGAACAGCATGCCGACATGCCGGCCGTTCAACGCGTCGGCGGTCGGCGCCTGACGGCCGAGCGAGCGATCCGATTTCAGCTGCGCCGCGAGCTTCAGACAGCGCTCGAAGTCTTGCGCGTCGAAGTCGAGCACGGACAAAAAGTCTTTGCGCGTCTGCGTGGCTGGTGTCATCGGTTATGTCCGATAATCCGCGTTGATGCGAACGTACTCAGCGCTCAGATCGCACGTCCACACCGTGGACGATGCGCTGCCCGACCCGAGGTCGACGCCGATCGTCAGATCCCTCCCCTTCAGGTAATCCGCCGCGGCCGGCGCGAGTTCGTCGTGCGGCTGGCCGTCCTTGAACAGCACGAGGGAGCCGATCGTCACGGCGGCGCGCGACGCGTCGAGCGCGACGCTGGCCCGGCCGGCCGCGCAGATGAGGCGCCCCCAGTTCGGATCGCCGCCGTGAATCGCCGTCTTGACGAGCAGCGAGTTCGCGATCACTTTCGCCGCCCGGCGGGCTTCGGCGCCCGACGCGGCGCCCGTCACGTCGACCCGCACGAGCTTGGTCGCGCCCTCGCCGCCGCGGACGATGGCGAGCGCCAGTTCGCGGCAGACGGCAGTCAAGCCCTCGACGAACGTGCCGTAGCTCGCTTCGTCGATGGCAACGCCGCTCGCGCCGCTGGCGAGCAGCATCACGCAGTCGTTGGTGGACGAATCGCCGTCCACGGTGATTGCGTTGAAGCTGCGGTCGACCGCGTCGCGGAGCGCGCGATCGAGCAGCGCGTTCGGCACCGACGCGTCGGTCGTCACGAAGCCGAGCATCGTCGCCATGTTCGGCTCGATCATGCCGGCGCCCTTCGCCATGCCGCCGATCGCCGCGTCGCGACCTCCGACGGTGATGCGCGCCGCCGACTCCTTCGGCCACGGGTCGGTTGTCATGATCGCACGCGCGGCCGCCGCTCCCTGATCGGCGCCGAGCGCGTCGAACGCGGCCGGGATGCCGGCGCGCACCTTGTCCATCGGCAGGTTGACGCCGATGACGCCGGTCGAGGCCACGAGCACCTGCTCGACCGGGCACCCGACGAGGCGCGCCGTGCGCTCCGTCATGTCGGCGGCGTCTCGGGCGCCCTGGTCGCCGGTGCACGCGTTCGCGCAGCCGCTGTTGACCACGATCGCGCGCACGGTGCCGCCGGAACGCCGCAGGTGATCCTTCGACACGCTGACCGCCGCCGCGACGACCTTGTTCGTCGTGAAGACGGCGGCGGCGTGCGCCGGCGTGTCGGCGACGAGGAGCATGAGGTCGAGGTTGCCGCTCGGTTTGATTCCCGCGCTGACGCCGGCGGCACGAAAGCCCCGCGGCGTGGCGATGCCACCCGGAACGAGCACTGGTGCGGGGCTCATCTACGCGAGCGACGCCGGGACCGCCGCGGGAAGGCCGTAGCCGCGCTCGGCGTCGAAGGCCTGGTCGAGCGGCACGACCATCGCGTACTGGCCGCACTGGCGGAACTGCGGGCACTTCACGCAGTCGGTGTAGATTTTTTCCGCCAGCCAGAGATGCGGCACGATGGAGAAGCCCATGTGAATGAAATAGCCGGGCACGTGCGTGAACGCGCACAGCTTCTCGAACCCGTCCCGCCGCGCCCGGCGGCGCAGCTCGTCGACGATCATCACGCCGACGCGGCTGCCGCGCGCCGCGGCGTCGACCGCGAGCGAGCGCACCTCCGCGACGTGCGGGCTGAGCGGCGCGAGCTCCGCGCAGCCGATGATCTTCCGCGACCTGACCGCGACGACGAACTGGTTCGCGCGCACGGTGAGCTCGCCGAGCGTCCGCGGCAGCAGATGCCCTTCCTCGAGATTGGCTTGAATCATCGCGAACAGCTTTTTCGCGTCGGCCGTCTCGCCCGTTCGCAGCCGAATGCGCCCACGCGCCGGTTGCTTCATGCCGCAGCTCCCACGGCGCCGAGCGCCGCATCCAATCGGTCCAGCCCCTCGTCCAGCTCCGCCTGGGTGATCACCAGCGGCGGCAGCAGCCTGACGACCGTTTCGGCCGTTCGGTTGACCACCACGCCGCGCTCGAGCGCGGCCGGCACGACGGGTGCGGCATCGCGCGTCAGATCGAGCCCCCACATCAGGCCGCGGCCCCGCACGGCTTTTACGAGCGACGGCCGCGACGCCGCGATCGCCAGCAGACGCCGCTCGACGTGCTGGCCGACGCGGCCGATGTGCGCAAGCAGGCCGCCGCCGACCAGCTCGTCGAGCACGCAGAGCGCCGCGCGGCAGGCGAGCAGGTTGCCGCCGTAGGTCGTGCCGTGATCGCCGAACGAGATGGTGTCGGCGACCTCCTGACTGACGAGCGCCGCGCCGATCGGCACGCCGCCGCCGAGCGCCTTGCCGATCGACACGAGATGCGGGCGCAGACCGAGCGCCTTGAAGTAGAACGGGTAGCCGGTGCGGCCGAGGCCGCTCTGCACCTCGTCGGCAATGAACAGCGCGCCGCTCTTCGAGCACGCCTCGTTGATCGCCGATGCGAACGCCGGCGTCAGCGGGCGGATGCCGCCTTCGCCGAGCACCGACTCGGCGATGATGGCCGCCGTGTTCTTCGTCACCGCGCGCATGAGCGCGCCCGCGTCGTTGGTCGGGATGAACGTGACCTTCGGCAACAGCGGCTCGAACGGCTTGCGATAGTGCTCGTCCGAGGTGACCGACAGCGATCCGAACGTGCGGCCGTGGAACGACTCGTCGAGCGCGACGAACTCGGCGCGCGGCTCGCCTTTCGTGTACCAGTAGCGGCGCGCGAACTTCAGACACGCCTCGACCGCCTCCGTGCCGCTGTTGCAGAAGAACGCGCGCGGCAGCCCGGAAAGATTCGCGAGCCGCTCGGCAAGCTGGCCCTGCAGTGGATGGAAGAACAGGTTCGATGTATGGATCAGCGTCTGGGCCTGATCCGACACGGCGCGCGCGAGCCCCGTGTGCGCGTGGCCCAGCGCCGCGACGCCGATGCCCGACAGCAGGTCGATGTACTCGCGGCCTTCCGCGTCGTACAGGCGCACGCCCTGTCCACGCACGAACGTGACCGGCTGTCGCCGATACGTTTGCAGCACGTGCCGCGCCTCGCGCGCGACTACGTCGTCCATCACGATTGTCATGCCGGTACCATCCTTACTATCCGCGTCGCCTTCGGCGGCGCGGGCGTCGATGCCGCGGCCTCGAGCGCGGCGCCATCTCTGCCGTCCACAATCACCACGTCGTCTACGCCGCCGGCAAGCGCGTGCTCGCACGCGCGCAGCTTGGCGATCATGCCCGCCGTCGCCGTGCCTTCGTCGACCAGCGACTCGATCGCATCGGCGCCCAGCACGGGCAGCGTCGCGCCCGAGCCGTCAAGTACGCCGGGCGTCGTGCCGGCGACGATGAGCCGCCGCGCGCCGAGCCGCGCCGCCAGATGGCCGGCGAACGTGTCGGCGTTCACGTTGAACAGCCGGCCGTCCCGTCCGAGGCCGATGCACGCGATGATCGGCACGAAGCCGTCGGCCGTGAGCGTTCGGAGCAGACGCATGTCGGCGTCGCCGTCCGGGATGCCGACGCACCCGAGGTCTACCACGCGGCCGTCCACGGAGCGGTGCGGCGGCGCCGTGGCTGAGAGTCCACAGCGTCCGTCGGCGCCTGTCAGACCGACGGCCGCGACGCGGGCGGCAGCCAGCGCGGCGACGACGCGCGTGTTGACGGCGCCAGCCAGCACGGAAACGACGACGTCGAGCGTCGCTTCGTCGGTGATGCGCAGGCCGTCCACCTGGCGCCTCTCGATGCCGGCGACCTTGAGCGCGGCGTCGATCTCCTTGCCGCCGCCATGGACGACGACAACCGGCCCGCCGCTCGCGGCGATCGACGAGATGGCGCGAACGACCGTCGTCAGCTGCGCGCGATCCTCGAGCAGCTCGCCGCCGAACTTGATGACGAGACAGCGAGCCGGTGTCATAGCAGCGCCGTTCTCTCGTCCACGCCGAGCATGACGTTCAGGTTCTGCACCGCCTGGCCCGATGCGCCCTTGAGCAGGTTGTCGATCACCGACACGAGAATCGCGCGGCCCGACGCGTCGACGCGCCAGCCGATGTCGCAGAAGTTCGTGTGGGCGACGTGCTTGATCTCGGGCAGCGCGGAACCCACGAGCCGGACGAACGTCGCGCCCTTGTAGGCCTGCTCGTAGACGTCGGCGAGCGCCTGTTCGGTCGTGCCCGGCGCGACCCGGACGTAAATCGTCGACAGGATGCCGCGGTCCAGCGGCACCAGGTGCGGCGTGAACGTCACGGTCCGCCCGGCGCCCTGCTCGATCTCGGCGCCATGGCGGTGATTGAACACGCCGTAGGCCGACAGGCTGCCGTGGCACTCCGAGAAGTGAGTCCGCTCCGACGGCGTCTTGCCCGCGCCTGACACGCCGGACTTGGCGTCGACGATGATGTCGGCGTTCGGGTCGAGCAGTCCGGTTTCGACGAGCGGCGCGAGCGCGAGCAGCGTGGCCGTCGGGTAGCAGCCGGGGTTCGCGACCAGCTGCGCGCGCGCGACCGCGCCGCGCTCGCGCTCGGTCAACCCATAGGCGACGCCGGCGGGGAGTCTGTGTGTTTCCGGATACCAGCGCGCCCTGGCCGCGGCGTCCCGCAGCCGGAACGCGCCGGAGAGGTCGATCACACGGACGCCGGCGTCGACGAGTGCGGGCGCGAGCTCGGCGGCGGCCGCGTCCGGCAGCGCCAGGAACACGACATCGGCGTCGGTCTTGAGCGTCTCGGGCGCGAGCGGCACGACAGTGCCGTCCCACAGGCGCGAAAGCGCAGGAAGCCGGCGGGACGAGGCGCCGGTCTGCCCCGACGACATGGCCGCGGTGAGCGACACCGACGGGTGCCGCGAGAGCAAACGGAGGAGCTCCTGACCGGTGTAGCCGGTCGCGCCGGCGATGGCGATTCGTGCTGTGACGGTGTCCGTGGAGGCGGGACGTGCGCCCGCGGTGGCGACACTATGCATCGGAAAGCATAACTATACATACGAGACCGACTTGGATCAACAACAATCGATGTATACTCATGCCCAGCTCCTGCATGAAAGCCCGCCGCCAAGCGCTGATCCTCGAGATGATCGACCGCGAGCCGCTCCACAGCCAGGAGCTGCTGGCGCGGCGGCTGCACCAGCGCGGCTTCGAGGCCACGCAGGCCACGATCTCGCGCGACATCAAGGAGCTCGGCCTGGTGAAGCGCGCGGGCGACGGCGCCTACCAGCGCCCCGGCGCCGAGGCGCCGAACCCCGAGACGGCGCTCACGCTCCTCGAGCGCGCCGCGAATGAGTTCCTGCGCAGCGTCGAACGTGTGCAGCAGCTCGTCGTCATTCGCACCGGCCGCGCGCAGGCGCAGGCGCTCGCCGAGGCGCTCGACCGCGCAAGCCTCTCCGAGGCGGTCGGCACGATCGCCGGCGACGACACGATCCTCGTCGTCGCGCGCGGCGCCCGCGGTGCGGCGGCGCTGGTCAAACGCCTCAAGGAGTACTCGGCGGAATGACGCGGATCGTTCTCGCCTATTCCGGCAGCCTCGACAGCTCCATCGCCATTCCCTGGCTCGCCGAGCGGCACCGCGCCGAGATCATCGCCGTGACGATGGACCTCGGCCAGGGCAAGGAGGTGCTCGAGGAGATCCGCGATCGCGCGCTGGCCACCGGCGCGCTGCGCGCGCACGTCGTCGACGCGCGCGACCTCTATCTGCGCGACTACATCCTCCGCGGGCTGAGAGCGGGCATGCTGTCGCATCGCGGCCTGTCGATGGCGGACGCGCTCGCCATCCCGCTCGTCGCCGAAAAGCTCATCGAGATCGCGCGCATCGAGCAGGTCGACGCCGTGGCGCACGCCGACCGCGCCGGCGGCGCCGCGCCAATCCACCGCATCCTCCAGGCGATCGACAACGCGCTCCAGGTCATCGCGCCGGCCGGCGAGTGGGACATGACGGCGCCGCAGCAGATCGAATACGCGCAGCAGCGCAACGTCCTGCTGCCGGCGGCGATGATTGGCGGCGTAGCGGTGCGCGCGGCCGGCGCGCTGCCGGGGGAACCGGCGTCGGTCGGGGTGACGTTCGAGCGCGGGATTCCGATCGCGGCCAACGGCGTCGTCATGCCGCTCGGCGATCTCATCAGCAGCCTCGATATCCTGACGATGGCGCACGGCGTCGAGGGGTCGGCGCTCGGCGCGCTGCACATGGCCCACGCCGCGCTCGTTCATGCCGCGCAGTCGGCCGACGCCGAGGCGTTCACCGCGCGGGTCGCCGACGAATACGTTCGCGTGCTGCGGGACGGATCGTGGTTCTCGCCGCTCCGCCATGCGCTCGACGCGTTCACCGACGCCATTCAGCTGCGCGTCGGCGGCAGGGTCCAGCTCAGGCTGTTCAAGGGCGAGTGCACGGTGGTGTCGGCGCAGCTGTCTCCGCTCCAGCCTGCCACGATCGCGCTGGCAAAGACCTGACCCGCCTCCGCGCTGAACGCGCTCCGGCGCGGCAGGCTGACATGAGGACGATGACTGTTCATGGCTAATCTCTGGTCGGGACGATTCGACACGGACCCGGACGCCGCGGCATTCGAGTTCGGCGCATCGTTCCGCTTCGACCGGCGCCTCTTCGAAGATGACGTGACCGGGAGCATCGCGTGGGCGCGCGCGATCGCGAAGGCCGGCGTGCTCTCGCAGGACGAGGCGCGGCAGATCGAGGCGGCGCTGCGCGGGATGCTCGAGCAAGGGCGCGCGAATCCCGCGTTCGTGGATGGGCCGGACGAGGACGTCCACAGCTTCGTGGAGCGGTTGCTGGTCGAGAAGCTCGGCGACGCCGGGCGGCGCCTGCATACCGGCCGCTCGCGCAACGAGCAGGTCTCGCTCGATCTCCGGCTCTATCTTCGCCGCCGCGTTCCGCACCTGCAGCGCGCGGTTGCCGCGCTCGTCGACGCGCTGGCCGCGCAGGCCGTCTCGGCCGGCGACGCGCTGATGCCGTCGTTCACGCATTTCCGGCCGGCGCAGCCGGTCCTCGTCGCGCACTTCTTCCTGTCGCACGCGGCGCCGCTTCGCCGCGACTTCGCTCGCCTGGCCGCCGCGCGCGACGAGAGCGACGCGCTGCCGCTCGGCTCCGGCGCCGTCGCCGGAACGGCCTATTCGATTGACGTCGACGCGCTGGCCCGCGATCTCGGTTTTTCGCGCGTTGTCGACAACAGCATGGATGCGTCGTCCGATCGGGATTTCGCCGCCACGTTTCTCTACGCCTGCGCAATGGCGATGGTGCACCTCAGCCGGCTGGCCGAGGACTTGATCATTCTCTGCGGCGACGAGCACCGGTTCTTCGAGCTGTCAGACGCTCTCAGCACCGGCAGCAGCATGATGCCGCAGAAGAAGAATCCGGACCCGTTGGAGCTCGTGCGTGGCAAAGCGGGGCGAACAATTGGACATCTCGTCGGACTTCTCACGACGATCAAGGGGCTGCCGACCGGTTACAACAAGGATCTACAGGAAGACAAGGAAGCCGTCTTTGGCGCGGAGGAGACGCTTTCCGGCTGTCTGGCGGTGGCGCGCTCCATCGTCGGCGGACTGACGCTGAACCGCGCCCGCGCGGCGTCCGCGGCATCCGGCTTGCTCCTTGCGACCGATGTTGCCGACTACCTCGTGGGCCGTGGCGTCCCGTTCCGGCGCGCGCACGAAATTGTCGGCGCGCTCGTGCGGAAACTCGTGGTCGACGGCCGCGATTTCGGCTCGTTGTCGCTCGCCGACTGGCGCGCCGCCAGCGAGCACTTCGAGCCCGACGTCGTCGATCGCGTGACGCCGGGCGTATCGGTTGCGGCGAAGCGCACGCCGCAATCGACGTCGCCCGCGGCTGTAGCGGCCCGGTTGGCCGACGTGCGGCGGTGGCTGGACGGCTTGGGCAAGCTCTGCTAAGATCAGAGCCGCCTTTCGCATTTCATTCCCTGCCAGCGGTAACTCTGGAGCGTTGATGCAGCAGCGCCAGCTTCGGCTGGGTGACATTCTGGACGACTATTGTCCGCGTGAGCGGCGCGTGACCAACCATGCCGTCGTCGCGATGATTGGCGAGGAGGTCAAGCAAACGCGCTGCACGACGTGCGACTCGGAGCACGAATACAAGCACGCCAAAGTCCCCAGGCAGCGGCGCAAGACCGAAACGCCGGCCGCGCTCTACACGCAGGTGTTGTCGAACGGGCCGAAGCGCGTGGCGCACGAGCACGAACCGGCGCCGCCGCCCGAGCACGAGGCCCCGCCCGCCGACGCCGACGCTCCACACGCCGACGAAATCCACGACGACGCGGCCGCGACGGTTGAAGCGGCCCCGGCGCACGACGACGAACCGCCGCAAGAGCCGGTGCCCGAGCCGCAGGACAACGGCGAGGACGCCGACGCCGGGCGAGACGATGAAGAAGGGCCGATTCACCGCCGTCTGATTCGCGCGTCGCTGCCGCGGCCCGAGGGTCAGCCGCCGCCGGCGCGGCCCATTCCCGAATTCACCATCCGTCAACCGGGCGGACGGCAGAACCGATTCCGTCCGCGCCATCAGCGCGGCGGCAGCGGCCAGGCGTTCGGCGGCGGCAATCGCTCGAACGGCAACGTGCATGGCGGTCCGCCGCGCGGCAACATGCGCCAGGGCGGCGGCCGCCCGCCGCATGGCGGCGGGCCGATGCCTCAGCGGATGTCGGGACGACGCCGCGGCCCCGACGGACGCAAACGATCGAAGTAGAGTCCGGCTTTGGCCGGACCTGACCGGCTGTAGGCGGACCTTCACACGATGTCCAATCTCTCTGGAAAGACTGGTCTCATCGTTGGTGTCGCGAACAAGCGCTCGATCTCGTGGGCGATCGCGCAGCGCGCGGCGGAGGCGGGGGCGCGTCTCGCGCTGACCTGGCCGAGCGAGCGGCTGGCGGAAAACGTCCGCGAGCTGGCGGCGACGCTGGACCATCCGGTGCTGGCGGCGTGCGATGTCTCCAGCGATCAGCAGATCGCGGATCTCGCGGCGACGCTCGATCGCGAGTTCGGCGGCCTCGATTTCTTCGTGCACGGCGCGGCGTTCGCGCCGGCCGACGCGCTGAGCAACCCGTTCGTCGACACGTCGCGCGAGAGCTTCCGCATCGCGCTCGACGTCAGCGCCTACTCGCTGGTCGGCCTCACGCGCGCCGTTGTGCCGCTGATGGCGAAGCGGGGCGGCGGCTCGATCCTGACGCTCACTTACATCGGCAGCCAGCGGGTCTTCGTGAACTACAACGTGATGGGCGTCGCGAAGGCCGCGCTCGAGTCGTCGGTGCGTTATCTGGCCGCGGAGCTCGGGCCGCAGAAGATCCGCGTAAATGCGATCTCGGCGGGCGCGATGAAGACGCTCGCGGCATCGGGCATTTCGGGCTTCTCGAGCATCCTGCAGGTCTATCGCGATCGCGCGCCGCTCAGGCGCGGCGTGGAGCAGGGCGAGGTCGCCGACGCCGCGCTGTTTCTGCTCAGTGACGACGCCCGCGCCGTGACCGGTGAAATCCTGATGGTCGACGCCGGCTTCCACGCCGTCGGGCTGTAATCAACGCGCGTCACCACTCCTCGATCCGTACACGCTCCCGCGCGATGCCGAGCTCGGCGAGCAGCTTCGGCATCTCGTCGACCATCGATGCGGGGCCGCAGACGAAACAGAGCGTCTTGGGATCGTGCACGAGCGCGGCGAGCGCCGCACGATCGATGCGCCCACGGGCGCCCGACCAGTCCGGGGATGCTTCGCGTGTGATGGTCTGGCTGAACTCGATGGCGCCGCTCGACGCGAGCGCCTGAAACTCGTCGGCGAACGCGAAATCGTCCGGCGTACGTGCGCTGTAGAGCAGACCGATGTGCGCGGCCGGCAGTTGGGCGATGATCGCATGCCGCAGCATCGCGCGGAGCGGCGCGATGCCGGTGCCGCCCGCGACGAACACGAAATGGCGCTCAGGCGGATCGACCGGGAATGTGAACGATCCGAGCGGTCCGTCGACGTCGACGAGCGCGCCTGCCGCAAGCGACAGATGCTGTCCGGGCGTGCCGTCGTCGTTCAGGCCGACGAGCAGCTCGAAAGCGCCGCGCTCCTTCGCATCCTCTGGCGCCGACGCGATGGAGTACGCCCGTCGCGCCTCGCCGCCGTGCGCGCCGATCAGCACCGCCTGGCCCGCGACGTAGTCGAACGGCTTGCCGTCGAGATCGAGCCGCACGATTCGCGCGCGCGGCGTCGCCGGCAGTACCTCGAGAATCGGCAGGGTCAGCACACTCGATTATGCTAGCCCGGTCCGCCCGAAGCGGACGCCGCCTACGGATTACCATGACCTTGCGCCGCATCCGTGGCTTCGTACTCCGGATCGTCCGTCGTCGCGCGCTGGCGATCGCCGTCGGTTTGGCGCTCGCGCTGCCGTCAGCGTGGGTCGAACTCAGCGGCCGCTACAGCGCGTGGTGGGTTGACGGGTTAGCGCTCGTCCTCGGCGCGACCGGCCTCGCGATTCTCTGGACCGGCCTCACCGGCGCGGCGCCCGACTGGATAGACGAGGGACTGGGGGACTAGGGGACTGCCGTTTACAGAATTCCCACTGCCGCTCTATCGACGTCACCGTCAGACACGCCGGAGGGTTTGGCCGCGCGCGCGGGCGCCTCGGCGTGCGAGCCGTTGCCCGACTCGCGCTTGCGGCGCGTCTTGTCGCGGTACATCCGGCTGTCGGCGGTCGCGAGCAGCGTCTCGTACGAATCGCCATCGTGCGGGAAAACCGACGCGCCCACGCTGATCGCGAGCGGCAGCAGCTTGCCCGGCCTCGCCTCGAACTGCAGGCTGTCGACGGCGCGCTGCAGCTCCAGCCGCTTGCGCTCAGCCTCCTCGCCGCCGCAGCCCGATAGCACGACGATGAACTCGTCGCCGGCATAGCGGACGCAGATGTCGTACGGCCGGATGCCGGTGCGAAGCACGCTCGCGACGTCTCGCAGCGCGCGGTCGCCGACGTGGTGGCCGTAGGTGTCGTTGATGTGCTTGAAGTCGTCGAGGTCCATCACGAGCAGCGAGACCTCCGATTTCAGCCGCTCGGCCCGCGCGAGCTCCCTCGTCAGGTGCATGAACATGAAGCGCGTGTTGGGCAGCGCCGTGAGCGGATCGGTCAGCGAGTCTTCCTGCGTTTGCTCGAACACGATCGAGTTGTAGATGACGGCCGCTGCCTGCTCAGAGATCCGATCGAGCAGCCGGCGATGATCGTCGGTGTAGACCGACGGCTCCGTGTGGTAGACCGAGATTGTGCCGATGAAGCGCTCGTTGAAGAGCAGCGGGCACACGAGCGCCGAGTGGAGCACGGTACGATCGGCGGGGAAGCCGGCCGCCTCGAGATCGGTGCTCGGCCGCGCGTTGACCAGCGGCCGCCGGTTGCGCGCCACCCAGCCCGTCAGGCCGTGGCCGTTTCTGATCGTCAGCTGCTGGATGGTCTCCGACTCGAGCCCGGTGGCGAACCGGCAGCGCAGCGTCTCGGCCTCGTCGTTGTAGAGGAAAAGCGCACAGCACGAGAACGGCACGATGTTGCTCAGCTTCGACGAGATGAGCGCCATCGTGTCCGAGACGCCGAGGCTGCTGCCCATCGCCTGCGCGATCTCGTACAGCGCGTAAATCTCGCGGTGAGCGAGCGCGATGTCCTGGAAGACGTTCGTGCGCCCGCCGGGTGCGGCGGAGGGTCCGGCGTCGACCAGGCCGACGGCCGGCGCGGCGGTCGGCGCGTGCGTCGGCACCCGTGTGAGCTTGCGCGACGGCTCCTGGCTCGCCTCCGCTTCGGTGGCGAGCGTCGAATACATGTCGATGAAGGTCTGCACGACCCGCGGATCGAGCGCCTTGCCGCTCTCCTGGCGCAGCAATCCGACCGCCGCGTCGAGGCTCATTGCCTTGTGGTACGGCCGCTCCGACATCAGCGCGTCGAAGTAGTCGACGACCGAAAGAATGCGCGCGCCGAGCGGAATCTCCTCGCCCTTCAGCCCGGACGGATAGCCCTTGCCGTCCCACCGCTCGTGGTGGCTGAGAATCAGCGGCGCGACCGGGTACGGGAACGGCACGCCGCTGATGATCTCGGCGCCCACCTGGGGGTGGATTCTAATCTTCTGGAACTCTTCCTGCGTCAGCGGTCCGGGCTTCGACAGAATGTGCTCGGGCACGGCCAGCTTGCCGATGTCGTGGAGCAGCGCCGCCGTCTTCACGCCCTGAATCTCGTTGTCGGGCATGCCGAGCGCGCGCGCGAGGCCGGCGGCGTACACCTGCACGCGGCGGATGTGACTCTGCGCGGTCTGATCCTTGGCGTCGATCGCGAGCGCGAGCGCCTCGATCGTCGCCAGGTGCAGGTCCGACACCTGCGCGACGTGCCGCTGCTGATCCTGGATGCGCCCCATGTAGACCTTGTAGGTGCGGTAGGTCAGATACAGCGGCGCGGCCACGAGCGAGGCCCACCAGTAGCCGCCCTGGTCGATCACCGACGCAGCAATCGCCGCGGCGCCCGCACCGACGAAATAGCTCGGCGCGCTCCACAGGAAGTTCTCGTTCCACACCTTGACGATCGACTGGTTGGTCGAGAGCGCGATCGCCGTGGCGATGAGCAGAGTGTTGAGGACGAAGTAGGTCGTCCCGGCGCCGACGAGCGGCTTCGGAATCGTCAGCAGGGAAAAGCTGCTCGACGCGGTTACGCCGCCGAGCAGCGAGTAGACGTAGCCTGCGGCCTTCACGGTCAGCACCAGCGACGCCATGCTGAACAGCGTCCGGAACGGCGCGGTCTTCGTCGTCGTGCGGATGGTGCACTGGCTCCAGGCGCTGACCGCGGCAACGATCATCGTCTCGTTGGCGCCGAGCAGCAGGAGCGACGCGAAATCGACCGCGTACGACACCGACATCGTCGAACCGCTGGTGGCGAGCGGCAGCCTGACCTTCAGCGCGGAGGCGAGCGACGAGCAGCACAACAGAGTCACGAACAGGAGCGGGTTCGCGATCGTGTGCGGCGCGAACATCCCGAAAACGATCGCACCTGCGGCAAGCACGGCACCTACGAACAGCCGTGCCGCGACGGGGAGATCCTTCATAGACTCCGGGGGGGAGCCGAGAGTTGAGGCATGATACCGCGCATTCTCGCGGGATCAGGCCTCAGTTTCACGATTTCGCCGTCCTGCCGGTTTCGCCTCGGGTTCGAGCTGGTATTCGACAATCTTTCGATAGAGCGTCCCGCGGCTGATGTCGAGCACGCGCGCCGCCTCTTTCTTGTTCCAGTCGACCGCCTCCAGGACGCGGACGATGTGCGCGCGCTCCGCCTCGGCAAGCGACGGCAGATGATCGCCCGAGACGCTGACGGGACTCGCCGACGCGTGCAGAAACTCGATGTCCGACGCGCGGATCGAGCGGCCCGGCGCGGACAGCGCCGCGCGCGACACCGTGCTCTCGAGCTCCCGGATGTTGCCCGGCCAGTGATAGCCGACGAGCAGATCGAGCGCTTCGCGCGAAAAGCTCTTGCTGTCGAGCGGCAGCCCCTGCGCCGCGCAATAGCGTGCAAGAAACCGCTGGGCGAGCACCGGGATGTCGACCTGCCGCTCGCGGAGCGACGGCAGTCGAATCGCGAAGGCGTTCACGCGATAATACAGATCTTCACGAAAGCGTCCGTCGCGAACGAACTGCTCCAGCGGGCGGTTGGTTGCCGAGATCAGCCGGAAGTCGACCGAGATCGACTTGTGCCCGCCGAGACGCTCGAAGCGGCGCTCCTCGAGCACGCGCAGCAGCTTCGCCTGCGCGATGAGCGACATGTCGCCGATCTCGTCGAGGAACAGCGTGCCTTCGTTGGCGAGCTCGAGGCGCCCCGGCTTGCGATCGTGCGCGCCGGTGAACGCGCCTTTCTCGTACCCGAAGATCTCCGACTCGAACAGCGTGTCGGGCAGCGCTGCGCAGTTGACGGCCTGGAATTTCGCGACCGTCCGCCGACTGAGCTCGTGAATCATGCGCGCGACGACTTCCTTGCCCGACCCGGTCGGCCCGAGAATCAGCACCGAGATGTCCGACTTCGCGGCGGTGCGGATCCACTCGAACACGATCAGCATCTTCTCGTCGCGGCCGATCATTTCCCGGAACCGCTGCACCGACGGCGACTGATCCTCGGTGCTGACGGCCGCACGGCGCTCGAGGAAGTGGTCGAGCAGATCGACCAGCGCCTCGTTCTCGGGGCGGTCGATCATGTAGCGCGGCGGGAGGCTGCCGGGCGCGACCTGGGCGACGCCGAAGTCGACCAGCTCGCGGACGCAGTTTTCGACGTCCAGACGCAGGCGCCCGAACGTCTGCATCAGCGACTCGACGTCGAAGCTTTCGTCGGTGCGCGAGCTCAGATAGCGGAGCAGGCCCGCCCGGAGCGGCGACTGGACGAGCGTCCGAAACCGTGTCTCGAGGTCGCTCGGCTCGGCCGTTCGGCCCGCAGCTGCCGCACTCGCGCGCCGCGCGCTGAAGGTCAGATCGTCCATTGAACTCTTCAGTTATCGGCCGGAATCGCCCCCGCCGACAGGCCTGGGGGCGCCGCTGCGGTAATAGTCGGTTTGATACCCCTCAATCAGCGTTTTCATGCGGGCCGCGTCGCCCTTCCGGTGCCCGTGGCAGACGATGGGGTCGCTGCCGCCGCTGGTTTCGATGAGGAGGTCGGACAGGAGCATGCGCGTTTCAATCTTCACCGACGCGATGTGCGCCATGTGAATCGTCTCTTCGAGGCGGCCGATCCATCGCGGCGTGTATTGCACGACGCTCGTCGGCGTGATCAGCACCTGCGTGGGGAAGAGACGGTTGCCGCGGCTCAAGCGGCTCGCGCGGAACACATCGCCCGTAGCGAAGGGACGTCCCTTGCTCCAGATCCAGAACAGTGCCGCCGCGCCGGCGCCGCCGATCGCGGCAAACGTCCACCCGAGCCAAACCTGCTCGCCAGTCACAACCCTAGATGTTAAGCTATTTCGCAACACCACGAAGGAGCCGCACCTTGCCGCATCGCGCTCCCGGCTCGCCCGGGAAGGCCCACCAGCCGTTTCTGACAGGGAAGCCGATTCGTTACTACCGCCCGAAAGGCAGCCAGGACATCCGCCACCTGCTCGACGATGGGTTTCAGGCGTTCAACGCCGGGCGCCTCTCGGAAGCCGCGCAGATTTTCGCCGAGAAGATGCTGGCACCCGAGCACGATACGACGATCGGTCTGACGATCGCGGGCGCCATGACGCCGGCAGGGCTTGGCGGCTGCGTCATCGAGATGATGGACCGGGGCCTCGTCGATTTCATCATCTCGACGGGCGCCAACCTCTACCACGATCTCCACTACGCGCTGAACTTCACGCTGCGGCGCGGCTCGCCGTTCCTCGACGACGTCGAGCTGTACGAGAACGGCGTGATTCGCATCTACGACGTCCTGTTCCCGGCGACCGTCCTGCTCGAAACCGACGCCTACATCCGCGACTTCATCGTCCGCTCCGGGATGAACGAGCCGATCGCGACCTCGGAGTTCCATTACAGGCTCGGCCTCGATCTCCTGTCGCAATATCCCGGCTGCGAGGAGCATTCGGTGGTCGCGCGCGCGGCGCAGGCAGGCGTGCCGATCTACACCTCGTCGCCGGGCGACAGCTCGATCGGCATGAACATCGCGTACCACGAGCTGATGAACGGCAGCCGGCTGATGATCGATCCGAACCGCGACGTCAACGAAGTGTGCGCGATCGTGCTCGCGGGCGAGAAAAACGGATGCGTGATCCTCGGCGGCGGATCGCCGAAGAATTTCTACCTGCAGGCGCAGCCGACCTTGTGGGAGGTGTACGGAATCCCCAAAGGCGGCAACGATTACTTCATTCAGATCACGACCGATCAGGTCGTCTGGGGCGGCCTGTCGGGCGCCACGCCGTCCGAGGCGGTGAGCTGGGGCAAGGTGAATCCAGGCGTGCTGCCCGACACCGTCGTCGCCTACTGCGATTCGACGATCGCGTTTCCGCTCTTCTGCGAGTACGC
>Ga0066903_100001096_pt1 | contig 19081 bp, 12 predicted proteins | sample PanSoiMetaGPlot1_FD_67491 | JGI IMG/M metagenome (GOLD analysis project Ga0066903, IMG submission 67491) | Tropical forest soil microbial communities from Panama analyzed to predict greenhouse gas emissions - Panama Soil - Plot 1 (version 2) | ecosystem: Environmental > Terrestrial > Soil >... | reverse complement strand
CACACCAAGATAGATCCCGAGGGCCAACTGAAAGGCAGCACAGGCAAGGCCTGGATGATCATTAATATCGGCGTGACCGGCGGTATCGCCAAAGTGGCGGACGATGGGCTGCAACTTTTGATCGAAGCGCTCTCCTCGACAGCGACCGACGCCTCTACGGCTGGAACGGGAAGGATCATCGCCATCTGCGCAGGTGGCATCTTCATGATTACGCGTCATGGACGAGATGTAATCCTCCCGCCATTTGCAGAGATGAACATCATTCTGGACCGTCCGGTTTCACTCGAGATTCCCAGATAGGGACACATCTCCTTTCTTCTTCCTTCTTTTCCAAGGACGGCCACGTACCAGTCCTGCGGCTTGTCATGCCCCTCTCCTCTGATGTACAAACCAGCGAATAACCCCAACAGCGCGCGATATGAATTTCCGAAGGCTTTTTTCGCTGCTTGTTCAAAACATTCGACACATTGGGAGCCCCTTTATGACCACTACGCGGAGACTCATCTGGATGGCATTGCTTGCCATCTCTTTGCCAGTTTTGTCCCATGGGCAAGGTGCCGCAACGGGTGACTTGCATGTCAGCGTGAAGGATCCCAAGGGGAGCGCGGTCACCAACGCCACCATACGCGTGCAAGATCCTGCGAAGGGATTTGAGAGATCCAGCACGGCAAATACCGAAGGCGAGTACCGCATCCTCGCGCTGCCGCCAGGAAAATACACGGTAACCGTGGAAGCCTCTGGCTTTTCGAAGGTTGAGGTCAGCAATGTAGCGGTCAGCGTCGGCCAATTGGGAGAGCTGCCCGTCACGCTTTCGGTTGCCGGAGCGCAGGAGGTCGTCAACGTCAACGCTGAAGCTGAGTTGGTCGAAACGCAGCGAAGCTCATCGACCAACACCATTGACGAGCGTCGTATCGATAGCCTTCCGATCAACGGACGCAACTACATTAACTTTGCATTGACGGATTCCCGCCTGGCTCGCGATGACGCTCCCAGCATCGGCGCGGCTCCGACTTCCGGCCTCAATATGAGCGGTCAACGCGCCCGCGCCAACCTGGTCAACGTCGATGGATTCGACTCCGTCGACAACTCTACCAACGGCATTCGTTCGACGCTGTCGCAAGAGGGTGTGCAGGAATTTCAGATTCAGACCAACAGCTATTCAGCCGAATACGGACGCGCTTCTGGAGGAGTTGTAAACATCATTACGCGGTCAGGCACTAACGACATGCATGGGTCGGTATTCGGTTATCTGCGGAATCGCGCCTTCCAGGCTGTGAATCCGTTCAGCACGGTTTCAGATCCTGCCTACACGCGAGTACAGGCTGGTGCTGCGCTGGGCGGCCCGATCATCAAGGACAAAACCTATTTCTACTTCTCGTATGAAGGAACCTGGCGTCAGGAGACCGGATTCTCATCGATCGGTGCGGACAATTTCGGACTTGTGCCTTTCGACACAACTCAAGTCGGTTTGCCGTTCGGGACAGTGCAGCTAACCCCGCAGCAGGTCGGCTTCCTCACTGACCCGGCGGTACTGCAGCGGGAATTCATAGATGCCCAATTTGCCCAGGATGTCGGAACCTATACAGCATTGGCGGCGGCTTCTTCGGGAATGGCATTGAGTGGCCAGTGGCCCGCCACCCTTGGGGGCTTCAGCGGCTTTCCGACGAGTTGTCCACCGCCGACATCGAACTGCTTTGTGCCGCGCTCGTATGTTCCGTTGAATAACCTGATCGGAAACTTCCCTGTCTCGGAGCGCACCGATCTTTATTCATTGCGCATCGATCACAACATCAGCAGCACCAATCGGCTCTCGCTTTCCGGAGGTGTCAGTCCGAGCGATCAAACAGGAATCCAGGTTCAGGCACAAGGCCCGCAGAACTTTGGGCAGAACGCCTTTTCGCGAACTTCCACGCAGAATTTTCACGACTTTTATGTGGGAGGCTCGGATCAGTGGACGATTGGCACGAATAAGGTCAACGAATTCGGATTCAGGTATTCGCGGCGTGGATTGCTGTACAGCTTCTCCCGAGCTCCCGGCGGCGGCGATGTTGCCGTCAACATCCCAGGCTTTGCCTTCTTCGGACGGGAACCGTTTTCCTTCGTCGATCGCACCGAACAGCGGTATCAATTAAAAGATAATCTTTCCTGGTCGAAGGGCACGCACAACATCAAGTTTGGAGTGGACGCCAACTACCTGCCAATTTCCGCCGATTTCACCGTGAACTTTGGCGGTATTTACAACTTCGGACAACAGAGCATCTTCACGCCGGTATCGACGCCTATCATCGATAAGCCATTCCCCGCATTTAGCCCGGTGCAATCTTATGGGGCGGGCATTCCGTCGAACTTTATTCAAGGGGTTGGAAATCCGCACGACGCGTTCTCGAATACAACGCTCGGCGGGTTCGTTCAGGATAGCTGGCGCATACGTACGAATCTGACACTGAACTATGGCGTTCGTTATGACGTCGAATTCACGCCAACTTTCGCGGCCATCAATCCATTGGCGCAGTCGGCGCAGAATAAACTGGGAATCACGCAAGGCATTCCACGTGACTTCAATAACGTTGCGCCCCGAATCGGGTTGGCGTGGGATCCGCACAATAATGGCAGAAGCGTGATCCGCGCCTCGTATGGAATGTTCTATGATCACCCGCTATTGGGACTGGCTTTCGACTCGGATGTGGCAGACGCGACGCAAGCGCCACAGCTAGTGCTCCTGCCGGGCGCGCCTGGGACGTGTGATCCCTCGCTCTCAAATCTGAACGCGACGAATGCATTCCAGGGCTTGCTTGGATGCCTGCCGTCCGCCTTCAACTACTTGGCGAACCAGCAGCGCTTCAATCCCGCACCTAATGCTCCATCGATCTTCGTGAACCAGAACTTCCTGAACCCAGCGGCGCCAGTGCCGTTATCGTTCCTGCCGTTCGGGTTCCCAACCGGCAAGGGATTTGAATACGCTGTGGCGCATCAGGCGAATTTCACGTTCGAGCAGGATCTCGGACACAACCTGTCACTCGGGCTGGAATACAACTTCAACGGTGGGCGACATCTGAACCGGCCGATTAACATGAACGCAGTGAAGAGCGGGCCTCTGCTTGCCAACTGGCAAGTTGCACTGGGCGATCCCACCTCCGGTGCATCAACCCTGGGACCGTTGGGCGTTGGAGGCACTGGGGTGCCATGCGGGGTCGGAACCGGGGGTGCGCCATGGGTTGCCGCGGCACTGGCAAATTTCTTCCGACCGTCGGGGTTAAATCCGGCATTGGGGCAGGCGTTGCTGTTAAATCCGTTGGCCGCTCCGTGTGTTGGGCTGGCACAACAGATCATCGCGGCGGATGGGCTCGATGCCTCATGCGACCCAGCCTCGCTCTCGGGCTGCGTGCCCTTTAGCGACATGCCGGCCAACTACTCGAGCGGCAGCTCCGTTTATCACGGATTCACGGCGAATCTTAGAAAGCGCTTCGGACAGCGTTACGAGTTCCTGGCGTCTTACACATGGTCGCATGCCATCGACGATTCGACAGACTTGCAATCTCCGTTGGAGCCGCAAGACAACTACAACCTTGCAGCAGAACGCTCCAACTCACTTTTTGATCAGCGGCATCGCTTTGTTTTTAGCGGCGTCTATTCGAGCGGCAGTGTCGGCGGTGATGGGTTCTGGCCAAAGTTCTTTTCAGAATGGACCATTGCACCGATCATTGAGGTAGCTTCCGGACGGCCTTTCAACATCATTAGCGGTGATGACCGCAACATGGATTTCAGCACGCCGACCGATCGTCCCATGGTGGCGCCCCAGGGGGCAGTGAACGCCTGCGGTGATGTTGCCGCTCCTTCAGAATTTTCACCCAGCGGATATCTCATCCCGGCCTGCTTCCTGAATGGATCGTTGAACGGCAATCTCGGACGTAATGCTGGCACCAAGCCCTACAACGTCTTCACCGATATCGGAATTGCCAAGCGGATTCCGCTGGGCGAGCGCGTCTCGCTTGAAGGGCGCATGGACATCTTCAACTTCATCAATCGCTTCAACGTGTCGGATGTGAATCCGCTATGGGATAGCAAACAGGTGGCGACGGCTGCCTTCGATCCACGGCAATTGCAGTTTGCGTTGCGGGTAAGGTGGTAAGCAGAGCGGCGGTTATTTCCTCTTTCGAGAATACGCGCTGACGTAGCCCGGAACAGGGATGGCTGCGTCTAATTGGACATCGCGAATCGGTTCGCCGGCAACGGTGTTCAAGGGGATCACACCCGCCCAAACGGGAAATGACATATCTTCTTCGTCGTCGATCGCCGGACCCTGGCGGACTTTGCACGAAAATTCTTCGATCGGCAACCGCAACACTGAGGTGGCCTTGAGCTCGCGGTCGTTTGGCTGGCGGGATTCTGCCCAGCGTCCCGGAATAATGTGTTCCGACAACAGGCGCAGCGATTCGAGCTTTTCAGCCTGATCTTTCACCGCTGTGGCGGTTCCCAGCACAACTACGGAACGGTAATTCATCGAGTGGTTGAAAATAGAGCGAGCCAACACCAGACCGTCGAGAAGGGTTACGGTTACACAAACCGCGACGCCCTGATCGAGATTACGCAGCATGCGACTCGCCGCTGAACCGTGGACATAAAGATTGTCGCCTGCCCGGCCGTAGCCCGTGGGAATTACAAATGGCTGTCCATCGAGCACGAAACCAACATGGCAGATGAAGCCTTCGTCCAGGATCTTGTAAGCTGTTTCGCGATCGTAGCTGCCACGATGCGGCTCGCGCACTACCCGCGTGCGCGCACTAGGGGTTGAGGACATAGTTCGGCTCCGGAATGGAACTCAGCATGGTATCAGGAGTGCGGTCATGCCGCCGGAAGCAAGAGCAGTTTGCCGGTTGTCTTTCTACCTTCCAAGTCCCGGTGCGCCTGTTGGGCTTCTTCCAACGGATACACATGCTCGATTCGCAGTTTCAGATCACCCGATCGCACCATGTCGAGGACGTCGGATGCCCGGTGCTCAAGTTCTTCACGTGTCGCGACGTAATGGCCGAGAGTTGGTCGCGTTACAAACAACGACCCCTTTTGCGAGAGCTGAATCAGGTCGAACGGCGGCACTGCACCGCTTGAACCGCCGAACAGAACCATGTAGCCGCGTGGCCGCAGTACATTCAATCCTTTTTCAAATGTAGTCTTGCCCACCGAGTCATAAACGACATCAACACCTTTGTTGTTCGTTAAGCGCTTTGTCTCGGCCTCAAAATCCTGATTGTTGTAAAAAATGATTTCATCTGCGCCGGCATCGCGCGCCAGTTTGGCTTTCTCGTCCGTTGATACTGTTCCGATTACTCGGGCGCCAATCTTGTGCGCCATCTGCACAAGTAGAAGGCCGACTCCGCCCGCCGCTGCATGAACCAAGGCGGTCTGTCCCTTCTTCAGCGGAAAGGTGTCGTGGCATAGATAATGCGCAGTCATTCCCTGCAGCATCACGGCCGCCGCATCGCGTTCGGATAAGCCGTCGGGAATACGGATCAGTTTGTCGGAGGGCACGGCGGCGTACTCAGCGTAGCCACCCATCACGTTCGTGTAAGCAACACGATCTCCGACTTTCCAACCACTCACATTGCTACCAAGTGCGGAGATGGTTCCGGCGGCCTCCTGCCCGGGAGTAAACGGCAACTTCGCAGCGTAACGGCCCTCGCGGTGATAAACGTCAATAAAGTTGACGCCAGCCGCGGCGATGTTGACTACGACTTCACCGGCTTTTGGTTCAGGAGTTGGAAGTTCGACGTAGTGCAGGACCTCAGGGCCGCCGGTCTGCTGGATTCGGATAGCTTTCATGCAGCATTCGATCAGGAAAGAGGCCGAAAGGATTCGAGAGTGAAACAAAAAAACGGCCTGGCGAGTGACCAGGCCGGGCTTGCACATTTTTAGTTATTGCGCTTTTGCAGGAGTCATACGGCGCGGATGATCCGAATGCGCATTCGGGACCGGGCGATCGTTGTCGGAGGTAAACATGGCAACGCCATCCAAGAGCCCATTGACCGGGCTGAACATTGATTCGCGGAAGCCGCCAGAAGGCGCACTTGCGCCGGCAATGGCTGGATGTGCGAGTCCGCTCACGAACGAGACTGATTGGTAATCGCCGACCATGAATCCCTGGTCCGTATTTGCTAACCAGGTCAACTTGAACGGACCGGCCAGCGTCGTAGGCGCCGTCCAAGTGTGCCCGCCATCTGGGGAAGAGGTAAATCCTTCCATGAGCTGACATGTGGATGTTGTGCAGTTTGCTTGAGGATAAAAGTAGTACGTCAGCACAATGTGCGTGGATGCTCCCGACGTATCCGGCTCAATCTCGAGTCCCGGAATGAAGTGATCGACACTGCTGTTGGTTGGATCAATCGGTACGCGCTTGACAGGGCTCCAGGTACGACCGTCCTTTGACATGCTCAAGACGATATCGTTGGAACTACATCCCGATCGAAAGCGACAGTCGTGAAAAGCAACGAACACTCTACCTGCTGCGTCGGTCGCAGAGGAGGGCAGGTTCAGATCGCGGAGTCCTCCTGCGATCGCGTGTGTTATTGGCACCGCTATCGTAGTGGCGGCCGTCCAGCTATTTCCACCGTCCCGAGAAGCCCACGCGATCTGGGAGCTGAGGAATGCGTCGCTGCTCGGAACGACGACGATTCCGTTGGGACGAATCTGCGGCTGACCGCCGAGACCGAAGGCGCCTCCTGCAGGTTGTTTGGGCTGACCCCAGGTAGCTCCACCATCCGTAGATGTGCTCATGAAGATCTGGTCGCCATTCCCGTTATCGTCCCACTCGGCATAACAGTGGCCGAAGAACGGGCTGGCTGGAAAGTTGTCGCAAGCAACCCAGGTTTTGTCCGGATGGATGAAATTGCGTGCAACCTTTACCGGATCTTGCCAGTTGATTCCATCCGTCGAGCGACTGATGAGCATCGGGGTCACCGGCGCTCCTTGCTCGGATAGAGGCAGTGTCGCAATCAGCCACACATTGTGGGCCGCATCGAATGCAACCGCGGGATCTGTCGCGCGATCGAACTGTCCGCTACCTTCAATGCTGGTAATCCCAGGCAGGGAGCCGTGTTGCCATGTCGCGCCGCCGTCGGTCGATGTGGCCCATCCGATGTCCGATGCACCTCCGCCATTTACGAAACGGCCCTGTTGGAACGCTGTCACGATCATGTTGCCGTTTGAGAAAGTGTCAGCTTCTAACTCTGTGCGATGCTGGCTATCGGGGTTCGTGAATGGATCTTCGCTGATTTGATTTAGCGAAACTTGCCCTGCCATATTCGTCGTGTACAGGCCAAATACACACACCAACCCAAGGATTGATGAAAATCTCCTGAAATGAATCACTGAATGCCCTCCTAAGGCGTACTACTATGCACAATAGTTGCCATGGAACAATGCTGGCTTTGTCACTCAGTGTCAAGTAGGCCGAAAGACTCTGAGGTGGTTTTTCACCGCCCACTCCGAAACCTCAGGCATGAGCACGTACATGAATGGTGATTGCCCAAATAGCGAATCTGGCTTTGCGTCATTGAGAGAACTGGCAGCACAACTGTGAAAACTTAGTGGCCCAGGCGTGTGGAAGTTTTGTATTTTTCGCGCCAGAGCGGTTCAAGCGTTCTCATGCGATCTAGCGATAAGGCCACGCAAAAGATGAAAATTGAGAGCGACAAGCAGACTCTGCTTCGCGAGTGTAATCAGGCTTGCAGGAAACGAGGAACCGACTCTAGGCCAGGCGTCTATGTGGGATGCGATGACGCAATTCCTCTGGGCGCCTAAACGCTTCCGCGACAAGAATGAGAACTGTACGAAAGTAGTACTGGATCCCTGCGCTAATGGCATAGCCGCGGCATAAATCTCCTTCAGGGCACCTCGTGTAGCGGCACGGGCGGCCCGATTCTTTTTCCGTCTTCCTTTGCAACACCCACGCCAGCGCGCAAATTCCTATCGAAGAGCGCGCAAGTTGATCGACTGTCGGTGATGTCACGTGCCGATGTTCGCTTGTCATTGCGTCCAGCAATCGTGTGGCGTATGGTTACATTCTCTTGCCTGTCGCAAGAATGAAAACCTGTGATGCATTGACTTCGAGTTGAGAGTTGTTCGCTCTCAACGGAGTACTCAAAAGGAGGCATATCCTTTATGAAACCGTTCTCCATCACAAGGCGTGAGTTCGTTCGTCTCGGTGCCGGGACCATGGCCGCAGGAATTGCCGGCAAAGTCACGATTCTCGAACCGACTCTTCTGCAAGCTACTCCGACACCCGCACCATCCGACACGGTGCGCTTTGGCATCATCGGCACAGGAACGCAGGGCTGCGACTTGCTAAGAAACAGCTTGAAAGTGCCAGGAATCGAGTGTGTAGCAGCGGCCGACCTTTATGACACCCGCCACGAATCGGCCAAGGCGATCCTGCAGAAGAATATCGATACGACGCGTGAGTACCGGCGCATTCTCGACCGCAAAGATATCGATGCCGTCATCATTGCAGTCCCGGACCATTGGCATCGTCGCCTGGTCGTGGAAGCGGCACAAGCGGGCAAGGATGCTTACTGCGAGAAGCCGATGTCTCATACCGCCGAAGATGGATTTGCCATGGTCGATGCAGTACAGAAGAACAAGCGGATTTGCCAGATCGGCAGCCAGCGTGTGAGCTCCATCCTTTATGCGAAGGCGAAGGAGATTTGGGACTCCGGCAGACTCGGCCAGGTAGACACGATTGAGGCCGTGTGGGATCGCAATAGCGATAGTGGTGCCTGGGTGTACCCGGTTCCTCCGGATGCAAGCGAACAGACGATCGATTGGAATACTTGGCTGGGCGATGCCCCCAAACGCCCGTTCGACGGACGGCGATTCGTTTCCTGGCGCTGCTACAAGGACTACGGAACAGGACTTCCCGGCGATTTGTTCGTTCACCTGATCTCCGGAATTCACTACATTACCGGGACCAATGATGTTCCCATCCGGGCCTACTCGACCGGCGGAGTCTATCACTATAAAGATGGACGTGAGTTCGGCGACTTGCAGTGGACGATCTACGACTATCCCAAGTTCCAGGTGGTCCTGCGCTGCAACCAGAACAATAAGTACGAAGATCAGCTGTTCGCCTTCTACGGAAAAAAGGGAACCATGTTCATTCGTGGCGAGGGCGCACCGGCTGCGTTGGGCGCGGGATCGTCTCTCGCCTTTCGTCCGGAGCCTCCGTTCCAGGGCGCCGAGGGCTACTCAATCGGCTCATGGCCCGACAAACAGCGCGAGGAGTACCTGGCACAGTACGAGCGGGATCATCCTGGACCTGGACTCGGCCAATACAACGTCGAGGCCGAAGAGGAGGTCTACGCCGCGCCTGCCGGTTACAGCGATATGGCGGATCACTTGGCCAACTTCTTCCAAGCCGTGCGGACGCGTAAGCCGGTGGTTGAGAACGAGACGTTCGGCAATAACGCGGCGCTCACGGGATGTCACATGTCGAATTATTCATACTTCAACAAGACGGTCGCAGTATGGAACCCAAGTTCGAAGAGCATCAAGAGCAGCTAAGGAGGGACGAATCGATGATGAATCGGCGAACGTTCATACGCAATACGTCGATGGGTTTTGCGGCAGCTGTCATGGCGAGCCGCTTTCAGGACAGTCTCTGGGCCACACCGCTGGGTAAGCCGATCGGACTGCAGCTGTACACGCTGCGTGATCAATTAGAGAAGGATGTGCCGGGAACGATCAAGCAGCTCTCAGCGATTGGTTACCACGATGTCGAAATCTACTCGCTTTACAAGAGACCGGCTGCGGAATTCTCGAAAATCTTGAAGGATAACGGAGTCACGGCATCGAGCGGACATTATCTATTGCCCGCGGTGAAGAACACCTGGGATAAACAACTGGAAGATGCGAAGACTCTCGGACTTCAATACATGGTGCTCGCGATTCTCGATGAAAAAGACCGCAAATCCATGGACGACTACAAGCAACTCGCAGAATTGCTGAACAAAACTGCGGAGAGGACGAAACAAGCGGGAATCCAGTTCTGCTATCACAACCATAATTTTGAATTTACGAAATACGGAGATACAACTGCCTACGACTATCTGCTGGGAGCGCTCGATCCCAAACTCGTGAAATTTGAAATGGATTGCTTCTGGGTGACTCATGCGGGACAGGATCCGGTGGCGTACTTCAAGAAGCACCCCGGGCGATTTCCTCTTCTGCACATTAAGGACATGAAGGACAAACCCGCTCCTACACAGACGCTGGACGCCAAGATGGGATTGTTCGCGCCCGTAGGCCATGGATCCATCGACTGGAAGCGGATCTTCGCGGCGGCGCCTGAAGCCGGCGTGGAACACTACTACGTCGAACAGGACTATTGCGAGGTGCCACCGCTCGAAGCGGTGAAGATGAGCTACGACTACCTGCAGAAGTTCGAGGGTTGAAGCATTCGTTGTCGTCTCTGGTGCCCACCCTTCACGCTGTTCGAAGGGTGGGTACTTACTCCCCGAACCCAACACACTCCGATCGCACGCCCTTGACACTCCTTATCATCGAACGCTTATAGTGGAAGGTTGCGTTGAGGCCGCTTGAGGCGGCTGTCAACGCGCGCAATCCGTGTCCGCTGGCGCGGGCATAGTTTGATCACTTCATCCTTCGAGAGACCACCATGCCGATTCCTAACAGGATGTCCCTTCCCCTAGCTGAGGCTGATCCACAGATTGCTGTTGCGCTCGACAACGAGGCGCGGCGGCAGCATGACGGGCTGGAGTTGATCGCCTCGGAAAACTTCGTCAGCGAGGCTGTGCTCGAGGCGATGGGCTCGGTGTTTACCAACAAGTATGCCGAGGGCTATCCGGGAAAGCGGTACTACGGCGGATGCGAGTTTGCCGACATCGTGGAGAACCTGGCGCGTGATCGCGCGAAGCAATTGTTCGGGGCGGAGCATGCGAACGTGCAGCCGCATGCCGGATCGCAGGCCAACATGGAAGCCTATTCTGCGATCATTCAGCCGGGCGATACGATTCTGGGACTCAACCTGGCGCATGGCGGTCATTTGACGCATGGACATCCGCTGAACTTCTCGGGGAAGACGTATCGCATCGTTCCTTACGGCGTGACCAAGGAATCGGAAACGATTGACTACGACGATCTGGAAAAGCTTGCGGAGAAGGAACGGCCGAAGCTGATCATCGGCGGAGGAAGCGCCTATCCGCGAATCATCGACTTTGCCCGCATGCGCGCGATTGCTGATAAAGTCGGCGCACTATATTTGGTCGACATGGCGCACTTTGCGGGGCTGGTGGCTGGGGGAGTACATCCTTCGCCCGTGCCGCATGCGCATGTTGTGACGACGACAACGCATAAGACACTACGCGGACCGCGAGCGGGACTGATCCTGAGCAAGCAGGAATTCGCGGCGCCGATCGACAAAGTCGTGTTCCCGGGAATGCAGGGCGGACCACTCGTTCACATTATTGCGGCGAAGGCAGTGTGCTTCCATGAAGCCATGCAGCCTGCGTTCCGCGACTATGCCAAGCAAGTCGTGGCAAATGCGAAGGTGCTCGCAGAGACGCTCGCGGCAGAAGGCTTCCGCGTGATTTCGGGAGGAACCGACACGCATCTGATGCTGATCGACGTGTTCTCCCAGGGCATGCTGGGCAGCGAGGCCGAGAAGGCGCTCGGCGAAGCGAACATTACCGTCAACAAGAATGCCATTCCGTTCGATACGAACCCTCCCATGAAGCCGAGCGGAATTCGGTTGGGATCTCCGGCGCTGACGACACGAGGAATGAAGGAAGGCGAGATGCGCCAAGTGGGACGTTGGATTTCGGAGGCACTACGCAATCGGACCGACGCTGCGGCTCTGGGACAAATTCGGAAGTCGGTGATGGAACTGGCAGAAGCATTTCCGCTGTACGCGGAGCGGCGAGCGAAAGCGGAAGTGAGAGCCTAAGCGAAAATCAAAAGCATCAACCACAGAGGGCACAAAGAAGTTTTCCCTGCGTGCCCTCTTAGTTTCTACGGATGTTCTGATTTTTCGGACTTTTCCCGTTTGTTGACGGCTAGGAGTTCTTGATCAGGGTTTGTCCGGGCGACTTCAGCGACAGGCGGTGCAGCTTGCCGGCAAGGCGGGTGCGGTCGGAGTCGTTGCTGGCCTTGGCGTGGCGTTTCTGCAACTTTGCGATCTTTTCTGCGCGCGTGCGGCGGCGGCGGATCTCGGGACGACGGCTGGGTGCGGACATAACTTGTTCTCCTGAATTTTTAGTGTGACTTGGTATTGTAGCAGCAACCGCGCCCTCCTCGGCTGCGGCAGTCTGAGTTAGGATGTCGCCCATGAACATCCAAGTCGCAGCAGCTGCATTTCTTGTTTTTGCTTGCGCCATGGCTCGCGGCGAGCAATCTCAACCTATTCAAAAGGCGCTTGCCGGGACGTGGAGACTGGTCTCCACCGAGGAGAAGTTGCGAGACGGGCGAACACGCCCGTATCCGGACCTTGGCTCTGATGCTCGCGGGATGCTTATCTACGCCAATGATGGACACATGTGCGTGGTCCTGATGAAGCCGAATCGTCCACAGTGGCACAGCGACGAGGCCACGGACGCCGAGAAGATCAGCGCGGCTTCGGGATTCACGAGTTATTGCGGAACATACAAAGTAGATGAAGAGAAGCACCTGATTACGCATTATCCCGAGATGTCGCTCATGCCAAACTTTATTGGATCGGAGCAGAAGCGACCCTATAAGTTGGAGGGCAAGCGGCTAATCTTGTCGGATACCGTCCCGACGGGCGAGGTTGAGCGCTGGACGATTGTGTGGGAAAAGGTTGAGAAATGAAAAGCCCCGCATAAAACTTATGCCTTCGGCAAATGCAGATCTCTGGTGAGTTATTCCACTTGCCGCGACGTGCGCTATCCCACCTGCCACACCGTATCGAGCACTGTGCCGTCCACCCACTTCACGACGGCTACGGGGCGGTCGCCGTGTTTGGGGCGTTGAGGCTTTCCTCCGCAGATTTGCTCGACCTCGGCCTTGATGTCTTCTAGTGGACGGATCGGCAGGCTGGAGCCTTTCACTGCATCGATCAGATCCTTACGCAGCGGGTTGATGGCGATGCCGCGCTCGGTGGCGATGACGTCGATCAGCTCGCCGGGGCCGGTGAGCGTGGTGACTTCATCGACGATCACGGGAATGCGGTCGCGGAATGAGGGCACGGCGAGGATGGTGCATCCTGAGGCCAGGCAGTTTTGCCAGCCACCGATGCCGTGGAGAAGGCGCCCGTCGGAATGGGTCACTACGTTGCCGTTGAAGTCTATGTCGACTTCGGTTGCGCCTAAGACGACGGCGTCGACCATCGAGGCGAAATTTCCCTTGCCGTGGTAGTTGTACGAGGTGAACGGAGAACTCGCGACGTGGCGGGGATCGTTGGCCATCGAGCGCACGCCGTCGAGGTCGAAAGTCTGGCCGTCTAAGATGTAGTCGGTAAGTCCTTCGTTGAGTAACTCGACTAAATACTTGGTGGATCCGCCGCGGACGAAGCGGGCTTTGACGCCGTCTTCCTTCATCATGGCTTTCAGGTATTGCACGAAGGCGAGAGCGATGCCTCCGGCGCCGGCCTGGAAGGAGAAGCCGTTGCGCATGATGCCGGCTTCGCGGAGAAAGCGAGCGACTAACTCGGCGATGCGCAGGCGATCGGGAGAACGAGTGATCTGGGTGGTGCCGGAGACGATCTTGGCGGGGTCTCCGATAGAGTCGACTTCAACGACGTAATCCACATTGTTGCCCTGAATCTGCCAGGGAACGCAGGGGAACGGAACCAGGCTGTCGGTGACTACGATGACGTGGTCGGCGTAGGTGGAGTCGGCGAGAGCAAAGCCGAGCGATCCGCAGGCAGACTTGCCGTGCGAGCCGTCGGCGTTTCCGAAGGCATCGGCTGTGGGCGCAGCGATGACTGCGACGTCGATGTGGACATCGGCGTCTTGAATGGCCTGCCAGCGTCCGCCATGCGAGCGGAGCACGCCCATGCCGCGCATCTTTCCTTGCGTGCAGTAGTCACCCAGCGGACCGTTCATGCTGCCTTCGATATGATGGATAACTCCGCGCTCCAGCAGATCAATAGCGCCCTTCTGCGAGGGGAATGAAGCGCTGGGAAACCACATCAAGTCTTTGACGCCGATCTTGGCTGCGGCTTCGAGCGCCATGAGAGCGACTTTGTCGCCATCGCGCAGGTGGTGGTGGCTGGAAATCACCATGCCGTCGCGCAGGCCGCAGTTGCGCAAGGCGGTCTCGAGATCGGGGACGCGCTTGTCGCCGTTCTCCGGATAGTCTTTGTTGGAGCGGATGGGCGGAGCCTGCTTGCGTCCACGGGGCTGGTACTTGCCAACGCCAAGATAGGGGATCTGCGGCTTGCCGTTGACCATGGCAGGGACTTGGCGTCCGGCGGCGTTCTGGGCGAGTTCGAGTTTGTCGGTCATTCTTTAACAACAGCTAACCAAAGAGGACACAAAGGCTCACAAAGGAAAACCGTCGAACATCTGCCACGCTTTTTCCATCTGCTTACGCTTTGCCCATCTGCTTGGCTCTTGCGACTAATTTCAATGCGCGCTGCACGACTGGTGGATCGATCATCTTCGAGCCAAGACTGACGACTCCAAGGCCGCGCTGTTGAGCTTCTTCGAAAGCAGCGACAATCTTCTGCGCTTTTTCGATTTCAGCCTGGCTGGGCGAAAAGGCCTCGTGGATGACACGAATCTGCGAAGGATGAATGCATCCCATGCCTTCGAAGCCCATGGCACGGGAGTTCTGTCCCCAGCGGCGGAGGCCATCCATGTCGCCGACATCGCCGAAGACGGAGTCGATCGCTTGAATGCCGACAGCTTTTGCGGCGTTCACCAGGCGCGTACGCGCATACAGAGACTCGGCTCCTTCGGGAGTTTTCACAACGCCCAAGTCTGCGGTGTAGTCTTCGAGGCCGATCGTTAACGCGCAGATGTTTTCACTTGTGCTCGCGATCGCCGCCGCGTTTTCGATGCCCAGCGCGGATTCGAGAATCGGCATCAGCCAGATCGGACGCGTGATGTTGTGACGCGTCTTCAATTCGGAAATCATGCGATCGACTTCTCCAACCTGCGCGGGCGTTTCGGTTTTGGGTATCAGGATCAGATCGGGAGATTCGGGAATGATTTCGGCTAGATCTTCGAGCCCGAGTGGCAACTGGTTGATACGAACCATTCGCTCGCAGTGTCCGAAATCGACGGCGCGCAGGGTGTTGCGGACTAGGATACGAGCGGCGTCTTTCTGGGCATGATGAACCGAGTCTTCGAGGTCGAGAATGATCGCATCAGGCTCGTGAAGCGCGGCGTTGATCGCGTACTTGGGCTCCGTGCCGGGGAGATAAAGACGTGAGCGGCGTAGGCGATCGCGTGCCGATGGAGCGGGTAACGGGCGCTGGTCGGGAAGCGATTTTTGTCCCACAGCCAGTCCGGCGCGACGGGCGGCCGTTTCAATCCTGGCAGCAATTACGTATGGCAGTGCGCCTTCGTCGTGGACGACAACTCGGGCGTGCTTGATCGCCAGCGTTTCTAGCACCTGGCGGACCTGCGCCTGGATGGCGTCTCCATAATAAGGAGAGACGCGGGAGTCGAGCACGACGTCAAGGCCCCCCCGATCGCGGGGCTCGACGGTCACGTGAATGTCGGAGCGGATTTCTTTGCCGTGGTGTCCGGCTTCGGCGGATTTAGCGGCTGCGCTCATCAAAACCTTATAACCACAGAAGACACAAACGTACACGAAGGAAAGTTGAATTGTGCCACGTTAGAGTTCAGTTTGCCCTTCTTACTCTGTGCTCCTCTGTGTCACTTTGTGGTTCGCTTTTTCTGACCTACTTCAGTTTCGCCAAAATTGCATCGGTCATCTGGACCGTGCTAGCAGCACCTTGGCTGATCGATTTCGATCCTCCTGAAATGCGCATCATGTCGTAAGTGCGGACTTTGCCTTCGGCCACGACGTCAGAAATCGCCTTTCGAATACGATTTGCCTTCTCGTCTTCGCCAACGTGGTCAAGCATCATGCAGGCGGAAAGAATCATCGCAATCGGATTCACGATCGGCGGATTCAGCTCAGCATACTTTGGAGCTGATCCGTGCGTTGGTTCAAAGACCGCTACGTCGTCGCCGATATTACCAGACGCGGCAAATCCCAAGCCTCCGACGAGGCCGGCGAAGGCGTCGGAAAGGATGTCGCCGAACAGATTCGAGGCCACGATGACGTTGTAGTCTTCAGGATTCTTGTTCAGCCACATGAGTTGGGCATCGATGTTCGTCGACCAGAGGGCGATGCCGGGGTAGTTCTTGGCGACTTCTTTTGCCGTTTCCTCCATCATGCCGGAGGTTTCGCGGACGACGTTGGGCTTCTCGCAGATCGTGACGCCCTTGAAGCCTCGCTTCTTCGCATATTCGAAGGCTGCGGTGACGATGCGGCGCGCGGCGTTCTTGGTGATCACGCGCAGACTGATGGCAAGCTCGGGACCTGGTACGTTAGCGAAAGCTTTGTATTTGGGGTGGGTGGCGATTGCCGAGCGAACGTTGTCGGGAGGATTCGTCCACTCAATCCCGGCATACATGCCTTCAGTGCCCTGGCGGAAGACTGTAGTGTCGAGCTTGGGCTCGTCGAATTTTCCGTCGGTTCGCTTGCGGATGTAATTCAGCGGGTTCCCGGTGAAGCCGATGCAGGGACGCATGCAGATATCGAGATTGAATTTCTGCCGCATGGTTACGATCGGGCTGTAATACACGTAGCCTTTGCCCTTAAGCTCGGGCTTGAGTTCTTCCTGCGCAGCTTTGTTGGGCTTCGAAGTAATGGCTCCGAAGAGGCCAAGCTTGTGCTTGGTGAGCAGTTCGATTGTGCGATCGGGCAATGCATTGCCCTGGTCGCACCAGCAGTCCCAGCCGATGTCGGCGTGGATGTACTCGGCGTCGAAGCCGACGGCTTTCAGGACGCGAATAGATTCAGGAAGAACCTGGTTGCCAATGCCGTCACCGGGCATGGAGACTACTGTGTATTTCGCCATGAGAGCTCCTTAAGAATTATTACCGCCGAGTTCGCCGAGAACGCGGAGAAAAGTGATGTCCTAGAGCCACACGACCTGCTGGTCGAAATCAATCACAACCGCAAACTCTCGCAATCGGAACAAATATTCTCGAGCATGCTCTGATTTCTGCTGTAGCCTTTGGTTTTCCTTTCCATCCTCTGCGTGCTCGGCGATCTCGGCGGTAGATCATCATTGCAATCCCAACCGCTTCGCTACCAAGTTCTCTACCCCTTCGGCAATGACTAGCGACTGCGGGACGCTGCCCAGCGCGGGGAAGGCGAAGTCCTCTCCACGCCAATGAATGACGCCCGTGGTGAAGTCGACGTCAATTTCGTCGCCAGGGATGATTGTCTTTTCTTTGGCGGCAACCTCTTTGGAGAATTGTTCGCGCAGGCGCTTTACCAGTTCCGGGACTTCGACGCAGAGGAATCCATTGTTATAAGCGTTGCGGAGATAGGTCTGCGAGAAGCTGGCGGCAATCACCATGGGAATGCCTTTGGCCTTGAGACAGGTGACGGCTTGCTCGCGGCTCGATCCGGTGCCGAAGTTGAAGCCGCTGACGATGACGTCTCCCGACTGCGTGCGCCCGGCGAATTGCGGATCGTAATTTTCCATGACGACTTTCGCCATCATTTCCTTGGTCATGTCGTCGCGATAGGTGTAGTCCTTGCCGTAGATGGCGTCGGTGTTGACGTTGTCTTGCGGCATGAACACCAGGCGGCCCTTCACGCGCTCGGGGAAGCCAGGAAGGATGTCGACTTTCTCGGCGGCTGCCGTAGCGGCGAATGCCTGGTACGTGCGCGCGGGAGAGTGCCCGTTCGTCGGCCGAGGTGCGCGAATATATCCGGCGACGGCAGAGGAGGCGACCACTTCCGGGCTGGCAAGGTAGCACTTCGCATCGCGCGATCCCATGCGCCCTTTGAAGTTGCGGTTGGTGGCGGAGATGCCGACTTCTCCGGGCTCGAGCAGGCCGACGCCAAGACCGATGCACGGTCCGCAGCCGGGAGGAAGTGGGTTTGCGCCAGCTTCGAGCAGAGTTTGCCAAATGCCGCGACGCTCGGCTTCTTCCTGCACCCACTTGCTGGCGGCGGCGAGATAGAACTTTACCGTCGAGGCGACTTTCTGGCCTTTGAGAACTTTGGCGGCGGCTTCGAGATCTTCGAGACGCGAGTTCACGCAAGAGACGAGATAGGCCTTCTGGATTGGAACTCTGTTCTTTTCCATCTCGGCCAGTGACGCCATCACTTGAACTGTGTCTGGTCCGGAGACATGCGGCGTGACCTGGTTGAGATCGAGCACGATGCGGGCGGCGTAGGTGGCGTCTTTGTCTGGTTGCGGCGGGTTCTTCGTCCAGTTCTCGATGTCTTTTTCGGTAAAGCGCTCGACGCCTTGCGCTTTCAACCGTTGATGAATGCCCTTCAGGTAGTTGATCGTCACCTGATCAACCGGGAACCATCCGACCAACGGGCCCCACTCGGTGCTCATGTTGGAGATGGAGAAGCGCGCGTCCATGGAGAGAGAGGCGACGCCGGGCCCAGAGAATTCGACGGCCGAGTTGAGGACTTCGTCGTGGTTATAGAGGCCGCATAAAGTAATGATGACGTCTTTGCCGGTGGCGCCTTCCGGAAGCTTGCCTTCGAGGACTACCTGAATGCTTCGCGGAATCTGCCACCAGAATTCTCCCGTGGCCCAGACGGCGGCGGCATCGGTGCGGACAATGGGAGTGCCGATCGCGCCCAGGGCACCGTACATATTCGAATGCGAGTCCGACGCAACGACGAAAGAACCGGGGACCACGTAGCCGCGCTCAACCATGATCTGATGCCCGATGCCAGAGCCGGCGGGGTAGAAGTCAACGCCGTGCTGCTTGGCGAAGGCCTCGATGGAGCGGTATTTCTTCTGGTTGGCCTCGTCCTGGTTTTGGATGTCGTGATCCAACGCGAATGTGAGTTGCTGCGGATTGTGGATTTTTTGCGCGCCGATACCCTTGAATTT
>Ga0066903_100001095_pt1 | contig 19082 bp, 15 predicted proteins | sample PanSoiMetaGPlot1_FD_67491 | JGI IMG/M metagenome (GOLD analysis project Ga0066903, IMG submission 67491) | Tropical forest soil microbial communities from Panama analyzed to predict greenhouse gas emissions - Panama Soil - Plot 1 (version 2) | ecosystem: Environmental > Terrestrial > Soil >... | reverse complement strand
GACGTCGAAATCGACGATCAGCCGCATGTCCCCGGTCGACGAGTTGACCGAGTACATGTAGTTCATGTTGTCGACGCCGCTCATCTGCTGCTCGATCGGCGTGGCCACGGACTGTTCGACGGTCTGCGCGTCCGCACCGACGTACGTCGTCTGCACCTGTACTTCGGGCGGCGCGATCGCCGGGAACTGCGAAACGGGAAGGCCGACGATGGTGATGGCGCCGACGATGACCGTGAGCAGCGCGATCACGATCGCGACGATCGGCCGGTTGATGAAGAAGCGCGACATTGTCAGTCTCCGGCCTCGGCAGACTTCCCCGGGACGACAGTGACCACGGCGCCGTCCCTCACTTTCAAGAGCCCCTCGACAATCACTCGCTCGCCGACTTTCAGACCGTCGGTCACGATCCAGAGCTTCCCGACGCGATCGCCGACCGTCACCGAACGGATCGACACCTTGTTGTCGCTGCCGACAACCGCCACCTGATAGCTGCCCTGCAGTTCGGTGACGGCGCGCTGCGGGATCAGCGCCGCGCCGGCCGCCGTCCGTGTCGAGAGGCGGACACGTCCGTAGCCGCCGGGGCGAAGCAGCGTGTCGGGATTGGGAAACACTCCGGCGACGCGGATGGTCCCGGTTCCGGTACTGACTTCGCGATCGGCGAAGGAGATTCTGCCGATGTGTTCATAGGTGGTTCCGTCCGCGAGGAGCAGCTGAAGCGGCATGCGCTTCCGCTGCTCCTCGACAGTCCGTTCGGTTGGAAAGCGGCGGTGGAAATCGAGGAACACCTGCTCGCTGACCGTGAAGTAGGCCTTGATTGGATCGACCTGCGAAATGGACGTGAGAACGGAGGTGGGTCCGACGAGGTTTCCGATCTGAACGCGTGCGATGCCGGCGAGTCCAGCCACCAGCGATGTGACCTTCGTGAACTCGAGGTTGAGCTCGGCCTGCTCGACGTTCGCCCGGGCCGCCAGCACCGACGCCTCCGCGGCGAGCTTCGCCTGAAGCTCGGTGTCCAGCTGGCTTCTTGCGATGGCACGCGCCTCGGCCAGCGGCGTGTCACGCTCGACGTCGAGGCTGGCCTTGCCGCGCTGTGCCTCCGCCTGGGCCAACTGTGCCTGCGCCTGATCGAGCGCAGCCTGCAACGGCCGGGGATCGATCTCGAAGAGGACGTCGCCCTTTCGGACCAGCGCGCCTTCCCGGTAGTTCTGTTTGACGATGTAGCCCGAGACTCGAGGCTGGATGTCCGCGTTCACGTAGCCCTCGAGCGTGGCCACCCAGTCGCTGTAGATCGGCGTGTCGCGCTGGATGACCGTGGCGACTTCCACCGCGATCGCCGGAGCCGGTGACGCTGCGGTGCCGCGGCCGCAGGTCGGAAAGATCAGAACGCTGCCGCCGAGAAGTGTGAGGAGCGCCGCATCGCGGATGTGTGTGGTCCGTCGTTCGAAACGTGTCATACCGATCGCCTCGAACGAATGAAACTCGATTCACGATTCGAGGTCCATCAGACGAAGGTATCGACGATACGTAGGTCTGACCCCTCCGTTGTCGAATTAGCGCGTGAATCGTTCGAACCCGTGCTTCGCGCGACGACCGGCTGATTTTGCGTTCAGCGCGAGCAGCGTACTGGCGTCCTCGACCCTGGATTCCAGATCCGCCAGCAGCCCTTCGTCCGACAAATCGAGTGGGCGTGAATCTTTCCAGTCGTGGTGAGTCAACTTCTGGAGCCGGTCGATTACGTCGGCGTCGCGGACTTCGATGGCCAGTTCTCTCCGCGTGTCGAAGCTGCCGGGCGCCAGATTCATCGAGCCGACGATCGCCGCCACGCCGTCGGCCAGCAGCATTTTTCCGTGTAGCTTCAGACCCTTGAGCTTGCGCACTTTGATGCCGCTGTCGTGGAGGATGCGGAGACCGCCGACCGCCTCGACCAGCTTCTCGCGCTTGAGCGTGTGCGGCGCCTTCGCCATCACGTGGACCTTGACGCCGCGCCGCGCGGCGCGGAGCAACGCGTCGATCACGAGCATGTCCTGGATCCGCTCACTCTGAACGACAAGCCGGTCTCGTGCGGCGTCGATGAAGCCGCACACCCGGTCGCGTCCGTCGTTCGGCGACCACAGCAGATGACTGTCCGCCCGTGGCGTGAAGCTGTGCCGCCGCCAGTCCGCATCGAAGCAGTCGCTGATGTCGGCGACGTCGTGCTCGTGCGTCGTGATCACGGCGTAATCGCGGGTCTCCGACAGGTCTTTCGCCGTCCAGTTGAAGGACTTCACGAAGGCGGCGCTGTCGTCGACGACCATGGACTTCTCGTGCGTCACCTCGAATGCCGGGTTCGCGTCCTTCACAGGTACGCCGGCGCGCTCGAGTGCCCGCCGTGAGGCCGCGTTCTCCTGCTCGCCGCTCCGTCGATGCGGGTTCAACAGGACGCGGGCGCTGACTCCCCGCCGTTTCGCCGCGATCACCGCGCGGACCAACGCCGGATCCGAGAAGACGAACATCTTGATGCGGAGCGATCGTTGGGCGGCGTCGATCGCCTCGAGCACCGGCTTTGCCGTATCGTCGGGCAGGACGATCAGTGTGCGTGCCATGCGACCTCCGCTCCTGTCTGGGTGGCGTAGAGACCCGCGTAGATGCCGCCAAGCGCGAGCAACTGGTCGTGCGTGCCCTGCTCGGCGATGGTCCCGCGGTCGAGAACGAGGATAGTGTCCGCGTTGCGCAGCGTGTGAAGACGATGCGCGATCATGATGACGGTCCGGCCGCGTGCCAGCCGCTGCAGCCCTTCGAACACCAGGTGTTCTGCTTCGGCGTCGAGCGACGCGGTGGGCTCGTCGAGGACGAGAATCGGCGTGTTCCGGATGAACGCGCGCGCGATGCCGATGCGTTGACGCTGTCCCCCGGACAACGTGACGCCGCGCTCGCCAATCGGCGCCTCGTAGCCGCCGGGCATGTCCATGATGAACTCGTGCGCGTTGGCCAGCCGGGCTGCCGCCTCGATCTCCGCGTTCGACGCACGGTGACGACCGTAGGCGATGTTGTCGCGAATGGTGCCGCGAAAGAGCGCCGTGTCCTGCAGGACGAACCCGATCTGCCGCCGCATCCCGCGCAGCGTCAGCTCTCGAACGTCGGCGCCGTCGATCAGAATGCGGCCGGCCGTCGGATCGTAGAAACGCGGAATCAGGCTCGCAATCGTCGACTTGCCGCTGCCCGTCGCGCCGACGATGCCGACGAACTGGCCGGGCGCGATCGCGAAGCTCAAGTCCCGCAACACCGCGGCGTCCGCCGTGTACGAGAACGCGACGTGTTCGAAGACGACGCTGCCGCGGAAACCGTCGGGTTCGCGCGCGTCCGGCCGCTCGCGGATGCTGATTTCGATGTCGAGGATCGACTGGATGCGCTCGAGCGCCACGTTGGTCTGCGCAATCGTGCTCGTCATCTTGGCGAGCTCCTGGACCGGCTTGAAGAACTTGCCGAGGTACGCCAGGAAGATGATCAGCGAGCCGAGCGTCATCGCGCCGGCGACAGTCAGCGCCGCACCCCGCCACAACACGAGCGCCGTGCAGGCGGCCACCACCAGCTCGATGCCCGGCGACAGCAGCGACTTGACGCGTCGCGCGAACAGCGCGGCATCGACGGTGGCGTGGCTGGCATCGCGAAGACGCGCCACTTCGACCTCCCGTGCGTCGAACGCCTGCACGGTCCGAATCGACTCGAGGCCGGATTGCACCACCGAGACAATGTCGCTCTCGCGGCGCCGCACTTCGCGCGTGGCGCGCTTCACGGCGCGCCTGAAGCGCGCGACGAACAGCAGCAGGATCGGCGCCACGCCGGAGACGAACAGCGTGAAGCGCCAGTTGAGCCAGAACATCAGGCCGAGCATGCCGACGATCGTCATGACGTCGACGGCGATGCTCAGCGTCGTCGTCGACACGAAGTCCTGAGCCGTCGCCACGTCGTCGGTGATCGTACTGAGCAGGGCGCCAGTCTCGTGCGTGTCGTAATAACTGAACGACAGGCATTCGAGATGATCGTAGACGCGCATCCGCAGGTCGTTGGCGACGTGCTGTCCGACGATTTCCGTGTAGTAGCTGTCGACATAGGACGCGACGCCGTCGGCCAGGGCGATCGCGACGATTCCCGCGGCCGCGATCGTCGACAGCCAGCGCCAGTCGATCGATCGCTGCGCGCCGGACAGGCTGTCGACGACCACTTTGAGCGGCCAGGGCGCGGCGAGACTCGCGACGGTCTCGACGCTCATCGCCGCCAGCACAATCAGCAGCGACGCCTTGTGCGGTCTGGCGAGATCGACGATCAGCGCGACTGTCCTGCGGGCCGACGTCATGCGTGCTCGCCTCTGACGAACCGACCGACTTGCAGTGCGCGGGCCGCGATGTATGCCAGTGGTACGCCGGCGAGCGTCGCAATCGCTCCGAGCTTGGTCTCGGCCAGCAGCGGCCCGTCGGGAAACACCGTTGTCGACAGGAACAATGCGAAAACCGCGCCGACCGATCCGATGAACGCCGCGACCGTCAGCTCGCTCCAGCGGACGTACCGGTTCGGCCGGAGTCCCCACAGTGCCGCGGCAGACGCCGCCAACAGAATCCCCAGCGGTCGGCCCACGAGGCACGCAACCAGCACCGCCCACGTCCCCGTGTCGAAGCCGCGCCACAGCACACCGGCGTTCGTCAGACCGAAGAGCAATGCCACCGCCTGCAGCGGGTACGCGAGGGCGGACTCGAAATGCGTCAGCGACGCGAGATCGTGACGGTGTGCGGCGAAGTCGCCGAGCGGCCGCCCTGCCCGCGGGAAAAACGGCACGAGCGGGAGCAGCGCCAGGGCGGGATGCAGGCCGGCCCAGTAGAAACCGAGCCACGACAGCGGCCCGGCGACGAGCAGATACGTCCACATCGACCGCACGCCGAACGACCGGAACAGCATCGACACCACGAGTGCCCCGAGGATGAGGAGAGCCGCGGCGGGATCGGCACTCGCGACGATCCGCTCCCGCGAAATGGCGGACAGGGCGACGACGTCGCTGACGAGCGCCAGGATGACGACGAGGCTCACCGTGGCGCCGCGGCGAAAGATGCCGCGGGCGATCGCGACGCCGAAGAAGACGTCGACGCCGCAGACGATCGGCCAGCCTTGCGCGAGCACCTGTTCGTCGGCGGCGTGGACGTACATCGCATACATCGCGGCGGCGGCCACGGCACCCCCGACGCCCATCGCCGCCGCCAGCACCGTGTGGCGCCACGAGGGCATCGTGCCTCCCGGCCCGGTCGCTTCGAGCACTTCCAGCGCCAGCGTCGCGAGACCAAACGCTACGCCGATGTCGTTGACCGGAAACGCGAGAGCCTGCGCGACCCGGAAATAACTGTCCGCTGCGATGTTCGCCCACGCGAAGCCGACGAGCGCGCCGAGCGGCAGCAGCGGGTAGTACGGAAACGAGTCGCGCCAGGTGCGCATCATGGCTTTCCCTGCCTGTGGATGACGCCGCCATCCACCGTGGCGCCGGACCGCGAGATCACCTGAAAGAACAGATCGTCGTCTACGATCTCGTTCAGCATGAAGCTGCGATCCCGATCGAACCCGGCCGCCGTCATGGCCGTGCGTTTCAGATCGCCCTGGCGAAGCTCGCCGGACGCGCCGGCGACGAAGTAGGCGATGCCCATCTGCGGGACCAGCCGTTCGTAGATGTGGTCGTGGCCCGAGTACACCGCGTTGACGCCGTACTTGACGAACAGCGGTTCGAGCTTGACGCGCAGTTCGATCTCGGATCCGTGACGGCCGCCGTCGGAATACAAGGGATGGTGGAAGTAGGCGATCTTCCACCGCTCTTTCCCGTCACGAAGCGTGGTCTCGAGCCACGCGAGCTGACGCGGATCGAGATAGTTCGAGTCCAGCGCCAGGAACCTGACATCGTTCCGGACGTAGGAGTAGTAACGCTCGCCGTTCATGTTGAAGGGCCCGTATTCGTCGTTGCTCGTCTTGTCGTGGTTGCCCAGCGACGCGTAGAACTTCACGCCGGCGTCGAGAAGCGGCTTGTACGGCCGTTCGAACTTGCGCACGAAGTCGGCCGGCCGCTGGCTGCCATAGAGGTTGTCGCCGAGCATGATCACCATGTCGAACGCGAATCGCCGATGCCACTGCTCCATCTGCGCGGCGACGTCGTATTGCGGCTGATCGCCGGTGCCGTTGTCGCCGATCGCCGCGAACTTGAGCGACCCCGGCCGATTCGGCAGCAACGGTTCTTGCGCGGCCGATCCCGCGCGGAGCAGCGTAAAGGCGAGCCCGGCGACGAGCACAATGCTTCGCATGGCAATCTCGCGTGCTCAGCGGGACGGAGACGCCGCCAGCGTCTGTTCTCCCGCCACCCGGCGCGCCTCGTCTATCCGCTGGTGCAGCTGCGTGATGAACCGCCCGGCGACGCGCGGCTGATAGCCGCCGGCGCGAAACGCATCACGCCATTGTTGGTCGGTCAGCTGTTGCAGCAGATCGACAGCGAACGCGACGTCCAGCGGATCGATCTCGCGCAGCAGCTCCTGATGCCAGCCGTGATAGTTGAACCGGACGACGCCGTCCTTGACGCCGAGGATGAACGGCTGCCGCTCGAAGATGTCCGGATCGCCGCGAAGCGGCGCGAGCCGCCCGGTCTCGCCGAGCGCGGTGCCGAGATCGCGAACGACATACCAGTGCCTCGGCGCGGCGCCCGGCTCCTTCACCTCGTACAGGATGTTGTTTTCGTTCTTGATGTCCGAGCTGTTGAACAACATCAGGATGACCAGCAGTCCCTGATACGGGCGCGTGCCCACGAACGGGTTCTGCTGCCACGACCAGGTATCGACCGCCTTGATCGACTTGTCCGTCAGTCGAAAGCGACCGCCCGGTTCGACGTGCGTCCCGTCGGCGTCTTTCACGGTGAGCGACGGCAGGAAGTACACGGGCGGCTGGTGGTACCCGACCGCGGACAGGACGCGCGACAGGGCGACCTCGATCGGGCCCTCCGCTCCTTGGTCGGTGTGCGGCGGCTGCTTCACGTGCCACTCGCGCCCGTGCGGATCGCGCACGGTGATGCCGGGATTCGTGCCCTGTTGCTTCCGCTCGACGAAGGTATACACGGCGCCGGGATCCGGCGCGCGCTCGGGTCCCCACGGCCCGTAGAACAGATCGCGGGTGGCGACAGGTCCCTGGCTGGGCGACTGCGCGCCGACGCCGTCCGGCGACTGCCACAATTCGGCCAGTGGGGCGTCCCACGCCGGCATCGTCGGCTTCACTTTCGCTGTGCAGAACGGGTAATAGAGCGCGAGCACCAGCGACAGCATCACTGTGTGTGTGGTCATCATGTCGGCCTCCTCTCAGGGTACGAACGGCACCACCGACGAACGGCCCGACGCCGGCGTCGATCGCTTCAACGCATCGCTCAGCACGAAGTAGAGACGCCATCCCTCGACGCTGTGACCGGCGTCGATGCGAAGCAGCGTCGAGGTGGCGTTGTGAAAGCGCACGCCGGCGCCGTACGACATGCGTGCGTCGAGGAAATTCACCTCGGACACCGTGTGAGCGACCTTCCCCTCGTCCGCGAACACCGCGACGTCCATGTGCGTCAAGAGCGGCCATCGCGACTCGACGTTGAAGCTCTGCAGGTCGTTGTCGTGGAACCGGTAGCTGAAGTACCCGCGCAGCGTGTTCTTTCCGCCAAGGCTCGGCATCAAGTAGAACGGCACCGCCGCGCCTGAGGAGGTATCCGAGAGCACGCCCCAGCCGTGCAGTGCCAGCACCCATTTCCGTGTCCCGAGTGGCACGTACTGCGTCGCTTCGAGCTCGTAGCGGCGGAAGCTGTAGGCGCCGCCGTCGCGATCCGAGTACACCGCAGCGGTCGCGCGGTACAGGCCGCCGCTCGTTGGATGGCCGGCGTGATCGCGTGAATCCGCAATCGCCGAGACGTCGCTGTGGATGTACGAGGGCTGGGCCGAAATGCCCGGCGCGGTCGCTTCCGAGAACAGATCCTCCGTATTCGGCACGCTCACCCGCGGCCCGGCCGCGTTCGATAGATCGGGCCGCGGAATCCAGCCGACGCGGCCGTCGAGCGACAGCCAGCGGTTCACGCGCAGCCGGCCGGACGCGAGCAGGTCGACGTTGTTGAACCGATACGCGCTCTCGTCGGCTTTCAGCGAATCGTTCCCGACGCCGAAGAACCGCACCTGGAGCGCGTCCTGATATCTCCCCTCCACTCCGACCGAAAGCCGGTCGTGCGCGAGGTGCGGCAGCTCGAACGAGGCGCGCGCCACCTTGTAGAGGTTCCAGGAGAGCGCGGCGGACATATCGATGCGCGCGCGGCCGTCGAGGAGGCTCTGGCGAAATCCGGGGCCGCCGGAAATCCAGCCCTCGCCGGTGATCATGTTGCCGGTCTCGACGTAGAACCCGTCGCGCGGCTCGCCGCCCAGCGACGTGTCCGTCGCCATCGCGAGCTTCGACAGGATCGACGGCTCGCGGAGAAATCCGGGTATCGGCGACGAAATCCATCCGCGCGGCAACTGGTATCCGGCGTTGTCTGCGTCACTCTCCTGCGCGTACGCCGGCGCGGTGATCGTCACCAGCGTGGCGAGCAGAATCAGGACGTTGCGAAGCGTGGTGCTCATGACGATCTCCTCGACACCATGAGACCAGACCTGCCGTCGTGAAAAAATCAGACGAACGTATCGCCGATACCTTTGTATGAGTCGTAGGCGCGGTTACGCGATGTCTTGCTCGCGGAGGGCAGGTACGATGCGCGCGCCAATCGGGTCGATCGCGCGCAGCATCCTGATCTGCGGCAGCGGCGCAGCATTGATCTGGAAGGACAGTCTCGCCAACCCGCCCGGCGCCTCGTGGTGACGGAGAATCTTGTCGATCACTTCGTCCGGACCGAACAGTGGAAAGGCTTCGATCGACGATCCGCGGCCGACGATCATCTCCGCACGGCCGCGCGACAGCAGATCGATCGTGGCGAAGTTCTGAAAGGCGCGGACCGGATCCTCCGCGCTGACCAGCTGTCCCGCGTGCGTGGCAATCGCGGCTTGCGACATGACGTGTCTCCTCCGCCGGCGTCAGAGACCTAACCAAACGTGAAGGAATACGCCTCGGCGCCGGCATCGAGAAACTCGATCTCGAACCGGCGATCGACGATTGGTTTCGGCTGTCGAATCAACTGGTAGAGCCGCTGCTCGACCAGCGTGCCGGTGCCGCCTTCGTCGACATCGAGGCCGTGCGCCGCACCGGGTGGCCGGCCGTCGATCGACACGCGAAATGCCACCGGGGACTCGCGTCGCGGCGGTCCCATGACGAGATGCAGATCGCGGGCGTGGAACCGGTTCACGATCCGCGCGTTCGGCGCGTTCGACGCGATCGACCCGCCGCGGACCGTCCATTCGCCCTCCAGGCCCCACTGGTTCAGCGCCAGGTGTGCCGGTGCCTTGTAGGCGCGGCGCCGGTTCAACTCCTGGGCGCCGGAGGCGAAGTTCTCGGTGCGCTGGTATCCGACATAGTTCTCGGGCGACTTCAGGCTGGCCCAATCGGCCGGCGCTTCCACGCCGTCGGCCTCGACGTGAACCCGACCGGGATCGCTCGCGGCAACGCCGGCGTCCGCCAGCAGCCGCTGAATGGCCCGCTCGGACTCTTCGTAATCGCCCTCGCCGAAGTGGTGGTGGCGCACGCGTCCGCGCGGGTCGAGGATGTAGAGCGCCGGCCAATAGTGATTGTCGAACGCATGCCAGATGGCGGAGTCGTTGTCGACGGCGACGGGATAGTCGACCCGCATCTCGCGCACGGCCCGGCGGACGTTCTCGAAGTCGTGCTCGAACGGGAATTCCGGCGTGTGCACGCCGATGACGACCAGCCCTTCCCGGTATTTCCCGGCCCACGCGCGCACGTACGGAAGCGTTCGCAGCCAGTTGATGCAGGTGTAGGTCCAGAAGTCGACGAGGACGACCTTGCCCTGCAGGTTCGCGGCGGTCAGTGGTGATGAATTGATCCACTCCGTCGCTCGGCCGAACGCCGTCCACTCCCGGGGCTCGCCGGTGGCGCCGGCAGCCGAGCATGCGCCGAACGGCGTCGATGCGATCGTCATCGCCACCATCCTGAGAAAACGTCGCCGATTCGGGTCGATTTCATTGGCCACGTCATTTCGCTCCTGCCTGCCGCCTGATCTCCTCGAGACGCATCACACCAGACGCGGGGCGCCCGGATCTATCAGACGAACGTATCGTCGATACGTTGGTATCAACGGCGGGGCGTGTGCCGGGCCGGCGGTGGAACGCGCGAACCCGGCGCACGCGGCATCAGACGGGGCAATCAGTGGGATGAAGAGGGACAGCGAGTGGTTTCATGCGGCTCTCCTCGCATATCACCAGAGAGACGACACCGGGATCTATCAGACGAAGGTATCTCCGACGCGTTCGTCTCGGACGCGTCGGCTCGAGAAGCTCAGCGAAACGGAATCGCAACTCTGATCGCGGTACCGCGGCCGGGCGCGGTCTCGACGTCGAATCTGCCGTTCAACTGCATCGCGCGCTCTCGCATCATGATCAGCCCGAGGCCGCCGGTGCTGCCGAGCCGTGTTCGATCGAAACCGCTGCCGTCGTCCGACACGGTGAGCGCCACCATGCCGTCGGCCCGCGTCACACGAACGGCGATGTGCTTCGCGCCCGCATGCTTCGCCGCGTTGCCGAGCGCCTCCTGGACGATCCGGAACAGCGCGAGCGCGGCACCGCGCGACAACTCGGCCGCGCTCTCGTCCGCTTCACACGAGACCGGAATCCCGCTTGTGGCGGCGAACTGTTCGCAGTAGGTCTGGACCGCTTTCGGCAGACCGGACTCCTGAAGGATCGGCGGGTGCAGCTCGTGCGACAGCTGGCGGATGTCGGTGCCGACCTGGATCAGCTTCTGCTGCACCTTGTCGATGGTCGCCTGCGCGTCCGAATTGCCCGCCGCGCGCCGCTTCGCCGTCCCCAGCATCATGGTGGCAGCGAGCATTTCCTGCATCACCCCGTCGTGCAGTTCTCCGGCAATCCGCATCCGTTCCTGCTCCTGCGCCTTCATCAACCGCTCGTTGAGCGCGCTGATTTCCCGTTCGTGCTTTTCGACAATGCGAAGCCGAACGCGGTGCGTGCCCCAGACCGCTGCGACAAGCGTCCCTGCCGAGAGCGCCAGAAACCAGGCGGTCTGGTAGTAGGCCGGGGCGATGGCAAAGTCGACCGTCGCGCCTGCCTCGTTCCACACCCCGTCGCTGTTCGAGGCAATCACACGGAAACGATACGAACCCGGGCCAAGATTCGTGAACACGGCCTGCCGTTCCGATACGGGCTCGCTCCAGTCGCGATCGAATCCGTCGAGCCGATATCGAAAGCGCACGCGCTCCGGCACCGACAGGCTCAAGCCCGCGAACATGAACGTCAATCGGTCGCGGCGCGGCGGTATCCTGATCGTCGGCGTCCGCACAACAGGAACACCGTCGGCCAGCACTTCTTCAATCTGCACGATCGAGGGCGGCGCACCGGTCGCGACACGGCGGGCGTCGGCCATCGCCAGACCGCCATTGGTCGACAACCACACGCGTCCACGCGAATCGGTTGTCAGCACGCGGTGTCGCTTGATGGTCGCGGTGTCGAGAAGGCCGTCGGGACGGCCGAATTCGCGCACGTCTGAGGCGACGGCCAGACCTCGCAGGAGCCGCTCTCGCTCGACCCGCAGGACGCGATCGCTCGCGGCAATCCATAACCCACCCCAGGGATCCTCCGTCACACCCACGATCGATGCGCGCACGGGCTCCGGCGCGTCGGGCAGCGACTGCACTCGCCCATCGCGCAGGACCGCGAGGCCAGCGGCGGTCCCGATCCACAAGTTGCGGGCTGAATCCTCGAACAGGGTGATGATGTCGTTCGACGGCAAACCGTCGGCCGTCGAGTACCGGCGCCACCCGCCTGAACCCTTTACGCTCGCGCCGTTCGGCGTCGCGAACCACACGGCGCCGTCCGCCGTCTCGAGAACAGCGGCGACGGTGTTGGACGCAAGTCCGTCTGCCGTCGTGTAGGTCGTAAATGCGCCGTCCTTCAGTCGGCTCGCCCCGCGGCTGAGTGTGGCGGCCCACAGTGCGCCGTCGCGCGCGGCGTGAACGGCAAACACCTGGTTCTGCGCGAGCCCATCACGCTCGGTGAACGTTTCCGTCACCAGCGTGTCGCCCCTCGCGCGCACGCGTGTCATCCCGCCGCGTTGTCTCCCGACGATGATTCCATCGGCCTCTCCGGCGATCGAGTAGATGACTTCGTCGCGCAGCGCGGCGACGTTGCCCACACGTCCTTCGCGAAGCCAGTACAACCCACCGGCCGCCGGAGCAAACCAGACGCGATCGCCGGCGCTGAACACGGGGCCGATCGGCGCGGCCATGACCGGATCAACGCTCGCGTATGCCGCGAACGCGCCGTCGCGCCAGCGTTCGATGCCTCCAGAATCACCGAGCCAGAGATTTCCTTCCCGATCCTCGAACAGTACTGTCGCCGCCGACGACACGCCGCGCCGCTCCTGTGCCACCACGCCGCGCTTGTCGACGCGCACGACCGCCTCGGACGTGCCGAGCCAGACGTTCGCGTCGCGGTCCTTGACGATCGCGAGTACGCGCGGGTGGCCGATCTCCGGCATGACGGCCGCAGGGATGCCGCCCGCGCTCAATCGGAACACACCCTCGTCGGTGCCGATCCAGAGCTCGTTGCGCTCGTCGGCGACGAGGCAGTTGATTTTTTGTTTCAGAAGTACCGCGCCGACCGATGTGACGCGCCCGCGGTGCACGCGGACCAGCCCTTCGTCACGCGTCCCGAGCCAGATATCGCCATCTGGGGTCTGCGCCATCGCGGTGACGAAGGGGCGAGGCAGCGCATCGCGCGCGAGCACCGTCTCAACGCGTCCGGCACGCGACACCAGCAGCCCGAGACGTGCGTCAGCAACGAGAATCGCCCCATCGTTTCCAGGCGCCATCGTGCCGAACCGCGGATCGGGCGGTCCCGGAATCTTCAACGCATTCTCGAACGCGCCGTCGTGAAAGCGCAGCAACGCAGCGCGCCTGAGCCATGTCCACAGTCCACCGTCGGCATCCGGCACGACCCTCAGTGCTGCGGTGTCGGTGGACGATATCGGTTCGAGTGGCTGGAACAGGTGAAAACGCAGGCCGTCGAACCGCACGAGACCCTTCTCCGCCGCGATCCACACGTACCCGTCCCGAGTCTGCGTGATGGCATACACCTGGCCGCCTGCGAAGCCGCTGCTCCTGTCCCATCGATCACGGATGTACTGTGAGAGCGCGCGCTCGGGATCTGCCGCGCGTGCCGTGCTGCCTGGCAACGCCGCCGCAAGCGCGCACAACAGAACGGAGCGCCGGAAGGCTGCGCTACGGAAGAAACACGAACTTTTCAACCACCACCTCGACGCTGTTCGAGGGCGGTTTTGGAGCTGTACGATCGTAGAGGAGCGTCATGTAGACACGCTCGGCGCCCGCCGCCGGTACGCCGGCGGTGAACATGCGCGCCGCCACCGCGCCGCTGCCGCGCGCCCCGTCGCTACGCCGGCCCGTTCTGAACGATACCCGCCCCGGCTCCCAGCGGAACGAATGCACCATGACGCCGGCCGGGATCGCAAACCGTAAGATGTTGGTCGGCACCGTCTCGGGCTGCACGACGAATTGTCCGTTCATGCTGCCTGGATCGCCCCAGCGGCTGACGTCGATCGTCAGCTCCCGGAAGTTCTGGTCGGCTCCGAGCGCATCCCATGTGTACATGCTGAATGCCGCCGAGGGATCGAGTTGCGACGTATCGCGAACGTCGAACGAGTACGTGCCGTAGCCGAGGCTGCGCGTCATCCGCACGTCCGCACTCGTCCAGCGTCCATCGCGCTCGATCAGCAGCAGGTGCAAGCGGCCCGCGTTGTCGACCCACGCATTCCGCGCGTCGTAGTGGTTCAGGCCGTGGCGTTCGCTCGCCATTTGACGCACTTCCCAGTCGTATCCGCTGAACGAAATCGTTTTTTCGACAGGTGGCGCGAAGGTGCCCGTGCCAGAGACCCGTGTCACGGCGGAAACGCCGCCGCCCCGCTCCGGCAGCGACTCGGCAGTCCCCGGCGGATGGTAATCCGCATCGACGAGCAACGCGGCGTACTCGGTTCCGAGATGAATCGTGTTCTGCCACGTCGCGTCGCGCCCGATGTCGGTGAACGGCCGGCTCCTGAACGGCTGCACCCACCACACTCCGCCGCTTCTCGCGAACACGACGATGCGCTGGCCGGGCCGGGCGCCTTTCACGCGTCCGACAACAGGCTCGAGGGCGGCCGGACCGCCGGCCTCAGCGCGCGGAATCGTCGTGAACTCGATCGAAGGGTCGACAGCAGATCGCGGTGTTCCGCACGACATCGCCACCACACACACGATCGACGACGCGAATGCAACCGCTGCAGGTACGCGCTTGGTCATACACGCCATCGTAATGCGGCGCCACTCTAATGCACGGCACACACGAGCGCAATCGTCGTCGATTGATACCTTGGTATCGATCGACACCATCGTCCAATAGAAACGCGCGCAAGCGCGGTGCTTGAATGGCGGTCGTGAGACAGACATTCGATGTCGTGTGTCTCGCGGGCGGCGTCGCGGGAGAGACGATCGTTGTCAACCGCGTGCCGGGAGAAATCGAGGAGCTCGCCGCGAAAGCGGCGCAGCAAGGAGGTCACCATGAACAGTACGCAGCTTGCGAATGCACGCGCGACGACGATACCGGGCACCGGCACGATCGACATGAAGCTCGAAGTGGTCGTCATCCCGGTCTCCGACATCGATCGGGCCAAGCGTTTCTATCAGGGCCTGAACTGGCGACTCGATGCCGACCTCATCAGCGGTGACGGCAGCCGAGTGGTGCAGCTGACGCCTCCGGGCTCGCCGTGCTCCATCCACCTTCGACAGAGGAATCACGACGCGCCCGGCGGCGTCAGCGCAGGAACATGGCTGATCGTCTCTGATCTCGAAGCGGCACGGGCGGAACTCAGCGGCCGCGGCGTCGATGTGAGCGCCGTATTCCACTTCGAGACCGGCCGGACAGGTCCTGTTCCCGGGCCCGATCCAGCCGGCCGGTCGTATTCCTCATTCGCCTCGTTCAGCGACCCCGACGGCAACAGCTGGCTGCTCCAGGAGATCAAGACGCGGCTGCCGGGCCGTGGATTGAGCAACGACGTCGCGACGTTGATCGACCTTCTCCGCGAAACAGAGATGCGCCACGGTCAGTACGAGCCGACCGCACCCAAGCACCACTGGTCCGAGTGGTATGCGGGCTACATGATCGCGCGCGAGCGCGGCGGATCGCAGGACCAGGCGGCCAGCGATGCGGCGGCCCGTCTCGAGGGCGGCCGCGCGTGAGGCCGGACATCGTTCCGGGGGCGGTCTTTCCCGATTACGAACTGTCCGATCACCACGGCACGCATCGCAGGCTGTCGGACCTGCAGCACTCCGATCCGCTCGTGCTGGTGCTGTCCCGCGGCGGCTTCTGTCCGAAGGAACGGCGACAACACGAGGGCCTGGTGCAGCTCCACCATGAGATGCAGGTGGGCTACTGCCGTCTCGTGACCCTGTCGACCGACAATCTGCTGGAGACAAACGAGTTTCGCGCAGGCGTCGGCGCCCGCTGGACGTTTCTCTCGGATCCCGCGCGAAAGGTGCAGAAGGATCTCGACATCGCGGAGTACACCGATACCGAACACAACCCGATGATCCCGTACACGCTGGTCCTCGAGCCGGGGCTGCGGGTCTACAAGATTTACAACGGCTACTGGTTCTTCGGCCGTCCCACGGTCGAAGAACTGCGCCTCGATCTGCGCGCCGTGCTGCAGCGGTGCCGTCCCGACTGGGACATCAGCAGCGCGGCGCAGCGGACGGCCTGGGAGAGCGGCGACAAGGCGAAGTTCTTTCCCTACGGAAAGACCCAGGCGCAGATGTTCGCGGAGCAGGACTGATTTGGACAGTGACGGACTCAGCGCAAGGACCTGAACGCAGCGCGAACTTCCCGCGCGAATAGATCCGGCTTCTCCCACGCCGCGAAGTGGCCGCCCTTGTCGACCTCGTGGAAGTAAATGAGTTTCGGGTAGGTTCGTTCGACCCACGTCCGCGGCGCGCGATACGGTTCGTGCGGAAACACCGTGAACGCGGTCGGAAGCGCGACCTCACCCTTGTAGCTGACGCGGGCCTGCTCCCAGTAGAGCCGCGCCGCGGACGCTCCGGTATTGGTATCGGCGCGCGGATTCCACACCTACGTATTGAGACGATCGTTCAATAGATCGACGCGCTCACTGGTGATTCAATGCATCACAGCGAACGCGAACGGAAGGTGTCACCATGATGCTGAATGCCGCCGCCGAACATCGCTTCGAATCCATCGACTGGCGTCTGCACATCGTCGGCGAGTCGATGCCATGGCGCCAGGTGCTCAAGGCCGCGACGCAAGTGGCGGCCACCGACACGACGGTCCTCGTCACCGGTGAATCGGGAACCGGCAAGGAGGTGGTCGCGCGGTTCATCCATCGCGCATCCGCGCGCAGCAAAGGGCCGTTCGTGGCGATCAACTGCGCGGCGCTGCCCGAGCAGCTGCTGGAATCGGAGTTGTTCGGCTACGAGCGCGGTGCCTTCACGAGCGCGCAGCTCGCCAAGCCCGGCCACGTCGAGCTGGCCTCCGGCGGTGTCCTGTTCCTCGACGAAGTGAGCGAGATGACGCTCGCCGCGCAGGCCAAGTTTCTCCGTGTCCTGCAAGAGCGCGAATTTCAGCGGCTCGGCGGCACGCGCACGCTGAAGGCCAACATTCGCGTGATCGCGGCCACCAACCGCGAACTCTCCGAGGCCGTCGATCGCGGCGCCTTTCGCGAGGATCTGTTTTACCGGCTGAACGTGTTCGACATCCCGATTGCGCCGCTTCGCGAGCGGCCCGATGACATCCTGCCGCTGACCGACGCATTCCTGCAGGAGATCACCCAGTCGCTCGGCCGCCGCGCCGTCGCGCTGACCGTGCATGCTCGCGAGACTCTGCTCCGGCACGACTGGCCGGGCAACGTCAGGGAGCTGCGCAATGCGCTCGAGCGCGCCGCAATCGTCTGCGACGACAGTCTCATCCGGCCGGAAGATCTGCGATTGAACAGCCGGCGCAGAACGGCGAGCCCGCAGACGCCGATGCCTTCCAGCACCGAGCTCGCGGTCATCGAGCGCGAAACCATCGCGAGGGTGCTGCGCGAGACGTTCGGCAACAAGTCGGGTGCGGCGAAGCGCCTTGGTCTGTCACGGATGCAGCTCTACGCGCGACTCAAGAAGTATGGACTCGACGAGGCAATCGTCAGCGGCTGACCCGGCAACCGTGTGCGATCGCGGCCGCACTCGGAAGATTCGGCGAAACCGATACCAAAGTCTGATGGACGATCCCGCCTGCGGCTGCCATCCTCTGGCTCGTCATCAGCCGGACGTTGAGTGATCCTGAACCGCAAACGCGTCGTGCTGCGCTAGCCTGTGCGGGCCCGCTCGATGGGCCGACCACGCATGGGAGGGGTTTGCCATGACGCCGGGAACGGACGCAGGCACGGGGCTCCATGACTGGCTGATCGATCTGGTCGGTGTCTCGACACTGCCTGCCCTGCAGGCGGCCGTCGAGCCACGCGACATTGCGAGCGCCTTGCAGGTGGCGCTTTTGAGCACCCGTCGTCTGGCCTGCGTCGTCGTGCGGTTGACCGATCCCCGGGGCGGACCGTCGATCGAGATGATGCGAGACGCTGAATCGTCGGACGACGCCGGCCGCGCCGACCTGTCTTTCGCCACCGCGCGGCTCGGCCTCGACGGCGAACTCGGCATCGTCGTCACCGGCTCGAATCGGCTCGACTTCCCTCACGGCGCCGATACTCTGCTTCTCGATGTCGCGGCAGCCCGCGCGACCATCGCGCTTCAGCGAGCGCACCTCGCGGCCGAGCAAAAGCGAGCGGACGATGCCGTGCGCGAAGCCGGACGCGAGTCGCGCTCCGTCATGGACAGCCTCCCCGCCGGGCTCGCGCTCCTGGCACCTGATGGCGCGGCCGAATGCGTCAATCAACAACTCCTGACCTACTTCGGCAAGACGTTCGACGAGCTCAAGGGCTGGATGACGGCCGACGCCGTTCATCCCGACGATCGTCCGCGCGCGGTCGAGCGCTTCAAGCATTCGATCGCGACCGGCGATCGGTACGACAACGAGCAGCGGTATCTCCGCTTCGACGGCGTCTATCGCTGGTTCCGGGTTCTCGGCGTGCCGCTTCGCGACGCCAGCGGCCGTGTCACGCGCTGGTCGCTTCTGCACATCGACATCGACGAGCGCAAGCGCGCCGAGGCCGCCCGCAACGAAAGCGAGCGCGAGTCGCGTCTGATCGTGGACAGCATTCCCGGCCTGGTGGCCGCGTTCACGCCCGGCGGCGAGGTCGAGTACGTCAACCGTCAGGTGCTCGAGTACTTCGGTCAGACGCTGGAACAGCTGAAGCGCTGGGACAAGTCGACGCATCCCGACGATCTTCCGCGCGTCGTCGAGCTGTTCACGCGTTCAATCGCGTCCGGCGAGCCATTCGATTTCGAAGTCCGCGCCCGCCGTTTCGATGGCGTCTATCGCTGGTTTCAGTCTCGCGGCTTTCCGCTTCGCCATTCGAATGGTCAGGTCGTGCGCTGGTACAACCTCCTCATCGACATCGACGAGCGCAAGCGCGCCGAGCAGGAGCTGCGCCGCAGCGAAGCGTTCCTGGCCCAGGCGCAGAGGCTGACGCAGACCGGCAGCCTCTGGTGGAAGGCTTCAACCGGAGAAATCGTCTGGTCGGAAGAAAGCTACCGCCTCATGGAGTATCCGACGACGGTTACGCCGACCGTCGACCTGATTCTGAACCGTGTGCACCCGGACGACCGCGCGCTCGTTCGAGACATGATCGATCGCTCGGCCCGCGAAGGGACGAACATGGATTTCGAACACCGGCTGCTGCTGCCGGACGGTTCGATCAAGCACGTGCACGTCGTCGTTCAGAACGTCTGGCTCGAACAC
>Ga0066903_100001094_pt1 | contig 19082 bp, 20 predicted proteins | sample PanSoiMetaGPlot1_FD_67491 | JGI IMG/M metagenome (GOLD analysis project Ga0066903, IMG submission 67491) | Tropical forest soil microbial communities from Panama analyzed to predict greenhouse gas emissions - Panama Soil - Plot 1 (version 2) | ecosystem: Environmental > Terrestrial > Soil >... | reverse complement strand
CAGGCGCAGACGGAGTCGGCGTCGCGCTCGATCCGGGTCGCATCGCGCTCTCGCTCGGAGCAATGGGCACCCGCCTCAGCCAGCCGCTCCGCGCCCGGGGCCTCCTCGCCCGCCCCGATCGCGGAGAGGAGCCCCCGGTGCGCGATCAGGTCCGGATAGCGGCGAATCGGGGAGGTGAAGTGAGCGTAGGCGTGGCTGCCCAGGCCGGCGTGACCCAGGTTCCGGTCGGCGTAGTGCGCCTGCTTCAGGGATCGGAGCACAAGCGATGTATAGGCCTCGCGGCCATGCCCGCGTCGCTCGGCCTCGCGCGCCACCAGTCGACTTGCCTCACCCGCCAGCTCCCCTGCCTGCTGGGGCGTGATGGCCTTCGGCAGCGGCGGGGTCGGAATGTCGAGCGCCGCCAGCTGCTCGATCAGCCACCTGATCCTCTCCGGGTCCGGCTGCTCGTGCACCCGGTAGAGGGTGGGGATCCGCCGCTGCTCGAGGAGCTCGGCCACCCGCTCGTTGGTCACGATCATCAGATGCTCGATCAGGCGATGCGCCTCGGTCTGGGCAACGGAGTGCGCCCCGGTAACCTGCCCGTCCTCGAAGCGGAAGTCGGGCTCGAAGCTCTCGACCTCCACGGACGAGCGCCGCCGTCGTCCGGCGAGCGCCGCGGCCGCCTTGCGTGCGAGGCCGAGCGGCTCCGCGATCGGCTTCGGCGCGGACCGTCGTCCCGCGAAGATCTCGTCCAGCTCGTCGTAGGTCAGTCGGGCGTCCGAGCGGATCAGGCTGCGGTAGAAGCTCGCTGAGAGCGGCTCGCCGCTCTCGGAGAGCTCGATCTCGGAGGTCACCGCCAGGCGCTCGCGCTCCGGCGCGAGACTGCAGGCGTCGCTCGAGAGGGCGTGCGGGAGCATCGGCGCGACGATCCCCGGGACGTACGTGGAGTTGGCACGCCGGTAGGCCTCGTCGTCGAGCGGGCTGCCGGGACGGACATGGGCGGCGACGTCGGCGATGTGGATCCAGAGGCGAACGCCGCGCTTGGTCCGCGCGGCCGAGACGGCGTCGTCGAAGTCGTGGGCGCTCGCCGGGTCGACGGTGAAGGTCGCGAGGTCACGCAGGTCGCGCCTCTCGACTTCGATCGCCTCCGCCCGCGCCGGCGCCTCGCCGGCGTCCTCCTCGATTCGCCGCGAGAAGCCGATGCTGACCTGCCGGTCTTCGAGCAGCGCGGCGATCACGTCCGCCGCCAGCGCCGGATCGCCGAGCTCGCGGACGACGCGCGCCCGTCCGCGGCCCTGACCGGGCTCGACCAACGCCATCCGGCCGGGCGTCGCCGCGCGGCGTCCGCCGCCCAGCTCGATCCGTCCGCCGCGCTCGAAGAGGAGCTCTCCGACCAGGAAACGGCCGCGCTTGGAGACGACGACGACTCGCCGCTGGACTGAGCGCTCGCCGGGACTCAGAGCTGCTGGGCCAGAACCTGGAGCGCCCTGTTGAGACCCTCGTCCGGCTTGGTGTGGGGGTTGTCCTTCGCCCTCACCTGGGGCGGGATGCCGACGTCGTTGATCGAGGTTCCATTGCGAGTCAGATACTGCCCGACAGTCAGGTCCAGCGCACCCCCGTTGTTGAGCGGGATCACCTCCTGGAAGGTCCCCTTGCCGAAGGAGGTCGTCCCGACCACCTTCGCGAGGCCCGACTGCTCCAGGGCGGCAGTGACGATCTCCGACGCCGATGCCGTGTCGCCGTTGATCAGGACGACCATGGGATGGCGCGGCAGCGCGTCGCCGGTCGCATCGAAGGTCCTCGTCTCCTGGGTGCGCCCGTGCGTGGAGACGATCACGCCGTTGGGCACGAAGATGCTCGAGACGAGCACCGCCTCGGTGAGCAGGCCGCCGCCGTTGCCGCGCAGATCCAGCACGATCCCCTGCGCTCCCTGCTGGTAGAGGTTCTCGACCTCCTTCCGCAGCTCGCCATGGGCGCCTGGGAAGAAGCCCGCCAGGCGGACGTACCCGACCTTGAAGCGGCCCACCTGCTTGATGCGCCCGACGACCTGCGGGATGTCGACCTCGCGCCTGGTCAGGGTGACATCCCGGCTCTGCTTGCCGTCGCGGCTCTGGATCGTCAGCGTCACCTTGGTCCCGGCGGGCCCCCTGATCCTGCCGGTGACCACATCGGACGACTTGCCCGCGATCGAGGTCCCGTTCACCGCGGTGATCACCTCGCCCGCCTGGATGCCGCCCTCGCGAGCCGGGGTGTGCTTGTAGACGGTCGCGACCCGCAGCCCCTGGGGGACCTCGTTGACCGCGATGCCTACCCCGGAGAGCCTCGAGCCCTGCTTGAAGCTGTCGTACTCGCTCCGGGTGAAGTAATGGGAGAAGCGGTCGTGGTAGCGCTTCTTGATGTGGTCGATGATCGAGCCGATCGAGGCGTTTTCGAGGTCATTCGAATCGACCGTATGGAAGTAGTCGTCGTGGATGACGCCGATCGCCTGCGAGGTGGCGTCCTGGCTCGAGTTGCCGAAGACGTCGTCGACCCGGTCCCGGATGGCGCTGACCTGGCCGCCCGCGACGATGCCAACCACGAAGGCGATCGCGACGGCCGCCGCGATCATGAGTGTGCGGCGGCTCAAATCCGGAGGAAGCGACGCAGCGTCAGGCCGCTGCCCATCGCTGAAACGCCCATGGCGACGCAGAGCAGGACGAGAGCGAGGCTCGCGAAGCCGATCGTGTGCCCCGAGGAGAGCAAGTTGAAGTTGTTGGCGAGCGGATCCACGATCACCTGCTTACCGAGGAAGAGCAACCCTATTGCGATTCCCGCCCCGACGAGGCCGCAGACCAGGCCCTCGACCATGAACGGCCAGCGAATGAACCAGTTGGTCGCACCCACGAGCCTCATCACCTCCACCTCGCGACGGCGCGCGTAGATGGAGAGGCGGATCGTGTTGCCGACCAGCAGCAGGGACGCGACCAGCAGCATTCCGGTGACCACGGCGAGCACCCAGCGGATCGCCGTGGTGGCGCCGCTGATCTTGTTGGCGTCGTCGCGCGAGTCGCCGATATCGGAGATCAGCGGGCTGATCGGGGTCGGCTGACCGTTCGCCCCGGGCGGCGTGATCGCCGCGCGGACGCTCGGCAGGTTGGAGAGGTCATCGGGCGTGACGTTGAAGGAGGCGGGCAGCGGGTTGTGGGAACCGGGCAGCTGCGCGGTGAGGTCCGTGCGGTTGTCCTGCTTGAGCCGGTCGCTGAGCAGGCTGAGCGCCTGGTCCTTGCTGACGAACTGGACCTCCTTGACGTGCGGGATCGCCTGCAGCTTGGACTTCAGCTGGTCGATCTGCGCGGGCGGCGCCTGCTGGCCGCCGGTGCCGGGAATCGGCGCGCCGGAGGAGTCGACGTCGTTGAGGAAGACTCGGAGCCCGACCTGGCTGCGGACCTCGTTGGTCTTGTCGTTGGTCGTCTGCAGAACCGGGATCAGGACCCCGAGCAGGAGGACGGTGATGCAAACCGTGACGATCGCCGCGAGGCTCGGCGCCGCGCTCCGCCGCAGCGCCCTCAGCCCCTCGCCGATGAAGAAGAAGATTCGCCCCATGGGTTGGCCTAGTAGCGGGGGTCCTGGTCGTCGACGCCCAATTCCTCTCGGAGCCGCAGCGCGAACTCCCGAGTCGACTCGTCGTCGGGGGTGTAGGTGCCGGCGGCCTGGTCGCGCACGACCCGGCCGGAATCGAGCGCGATCACGCGGCGACGCATCTTGTCGACCATCTCACGGTCGTGGGTGACGACCACGACGGTGGTGCCGGTCCGGTTGATGCGGTAGAGCACCTGCATGATCCCGATCGAGGTGTTGGGATCGAGGTTCCCGGTCGGCTCGTCCGCGAGCAGGAGAGGCGGGTGGTTGACGAAGGCCCGGGCCACCGAGAGGCGCTGCTGCTCGCCGCCGGAGAGCTGGTCGGGGAAGTTCTTCACCTTGTCGGCGAGGCCGACGAGTCGAAGAGCGTCGGGCACCTTGTGCCGGATCTCGGAGCGCGAGGCGCCGATCACCTGAAGCGCATAGGCGACGTTGTCGTAGACGTTTCGGCTGGGGAGAAGCTTGTAGTCCTGGAAGACGGTCCCGATCCGCCGCCGCAGCTGCGGCACCTTCTTGTCGGCAAGCGTGGAAATGTCCCGCCCGGCGATCAGGACCTCCCCCTCGGTCGGCTGGAGCTCGCGGATCAGGGTCTTGATCAGAGTGGTCTTCCCGCAGCCGGTCGGCCCGACGAGGAAGACGAACTCGCCGCGATCGACTCGCAGGCTGACGTGCTCGAGGCCGACGTGGCCACCGGGATAGACCTTGGTGACCCGGCGCATCTCCACGATCGGCGGGCGGGCCCGCTGCTCGGTTAGATGCTCGGGCCGCCGCTGGGTCTTCGCGCGCTCGCGGAGGAGCTCTGATGTCTGTCGTCTAGGCATTTGGGCGTGGTCTGGCGAAGCGGGTCGCGCGAGCATCCCCCGGGAGCCGCCTCACTGCGCCGCACAGGGTAGGGAACGGCCTAAAGCGGGACGCAAGTTCTCGTTCGAGCTGCAACACCTTTGGCGGCGCTTAGTCGCGGCCGAGCCGCGGGAGCCGAGCGGTCAGAAGGTGATGAAGCGGCGGCGGGGCCGAGTGGCGTCTTCTCGGCCCCGCTCACCGCCGTTCTCTCGCACTCCGGTGGCGTCCGATGACACCGGAGATACGTTGTCGCCCCGTGCGTCCCCCGGGGGTCGCCGCGACACGCCATTCGGGCGCCTCGTGGTCGACGTGGGATGAAGTTCAGGATTGGGGGGCCGCATGAGCTGGGGTTACTACCTCCGCCGGCCCAGCTCGCGCCCCCTGCGTTCGCGACATGTTCCTGCGCACATAGCGGGAAAACACGCGGCGATCGGTCGCCCTCGCGTCCACCCGGTACTTCTAGTCAAGCGTTCGCCGAACTAGAATAGCTGACGATAACGGAGGAGCGAAGGATCAGCGCCAATCGGGGCGTGGGCCGCGACTCCGGCGAAGCAGCTTGGAAGCACGTCCCACCAGGGGATGGGGCGGGTTTCCTCGGAGAGCACTGGATGAGCAGGACCGAGGAGGGCTGTCTTGACGGATTCGCGCCCCGAGCACCACGAACTTCCGACCTCCCTGCCCCATGGGAGCTGCGCACCACGAGGGGATGGCGCGCTCTGGCGAGCGGGTGGAGCGGTCTAGCGGGACCGCTCCGCCCCGCCAACCGCTGACCGTCGAGGTCGAGCGGGCGGGCGGGCGGCTCTCAATCGTCTCGCTGGCCGGCGAGCTCGACCTGGGCACGATCCCTCTGGTCGAGAGCAAGCTCTTCGGGGAGCTCGAGGCTCAACCCGCGGTGATCCTCGATCTCACCCAGCTCAGGTTCATCGACTCGTCGGGCATCGCTCTCCTGATCCAGGCGTTCCGCGGCTCGGAGAACGGCGGCGGGGGAGCGCTGCACACGGTGATCGCACGCGAGTCCCAGGTCGAGCGGGTATTCACCCTGGTCGGGATCGATCGAGCCATGGCCATCCATCTCACCAGAGCCGAGGCGCTCGACGCGCTCGACGGAGCCGGCGGCGGCTAGCTCGCCGGGCTCGGGTCCTCCGGGGCGGACTCGTCCACGGAGACCCCCTCCGACTGGCCGCTCGAGCCCTCCCCCTCCTTCTCCTCGATCGGCTCGAGGACGAAGAGCTCGACCGCGAGATCCGGGTCGACGTGGATCGAGCTCATGTAGGCGATCGTCTTGCGACCCGTGGCCTCCTCGACCACCCGGCGGAAGTCCTCCTCCATCGCCTGCTGGAAGCTGCGACGCATCTGGTAGACGGACTCGATCTCACCGGTGTCCAGAAGGGTGCGCTCCACCGTCGTGAACCCTCCCCGCAGGATGCAGACGACCGTGTCGTTGACTATGTGGGTCTTGGCCTTGGTGGGGCCCTTCCCGTAGTAGCGGGAGTGAAGCTGAACCAGTCCGGTCGAGATCTGGGCAAGCATCTCCCCACGCGCTGGCCCGTGAACTGTTCCATTTGGGGAAACGGCAAACCTCCGAAGTTCGTTCGTTTGCCGCCCCTCTTGGGTCTGAGCGAGGTGCACGAAGGGAAGAGTTGCGGGAAGACCCAACGAGCGCGCGGCGTCTTAAATGAGCCGAAGCTGCGACACCACGCCGCCGACTACCACCAGGCTACTCCGCTTCGCTGAGGACGTGTTCGCCGACGACCTCATCGCCATCGCCGGACGGCTCGAGGACGAAGAGCTCCACCGCCATGTCCGGGTCGGCATGGATCTGGCTCATGTAGGCGATCACCTTGCGGCCGAGCGCCTTCTCGACCACCTCCGTGAACTGACTCTCCATCGCCCGCTGGAAGCTGCGCCTGACCTGGAGAACGGCCTCGACATCGTGCTCGTCGATCAAGGTCCTCTCCACCGTCGTGAACCCCCCTTCGAGCACGCAAACGACCGTGTCGTTGACCGCGTAGGTCTTGGCCTTGGTCGGGCCCTTCCCGTAGAAGCGACGATGCAGGGAGATCATGCCCTTCGTCACCTCCGCGAGCTCGACGCCGAGCCCGGGTTGTGAGTCGGTCACGCCGTCAAGGCTACTCCGATTCGCCGAGATCGTCCGGAGGCGGGAGAGGTTTCCGTGACAGCCCTCCGGGCATACATCTAACTCGGCAGCCGCTCGAGCGGCGACATCGGTGCGAGGCTCGACGGTTGCGTGCTGCAGCCGGTCGGACGAAGGACCTGCTCACTGCAGATCGTCGGAAGATCGAAACACAACCGACCTCGGCCAAGAGAGGTGGTTTCGATTCCAGATCGGCGCAGAAACACCGAGGGCCCCGAGGACCCCGGGCGACCAGGCGAGCAGCGCGAGCCGCCGTCGCGGGAGGAGGTCACCGAGGAGATCTCCCGCGAGATCCTTCGCATCCACGAGGAGTCGTACGGCGCCGGCGCCGGCCGGGCCGAGACCTTCATGGGAGGGGACTTCGTGATCGTGATCCTCGATGACCCCGAGCTGCTTCCCAACGAGGAGTTCCTGATCGACAACGGCAAGCAAGAGGCCGTCTCCCTGGTGCGCACCCAGTACCAGCACGCGATCCAGGCGACCTTCCGGGCCGCCATCGAGCGCGCCACCGGCCGCAACGTCGTCGGGTTCGCCAGCACGACGGCCGTCGGTGAGAACAAGTTCGCCGCCGAGATCTTCAAGCTCGATTGACCTCTGGACAGCCGAGGTTTCCCGGCCGGACTCGGCCAGGGTGAGGACGGCCGACCTGGCCTAGGACCAGGGGCCGCCCTGGATGGGCGGGTGCTGCACGAGCGGCTTCTTCAGCAGCGCCTCGCGGGCGAGGTCCGCGATCCCGCTGGCGGTGAGCCCGAAATGCTCCATGCAGGCTTCCGCGGTGCCGGAGACGCCGAACTCGTCCTGCATCCCCAGGGCGAAGACCGGGACGGGATGCTGCTCCGTCGCCACCTGGCGGATCGCGTCGGCGAGCCCCCCGACGACGCGGTGCTCCTCGGCGGTGACGGCGACACCGGTCTTGGCGAGCGAGCGGAGCACGGCCTGCGAGTCGATCGGCTTGATGATCGAGACGTTGACCACCTCGGCCTCAACCCCATCCTCTCGCTCGAGGGTCTCGGCCGCCTCGAGCCCGCGCCAGACCATGTGGCCGCAGGTGAAGATCGAGATGTCCTTGCCCTCTCGCAGCACCTCCACACCGGTGCCGAGGGTCTCCGGGATCTCCTGATAGACGATCGGGGTCTTGGGCCGGCCGAAACGCATGTACATCGGGCCCTCGAAGCGCTCGTAGGACTCGATCACCGCCGTGTAGGCCTGGTTGTAGTCCGCCGGGACGACCACCTGCATCCGCGGCATCGCCCTCATCAGCGCGATGTCCTCAATCATCTGGTGGGAGGCGCCGTCCTCGCCGAGCGAGACTCCGCCGTGGGAAGCGCCGATCCGGACCTTGAGGCCGTTGTGGGCGATGCCGAGGCGGACCTGGTCGTAGGACCGCGAGGTGGCGAAGATCGCGAAGGTCGAGGCGTACGGCACCTTGCCGCTGGCGGCGAGGCCGGACGAGATCGACATCATGTTCGCCTCGGCGGCGCCGACGTTGAAGAAGCGCTCCGGGAACTCCTTGCCGAACTTCATCGACTGCGTGGAGACGGCGAGGTCGGCGTCGAGGGCGACCACCTCGGGGTAGCTCCCGCCGAGGGCCACCAGGGCGTCGCCGTAGGCCTGGCGCGTGGCGATCGACTCGGACTGGGCCTCGGCGGCCTCGATCAGCGCGCTCGCCATCAGCCCTCGCTCCTCAGCGCCCGGTCCTGATCGGCCAGCGCCGCCTCGAGCTCCTCCATCGCCTGCTCGGCCTGCTCCGGCGTCGGCGGCTTGCCGTGGAAGCCGAAGCGGTCCTCCATGAACGAGACCCCCCTTCCCTTCTTCGTCTGACAGACGATCGCGGCGGGCGTGTCGAGCGTGCGGCTGCGCTCCAGTGCCTCGACGATCGCGCTCATGTCGTGACCGTCGATCTCGACGGCGTCCCAGCCGAAGGACTCGAACTTGGCGCGCACGTCGCCGGTGTCCATGACCTCTTCGGTGGTCCCGTCGGTCTGGAGATGGTTGTAGTCGACGACCGCGGTGAGGTTGGGAAGGTCGAAGTGAGCCGCGGACATCGCCCCCTCCCAGGTCTCCCCCTCCTGGCAGTCGCCGTCAGACAAAAGCGTGAAGACCTGCACCTCCTCGTCGAGCCCGTCGAGCCGCAGGGCGAGACAGATGCCGACGCTCATCGAGAGGCCCTGGCCCAGCGAGCCGGTCGAGACTTCGATTCCGGGGGTCCGGGTCATGTCGGGGTGACCCTGAAGGTGCGAGCCGATCTGGCGGAGGCCCATCAGGTCGTCGGCGGGGAAGTAGCCGTGCTCGGCCAGCGCTGCGTATTGGATCGGCGCGGCGTGTCCCTTGGAGAGGACGAAGCGATCTCGCTCCGGCCAGCTCGGGTTCGCAGGGTCGTGTCGGAGCACCCGGTAGTAGAGGGCCGTGATGATGTCGGCACACGACAGCGAGCTGTCGAGGTGTCCCGCCTTCGCCACAGCGATCATCCGCACGCAGTGCATCCGGAGGACGGTCGCGTAGCGCTCGAGCTCAGCGACCGAGGGCTTGCCCCCAGCCTTGCTGGGGGGCTCCGGCGTGGGATCTGGAACGGGCTTCAGGTGCGCCATCGGCGACTCGTCTTGCGCCTGGTCGTGCGGAACGGCCGTGGGCTGCGGTTCGCTCAAGACCGGGCGGCGAGGGTAGCAGCGGGCAGCACCGGCCGGACCCTAGAAGCCCGCGCCGACGGAACCGGTCGGCCTAGCCTCCCTGCCATGAGGTTTGGAGCGATCGCGACCCTCGCCGCCCTGGCACTGGCGGGCTGCGGCGGATCCGGGAGCCACGACGCGGGGACCGCGCCGCCGACCGGCGCGGGCGAAACGACCGTCCCGGCCACGGCGAAGGCCGAGGGCAAGCTGCCGCCGGGAGCGACCGGCCCCGTCGACACGGCGGAGGAGGCGGCGGAGGGTCCGGCGGCCACCGAGGCGAGCCCCGAGGCGCCCGCCAACGGGCCGGCCTCGACCGGCGAGCTCCCCTCCGCGGATGCCGCCGCGGTGGGCTCCGTCGTCAGGCAGTACGTCACGGCGCTCGATCGCCATGACGCCGCCCGCGTCTGCGCCCTGATCGCCCCCGGCGGCGTCGACCTGGCCCGGCTGCCGAGGCGGGCGGGCGGGTGCCGTGCCTCGGTGAGGGCGTCCATCGGCTCACGGCCGGCGGATGGAGGGCCGGCCTGGCGGAGGACGGCGCTCGTCGAGCTGAAGCCGGAGGCGCTCGCGGAGGGAAGGGCGAGGGTGACGGCGACGGTCACCCACCGCTTCTCAGATCGCAGGTACGTGTCGGTCGAGGACGACGTGATCTACCTCGAGCGGAGCGGCGGGCGCTGGCTGCTCGCCAAGCCGAGCGCCACCTTCTACCGCGCGGTCGGATATGCGAACCCACCGCTCGACGCCTTCGGCCCGCCCCCGGGGTGGTAGCTCAGAAGCGGTGGTTGCCGCCGCCGCGCGGGCCCCGCTCGCGCAGCGGCCTCGGGTGCCCGCGGCTCACGCCAACGATCGTTGCGTCGGCGTTGGCGCTGCTCGGTTCCAGGATCGTCACGTAGGCGACCGAGTCGGTCAGCGCATCCGAGTAGAGCAGCCCACCCGACCGTCTGAGCGCGAACAGCACCCGGCCCGACCCGCGGCCATGGCGCCCGCGAATTATCAGGCGGCTGCGTCGCGCATCGCTGCGGACGTAGGCAAACGACTTGCCGTCCACCGCGGGGCTGAACAGAAGCAGCCGCGGCGAGCGCACCAGAGCACGGTGCTTGTGCGTCCCCATCACCCACTGGACGACGCGGCTGCCGCGCGGCGTGGCGATCGCGTACACGAGGATGCTCCCATCGACCGCGGGCGGGCTGAGCTGCGACGCACCCCCCTCGCTCGCCAGCAGTAGCGGCGGCGCCGGCGCGGCCGGATTGGCGATGTAGCGGATGTAGATGCCGTCCCCAGCGCCGGTGGGCGCGCGATAGGCGAGCCAGGAGTCCGAGACGGCGATCGCATCGGCGCCGGGGGCCTGGATCCTGGCGATCGGAGAGAGCGTGTTCCGGTCCATGAGCTGAACGGAGTCGCCGTTGACAGTCGCGACATAGCGCCCCCCGATCGCCGGATGCTTGCCGGGGAGCGCGACCTCAGGGCCCCCGCGACTGATCACCGGCGGCCCACCGACCCGCTGGAAGAGGAGTGCGTCGGCGGAGGCGGCGGGATCGGTGGCGTGTGGGACGTCGGTGCCGGCGGCGCCGGCGCTGCCCGGTGCGACCGCCAGGGCCACGCCGGCGACCAGCAGAGCCGCGGCGTCGCCGCGGCGAAGGCCGAGGTAGACACCCTCCCGCTCGCACATCAACTCGGTGGCGCGGATGCCGATGGGGCTGCCGGCGAGGGGCGCGAGCACGACGATCGGGATCGCCCGCCCGAGTCCGAACGCGGCTCCCATCACCAACCCGACGGACGGGTCACCGACCGCGAGGCTCACCCCCGCCAGCGCCCAGACGCCGAAGGAGAGGACGAAGGTCGTGAACCCCAGGCCGAGCAGCACCCCGTAGAGCGCCGCGGCAACCGGCATCGGAAGGACCCGGCGCCAGTGCTCGGGGAGCTGCCGGCGGATCTGCGGGACGATCCGGGTGCCTCGGACCTCCAGCAGGGCCGCGAGCAGCGCGATTGCAGCGGCGATCACGTAGGCCGTGCGCCCGCCTGCGCCATGCAGCAGCTGGCCGGCAAGGGCGAGCAAGCCGAAGGTCCACAGACCGCCGACGACCGCCCCCGGCAGGAAGGTCGCGCAGGCGGCCGTGGTGATACGGCGTCCGCCGGTATGTCCGGTCGGGCCGATCGTGTCGATCGCCGAGAGGCCGCACGGGGAGAACGTCCCCGTCGCCCCGATCAGGAGGGCGGCGGCCGCGAGGGCGAGCTCGAGCGCCGACGTCATCCGGCGGAACTCCTGGCGGGCGCCCTCATCGGGCCTGGTTCCTGATGCACCATCATCAGGCGTGGCTCCTGGCGGGCGCCCCGCACAAGTCGCTTCGGGCTAGCACGGAACCTTGGTGTCGTAGTACTGGACGCAGAACACCTTCCGGCCGCGGTAGCAGTAGCCGGTCAGCGCCGCGTCGCCGTTGATCCGCGTGTTGCGATGGGCGCAGCAGTCCCGCAGCTGGCGCACCTTGCCGCCGCAGCAGCGGTACCAGGAGCCGTCGTTGTGCGGCTGGAAGCCGTAGATGTTCCCGGCCCGGGCGCAGAGCTGGGTGCGGGGCGCGGGCGGCAGAGGCCTGCCGTCCGCGTCGCGGAGCAGCTGTCCCTGCTCGTCGACGGGCTGGCCCGCGTCATTGACTGGACGCCCGATGTCGTCGACCGGCCGGCCGTCGTCGGCGCGGAGCGGGAAACCGCGGGAGTCGATCCGCGGCAGCCCGGTCGGGTGGGGGCACGAGCCGGTCGTGAAGGTGTGCCCGCAGAAGTGGAAGGCCTCGGAGTCCCCCGGCTCGATCAGCGTGCCGACGGTCCCAGCGGCGGTGAGCGCGACCAGTGCACCTCCCACCTTGGCAAGGAACCCCCGCCGTGAGGTGTCCCGCGCCAGCGAGTCCGTGAATCGGTCGAGATGCTCAGGCACCGATCGGTAGCCCTCCCAGCGTCGCTTCGGCAGAGGCGTCCCAGGCCCGACGCCGGGCGGCGGTGGCGAGCACGCTCTCGAGCTGGGCGAGGTTGTTGAAGGTCCCCTTGGCCAGAACCGTGCCGTCATCGCCGAGGGCAACGGCGAACGGGCTCCCGGGAATCTGGAGCTCCTCCCAGAGTTGGGCATCCGCCTGCTCGTCGAAGACCCCAACCCCCACCCGCGGGTCCTTGGCGACGTTCTCGATCGCCGGCGACAGGGTCTGACAGAGGTGGCAACCCTCGGAGCTGAACACGGCGAGCCCGAGGCCGTCCCGGTCCCCGGGCACAGCGAGCCGTCGGGCCAGGGCGTCCAGGCGCGAGCCTACGTCGGGCCCCTCCCCAGCGATCTCGAGGGCGCCCTGGGTGCCGAGCTGCAGCCTGAGCATGCCGACCTCCCGTGCCAGGGCGAGCATCGCGATCACCAGCCCGGCGCAGACGATCAGCGCCGCGACGACACCGACCGCGAGCCAGGTCTCGGTGCTGAAACCGATGCCGTCCGACAGGCCGACCAGCACGAAACCGGCGGCCAGCCCGAGGTTGCGGAACACGCCGAGCCAGGAGACCGTCGAGCGGGGGCCGAAACAGGCGCAGGGCGCCCCGGCCCGGCCTCGCAGGATCGCACCGATCGTCACGGCCGCGAAGAGCAACATCAACCCCGCGGCGGCGTACGCCGCGACGTCGGAGCCGAGCACGACCGCCACGGCCAGGGCGAGCTCGATCGCGATCAGGCCGGCCCAGGCGATGGGCCGGATCGGCCCTCCCTCGAGGCCGAGGCTCTCCATCGAGGCGATGCTGGCGCGCGGGGACGCCAGCTTCGCGAGCGCGGCGCCCGCGAGCACGATCCCAAGCCCGACCCGCAAAATGATCTCCACGATCCCTCCGGCCGCAACCTAGCAGCCCGCCGCGGAGGCGCCCTCAGCTCAGGTGAGCGAGCTCGCCCTCGCTTTGGCCCTCTTCACGCAGCGGCGGCGCTTCTTCTTGTCGTGGATGCGCTTGCACTTCCTGAGCACCGGGGCGAGCGCGGGTTCGGATCCGCTCGGGGTCGCGACGCGCGGTTGGCCACCGCTGCCGAAGATGTTCTCCGGGGCGAGTCCCTGGGCGGACTCGAGGCTGGTGACGTCGGAGGAGATGATCGGGCGCATCGTTGCTCCGGCGACCCGCGTGTAGACGCCGGGAAAATCGGCCCTGGCGCAGCCCTCACCCCAGCCCGTCAGACCGACCAGGCGGTAGCCGCCGCCCTGCAGGGGGGCCTCCAGCGGTCCCCCGCTGTCGCCGGCGCAGGTGTCGACACCTCCGCCGCTGACTCCCGCGCACACCATCGTGGCCGGGTCGAAGTCGGGGGTGTAGGCGGCGTTGCAGGTCGCGTCGGGGACGATGTTCACCGTCGCGGCGCGGAGGCTGTCGACGGTGCCCCCGCTCTCGGTGGTGCTTCCCCAGCCGCTGATGTCCTCCGGGCTGCCGTCAGCCCAGAGCGCGCCCTCGTCGGCCCCGGCGATCTTGATCGGGGTGAGGGCGGCGGGGGCCGAGAGCACCAGATAGGCGGCGTCGAAGCGCGGCACGCCATCGCCCTGGTAGTTCCCGTCGAAGCTCGTCCCGAGCTTGACCGCCTGCACGGTGAACTCCTGCCCCTGGGTCGTGTCGGAGAGCGTGGTCCGCCCGAGCACCACGTCGACGTCGTTGGGATCGAGCCGCTTCGTGCCGTCGCCGCCGGGGTCGCTGGGCAGGCAGACGTTCACTCCGCCGGTCAGGCTGCAGTCGGGATCCGTGTCGAAGACGCAGTGGCCCGCCGTGATCACGATCCGCGAGGTGATCAGCGAGCCGGCGCAGAACTGCCGCCGATGAGCGTTGTTGTTCCCCACCTTCGAAGGGGAGAACACGACCGCGGCCTGCCAGGGATAGGTCGAGATCGATGCCGTCGAGCCGCCGATGACGCGCGGCTGGACGGAGCCGCCGCTCTGCGCGCTCGCGCTCGCCGGCACGGCGAGGGCGAGCGCCGCGAGGGCGCAGGGCAACGCGAGTCGAGATCGCCTCGGCATCGGTGGAATTGAAGCGACTTCGCGTGAAAAAAGCGTAAGTTGCTACCCGATCGCGACCATGCGCTCGATCGGCAGCGTCGCCCTCTCGGCGATCTCCGGCGGGACCTTCACCTCGAACTTGAAGTCCCGGAGCGAGTCGCGGACCTTCGGCAGGGTGATCATCTTCATGAACTTGCAGAAGGCCATCCGGTTCGCCTCGATCAGCTTCGCCTGCGGCGCCGCCTGCTGGAGCGGGTAGAGCATCCCGTTCTCCGTCGCGACGATGTACTCGCCGTCCGGGTGCTCCTCCATGTAGGAGAGCATGCCGCCCGTGGAGAGCATCTGTACACCGTCCGGGTCGAGGTCGCCCGAGGCCACGTACTCCATCGCCTGGGTCGCGCAGCCGCACTCGGGGTGAATCAGGAACTCGGCGTTCGGATGCTCGTCGCGAACCGTCTTGATGTCGGTGGGCCGGATGCCGGCGTGCACGTGGCACTCGCCGTCCCAGATGTGGAAGCGGGCTCGCCGCTCCGGGTCCTCCTTGATCCCGGTCTCGCGCTCCACGAAGGCGCCGAGCCACATATCGGGGCCGAAGAGGATCTCCGTGTCCTCGCCGTGCTCGCGGAGGATGTGCTCGACCACCGAGACGGCATTGCCCGAGGTGCAGCAGTAGTCGGTCTCGGCCTTCACCTCGGCCGAGGTGTTTACGTACATGACCACCACCGCCCCTGGGTGCTCGGCCTTCCAGGCGCGCAGCTGGTCCGCGTTGATCGACTCGGACAGCGAGCAGCCGGCGCCGAGGTCGGCGATCAGGACGGTCTTGCCGGGACAGAGGACAGAGGCCGTCTCGGCCATGAAGTGGACTCCGCAGAACTCGATCACCTCGGCGTCGGTCTCGGCGGCCTTGCGGGAGAGGCCCAGCGAATCGCCGACGAAGTCCGCGACGTCCTGGAGCTCGGGCAGCTGATAGTTGTGGGCGAGGATCACCGCGTCGCGCTCGGCGGCGAGCACCCTGACCTCCTCGGAGAGCGTCGCGATCTCCTCCTCGCTCAGCTTGGCGGGAAGTTCGTTGACGGTAGGTAGCTCGAGCATGGAAGCCAGCCTTCCTGTTGGACCCTATGTTCGCTGCCCCGGCCTGACGAGACCTCGAGGCAGGCGAATGAACTAACCAGAGGTTAGCGCGGCCTACCCTTCTGCCTATGCCCGAGCTGCCCGAGGTCGAGATCACAGCGCGCCGCCTCACCACCGCTCTCGAAGGAGCGGAGGTCGAGTCCGCGCTCGCGCCCGGGGTGGCCACCCTGAAGACCTTCGAGCCCAGCCTCGATGCGCTCGCCGGCGCAGAGGTCCTCGGCGTTCGCCGCATCGGGAAGATGCTGGCCACGGACTTCTCGACCGCCGACGGCGCCGGCCCGTTGACGCTTCTGATCCACCTGATGTCGGCGGGCCGCCTGCAGGTGTTCGACAAGCGCGCGTCGCTCCGCGACCGCGCCTCGCGGATCCTCGTGCGAACCACCGACGGCCGCGAGCTGCGCCTGCGCGAGTTCGGCACCAGGCAGGCCGCCTGGGCCCGCCTCCTGCCCTCCGGGGAGGTCGCCGCGGACGAGCTCGTCTCGACGCTCGGCCCGGATGCCTGGCCCGCACCGCCGCTCGAGCGCTTCCGCGAGCTGATCGACCAGCCGCGGCATCTCCACCCGCTGCTCCGCCACCAGCGCGACATCGCCGGGATCGGGCGCTCCTGGGTCGACGAGATCCTCTGGGAGGCGCGGTTGTCGCCCTTCAAGCAGGGCTCAGAGCTGCGCGGCGAGGAGGTCAAGCGCCTCCACGAGGGCCTGCACGTGCTCGGCGACGCCATCGACCACTACGAGGAGGTGATCGGGGTGACGGTGCCGGACAAGCTGCCGATGCCGCTCCAGGTGCATCGCCGCGAGGGCGAGCCCTGCCCGCGCTGCGGCACCACGATCGAGGCCGTCTTCTTCGCCGAGCACCAGATGAACTACTGCCCGGAGGAACAGACGGGCGGCCGGATCCTCAAGGACCGCCGCCTGTCGAGGCTGCTGAAGTAGCGCCTCGACCGGCCGGGCTACCGGCCCGTGAACTGGCGGACCAGGCCGCGCGCGATCGTCAGCGGGTGGCCGACCAGGGTCTGGAGCCGGCCCGTGAGGCTGAGGGGATCGCGGGCGATGCCGAGCTGGCGCAGCACCGTGGTCTGGTCGAAGTAGACGCGCTCGCAGACCAGCGACTCGCCCTGGAACGCGAAGACGGCGAGGATCGGCAGCTCGAACTCGCGCCCGGTGGGCGGCAGGTTGCGGAGCGGCCCTCTGTGCGTCCCGCGCACGATCGCCTCGACGAGCACCGCGTCGTCGGCGTGGTGGAGCGCGAGCAACTCGTTGCGCTGGTCGGGGAACGCCCGCCGGGTGTCCTCGTAGTACCGGCCGACCTGTTCGGCACCGTCGTAGACCTCGCCTGTGCCGATCAGCTCGTAGCGGGGATGGCCGAAGGTGTCCAGGGTCGCGTCGAACTCGTGACGGTTCTCGGAGTCCATGTGCTCGCGCACGATCTCCTCGCGCCTTCGACGGAGGGATGGGTCCGGCGCCATCCCTACCTCCCGAGCACGCCGCGGACGATGCCCCGCGAGATCGTCAGGGGGTGGCTCGCGGCGGTCTCGAGGCGGCCCGTGAGGCTGGCGGGGTCCCTGGCGATGCCCAGCTGCTGCAGGACAGTGGCCGTGTCGTAATAGACGCGCTCGCAGACCAGCGCATCACCCTCGAACACGAAGATCGCCAGGAACGGCTGCTCGAAGCGGCGGCCAGTGGGCGGCAGGCCTCGGAGAGGTCCGGCATGGGTGCCGCGGGCGATCGCCTCCATCAGGACGGCGTCGTCGGAGTTGTGCAGCGCCACGATCTCGATCTCCTGATCGGGAAAGGCGCGACTGAGCTCGTCCCAGTGAGCACGCACCTGCTCGGCTCCGTCATAGACCTCGTCCGTCGCCACATACTCGTAGCGAGGGTGCCGAAACGTAGCCAGGGCGGCGTCGTAGTCGGCCGCGTTCTCGGCCTCGACGTGCCTGCGGACCAGCTCCTCGCGCCTCGCCGCGGCGCCCTCGAGGGTGGCCATCGGACGACTATATGGCCAGGATCATGCTCAGGTCGAGCGCCGGCGCGGAGTGGGTTAGGGCTCCGACCGAGACGAAGTCGACGCCCGTGGCGGCGATCTCGGCGACGTTCCCGAGCGTCACGCCCCCCGATGCCTCGAGCTCCGACGCCTGATCGATCTCCCGCGCGGCCAACACCGCCTGGCGGAGCTCCGTCGGGGGCATGTTGTCGAGCAGCAGCCGGTCGGCGCCGGCCGCCGCCCCCTGGCGAACCTCGTCGAGGTCGCGACACTCGACCTCGACGGGGAGCTCGGGCTGCGCCTCGCGGGCTCTGCGCACGGCCTCCCCGACCCCGCCCGCCAGCGCCGCATGGTTCTCCTTGATCAGGATCGCGTCGAAGAGGCCCATCCGGTGGTTGGTGCCTCCCCCGGCGGCCACGGCGGCCTTCTCGAGGGCGCGTAGCCCGGGGGTTGTCTTGCGGGTGTCGAGGATGCGCGCACCGGAGCCCTCAACCTCCCTGACGAACCTGGCTGTGAGCGTGGCGACGCCGGAGAGGTGGCTGAGCAGGTTGAGCGCGGTCCGCTCCGCGGCCAGCAGTCCCCTGGCCCGGCCCTCCGCGTGCGCGACCTCCGCCGGTACGCCCTCTCGCCATTCGCCCTCCACGGCATCGCCCCGGAGCTCCCCCGCGCCCGCCTGGCGGAAGACCTCGGCGGCGACGTCGAGCCCGTAGAGGACGCCTGGCGCCTTCTGGGTGATCGTCGCCCGGCCGGTGGCGTCCTCCGGGACCACCGTCTCCGCGGTGACGTCGCCTGATCCCAGGTCCTCGCGCAGGGCGGTGGCGACGAGCTCGTGTGTGGCCCGGTCCGCTGACATCTTGCGGACAGTCTCACGAAACGCGGGTGTGCGACGTTTTGTGGGCGATGTCGAATGAGTCGCTCCCGCCGTTTCAAGCGCTGATGGACGAGCACGGCTCAGACGTGCTCGGCTTCCTCGTGGCCTCCGTCGGCCCGCACGATGCCGAGGACTGCTTCCAGGAGACCTTCATCGCGGCGCTGCGCGCCTACCCGCGGCTGGAGCACGCCGGCAACCTCCGCTCGTGGCTGCTGACGATCGCCCACCGCAAGGCGATCGACCACCACCGCGCACGGGGCCGCCGGGCCGTTCCGGCCGGCAGCCCCGAGGAGGTGGCGGGCGGGAAGCCGAGCTCCAACAACCGCCCCGATGCCGTCGTCGCGGGCGGCGACCCGGAGCTCTGGACGGCCGTCAGCGGCCTGCCCCCGAAGCAGCGCAGCGCGGTCGTCCTGCGTTTCGCCACCGACATGTCCTACGCCGGCATCGCGCATGCACTCGACTGCTCGGAGGACGCCGCGCGTCGCAGCGTCCACGAGGGACTCCAGAAGCTGAGAGGTGAATTCGCATGAACCCGCTGTCCGACACGCAACTCGAGAAGATGCTCCGCCGGACGCCGCCCTCCGGCGCCGACCTCGACCGAGCGGTGGAGGGCGTCCTCGCCCGTGCCGAGCGCGACGGCCTTGTCGACGTGGCCTACGCGCCGGTCGACTCCCCGTTCGGCAGGCTGCTGGTCGCCCGCACCGACCGCGGAGTCGTCCGGCTGAAGCTGCCCGGCGGGCGCGACAGCCAGATCTCCGAAGAGCAGACACTCGCCGACCTCGCCGCCTATGTCTCGCCGCGGGTGCTCGAGTCCCCCAGCCGGCTGGACCAGGAGCGCCGTGAGCTGGAGGAGTACTTCGAGG
>Ga0066903_100001093_pt1 | contig 19097 bp, 15 predicted proteins | sample PanSoiMetaGPlot1_FD_67491 | JGI IMG/M metagenome (GOLD analysis project Ga0066903, IMG submission 67491) | Tropical forest soil microbial communities from Panama analyzed to predict greenhouse gas emissions - Panama Soil - Plot 1 (version 2) | ecosystem: Environmental > Terrestrial > Soil >... | reverse complement strand
GTACGGCGACCGCGACGGCGACGGCTTCGTCGAGTACGAGCGGCGCACCGAGCGCGGCCTCGAGAACCAGTCCTGGAAGGACTCCGGAGACTCGCAGCGGTTCAGCAACGGGTCACTCGCCAAGGGCCCGATCGCGCCCTGTGAGGTGCAGGGGTACGTCTACGACGCCAAGCGTCGGACCGCCGAAATTGCGCGGGAGGTGTGGCGCGACCGCGCGCTCGCCGACCGGCTCGAGCGCGACGCCGAGGAGTTGCGCCGCGCCTTCGACGCGGGGTTCTGGACCGACCGCCGCGGCGGGTACTACGTGCTGGCGCTCGACGGCGAGAAGCGGCAGGTTGACTCGCTCTGCTCGAACATCGGCCACCTGCTGTGGAGCGGCATCGTCCCGCGCGAGCGCGTCGACTCGATCGTGGACGCGCTGATGGGCGAGGAGCTCTGGTCCGGTTGGGGCGTCCGCACGATGTCGACCGGGGATGCCGGCTACAGCCCGCTCTCGTACCACAACGGAACGGTCTGGCCCCACGACAACTCGCTAATCGCCGTCGGCCTGGCGCGCTACGGGCGCTGGGCGGAGGCGCAGCGGATCATCCGGCGGATGCTGACCGCGGCGGCCCATTTCGGGTACCAGCTCCCGGAGGTGTTCGCGGGATTCGCCAGACAGGAGACGCCGTTTCCGATCGCCTACCCGACCGCCGCCCGTCCGCAGGCCTGGGCGGCCGGGACGCCGGTGCTGCTGCTCCAGGTGCTGCTCGGCCTGCGGCCGGACCGAGCGCGGCACGCGCTCGAGACGCTGGCGCCTACGGAGCTGCCGTCGTGGGTGGGCCGCTCAGTCCGCCTGACCGGCGTCAGGGCCTTCGACCGCCAGTGGGACGTGCGCGTCGATGACGCACACGTCACGGTCGAAGAGGCCTAGGCTTCATGATGGGTGCAACCCGATGAGGATCGCCGTTCTCAGCCCTGTCTGGTTCGCGGTTCCGCCGAGCGGGTACGGCGGGATCGAGTGGGTCGTCTCGCTGCTCGCCGACGGGCTCGTCGACGCCGGGCACGACGTGACGCTCTTCGCCTCGGGCGACTCGCACACGAAGGCGCAACTCGCCTCGGTCTTCGAGGAGGCGCCGAGCGAGCAGATCGGCAGGTCGCTGCCCGAGCTCAGGCATGCACTGGCGTGCTTCGACCGCGCCGGTGACTTCGATGTGATCAACGACCACTCCGGCCCGCTGACGATCGCGCTCGGCGGCCTCGTCGAGACGCCGACCCTGCATACCGTGCACGGCCCGCTCGAGGACGACGCAGGTCGCGTCTACGACGGTCTTGCCCAGCTCGCACCGCAGGTCGGCCTGATCTCGATCTCGCTAAACCAGCGCCGCCCCAAGCCCGAGTTGAACTGGGCCGGCAACTGCCCGAACGCGCTCGACCTCCAGCTCTACCCGTGCCACCCGCACCGGGGCGACTACCTGCTCTTCCTCGGCCGGATGAGCCCGGACAAGGGCGCCCACCGGGCGATCTGGGTCGCCAAGGAGACCGGCCTGCCGCTCAAGCTCGCGGGCAAGAAGCAGGATCCCAAGGAACACCGCTACTTCCACGAGCTCGTCGAGCCCCACCTGGTCGACGGGATTGAGTACCTCGGCGAGGTCACCCACGGCGAGAAGGTGGAGCTGCTCCAGAACGCCCGAGCGACCCTGTTCCCGATCGAATGGGAGGAGCCGTTCGGTCTCGTCATGATCGAGTCCATGGCGTGCGGGACGCCGGTGATCGCAACGCGCCACGGTGCGGTTCCCGAAGTGATCGAGGACGGCGTCAGCGGTGTGATCGTCGAGGACTACCGACAGATGCCGGCAGCGCTCGACCGCGCCGATGCGCTCGACCCGCTCGAGTGTCGGCACTACGTCGAGGCGCGCTACGCCCCCGAGCGGATGGTCGAGGACTACCTGCGGATCTACGAGGCCGCGGCCGAGCTGGCCTCGGCCTCGGTGTAGGTTGGTTCGTCGAGGCGCCGCAGCGTTCGAACGTCACGGCTGAGCAGCGCGCCGCCGAACGAAAGCACCCCGACGGCCAGGAAGAGCCAGAGCGTCTCGGTGACGCCGAGCTGCGCCGCGAGCGGGCCGGCGATCACGAGCCCGAGCGGGACGAAGACGAATGACCCGAGCGCGTCGTAGGAGTTCACCCGCGACAAGACTCTCGCCGGGATCTGCTGCTGCAACGTCGTGATCCAGTTGACGCCGAAGGTCTCGAGGCCGACGCCCGCGGAGAATGCAACGGCCGCGATCACCGCAGTCACGTGAACGGCTGCGAAGCAGGCAATCTCCGCGGCCGTCGGTAGTAGCGCGATCACCGAGACGAGTAGCGGACGTGCGGGCCGCCAGCGGAGGGAGAGGATGCCTCCGGCGATGAAGCCGGCCCCCTGGGCGGCGAGGATCGCTCCGTAGGCGGCCGCGCCGCCGAGGTAGAGCTTGGCGACCAGCGGCCCCAGGACTGCGAAGCTGGCCGTGGCGACAAGATTGCCGACCAAGGCGGAAAGGACGATCACCCAGAGCCATTCGCGCGAACGGAATTCTTGCCAGCCCTCGATCAGCTCATGGACGAGCGTCGCCCCGCGCTCGGCCACGACTCGTGGGACATGCATCCAGACGAGGATCAGCGCGCTGGCTAGATAGGTCGCGGCGTCGAACGCGATCGCCCAACCGGGCCCTGCTGCGGCGACGGCGATGCCGCCCAGCCCTGCGCCGAGAACTCTGCTTGAGCTCTCGGCCATGCGGAGGAAAGCGTTCGCCGGCTGAAGAGTCTCTGCGCCGACGATCTGCGGCGCCACGGACTGCGCCGCCGGGAAGAAGAGCGCAGTCGCAGTTCCACGCACCGCCTGCAGGAGCGCGAGCTGCCACACATGCGCCGAGCCGGCGAGCAGGAGCGCGGCGCTCGCCCCCTGCGCGCCCGCGCTGAGCAGGTTCGCACCGACCATGACGAGGTTCCTCGGCAGGCGGTCACCGAGAACGCCGCCGATCAGGATGAAGACGATTTGGGGCGCCCACCCGGCCGCGAGCACGAAGCCGAGGTCCGTCGCCGATCCGGTCAAGTCGAGGACTGCGAAGGCGAGCGCGATCGGTGCGACCGCGGTACCGAGGAGCGAGACGAGCTCACCGGCGAACAGCAGCCGGAAGTCCCGCACCCGGAACGGGCCGAGGGCGATCCTCACGCCGCTCCGCGCCGCTAGTCCCAGGAGCGCAGCACTTTCTCAGACTGAGCTGAAACGACCCCAGTCAGTGCTGCCGAGACCCCCGACATCGGGAGGCGGACATGCATCAGGCAGCTATCACCGACACGCCGCGCGTTGACCTCATCTTCGAGCGATAGCTAGCGAGGCTGGTTGACCGTCAGCGTAAACCGGCGTCCATCGCGAACTTCCGGTGGCCCGCCACCCAGTTCTCGAAATGGCTAAGTGAGGAGGGCATTTGGCTAGGGACGTTACTGAGGATCACATCGAGGCGTACTTCCTCCCCGAACAGGATTCCGCACGGGCAGGGCACGCGAAGCTTGCACGCCGCTCAGGTGAAGGCGGCGTACGACTATGCGCGGCGGAAGGACCTGCTCTCGGATGGAGTCCCCGCGCGGGCCCGGGCCGTGCGTGGCGGCTGCGCCCGCTGAATGTGGACGAGGCCCGCGCCGAGACCCGCGAGCAGCGGAGCTATGTACACGGCCGGGATCGTCAATGCCGTCTCGAGCCCGCTGAGAGGGGACTCCTGCCGGACGATGAAGACTGAGGCGGCGGTCCCGGCGAGCGCGCACAGCCAAAGTACGCATGCGAATCCGACATCGGCCCGCCAGCTCCGACGCGGCTGGATCAGGAGGGCCGCAGACAGCCCGACCCCTGACCAAACGGCCACGAAAATGGGAAGCGGAATTGCCGCGTGATTCGGGAGCTCGTCGAGCGGCAGCGCATCGCTGACCAATGTGCCTCCCAGCGGGGCGACGTAGGGGCGAAGCAGGTAGAGCAGCCCCGTGGCGACCCCGACACAAAGGAGTGCCCGGCCTACTGTGGCCAGAATCGCCAGCACGAAGGCGCCGCTTCGGGCGACTCTACGCACTGCCAGGCCTCGAGAGTGCACGTTCTGCCGTCAGGATCGCCGCCTGAGCCTCGCCGCGCCAGAGCCTCCAGTCGTGACCGCCGCCGAGGACGAGGTAGCGATGGCGTACGTGCAGCCGCGTGAGAACCGCAGCGAAATCATCGTTCTGATCCCGCAGCCGGTCGTGCCTGCCTGAGTAGAACCAGATGAAGCTATGCGTTCGCCGGAGCTTTGCCGCGACCGATGGGAGCTCGTCGAGCGGACTGTTGTAGGCGAGCAGCGACCGGTTGTGGCCGAAAATCGAGCGGATGTCCGATGCACGCTCATAGCCCGACCAACTCTCGATCACGCGAAATTCTCCCGGGTTGTGAAGGCTGATATTCAACGCTCCGTACCCGCCCTCGGACAGGCCGGCGATCGCCCGCCCTCGACCAGCGCGGATCGTCCGATACCTGGCGTCGATCGCTCGCACGAGATCGCGCGCCACGAACGTCTCCCAAGCCTCGTGCGGGTGGGCGCCGTTGGCCCACTCCTTGTCGGTGAACGGCCCGGTGGAACCGGAGGGCATGACGACAATGAGCGGCTGCCCGCGCCGTTGCGCGACCAGCTCGTCATCGATGATGCCCGCCCGGACGATGCGGAGGAAGACCTGCGGCAGTCCGGGGACGCCGTGCAAGAGGTAGAGGACGGGGTAGCGCCGTGTGCGCGCCGCATCGTAGTTCGGCGGAAGGTAGACATAAACACGCTGGACGCGGCCGCCGAGCGCGTCGCTCTTGACCCGGATCACCTCGGTGTGCCCCCTGGTCTTCACGTAGGCCGGCTCGCGCGGCGCGGGATACCCTCGGTAGAGCCAGAAGTTGTCGATGTACCCCAGCAGCCCGGCGACCCCGACGGCGCAGACAGATAGTGCCAGGAGCTGGAGGAAGCGAAGGCGCGGGAGTGAGAGCGCCATCGGCCCCAGAGTAGCGCCCCTACGGAATGGTCGGACATCCTCGCAACGGCGGGATTCAACACGACGAGCGCAACGCACACCAAGCCACCATGCACCGACCGGCCGAGTGCGTCGCGATCAAAGAACCACCCACACCTGCCCGTCTCGTGCATCCGCTACGCTGGTGCGATCTTGCAGCCGGCCCGACCGTTGGCGTGGCGGGCACGCGCAATTGAGCCTGGCGGTTTGCGGATTACCCGAGGGGCGGTGAGTCGGCTGCCGCGCGCTTGGCTTCGACCCACGTGAGTACGAGAGTTCCTGTCAGCGACCCGGGCCGCGCGGCCCTGGCCATGCGTGCGGAGCTCTCCGCGGTCTTCGACGCGTTCCTTGAGTCTGGACGGTACGTGCTCGGTCCCGAGACCGCGGCGTTCGAGGCCGAGTTCGCGGCATTCCTGGGGGTCCGGCACTGCCTCGGCGTCGCCAGCGGCACCGAGGCGCTCGAATTGGCGTTGTTGGCAGTTGGGTGCGAGCCGGGAGAGGAGATCCTGACCGCAGCCAACGCAGGTGGATATGCGACTACAGCCGCGTACAAACTGGGGTTGCGACCCCGTTTCGCGGATGTCGACCCCGATACATTGAGCGTTTCGGCCACCACCTTGGAGGCAGCCTTGACGGCCGACATTCGGGCCGTGGTCGTCACGCACCTCTACGGGCTCGTTGGTGACATCGACGAGATCGCGGCGCTTTGCATGGAACGCGGAATTCTCCTGATCGAGGATTGCGCTCAGGCGGCAGGGGCCCGACGCAACGGACGGCGAGCCGGCGCCTTCGGCGACGCAGCCGCGTTCAGCTTCTATCCGACCAAGAACCTCGCCGCGCTCGGCGACTTCGGCGCGGTGGCGACGGACCGGGATGGCGTCGCTGAACGGGTACGCCGACTACGCCAGTACGGGTGGGACCGGAAATACGAGGTGATGATGCCGGGCGGACGAAACTCCCGGCCGGACGAGCTCCAGGCGGCGGTGCTTCGTCTTCGGTTGCCGCATCTGGACGAGTGGAACCGGTGCAGGCGAGAGATCGTCCGCAGTTACGCTGGGGCGTTGAGCCCAAGCGCGGGGCAGCCCGTGGCAGGCGACGGCGAAGCGTATGTCGCGCACCTGGCGGTCTTCCTCGCTGAGGATCGGGAGCGCCTGAGAGCCGCCCTCGAGGACGCTGGGATCGGAACGGGTGTGCACTACCCGACCGCCGATCATCGTCAGCCCGCGTGGCGAAGCGAGCATGCCGGGGTAAGCCTTCCCGCTACGGAGCATGCGGTCGATCACGTCCTGACGCTGCCCTGCTTCCCGGAGCTGACAGAGGCCGAGATCGAGCGAGTCTGCGAGGCGCTTGGTGGCTGCTAGACGAAGCTCGGTCTCGCGGTCGATCATCGCGCTTCGCTCCCAGGGCGAGATCGGTTCCACGATGAGAGATCTGGTCAACGATCGCGCGACCAGCGGCCAGATCCTGCGCTTCCTGGTCTTGGGTGGCACGAATACCGTCGTCACCACGGCCGCGTTTTATGGGCTTGCGACCTTCCTGCCGAGCAGTGCCGCCTTCACCATCGTCTATGCGGCCGGACTGGCATTCGTGGTTCTTGTTACGCCCCGTTACGTCTTCGGCTCGCGCTCGACGAGGACGAGGCGGCTCCTGCTTGCGCTCTGGTACCTCGGAACGTACGCGGTCGGGATAGGCGTTATCTCGCTGCTCACGTCGGTGGCCGATGCACCTCGAATCGCCGTCGTGCTCGGAACCGTTCTCGTGACTGCGCCCCTCGGCTTCATCGGAGCGCGCCTCCTGGTGGCCGGCCCGGCGGTGTCTCGACCCGGGAGGCGTCGACGGGGGAGGGAGCCCTCCCGGATAGCGGCTCATGAGATCGCAGGATCGGTCGTCAAGGAGAACGTTCCGGCCAACGCCGTCGCGGCTGGAGACCCAGCACGAATCGTCGCGTCCGTCGACGGTGCCCCGGAGGCCCCCGCGCGCGAGATTCGGTTGCCGGCCACGGCGGGTCCCTGGGTCACGACCACGGGTGTGCGGAGCGTCACCGTTCACGGATTGACGCGCGCGCGCGATCTCCGCGGCGCGCTGACTGCCGTGGAGGTGTCCGAGCTCGAGTTCGTGCCGCGCCGACTCTTCGTCGTATACGACGTACCGAGCGAGTCCGTGCGAGGCGCGCACGCTCACCGGACGTGCTCTCAGTTTCTCATCTGCCTGTCGGGTGGAGTGAGCTGCCTCGTCGACGACGGCGCCGCGAGGGCAGAGATTCGTCTCGACAGGTCGGACGTCGGTCTGTACGTCTCGTCCATGGTTTGGGGCACACAGTGGAAGTACACCCGCGATGCAGTCTTGCTCGTGTTGGCCTCCCATCCGTACAACCCAGACGACTACATCCGCGACTACGAGGAGTTCCTCGAGCTCGCTGAAGGAAGCCACTCGGCTCGTTGACGAATCAGCGGCGACGCGGTGGCGCGGGACGGCGGGCGCTCACACGCTAGGGAGAAGGGCCGGCTCTGCGCGGCGCCCCAAGACGTGCAAAGGCAGGCTCCGAAAAGCGAGCATCGAGGAGCTGTAGGTAGAGGGTTCGTGTGTCCCACGGAGCGAACAGGGGTGGAGCATTCGTCGCCACCCTCACGATGTTGCTGCCGTGGCGCAGGCGGAATCGACGCCCGAAGAACGCGCCGAGCCTCGTCACGTGAAACCGAGTCACGGCGCCGTCCGGCCAGGTGACGGTGACGTGGAGCGGCTTGAGCAGCTGGTTGCTGCCACCGCGGAAACCGCCGAAGAACGTCACGTTCTCTGTGCGGCCGGGCTCGTAAAGATCGAATGCCGCCCGGGGAGACGTCAGCCACCAAGAGCGTTGGCCGTCCACGCTTCCCTCTTCGCCCGGCCACACGCCGGGGCCTGGCCGGACCCTCGGCGGGGTCAGGGTTGCCGTGCGGAGGGCCAGGAGCTCACCCCGGTCGTAACGAGCGCGCAGGCGGGCGACGTAGGGGCGCAAGTCGAAGACGAGCAGGCGCCGGTCGCGGCTGACCATGGGCTCGACGGCGAGGAGGCGTCGCAGTGCTTCCTCGAGCGAGCTCGCCTCCTTGGCGCCGTAGCCGTCGCGGTCGACGAGGATGGCCGAGAATCCGGCGGCGGCGGCGCCGGCGACGACTTCTGGGAGCGGCTTCTCCACGAGGAATTCCTGCCAGTCCTGCGGCCGCCCTCTCATCGCGCCGTAGCTCCAGCGGAGATCGGTCGAGTGGAGGTAGGGGCGCACGAGCTCGTAGTCGAGCATGCGGTGAACCGGTGGCCATTCGGGAAAGGGGACGTAGGGAAGCTCGAAAACCATCGACCCCCCCGAGAACCTCCTTTGCATGAGGTCGACGAGCGCGGCGTCGCTCTTGTAGGTCGCAGCGAGCTGGGCGTATGGTGGGACGTCCGCGCTGGTGGTTTGGTCGAACGCCCCGAACGCCACGAATCCGGTCAGAACGACGACGAAGGCCGCGCGTCGGACCAGACCGACGGAGAAGAACTGCCTCATCCTCTCCAGGAGCAAGCCCACGGCGAGCAGGGAGAAGAAGGCGATGAAGATCGAGATGCGGTTCCAGCCGCGCAGCGGAGGCGTGACCACGTACGCGAGCACGGCCGAGAGCCCGCCCGTGATGCCGATCAGCAGCGCCAGGCCCGTCGCGCCCGCGATGGGTCGAAAACGATCGATCAGCTCGGATGAACGGCTTCGCGCCTGGACGGCGCTGAGCAGCAGTACGACCATGAGCCAGAGGAAGCCGATCGTGGCGAAGCTGCCGAGCGTCGGGTGCTCCTGCCCACCGACATTCGGGGGCGACGCGCTCGACGTGTACTCCTGAGTGAGCCGTGCGAACGGCTGGAAACGGTGCCGCGAGACCGGGAACACCATCTCGGCCAGCTTCAATCCGCCCCGATCTGACTCCTGGGGCAGCCGCTGCGCCACGACGTAGTTGCGGCCATGGCGCGCGGTGTAGATGAAGGTGGGGGCGAGGTTGATCGCGGCCACGAGAGCGATCAGCGCGGCGACGGCCGCTCCTCCGGCGAGAGGCCGGTACGTCCGCCGCGCTGCAGCACGCACCAGCGCTCCGGCGGCGACCAGGATGAAGGTGAAAGCCGCGTAGTAGAACGTCCCGGAGGAGGCGACGACCGCGCAGGCGGTCAGCGTCGCCAGCGACCGTCTGGAGGCAAAGGTGAGAACGGCCGACCGGGCGCGACGCCGAGCGAACAGGGGCTCCCCCGACCAGGTGGCCACAACGAGGTAGGCGCCAAGCGGTACCGCGTAGTCTGCGGCCAGGAAGAGATGCCGCTCGCCGCGGATGAAATGGTACGGCGTGAGCGCGTACAGGATCGCGCAGGCGCAGGCGACGAGCCGAGATAGCCGCGCCCAGCGGAAGACGATGTAGGCGCTGAGCGCGGAGAGCGGGAAAGAGAGCAGGAAGAACAGGTTCATGACCACCGACGGGTCGTGCGACACCAACCCGAGCGCCTTGATCAGCAGGAAGTGCAGGTTGTCCCCGCCGATCGCGTAGTCGTAGAGCTGCTGCCCAAAGGGCGCGCCGAGGTTCGAGTTCACGTACCAACCCCCGGTGAGGATGCTCTTGATGAGCATGGCGTTGAAGTTCGCGTCCCAGGAGTACGAGAACGGGACCGAGAGGTCGGCCTGCCAAAGCTTCATCACCGGGAAGAGGATCGCTACGGTTGCGCCGGCGGCGAGCAGCAAGCTGGCCACCTCCACGTAGGCGCCCGGACAGCCGGCAAGCCAAAGACGGGTGCGGCTCCCACCTCCGATGGACCCGGACCGTGAATGATGACGTGGCGGCAGCGCGCGTAGATTGTCTTCTCGGCGCGGGCTCGAGCACAACGCCGATCGAGGTTTCTTAACGGAAGTACAACACCCAGCCCCGCGATCCGAGCCCAAGCTCTCTGTCTCCGAGGAGTGAGATCCTGGAGCGTGGCTGATGCGGTGGGAAGCGTGAACATCTGTCCGAGTTGCGAGGCTCGATTCGCGGGTGCAGATTGGTGCTGCCCGGCGTGCGGCCACGATCCTGCCCTCAACGGATATCGCGTGTTGGCAGCGCCCGTGCCTGAGTTTGAGCACGCATTCGACTCCGACCTGTTGCTGCGGATGCGTCTGGCGGAGGAGAAGAGCTTCTGGTCGCAAGCGCGGAGCCGTCTCATCGTTTGGTCGATTGCCGAGTACTTTCCCGACGCACAGAGCTTCCTGGAGGTCGGCTGCGGGATCGGGATCGTGCTACGGGCGGCGCGCCGCGAGTTTCCTCACCTCCGCATCGCAGGCGGCGAGATTCACACCGCCTCTCTCGAGCTGGCCGCGGCGCGCACGGGCGGAGTCGACCTGTTCCAGTTCGACGGACGGCGAATTCCGTTCGAAGAGGAGTTCGACCTGGTGGGTTGCTTCGACGTGCTCGAGCAGGTGCGCGACGACGAGCTCGTCCTCGCGCAAATGTTCTCCGCTCTTCGCCCCGGGGGGGGCCTGATCCTCTCCCTTCCGCAGCACCCGCGTCTCTGGAGCGCCGCCGACGTCTGGGATCAGCATGTGCGTCGCTACACCAAAGGGGAGACGATGCGCAAGGTGGTCGCGGCAGGCTTCGAGATCCTCCGCGTCACCTCTTTCGTCTTCTTCTTGCTGCCGCTGATGGCGATCTCCCGGCTTCGTGCTCGAAACCTGGACCGCTACGACCCGCTCGGCGAGCTTGAGCTCGCGCCCTGGCTCCAGGCGCCGCTGGCCGCCGTGCTCCGGCTCGAGCTCGGTCTGATCAAGGCAGGCGTCTCGTTGCCTGCAGGCGGATCGCTCGTCGTGATTGCCCGCCGACCTGTGTCCGGGACGTCATGGTCGAGCTGAGCGTCGTGATCGCCGTCTACGGCTGCCGCGACTGCCTGTGGCGGCTGTACGAGCGCCTGTGCGCCTCTCTCGCGAGCGTGACTGACAGCTTCGAAATCGTGTTCGTGGACGACCGGAGCCCCGACAACAGCTGGGAGGTGCTCGCCGAGCTTGCCTCCCGCGACCCGCACGTGCGCGCCCTCAGGCTGAGCCGCAACTTCGGCGAGGACGCGGCCATCACGGCCGGCCTCAGCCGCAGCCGCGGCGCGTGGACGGTGGTCATGGACTGTGACCTCGAGGAGCCGCCGGAGCTGATCCCACGCCTCTACGTCAAGGCTCAAGAGGGATACGAGATCGTGAACACGGTCCGAACCGGCGTGCCCCGTTCCTTGCTGCGCCGGCTGGGGAGTCGTCTCTATTGGCTGATGGTGCTTGAGCGTGGCTCGGGTGCCGAATACAGCACGCTCAGCATGCTCTCCCGCAAGGTCGTGGACGCGTTCCTCGAGCTTCGCGACCACGAGCGCGAGTTCAGGCTGGCGCTCGACTGGCTCGGCTTCAGGAGGACGACGATCGAGTTCGAGCTCGACCAGCGCTCGACCGGACAGAGCTCGTACAGCCTCCGCCGCCTGGCGCGGGTAGCGGCCTCAGGCATGTTCTTCCGCACGACGGTGCTCCTGCGCTGGGTCGTCCTGGTCGGATTCCTCATCGCGGCGGCCGGCGGTGGGCTCGGCATCTACGTTGTCATCGATTACTTCGTGCACCAGCAGCCGCGCGGCTACACCAGTCTGGCGGTCCTAGTCCTCTTCCTGGTCGGCTTCGTAATCGTGGCCATCGGCGTGGTCGGCCTCTATGTGGGCCGGATCTTCGAGCAAGTCCGCGGCCGGCCCCTGTTCGTCGTCGACGAGGAGCTCTACGAGCCTGATTTCGACTCCGTTTCTTCCACGGTCGGAAACGCGCGTCAGACGGGCTCCCCGCCTCGTAACCGGTAGCGCTCGACGTGCGCTGCGCGCCGCGCTGCGCGGGTCGTCTCCGTCGGATCGCCGTCGACCGCGGGATTGTTCGTGAGGCGCGTCTGGCCGCTGCCGTGGGCGTTCATCGAGTAGATCTCGACATTGCGGTTTGATGCAAAGGCGATCTTGACGGAGGCGCGCCTCGCGTACTCTCTACGGCGTATGAGAGGTCGGGTGCCGCGCAGGGTCCTGGTACACCACGTTCGGGCGCTGGCGGCGCTCGTCGTCGTCGGCTGCCTCGCCGCGATAGTGGTCCCGGACGTCGCCTCACCGGATAGCGACCGTCAGCGCGCGCAGGCGTCGTACGCCGGAATGCAGCGGTACTTCTATCGGCGGGCGCTCTCACTTTACGCGGAGGCGTTCCCCGCCCGGCCGGACGAGCGGTACGCGCAGCTGTGGCCGTTCTCGCAGGCGCTCGGCGCGACCGTGCGGCTGGCGCAGCTCCAGCCTGGCCGCACGTCCCGGGCTTCCGTCTACGCGCGGCTCCGCGCGCTCGAGCGGTACTGGGACGGCAGCCAGAACCCCGGCGGCTACGCGACGCGCCCCTTCCCGCGCGCCGGGCTGGCCTTGCAGTACTACGACGACAACGCGTGGGTCGGACTTGAGCTGGTCCAGGTCAGCCGCCTGTACAACGACCACAAAGCGCTTCTGCGGGCGGCGCAGCTGTTCACGCTGATCAGCCGCGGCTGGGACCTTGACAGGTCGAAGCTGTGCCCCGGCGGCGTCTTCTGGGCGCGGAACACAGCGATCCGCGACCGCAACACCGTCTCGACCGCGCGCGCGTCGCAGCTCGGCGCGCAGCTCTACCTCGAGACGAAGAGCCGCCACTTCCTCCGCTGGGCGGCGGTCATGTACAACTGGGTGAAGAGCTGCCTCGCGGCGCCGAACGGCCTGTTCTGGGACCACATCGAGATCGACGGCCAGGTCGACCAGAGGCAGTGGAGCTACAACCAGGGCGCGATGGTGTCGGCCGGCGTCGCCCTCTACGCCGCGACGCGGAACGCGCGCTACCTCGCCGACGCCGAGGACGTCGCCGAGGCGGCTGTCGCGAGCTTAGACCCCTTCGCCGGGAGCGCCGAGCCTCCGTACTTCCTCGCGATCTTCTTCCACGACCTCTGGTCGCTCACCGAGCTCGTGCCGTCGGTCCGCTTCGAAACCTCGATCCGCGCGTACGCCGACCAGGTCTGGACGAACGACCGCGACCCGACGACGGGCCTCTTCCGCTTCCAGGCCGACGCCGGACGGACGCAGCTCCTCGAGCAGGCGGCGATGGTACAGATCTACGGCGACCTGGCGATGCACTCGGCGTCGCGATGAGCGGGCTCCGGCGCCGCCGTGGCGCGAAGGACCGGCGCCGCGATTCATCAACGGTTAAAACCGCAGCAACGGTGCCTTAACCGGCGTCCTGTAAGAACGGCTCGTGTCGGTCGCGGTGGAGCCGAAGCGGATCCACAACTCCGCGCCGCCGCCTCCGCTGCGGCGGAGCACATCGAGGCGCCTGCTCGTGTTCGCCGCGGTCGTCGGCGGCGCGATCGCCACGGCGCTCGCCGTCCAGGTCGTCTTGCTGCCGCGGCCAAGCCGGAGCGACCTCGACGCCGTCGGGGTCGAGCGCTGGCTCGTCCGCCACCACGTCGTGGACGGCGTCTGGCGGGCGCCCGACGGACGCCGGCTGACCTCGACGTGTTTCGAGGGCTGGATCGGCCCGGTGCGGCTGGTACGCCGCCGCGTCCGCGCGTCGCTGCTCGTGTTCGGCCCGCCGCAGACGGCGCTCGTCGGCGTCCACGGCCGGATCTACGCAGGCCACGCGCGACTGCGGCGCGACAGGAGCGCTGCCTCGCGCGCCGCGTTCGAGCGGGCGGGGTGCCCGTCGTGGCTCGGAGGGCGTCTCGGCGACGTCCTCGTGCAAAACGGCAAGGTCTCGGTCACCGACGTGACGCTGGGGTCGCGGCGCGTCGCCCGCGTCGTCTTCGGGCGGAAGGCCGCGCGAACGGAGCTCTACGTTGTCCGCGGGGCGTGGGTGCCCGTTGCGATCCGCGCCGGCCCCCATCCGGGCCCGCTCGCGCAGCTGCACCCGGGGACGCCGGCGCAAGCGAAGCGGATCCAACGCTTCTTCGCGCCGATCACACGCGGGAGAAGCGGGCAGTGAGCGCGCGGCGGCCGTACCTGCTCGTCGCCGGCTGGGCGGCGTTCACGCGCCTCGTCGTGATCGTGACGGCGCTCGGGATGCACCTCGCCGGGGGGCCGCACGGTCTCGTTGGCCGCCGGACGCTGCACCAGACGATCGGGGTGCTCGGCACGTGGGACGGCGCGTGGTACCGGAACGTTGCCCAGCATGGCTACTTGCTGATCCCCGGCCACCAGAGCGACCCGGCGTTCTTCCCGCTCTACCCGATACTGCTGCGCGCGTTGCACGCCGTCGGGCTGCCGTATGTCGCAGGGGGCGTGCTGATCTCGAACCTCGTCTTCGTCGTGGCGATCGTCGGCTTCTACGAGCTCGGCCGCGAACTCCTGCCGGAGGAGCTCGGCTTCCGCGGCGCGCTCGTCGCTGCGGCGTTCCCCGCCGGGTTCGCCTACTCGATGCTGTATCCCGAGAGCGTCGTCCTCGCCGCGCTGGTCCTCGCGCTCCTGCTCGCGCTCCGCGGCTGGTGGATCGCGAGCGCGGTCGCCGGCTCGATCGCGGCGCTCGGCCGGCCCGAGGCGGCCCTGTTCGTGATCCCGGTCGCGGCGCTCGTCTACGCGCGCTGGCGCCGGCTGCCCGCGGCCGAGCAGGGCGAGGCGCTCAGCGCCGTCGTCGCGCCCGCCGCGTCCGCCGCGACGTTCCCGCTCTATCTCTCCTGGACGCTGCACAACGTCTACGCATGGTCCTGGGCTGAGCGCGCGTGGGGGCGCTCGTTCAAGCTCGACGGTATCGTCAGGGCCTTCACGGGCCTGCCGAGCCTGATCGGGCAGAACCATTGGCTGATCCGCGACGTCGTCTTCGCGGCCGTCTACCTAGTGCTGCTCTTCGTCGCCTGGCGCGTCGGCGTCGGGCTCGCCTGGGTCGTGGCGGGCATGCTCGTGGTCGTCCTCCCGCTCACGAGCGGCTCGTTCGTCTCCGACGCGCGCTTCGGCCTGTTCGCGCTCCCGGCGTACTGGGGCCTGGCCGCGCTGACGCGGCGGCGGCTCATCCTCGTGGCCGTCCTCCTCCTCTCGCTCGCCCTGCTCGTCGGCGGGACGCTCTCGATCCCGTTCACGTACCCGTAGTGGAGCCGGCGAAGGCGACGGTCTGCTTCCCGACGTACCCCGAGCACCCGACACGCCTCAGCAGGGAGACAGGACCTCCGGAAGCTTCGACGTCGTCAAGGGGTTCTCGTCTGCAAGGTGCGTCGCCCCAAGAGAAATGCGAGCGCGTATAGCGTGGCGACGACAAGCAGGAGAGATCGATACCCCGTGATCAGGGCAAGGTATTCGAGCGCTCCGCCTATGATCGCTCCGAGCAGGTTGCTCGCAAAGGCGGTACCCGACGAGGCGACCGACGCAAAGCGCTGCGCGAACACAAGGTTCGCGAAAAAGATCGGTGCAAAGGCAAGGCTCACGGCCGCGCAGAAACGGAGCGGGGGATCGAGTGCCAGCAAGGACTCCTGCGGCACGACCCAGGCCAGGAGCAACGCGCCGGCCAACAGCGCGTAGAGTCGCGACGGACGCGGCAGCCGAACGTGGCGTGCCACCTCCACCGCCGCGTACACGCTGAGTAACACGCCGGTGAAGACGAGCGCGTTCACGAACCAGGTCGTGCCGAAGAGCAACGCGAATTGGACGACGTTCTTGGTTTCCAACAAGAAGAACGCAGCCCCCATGCATGCTAGGTCGAGGTACGGGGTCATCTGGCGGAACCGCGTCCCCGTGCTTCGGATCAGTAGGAGGGTGGCTGCGAGGATCAGTCCGAGCGCGCGCAGGTAGAAGCCCGGGATGGTCCGCCGAGCAAGGTACGGGAACGGGTGGTCGTCGGTTGGGGGGTCGAGAGGGTCGCCGCGCCAGTGGCGCCGGCAGTTTCGGTCCGCCCCGGCACCGGTGGTCAGGACCGCTTGGCGGCTCGTGCCCAGCGTGTCGCCGAGCTCAACACACGGGGAGCGTCCAAAAACACTCTCTAGTACGCCCGCGTAACGGTCGAGCAACCAGGGCTGGTAGTAGTTGTACATCGCGAACGTTCCCCCCGGGCGCAGAAGATGCTTCACCCTGCGCATCGACTCGACCGTGAACAGATAGTTCTCGAGCCGGAGATTTCCCTGACCCGCGAACAGGGTCAACGAGTCCGGCAGTGCGAACAAGATCAGGTCATAATGATCCTTCGTCCGTTCGATGTATGCGCGCCCGTCGTCGATATGGACTGTTACGCGCGGGTTCTGGTAGGGATGGTCAGGGTGGTAGCGGCGGCCGAGGGCTTGGATTACTGGGTCGATCTCGACCGCGTCGACGTGCCGCACGCCCTCACGGAGTGCGACGGCGACGTCGTTGCCGTTACCGGCGCCGACGATCAACACCCTGCCCAACCGCCTTCGAGCAACGTGCCGATAAGGGAAGAAGTAGAACCGCTCGATCCGGCGCAGGGTCGCGACGGGATAGGCGGTCTGGTGCGGAATGTTGTTCGCAGAGATCGAGAGCACATCGTGCGTCGTCACGCCACCGACGCGAATCGGTCCCACCATGTGCGTCGCGGTCACCTTGTAGTAAGGCGACCAGTGGTCGTTCTTCGAAAACGACTCAAGCGCGAGCAAACCTACGACGGCAATGAGGGGCAGTAGCTGCCAGCGCGGCCCGATCAGAACTGCCATGGTGACGGCAGCGATTGCACCCCATCCGAGCGGCGGCAGCAACAAGAACGAGAGGAGGGAAAACAGAACGATTCCGCCGATGCTGCCGACGATGTCTAAGCGGTAGGCGTCGAGTGGCGGCAGGCGAACGAAGACCGATCCGACGCCCTGACCGATCGCCGCCATCAACGTGGTGCAGAGAACGAATGTGATCGAGAGGCTCTGCCACCGTGGAAGGGGTGAGAAGCCGAACGCCGCCTGGAAGGGGTTCTTCGTGCCGCCCAGGCTCGTCAACTTGACCGGAAACGCGAGCACGAAGGCCACGAGGGCGGCGAATATGAGCGGCGACCAAGGAAATAACGCAGGGCGTGCGTTCGCGCGAAGAAAGCCGATTCCGATGCCGAGAAAGCTGGCGATCAGGACAAAGTTGGTGACGTAGGCGAGGTAGAAGTTGTTCGCGGCCGTCCAACGAATCAGCGCCAACTCGACGAACAGCATCAGAAAGCTGAGCGAGACGAGCCGTACGCGCAGCGCCGGTTCTCCCGAACGACCTCGCCGCACATGGGGCACCCGACGAGGTTAGAGGATGCGGTTGAGCGACGCGGCGCGCGAAGGACGTCACGGTCGACTCACGACAAACGAGATTTGCGACGCCTGCCTAGTAGTGGAGGGTCGACGTCGCAACACTTGCGTTCATCACGCCGCCCTGCGACGCTTGTCCCAGTAGCGCCGCAGCCCGGCGTAGGACTGCCAGAACGGCATTGCCTGCTCGTAGGGCGCCGCGTCGTCGCCGAGCTCGGCGAGCGCCGCCGCCTCGAACTCCTCCTCGCTCGCGCCCTCGCCGACGCGCTCGGTCCACGAGCGAAGCCGTCGGCGTAGCGCGGACAAGTGCTTCGCCGGCTCTTCGGCGACGCCGAAGTGGATCAGCGCGAGCCGCTCCGGGCGGCGGGCCTCGATCTCGTCGAGCGTCCGCTCCCAGGTGTCGAGGTCGAACTCCGGCGGCGGCGTCGGCGGCAGCACGAAGTGGCTCGGCTGCACCCTCACCCCGGCCGCGTCGCCCGCCCAGAGCGTGCCTCCGGCGTCGAGGTAGCAGACGTGGTGCGAGGCGTGGCCGGGCGAGGGAAAGCACTCGAGCCCTAGCACGCGGTCCGTGGTCTCGTGCACGCGCCCGCGCGGCACCGGGGCGAGCTCGCCCCAGAGGGTGTCGAACTCGTCTCCGTACAGCCGCCGCGCGCTTCGTTCCAGCCGTGAGGGATCGACGAGGTGCGGCGCCCCGACCGGCGACACATGCACCTCCAACCCAGGGTGCTCGCGCACGAGCACGCCCGTCGCGCCCGCGTGGTCGAGGTGGATGTGCGAGAGGAGCAGGTGCCGGACGTCGCCGAGCACGAGCCCACGCTCGCGCAGCCGCTCCTTCAGCTGGGGAACGCACGTCGACGGCCCGCAGTCGAAGAGGGCCAGACCGCCCTCCGTCTCGAGCAAGTAGACGCCGATGACGCGCTCGCGGCCGAGATGAAGAAGGTCGAGCGGCTCCGGCACGCCGGCGGTCAGTTGCGCTACGCGCCCGCGGCAGCGGTCGAGAGCGCCAGCGCGACCTCGAGGTCGTCGAGCAGGTCGTCCGCCGACTCCAGGCCGACCGATAGGCGAATCAGGTTCGGCGGTGCCGCGAACGGCGAGTCGACGGTCGAAGCGTGCGTCATCAGCGCCGGCACCTCGATCAGGCTCTCCACGCCCCCGAGACTCTCCGCGAGCTTCCAGATCTTCGTCCGGGCCACGAGGTCGACCGCCTCCTGCTCGGACTCGGCCAGGAATGACACCATCCCGCCGAAGTCGCGCATCTCCCGCGCCGCGATCGCGTGGCCCGGGTGGTGCGGCAGGCCGGGGTAGAGAACCCTCTCGACGCGAGAATGCAGCTCGAGGAACCCGGCAATGGCGAGCGCGCTGGCGCAGTGCTGGCGCATCCGCACGGCGAGGGTCTTCAGCCCTCGCAGAATGAGCCAGCAGTCGAACGGCCCGGGGATGGCCCCGAGTGACTTCTGGAGGAAGTAGAGACGCTCGGCGATCGTCGGGTCGTTCGTCGCGAGGAAACCGCCGATCAGGTCGGAATGTCCACCGAGGTACTTCGTCGTCGAGTGGAGGACGACGTCGGCGCCGAGCTCCAGCGGCAGCTGTAGGAACGGCGTCGCGAAGGTGTTGTCGACGACGACGAGCGCGCCGACCTCGTGGGCGGCCTCCGCCGCCGCACGGATATCGATGATGTTCAGCATCGGGTTCGTCGGCGTCTCGAGCCAGACGATCCGCGTCCGCTCGTCGAGGTGGGCACCGAGGTTGGTGCTGATCTCGTCGGCAGCAACCCACTCGAAGGCGTAGCCCTTCGGCTCGTAGACCTGCGAGAACATCCGGTAGACGCCGCCGTAGACATCG
>Ga0066903_100001092_pt1 | contig 19103 bp, 20 predicted proteins | sample PanSoiMetaGPlot1_FD_67491 | JGI IMG/M metagenome (GOLD analysis project Ga0066903, IMG submission 67491) | Tropical forest soil microbial communities from Panama analyzed to predict greenhouse gas emissions - Panama Soil - Plot 1 (version 2) | ecosystem: Environmental > Terrestrial > Soil >... | reverse complement strand
GAGGCGCGGCTCGATGACGATGAAGTTCGCCCGATTGAGCTCCTTGCCCTCGATCAGGTGCTGCAGCGACACCGGATGCGCTTCCGCCGGATTGCCGCCCATGATGATCATGGTCTTGGCATTGCGGATGTCGTTGTAGCTGTTGGTCATCGCGCCGTAGCCCCAGGTATTGGCCACGCCGGCGACCGTCGTTGAATGGCAGATGCGCGCCTGGTGATCGGAGTTGTTGGTGCCCCAGAACGCAGCGAGCTTGCGATTGAGATAGGAACCCTCGTTGGAGAACTTGGCGGACCCCAGCCAGTACACCGACTCCGGCCCCGACTTCGCCCGGATCGCCGTGAGCTTGTCGCCGATCTCGTCGATCGCCTGGGTCCAGGACACCCGCGTCCACTGCCCGTTCACGAGCTTCATCGGATATTTCAGCCGGCGGTCGCCGTGCACCAGCTCGCGCACGGAGGCGCCCTTGGCGCAGTGCGAGCCGCGGTTGATCGGCGAATCCCAGCCCGGCTCCTGGCCGATCCATACGCCGTTGGCGACCTCCGCCACCACGGTGCAGCCGACCGAGCAGTGCGTGCAGATATTCTTGCGGATGGTCACCGCGGTGCCCGGCGCCGCCGGCGGACCAGCTTCCGCCTTGCGTACGCTGCCGAGTTGCAGTGCGCCGAGACCTGCGAGACCGCCGGCCACCAGGCCGGAGCGGCGCAGAAACGCGCGGCGGTCGAGGCCGCCCTGCGATTGGCCTTGCAGCGTAGTTGCGAGTGCGCCGCGACGGGCCTGACGTTCCGTCCTCTTGATCAGCATGAGCGCCTCCTCAACCCGGATACCGGTTGACCCGATAGTAGGTCTGTATGTGCGCGGAGTTCGCCTGGTAGCGCGCTTTGCGTTTCTCGTCGTTGGTCTCGGTGTCGGCGCGCGCCTCGACCGCGAGCGGCCCGGCCGCTGCCGCTGCCGTGGCGCTCGCACCGAGTGTGCGCAGGAACTCGCGACGACCAAGCCCCTTGCTGCGATCAGGCGCCGCCTTGCGTTCGTCTCTCATCGCCGTGGTCTCCCTCGTGTTCGCTTGCGTTGCCGTTCGTCTTGTTTGGCGTGCATCGGGCAGGCCCGACGCGCGTTACTCCGCTGATGCGGGCAACGCAAAGGCATCCGTTTCTATTTCCAAGAATACGCGACCAAGTGTCCCGACTTGGCGGTAGAATTTGCCGGCCTCGGCGCGCTCGAGATCCGCAAAGAAACGCCCGATCCAGGGCGCAAGATGCTGCTCGAACAGCTCGCGATCGGCTCCGGGCGGTGCCGGGAAGCGTCCGCTTACAAGCCCCGCCATGATCTCGCACAGGATCGCCGCGTGATCCTCGGGCTCGGCCTGGCCGGCGGCGCGCTCGATGCCCAGCCTTGCCAGATCGGCGCGCAGGCGCGCCAGCGGCCGCTCATGCAGAAAGCCGGTAAGGTAATACGAGCCATAGGGCAGCAGCTCGCCGCGTCCGAGTCCGATGAAGAGATCGAAATATTCGCGCTCGACCTGGTTGGTGTTGCTGCGGCTCGCAGCCTCGCTGAGTGCGGCATGCGCCAATCCGAGCGGGCTCGCATCGCCGCGCAACTGTGCGAGGCGCTCGAGCAGCGCAGCGTCCGGTGCGCGCGCCAGCAACGCAGACAGCAGCGCATATTCCTGCGCGCGTGCCGCATCGACCTCGTCGATGTCGGCCGCGGGCTCGGCATAGAGGTCGGGCCGCAGCACCGCACGGCTCACGCCGGTCGCCGCCTCGACCGACAGCACGCGCTCGGCGGGAACGTGCGACCAGTTCGAGACCGACGGCTGTGCAATGCCGATTTTGCGGGCCAGCGCGCCAACGCCGCCCGCAACTCGTATCGCTTGATCGAGTCCCTGATCCCTCATGGGCCTTTTTTCTTTGATTTATTGCAATTCGATTGTAGAAACGTACTGCCTCGCTTCAACGAGGGTCAATAGGACGAGGCTATGAGTCACATCATCACTTAGGCAAAGCCCGTCCGTGCGAGCGTTTCACAGCAAGTTGATCGTCGCTCGACTTTGCGGGACTATGTTGCGTCGCACCATAAACTTGGTCGATATGCGATAAATTGTGAGGCGAAGCATCCGAATTCACCGACTGATCTGGAGGTATCTCGCGGTTGCTTTCTCTGGGACTCTCGGCGGTTGCGGGGCTCGTTTCACCAGTTGTTTCAACCGAGGCTTGCCGTACCGGCTCTTCTGCTCCATCCGGCTCAATCGCCGCGACACCGCGGCCGACCATCTGAGTGATCTGCCGCCGCAGCTCGTCGGTCATCTCGAGCGATCCGAAACCGGGAACCGCATCGGGCGCATTGAAGTCCCACGCATTCTCCGAAAGTCCGACAAAGTCGCGGATCGTGGGGTCAGCCAACCACGCGCGACGAAGGGCCGCACGCGCAAGATCGGGCGGAACACCGGGCGCAAGAAAGGCGCGGATGTCGGTGTCGGCGACGATCGATTCGAGCGGCGGAAGCTTCGACAGGTCGAGAGGAGGTTCGGCGCCGCTGATCGGCGATTGCTCGTCGCGCTTTACGGTCTCGCTTGCGCCGCGACCAGAATCCTGGGTGCTTTGATCGGCCGCCGCGGGCGCCACCTCGGCCTTTGCCGCATCGGTGTCTTGCGCCGCACGCTTGCGCCGCGACCAGCGCGCAATGAAATTTTCGGGCTCGCTCATTCGCGGTCTTTCCGCACCGGCGCGCGCCGTGCGAACGCCTCGGGGTCGGCGCGATCGCGCTTGCGCTTGTAGAACGGACGCTCGACATGGTGCTCGGCGACGAAGGCATCGACGACCGCGCGCACCGCCGCGGGCATCGGCACCACGTCCACGAGATCGTTGCCGGATTCGGTCCAGGCCTCGCCCTCGGACGGATCGGCGGTCACCGCGAAGATGTCATATGGCGGCTCGACCCCGGTCGGACGCAGCGCCACCCAGAGCTTGGGCGCGCTGGCGGCGAGATTGTCGCGATATTGGCCGGTCTCGGTGCGATGCAGCTCGACCTCCGCGGCCCCCGCATAGAAGGTCGCGCCGTCGCCATCCTCCGACAGCTTGGTCCAGGGCGCCGCCTCCGGCAGCCCGGCCAGCACGGCGACCGGCTTCCAGGTGAAATCGATCCATGGGCTCTGTGCCTTGCGGCGCTCGACGACGACGCCGACCGCGATCTTGTCTTGCGCCGGCGCAACGCTCACGACACCGGCTCCAGATGGGCCAGCGGCAATCCGGTGATGAGATTTTGCGGTTTCATGCGCAGCGTCCGATCGGCGGTCATCGCAGATATCAGGTAGATGGGCTCGCCCCTCGCCTTCTCCAAGACGAGGTGCGCGTTGCCAAACGTCAACCGATAAAGTCCAACGATGCGGTTGCGCGTGGCCTCGTCGAGCTCCTCGCCGTGCCACAGCGCGTCGCCGATCCTGGTCCCTTCGGCATCGAGCCCGACATACCAGGCGAGATTGACGTTGCTCGCCTCGATCAGCGGCTCGATCGTGACCTCGACTGCGAGGAGATGCGCGATCCACATCCCGATCGCCTGGCCGAGCGCCGCGAGACCGCGCCGTCCGGCGGTGAGATCGAGCGCCAGATCGAACTGGTCGCTGCGCTCCCAATAGGTCTCGGCATTGTCGTCGTTGAGCACCTCGATCTCGCCGGGGGTGGGCAAGCCGAGCATGGCGACCAGCGGCGACACCGGCTGGGGGTTGATGCCGGCGATGGTCTCCTCGTCCGCCGCGATCAGCGAGCCGTCGTGCAGAGTCAGCCGCTGCGGCCGGAAGAACAGCTCCGCCGCCCGCAGCACGAACGGATCCTCGCAGCGGTCGAGCACGTTGCGCAGGATCGCGTGCATCAACTGGTTCATGAACAACAGGGGCGTGCGGCCAACGCCGCGGCGCACGAGATCGAGATAGGCGGCCTCCAGCGTCTTGTGCGCGACGAGGCGGTCGCGGAACGCGATCAGCACCTCCCAGTTCTCGCGCGCATCGGCGTCGGCGATCGCGGCGATCTCGGAGGGCGCGACGCTGCGCCGCGGATCGGCGAGCAGGCTCGCATGCAGGGCGCACTCGGTCGCGCAGGCTTCGGGCGGAGGCGCGAGCTCGGGCCGCGCCAGATAAGCCTTGAGGAACTCGTCGGTGACGACGAGCCCGCCGCCGGCGTCGCGGTCGAGCAGATGGTGTCCGCAGGAGAGCCAGAAATCCTTCATGTCGTCACGTTGGCGTCCATCTCGATGGTGTCTATTGTATCACGGCATCACAACTAAACAGGAATTCACATGATCCGGGCCTGGCGTCGATTGGCTCCGAGCGCGCTGCTGACACTGGGCCTTGCCATCGCATCGTGGACGGGCGCCGCGGCGCAGTCCTACCCGAGCAAGCCGATCCACATCGTGGTGCCGTTCGCGCCCGGGGGCATCACCGACGTGGTCGCCCGCGCGCTCGCCCAGCGCCTCACCGAAGCCTGGGGCCAGCAGGTGGTGGTCGAGAACAAGCCGGGCGGCGGCACCGGCCAGGTCGGCACCGAGTACGTCGCGAAATCCGTGCCCGACGGCTCGACCCTCTTGGTCACCGCCGACGCGACCTTCATCACCGCGCCGCACATCTACAGCAAGCTGCCCTACGACGCGCTCAACGATTTCGTGCCGATCACCGCCCTCGGCATCAGCCCGCAAGCTCTCGTCGTGCATCCGTCGTTGCAAGCGCGCAGCGTGAGCGAGCTCATCGCGTTCGCCAAGACGAAGCCCGGCGAGATCAACTACGGCACCTTCGGCATCGGCTCGAGCGGCCACCTCAACATCATTCTCATCGAGGGCATGACAGGCACCAAGTTCACGCCCGTGCACTACCGCGGCGCGGCGCCGGCCATCACCGACCTGATCGGCGGGCATATCCAGATGATGATCGTCAGCATCGGGCTGATTACGCAATCGTGGCAGGCGGGCGCGCTCAAGGTGCTGGGCTTCGGCAGCACGACACGGCTGCCGCAATATCCCGATGTGCCCACGCTCGCCGAGAGCGGCCTGCCCGGCTACGAGGCCGGCTCGTGGTACGGCCTCGCGGCGCCGAAGGGGACGCCGCCCGAGATCGTCGCCAAGCTCAACGCCGAGACTCAGCGCATCTTCAACGACGCAACGTTCCGCGAGAAATTCCTGACGCCGAGCTTCATCTTCCCGATCACCAGCTCGCCGGAGGACTTCGCGGCGCGCATCCGCCGCGAGTCCGAGACGTGGGGCAAGGTGATCAGGGACGCAGGCGTAAAGGTCGAGTGACCTTGTCAGAGCATGATCCCGAAAAGTGGAGACCGGTTTTCGGACAAGATCATGCTCCACGAATAAGATAGAGCGAGATGCCGATTCGAAGAAAAGTCATCTCGCTCTATGGCTCGTAGACCTCGTTGACGGGAACGACGGACAGCGTGCCGGCCCCGCCCGCATTGTTCACGCCGGATACCGCATAGATGGCCTTGCCGATCGCTGCGACGGCAAAGCCGTGGCGCGGCGTGATCATGCGGGCCGCACGCGACCAGGTATTGGTCTTCGGATCGTAGACCTCGTTCGCACGGAACACGCCGCCGAAATCGTCGACCCAGCCTTCGCCGCCGAGCACGTAGATCTTGCCGTCGACGGCGGCGATGCCGGTGCCCGACCGCGCGGTGGGCATCGGCGCTCGCGTCGCCCAGGTATTGGTTGCGATGTCGTAGGCCTCGTTCATCCACACATTCGACGACCAGCCGCCCGAATAGCACGAGCCGACCCGCCCGCCGATCGCATACAGCTTGCCGTCGACGTATGTGATGCTGTGGTGATTGCGCGGGGTCGGCATCGGCGCGAGCTTCGACCAGGTCTTGGTTTCGGTATCGAATACCTCAAGCGTGCCGTAGAGCTCGACCGGGCCGCCGCCGGTGAGACCGTCCGAAAGCTGCATCCCCTGGGGAATGCCGGCCCCGCCGCTGACGTATATTTTCTTGCCGACCGCCACTGCCGCAAGCGCGCCGCGCGTCGTCGGCATCGGCGGAAGCGCCGACCATTTCTGCGTGTCAAGATCGAACTCCCAGGCCTTGTTTTCCGGATACCATCCGACCTTGCCCGAGTCCGGCAGCCGAAATCCGCCCATCACATAGAACTTGCGGCCGATGCTGGCGGACGAGCCGTGATGGACCGGCACCGGATTCGACGGCAGTTTCGACCATTCGTTCTTCGCGGGGTCGAATTTCCAGAAGATACCCATGGCGTTGTTGCCGGGATCCTGGCCGCCATAGACCAGAACCTGTCCATCGATTTCACCGCCGATGACCTCGTTGGCGCCTTGCGGAATGGGCGTGCCGGCCCGCCATTTGCCCTGGGCATGGGCTGTCGACGTGGCGACAAGGACGAGTGCGGCCGGCACAACGGCAAGCGCTGCCATCCGGCCATAACGGCGGGTCATCATCCGACTTCCTCCCTGGTTTGTTGTGCGACCTTACGCAACGCTCGTCGTTGGCTCAATGCCTCGAATTAAGACTTCCGCCGCGGCCTGCGCCACTGGAGCCTCAGGAAGGCGTGTCCCTTTGCTTTTCCTGTCCGAGGCCCACGAGATCGATCGTCTCCCCCGTCTCCTCGTCGCCCTCCACCGCCAGGAACGAGAAGGCCCGCATCGGCTTGCGGGTGCCGCGCGGCTGCAGGGTGCGGAAGGCCTCGCGGATGGCGCCGTCCTCGAAGGTGCGGCGCACCGCAATCAGCATGTCCTTGGGGTGATCGCAGAGCGAGGCGGCAAAGGCGACCTCTTCCTCGGCCGCGGCGCGTGCCGTCGCGAGGTCGGGCGCGCCGAGGCGCTCCAGGAGCTGCTGCGCCAACAGCTCGACCAGGGCGGCACGATCCGCCTCGCTCGCCTCGACGATCTGCGCCAAGGTCGACCAGCCGAGCGATGGCACGCCCAGGAAACCGCCGCGGAAGGCCGCCCGCGGCTTGCCGTCGAGCACGGCGGGATCGGCGTGCGCGAACATGAACGCGCCCGACACCGCCCATTCGCCGGGCTCCGCCGCGCGCTCGAACACGAAGGTGTCGGAGGGATCGAGCCGGATGGTGCGGAGCAGATTCACCGCCGCGGGCCTCCGGTCGCGGGATCGAGCCACGACGGCGTGGCGAGCGCACGCACGAGCGAGCGTCGCTCGGTCTCGGCCTTTCCCATGCGCCGAACCAGCAGATCGCCTGACACGTCGAGGTCGCGGCGCACGCCTTTCTCGGGCGACAGCCGCGCCAGATAGTTCTTCGCGATCTCGCCGAAGCCTTGCTCCTGCCAGGTGTCGATGGCGACCATCAGATGGCGTGCGAAGCTCTCGACCAGCGCGCCGGACCCGAGATCGTCGAAGCCTTCCTCCTCCAGCGCCGATGACAGCGGGCGGACGCCCGCTTCTTCGTCGCCAAGAGAAACCGTGCGGATCATGGCCCCGAGCACCAGCCAGTCCGGTGGCTCCTGCTCGTCGGCGTCTGGCGGCCAGGCGAGGCGCACGCCGCCCACGAGGCCGCCGTCGACCCGCACCGCGTCGGGCCAGTCGAAGCTGATCGGCTTCTCCGGCGGCGCGTGGACGGCGAGCGCGTCGGCGAGCGCGGTCAGTCCGGTATAGAGCGCGCGTCGCGCGGTCGCGAGCGGCTCCTCAGGCTCCAGGACGACCGCAAACTCGGCGAGGTCGAAACGCCCGACATGGACCAGCGTGCCCGCGCCTTCCTCCGCGGCAACGCGCACCGCGTGGGCAAAGGCATCGCCGACCTCGCGCAGCGTGATCAGCCGGAACGGCGGCGGCAGGTCGAGCGCCGGCTTCGACGATGTGTGCAGGCGTGCGCCCTTCTCGATCGGCACTTCAGCACTCGCGAAGATTGTTTGGAATACTTATAACGTGGTATCCAGCGCGCGCCTACACGATGGGAGCACAAATGGCCGAACGGCCGCCCAAGATCATCATTTGCTCGTGCGAGGACACGATGCCCGTCGACGCCGCGACGATAAGGCGCGGCTGCCGCGGCGATGTCTCGACCGCGCATCAGCTGTGCCGTGCCGAGCTGGAGAAGTTCCGCGCCGCGGCCGCGGGCGATGCGCCGCTGCTGGTCGGCTGCACGCAGGAGGCGCCGCTGTTCTCCGAGCTTGCCGGCGAGGCGGAGGTCAAATTTGCCAACATCCGCGAGACCGCGGGCTGGTCGAAGGATGCCGCCGCGGCCGGGCCAAAGATGGCGGCGCTGCTTGCGGCCGCCGTCGAGCCTGCGCCCGATGTTCCGTTCGTGAATTTCACCAGCGAGGGCGTGATCCTGATCTATGGCCGCGACGAGCAGGCGATCGCGGCCGCAGACCTGCTCAAGGACCATCTCGATGTAACCGTGCTGATCAAGCCGCCAGCCGAAGTGACGCCGCCACGGGTGACCGAGTTCCCGGTGGTGAAGGGAACAATCCGCGCGGCCAAGGGCCATCTCGGTGCGTTCGAGCTCACCGTCGACGGCTATGCGCAGCCGACGCCGTCGTCGCGCGGCGCGCTCGCGTTCGGAGCGACCCGCGACGGCGCGGTGTCACAGTGCGACATCGTGCTCGACCTCTCGGGCGGCGCGCCGTTGTTCACCGCTGCGGACCTGCGCGACGGCTACCTGCGCGCCGATCCCGGCGATGCCACTGCCGTGCTCCGGGCCGTGCTGAAAGCGCGCGATCTCGTCGGCTCATTCGACAAGCCGCGCTACGTCACGTTCAGCGCCGACCTTTGCGCGCATTCCCGATCACAGATCGTCGGCTGCACGCGCTGCCTCGATCTCTGCCCCACCGGCGCGATCGCGCCCGCCGGCGATCACGTCCTCATCGACGCTCATATCTGCGCGGGCTGTGGGCAGTGCGCTGCCGCCTGCCCGACCGGCGCCGCCGAATATGCGCTGCCGCCGGCCGACGCGCTCCTGCGGCGCCTGCGCACGCTGCTGACGACATACCGGGAAGCTGGCGGACGGCACCCGATCGTGCTGATCCACGACGACGAGCACGGCATGCCGCTGATCGATGCGCTGGCGCGCTTTGGCGACGGGCTGCCGGCGAATGTGCTGCCGCTCGCCGTCAACGAGGTGACCCAGGTCGGCCTCGAGGTCATTGCTGCCGCGTTTGCCTATGGCGCGGTCGCGCTGCGGTTGCTGCTGCGCGCCAAACCGCGCCATGATGTCGCGGGGCTGACGAGGACGCTCACGCTGGCCGAGCCGATCCTCGCGGGCCTCGGCTTCGGCACGGGCCGCGCGACGACCATCGAGACCGACGATCCCGACGCGCTCGGCGCGGCGCTGCGCGCGATCGCGGCGCAGGACGGCGCGCCGCGGCCGGCGAGCTTCCTCCCCGTCGGGGCGAAGCGCGACGTGATGCGGCTCGCGCTGCGCGAGCTGCAGCGCGCGGCGCCAGCTCCCGTCGACGTCATCGCGCTGCCGCAGGATGCGCCGTTCGGCGCGGTCGAGATCAATGCCGTGGGCTGCACGCTCTGCCTCGCCTGCGTATCGGCCTGTCCCACCGGCGCGCTCGGCGATGATCCCGAGCGGCCGATGCTGCGCTTTTCCGAGGACGCCTGCGTGCAGTGCGGGCTATGCAAGGCGACCTGCCCGGAGAAGGTGATCACGCTGACCCCGCAGCTCGACTTCCGCGCCGCCACCGCCAGCGCGCGCGTGCTGAAAGAGGAGGAGCCGTTCCACTGCATCCGCTGCGGCAAGCCGTTCGGCGTCAAGAGCACGATCGAGCGCGTCACCGCCAAGCTCGAGGGCAAGCACTGGATGTTCCAGAATTCCGCGCAGCGCCTCGACGTGATCAAGATGTGCGAGGACTGCCGCGTGGTCGCGATCACCGCGCAGGAGTTCGACCCCTATGGCGCGCCGCCGCGGCCGAAGGTGCGCACGACAGAGGACTATCTGGGCGAGCGCGAGGAGCAGCCGCGCACGGACGAACCCGAGACCTGAGCGCCGCCAATGTCACCAGTGCCACCTGCTCTCAAGCGTGTGCAGACTGATGTGCTGGAGATTGCCTACGAGGAAAGCGGTCCAGCCGACGGCGTGCCCGCGCTGCTCATGCACGGCTGGCCCTATGACCCTCGCACCTACGACGACGTGGTGCCGGCGCTGGTCGCGGCGGGATGCCGCACGATCGTGCCCTATCTGCGCGGCTTCGGCCCCACGCGCTTCCTGCGCGCCGACACGCTGCGGTCGGGCCAGCAGGCCGCGCTCGGCAAGGATCTGCTGGATCTGATGGACGCACTCGACATCGCCCGCGCCGCGCTGGTCGGCTACGACTGGGGCGGCCGCGCCGCCTGCATCGTCGCCGCGCTGTGGCCCGAGCGCGTGCGCTGCCTGCTGAGCTGCAACGGCTACAACATGCAGGAGATCGCGCGCTCGCACATCCCGGCGCCGCCCGAGCAGGAGCATCGCTTCTGGTACCAGTATTATTTCCACACCGAGCGCGGCCGCGCCGGCCTCGCCGCAAACCGGCGCGAGTTCTGCAAGCTGATCTGGCGGCTGTGGTCGCCCAACTGGCAGTTCGACGACGCGACCTTCGAGCGATCAGCCGTCTCGTTCGACAATCCCGATTTCGTCGACGTCACCATCCAGTCCTATCGCCATCGCTTCCGCTACGCCGAGGGCGACCCCGCGCTCGAGCCGATCGAGCAGCGCCTGGCCGCTCGCCCGAAGATTGCGGCGCCCACCAACAACCTGCACGGCGAGGTCAACGGGGTCGGTCCGCCCGCGGGCTCGGCCAACCATGCCCAGTTCTTCACCGGCCCCTATCAGCGCCGGGTCATTCCGCGTGCCGGCCACAACCTGCCGCAGGAGGTGCCGGCCATCGTGACCGAGGCGGCGCTCGAGCTGATCAAAGCGACGACGTGAATCCTTTCGTCTCTTTGTGAAACTCGGCAATGATCTCGATGTCCCCGACAAGAGCCGCATTGAAGCTCGCAAGGTCCTCGGCGGGGATCCAATATTCCAGGTGATCTAGTCCACCGGCCTCGTGGAGTTGATATCGCTGCAGGAACTCGCGCTGCATCCGAAAACGGGTCACATAGCCGCTGCCGTTCGCCGGCACGTTCCAGTCCCGCGCGATCTTGACCGCGTATTCCTCGCTCAGCACGGGATAGAAGATCGGCTGCTCGGGCAGGCGTGGCGGAAACGCCCGCATTCCAGCTTCCTGGATCAGTCGGAGCTCTTTGGGACCGACCGGGCGCCAAAGCGTGATCGTGTCATCGGTGCTCATGCCAGCTCATTTTGACGCCGTCGCCTTCTCCAAGAACTTCACCAACGCGGCGCGCTCCTCCGCCGAGCCAATCTGCTGCTCCGGCATCTTGGTGCCGGGGGTGTAGGCCATGGGCCCGACCTCGAACAGCTTGGCCACCGTCTCCGGCGTCCAGATGATGTCGAGCCTGGTGAGCGCGGAGGAGAAATTGTAGCCGGGGAGCGTCGCGATCTTGCGGCCGAAGATTCCGGCGAGCGTGGGGCCGGCCCGCACGCCTTCGTCCGCGCGCAGGGTGTGACAGGCGACGCAGGCGCGGAACACCTCGGCGCCGGGATCGCCGGCATAGGCGGCGAGCGGGTCCTCGGGCGCGCCCATGACCACGTTGCCGATCGGCTCGCCGGCGATGGCGTCCCAGCGGCGGATCATGCGGTCGGCGCCGCCGGTGAGCAGCGTGCGGCCGTCGGGGAAGAATACGACCGACCAGACCGGCAGCCCCGGCCCGACCAGCGTGCGCTCGAGCTTGCGCGCCGCGCGGTCGATGATCGCGACCGAGCCGCGGATGCCGGCGGCGGCGACGAGCTTGCCGTCGGGAGACAGCGCGATCGCGATGATCGGCGTCTGTCCCGCCGCGAGCTCACCCGTGAGCTGTCCGGTCGCAGACAAGATGTAAACCTTGCCGTCAGCGCCGGCAGTGACGATCTCGCCGTCGGGTGCGACCGCGACGGTGTTGAGCGGCGTGGGCAGCCTGACGACGACGGGCGCGCCGCTGGACAACGGCCAGATGCGCAAGGTTGCGTCATAGCCGGCAGTCACGAGCGCACGGCCGTCCGGGGTGAACGCAACGCCGTTGACGTTCTGCTGGTGGCCCTCGAGCACGCGCGGCTCGCCGCCGTTGAGTGGCCACAGGCGCGCGGTGTGATCCCAGGAGGCGGAGGCCAGCATCGTCCCATCGGGCGACACCGCGAGCGCGACCACCGGTGCCTGATGGCCCTCGAACACCGCCGACGGCTGCGGCTCGCCGGGCTTCCAGATCGCGATGCGGGCATCCTCGCCGCTGGTGGCGATGCGGCCATCGCGCAGGAACGCCACTGCGTTCACCGCGCCGTCGTGGAAGCGCAGCACCTGCTCCGCCGCGTTCTTCTGCAGCGACCAGCGGATCGCCGAGGTGTCGAAGCTGCCGGAGATCGCTTGCGTGCCGTCGGGGGAGATCGCCAGCGCCCGTACCGGTCCGCCGTGGCCGCGCAGCTGCGCCTGCGCCAACGGAACCGACAGGAGCACGAGGGCCACAGCAACAAGGAACCGGAACATCGATACGAGTCGACCTGACAAATCAGGCATCCGCGGGGCGCATCCCGAGCGCACGGATTTCCTCGCGCACATATGGGTCGCGCAAGGCCGCAAGAAACGCCTGCACCGCGGGACGCTGCGCGCGCTTCTCCACCAGCAGGAAATCGTAGTCCTCCGGCGCCATCGGCAGGAAAGCGAGGTCGTAGAGCCCGGCGACCGACTCGATGGCGATGCCCCAGTCGGCGCGGCCCTGCGCCACCGCGGCGGCGACCGCATTGTGCGAGCGCGGCTGGTTGCTGTAGCCGGGCGGCCGCGCGCCGGAAAGCAGCTTGTCGATCAGCACGCGCGTGCCGGCGCCGGCATTGCGGTTGACCATCAGACATTCGGGATCGGCGAGCGCCGCCTTGATCGCCTCCTCCGCGCTGCGTCCGGCAAAGCGCGAGTCATCCGGTCGATGCAAGAACCCCTGCATGCGCTGCCAGCCCTTCACCAGGGCAATCCCCGGCCGCAGCAGGTGGGCGTTGTAGACGCCGCTCGCGGGATCGACCAGGTGGACCGGCGCGAGGTCGCACTCGCCGCGCTCGGCGGCGACCACCCCGCCCTGGCTGCCGACCGCGATCGTGCGCGCGGTTATGCCGCTGTCGGCGAGCGCGCCGAGGACGGCGTCGAGCGCGACGCAGTGGCTGCCCACGATCACCAGGTCCGGCAGCTCCCCCAACTGGCCAATCAAGGTCACGCTCGCACGCGTGCCGGCGTCGAGCGCAGAGGCCAGCGCGTCGATCTCCACGAAGCCGTCGGCTTGGGAGAAGCTCGTCACCGCGCCCGAGCCCTTGGCGATCGGGAACGCCACGGGCCCTGCGTCGCCCGCGACCAGCGCGACGAGCGCGAACTCCTGGCGCCCGAGCTCGGAGGGAATGCGCACCGGCACCTCGGCCGTGACCGTGCGCGCGGTCTCCGGCGGCAGCCCGGCGCGGGCGCGGATGACCGGCGCCACGAAAGCATGGAAGGTGAAGATCGCCGAGGTCGGGAAGCCCGGCAGCACGACCAGCGGCTTGCCCTCGATCACGGCGAGGCAGAGCGGCTTGCCCGGCTTGAGCGCGACGCCGTGCACGAGGATGCCGGGCTCGCCGAGCTTCGACACGATGCGGTGGGAGAGATCGCCCGCGCCCTTCGACGTGCCGCCGGACAGCACCACCATGTCGCAGGTCTGCAGCGCCGTGCGCATGGCGAGCTCGAGCGCGACCTCGTCGTCGGGGAACGCGCCGAACGGCACCGGCTCGCCGCCGGCTTCGACCACGGCCGCTGCGATGATCGCGCCGTTGCTGTCGTAAACCTTGGCGGGGGCGAGCCGCCCACCAGGCGCGACCAGCTCGTCGCCGGTCGAGAGCACCGCCACCTTGGGCTCGCGCACCACCTCGACCTCGGCAATCCCGCAGGCCGCCAGCATGCCGATCTCGCGCGAGAAGATGCGGGTCTTGCGCCGCAGCACCACCTCGCCACGCGCAATGTCCGAGCCGGCATATGACAGGAATTGCCCGGGCGCGGCGGCGCGGCGCAGGTTGATCGCCGGCGCCTCTGCGTTTTCGAGCAACTCGGTGTGCTCGATCATGACGACAGCGTCGGCACCGCGCGGGATCACCCCGCCGGTGGCGATCGCGGTCGCGGTGCCGCGCAAGACCTCGAGCGCGGGCGCGTGCCCGCAGGTGATGACCTCGCCGTTGAGCTGGAAGCGGCGCGGAGCTGTGTCGCTTGCGCCCGTCGTATCCGCCGAGCGCAGCGCGAAGCCATCGACGTTGGCGCGGTCGAACGGCGGCGCATCGACCGGTGCAATCACGTCATGCGCCAGCACGCGGCCGAGCGCGGCCGAGAGCGCGACAGTCTCCGCCGGTAGTGGCGAGAGATCGAGGTGCCGCGCGAAGCGCTCGCGTGCTTCCTGGGCCGAGACCACCTCGAGGAACTGCTCCTGCCGCGCGGCGCGGCGGATGGCGGCGATCAGATCATGCTCGGCTGAGGGCTCAAAACGCGCAGTCATGGCCAGGGTCTTACCATGACCTCGCTGCCCGCCGGATATCCCTCGCTGTCGGGCTTGACGAGAATCCAGCCGTTGGCCAGCGCCAGCGCAGACAGCGGGACATAGCCCGAGGCTATGGGGGTGACGACGAAACCCTCGCATCGCACCGGCACGAGCTCCGAAAATCCCAGCGCCGAAGATACTTTGCTCGTGAGTTTTCCCGTCCTCAGGGGCAGCGGCTCGTGGCTGCCAGAGAGCCGGGCGAGCATCACCCAACCCAGGACGTGCCAGGCGGCAAGCGCCGCATCGAGCCGGCCTGGCAATGCCAGCACCGGACGCGATCCGACCATCCCGAAGGCCGTGGTCTCCCCAGGAGTCAGCGCGATGCCGTGGGCGACGACCTCACCGACGCTGGCGAGCGTGCGCACCGTCGCATCGTTGTGTCCGCTGCCGGTGCCGCCGATCACGACCACCGCGTCGACGCTGGTGTCCGTCAATCCCGGTTCCAGGTCGGCGTCAGGCTCGTGCACAACGGCGGTCCCGCCTTCGGCCTCGATCGCATCGGCGATGCATTCGGCCGCCGCATCGATAAAGCTATGGCCGCCGGGCCGGGTCCGCAGGATGCGCACGCGCGGTGAGCGAGCCTGCACAGTGGTGACACGCGCCGCCGCGAGCACAGCAAGCTGCGCACGGCCGAGTCGCCGGCCCGCCGGCAGAAGGGTGGCGCCGGTCGCGGCATCGGCACCGGCGGGCAGCACCCCGTCACCGGGGCCGACCTGGGCGAGCGCTTGCGCCTGTCCATCGCGTAACGTCACTGCATCGAGCGGCGCCACCGCGTCCGCACCGGCGGGCAGCGGCTGGCCGACGTCGATGCGCACCGCGGACGGCAGCGGCGTCGGTGCATAGCCGCCGGCATCGGCGGTCAGCTCGGATCGCACCGCCCAGCCGTCGCGCAACGCGACCGAGACCGCTGGCAACGGCGATGGGACGACAACGTCCTCAGCCAATATCCGTCCGAGCGCGGCGGAGAGATCGGAGCGGCGCGGCGCCACCGGCTTGACCAGCGCATCGAGGCGCGCGAGCACGTCGCCGAGCGGCGTCAGCTTCGCGATGCGTTGTGGCCCGTTGCGGTCCGACGTCATGCTCATCTGTTGTCACGATTGCATTCTCGTGTCACGTGGAAGCAGGGAGATGCTCAACCAGCTGGAATCGAATGACCGATAAGACCATCAATCTGCGCGGGCTCAAGTGCCCCCTGCCGGCGCTGCGGGCACGCAAGGCGCTGGGCGGCTTGAAGTCCGGCGACCTGCTGGTCGCGGAATGCACGGACCCCCTGACCGCCATCGACATCCCCAATCTGCTGAACCAGACCGGCGACAAGCTCGAATCGAGCGCGCGCGACGGCGACGTGCTGGTGTTCCGGATCCGGAAGAAATAGCGGTTCGGGACGCGTTATTTCCCGCGCACCAACTCGAACCGCACGGTGCTCTCGAACTGTCCCGTGGTCTCGCGGCCGGTACGGGGATCGATCCGGCTCTGCCCGGCCTTGCGCAGGTGGCGGGTCGACAGCGACGCGGCCGTGGTGGCGTCGATCTGCTTGCTGCAGCGCTCCTTGACGAAGATGCCGTCGACCGGCGTCTCGCCGTCCTCGGGCGGCAGGCTTTCGCAGGTCCAGCCGTCGCGCCCGAAGCGGGCGGTGAGGAAGTTGCGCAGGAGATAGGCCTCGTCGCGGTTCTGCAGGTCGCCGCGGGGATCGCTGACCAGCCGCAAGCCGCGCAGCACGCCGCCCTCGTCGATCAGCGCCGAGGTGGTGACCGGGAACCCATACGTCCTGGTGCCGGAATACTGCGCCATCTGGGTCAACAGGTTGTTGGCCTTGGCCCAATATTCGAGCTCGTCGTCGTAGCGGAAATAGACCTCGCGCAGGCCGCTCGCCTCGGGCCGGCAGCGCATGACGTCGCGCCAGCCCGCGAGCGGCGTCGAGGGCGGGCCGCCATTGGTGCCGCAGGCGTAGTCGATGAACTCGTCGGGCAGCTGGGAGATCAGCGTGCCCAGTGGCAAGTCCCAGACCTCGAGCCGCGCCGGCCGCCCGCCAGGTTCTGCTAATGCTGCTGCAGTGGCCGACGCGCAGGCTAGCGCGAGCAGCAGGAATAGAGCGGAGCACGATCTTTTTCCGAAAACCGGTGCCCACTTTTCGGGATCATGCTCTAGGCTTGCAACGCGGCGGCGCGCCATGGTCAGATCGTTCCAACGAGCGTTACCGGAAATCATAGCAAGATCATGGTTCGGCGTTACAGCATTCTGCTGGGGCTGTTGCTGGTGCTTCCCGGCGCGGCCGCGCGGGCGGAGGGCGAGAGCGATTTCCTCGCCGGCAAGACCAAGGCCTGCCCGAATTGCGTGCTGGAGCGCGCGCCGCTCAAGCGCCGTGACCTCACCGATGCGGATCTTACGGGAGCCAACCTGACCGGCGCGGTGCTGCATCGCGCGCGGCTGATGCGCGCGAAATTCACCGGCGCGAACCTGACCGACGGCAACCTCAACAAGACCGACCTCAAGAACGCCTCGCTGGCGCGGGCGACGGCGCCGCGCGCGATGTTTTACGAGGCCGACATGAGCGTGGCGGACCTGAGCGGCGCCGAGCTGGTCGAGGCCAAGCTGCAGAAGGCGCGCCTGGTGCGGGCGAAGCTCGACGGCGCGCGTCTGCCCGAGGCGATCCTGACCGGCGCGCGGCTCGACGAGGCCTCCTTGCGCGGCGCCGATTTGTCCGCCGCCAATCTGGTGGAAACGACGCTGCGCCGCGCCGATCTCGAAGGCGCCAACCTCAACAATGCCGGGCTGGTCGACGCCGCGCTGCGCGAGGCCAACCTCAAGGGCGCCAACCTGTCGGAGGCCGACTTGTTTGGCGCCGACCTCACCGGCGCCAATCTCGCCGGCGCCGACCTGACCGAGGCGCGGCTGACGCGCGCCATCCTCACCGGCGCCAATCTCGAGGGCGCCAGGCTCAAGGGCGCGCTGATGCCCGACGGCAGCGTGCACGAATGAACCGTAGCCCGGATGAGCGCTCGCGCCCTTTCGCGCGAGCGCGAAATCCGGGGCGGTCCCCGGAGAACGGAGATCGACGAATGCCCAAGCCGATCCGCCGGGTGGTCACCGGCCATGACGCCGCCGGCCGCTCCGTGCTCGTCATGGATGGCGTGGCGCCGCACGTGTATCAGCGCTCGCCCGGCAGCGCCGTGGTCACCGAGCTGTGGGAGACGCGCGCGGCGCCCGCCGACAACAGCGGCAGCGCCGAGGTCACCGACCATGCCTTTCGGCTGGCGCCTCCTAAGAACGGCACAGTATTTCGCATCATCGAGTATCCGCCGGACAAGCAGCGCCTGGCAGCGCTCGCTCAGCAACGCGCCAGCGCCGACGACGGCTCCGGCCATGGCGACGCGTTCGATCGCGGCTCGCCGCGCCATCCCGGCTTCCACAAGACCAGCTCGACCGATTACGCAATTGTATTGTCAGGCGAGATCGTCGCGATGATGGACCAAGGCGAGGTGTTGCTCAAAGCCGGCGACGTGCTGATCCAGCGCGGCACCAACCATGCCTGGAGCAACCGCACGGACGAGCCGGCCTATCTGGCGTTCGTGCTGGTCGACGCGGTGCCGGTATAACTCTGGACGCGACGCGACCCGCAGTGACAGACTACGGCATTCAGCCCACAAATTCGCAAACCGGGAGAGACGCCACCATGGCTTTGAGCGCAGACGTTCGCCGCGTGGTCACCGCGGTCGATGCCAACGACAAGGCGGTAGTGCTGTTCGACGGCCCCAATCCGCACAAGAAGGTGCGGCCGCAGGCCCAGACCGTGTCGCGGGTGTGCTGGGTGACCGACCAGACCCCGGCCGATCTCAGCGGCACCAGGGATCGCGCGGCGGTCGAGATCGGCATCAATCCGCCGCCCGGCGGCAGCGTGCTCCGCATCGTCGATTTCCCGCCGGAGACCGAGGAGATGCGCAAGCTCGATCCCAACACCATGCATGCGAGCCTCGGCGCCGGCGTGCCCAAGCGCGGCCGGCCGCCGCGGCATCCGGCCATGCACGCCACGCGCACCATCGACTATGCCATCGTCATGGCGGGCGAGATCGACATGCTGCTCGATGATTCCGAAGTTCATCTGAAAGCCGGCGACGTGCTGGTGCAGCAGGGCACCAACCATGCCTGGGTCAACCGCGGCACCGCGCCCTGCCGCATCGCCTTCGTGCTGATCGATTCCAAGGAGCCTTAATCCGCGACCCTCATGCTGAGGAGGATCGCAGCGCTTGCGCGGCGATCCATCTCGAAGCATCGCCCACGCCATAGCACCGCTGGTGCCCGCCCCATGCTTCGAGACGATTTGGGGCCGGCCAAACTGGCCTGCCCCAAATCTCCTCAGCATGAGGGCGGAGTAACGGAGCAACCCATGATCGGCCGCAAGGACGACCCCGCCTTTCTCTACTTCCCGAACAACTACCGCTGGTCCATGGGGCTGCTGATCTGCCTCGGCGCCGCGCCGTGGACCGGCATCGAGATCGACGAGGTGCACCGCGTCGGCCGCGCGCTCGAGGATCA
>Ga0066903_100001091_pt1 | contig 19106 bp, 19 predicted proteins | sample PanSoiMetaGPlot1_FD_67491 | JGI IMG/M metagenome (GOLD analysis project Ga0066903, IMG submission 67491) | Tropical forest soil microbial communities from Panama analyzed to predict greenhouse gas emissions - Panama Soil - Plot 1 (version 2) | ecosystem: Environmental > Terrestrial > Soil >... | reverse complement strand
AGGACGTTCTACGACGGCATCGCCGCGCGCCAGGAGAAGGTGTGCTCGGACAACGTGCGCACCGTGCTGCAGCTCCTCCAGCTCGACCTGTGGGGCGAGGTCGACGACGAGATCGACTTCGAATGGGTGCCGCTCTGGGAGATGGACGAGCAGCAGGCGGCGGGCGTGCGCAAGCAGAACGCCGACACCGACCAGGTGCTGACCACGCTCGGCGCGATCGATCCCGACGAGGTGCGCCAGCGCATCGCCGCCGAGCCGGACAGCCCGTACGCGGGCCTCGACATGTCGAAGCCGGCGCCCGGGCCGCAGCAGCCGGGCGAGGGCGAGGGCGCGATGCCCGGCGTCGAGATGGCGGCCGGCACGCAGGACAGCGACAGCGTCTGGATCGACGCGCTGCGCATGCTGCCGGGCGGCCCGATCGACCCGACCGGCGAGGCGTTCGTCCGCGCGCTGCGCCAGCCGAACCTCGGCCAATCGCTGCTCGACGCCTTCCGCTCCGGCGACGACGACGCCGGGCAGTTCATCCTCGACGCGGTGCGCGGCAGGGGCGCGGACGTCGGCCAGGCGTTCCTCGCCGCGCTGCGCGGCGGCGACCCGCGGGACGCGGCCGACATCATCCTCGACGCGGTGAAGGGCGCGGCGGAGACGGCGACCGACGAGGAGGACGACGCGGCCTACGCGGAGCTCGACGAGCTGCCGCCGCCGGAGCTGATGGAGGAGCTGGGCCTCGACCCCGAGGACGTCGAGCGCATGGAGGCGAGCGAGCCGAAGCAGGCGCAGGACGAGTGGGACGAGAGCAAGGTCAAGCGCGACGACCAGGGCCAGTTCGCGACGCAGGCCGGAGGCGGCGCGAAGACGTTCCCGGCGGCGGCGGTCGCCGCGACGCCGCACCCGCAGACCTATCTCGGCAAGGCCGGGCTGCTGGTGAAGGCGCTGGTCACGGGCGGTCTCAACCACGGCGCCGAGCCGCAGGAGGTCGCCGACAAGGTCATCAAGCTGGTCGCGACGTACAAGCACCCGACGCTCGCCGCGTACGCCAACAAGGCGCTCGCGCACTTCGCCAACCTGCACGGCGTGCCGGCGGAAAGTCTCGGCAAGGCGAAGGTCATGGGCCAGATCGCGGGCGCGACCAAGCCGGAGGCGAAGGCGCCGCAACCGTCAAAGAAGCCAGTCGACGTATTCGACGACATGAACAACATCGCCACGGGCAAGGCGAGCGCCGCCGAGAAGATCGCCGGGCTTGAGCTGCTGAAGAAAAACACGCCGCACCCCGGAGCCAAGCAACACGCCGACCAGCTGATCGACGGGCTCAAGGCGTCGTCGGGGGCGGCGAAGCCCGCGGCGCAGGCGAAACCAGACATCCCGCAGCCGTTCGAGCCGAAGAACGTGCTGATGAAGATGATGTTCAACAAGGCGAACCAGGACAACATCACGGCGGAGGAGAAGGTCGACTACATCAACGGCGTGCAGACCAACTCGCAGAACGCCGAGGTGAAGGCGTACGCCGAAGCGGTCATCAAGTCGCTCGGCGGCAAGTACACGCCGGGAGGGCCGGCGAAGCCGCAGGCCGCGCCGTCGACGCCTCCCGCGTCGCTGCCCGACCCTCACCCCGGATCGAAGCCGCAGGCGGAGCTGCACAAGATCGCCTCCGTCGGCGGCGTGTCGAACGAGGAGAAGATCAAGCAGCTCGCCAACCACCCGACCGTCATCGGATACCCCGACGGGTTCTCCGCGAAGTACGCCGCCTCGCTGATCGACGCGCTGGGCGGCAACGGGCAGCAGGCGCTCAACGCCGCGAAGATGGCCGCGAGCAACGCGGCCGTCGCGGCGCAAAAGGCGGCCATGTCGGCGCATTCCGCGGCCTCGGCCGCCTCGTCGTCGAAGACCTACGCGCCGAGCACGCCCGAGCAGCAGAAGGCGTACGAGACCCTCAAGGCGAAGCCGCACTACGAGCTCGACCACAACAACACGTTCCAGGACGCGCAGGGCAACAAGGTCAAGGCGAAGTACACCGCCAACACCGAGGAGATACCCGGCGACTTCTACGCGACCGTCTCGTCGGCCTACGGCGACGACCCGACCGACGGGCACACGAACGCGGTCGACAAGGCGATGCAGAACTACACCGACCACGTGTGGGCCGCGACGCCGTCCTCGCTGCACGCCTCGCTGACCTCGTACAAGGGCTCCGGCTACGACCCGATCAACGACTACATGCGCGGCCTCAACTCCGGCTCGCCGTCGGTGAAGAAGCACGTCGCGAACATCCGCAAGGCGATGGAGACCGCGCGTGTGCCGGCCGACACGCCGATCTGGCGCGGCCTGCGGTCGAGCCTGGAGAAGCTGTCGGGCTTCGCCGACCCGGAGAAGGCGGTCGGCCGCTGCTTCGTCCATCAGAACTTCGCATCGGTGTCGCGGTCGAAGGAGACCGCCAAGAGCTTCGGCACCGCCTGCACGATCCGCTGCACGCTGCAGGCCGGCTCGAAGGGCTATCCGATCGGCGCGCAGGGAACGTATGGCGGCGAGCGCGAGATCGTGCTGCCCGACCACACCGTCTTCAAGATCACGAAGGTGACGAAGGACTTCTACGGCACCGGCAAGCACCTGATAGACTGCGAGGTGATCGGCCAGAGCGAGGCCGCGGGCGTGGCGCAGGCGTACTGACATGAGCGACAAGCCGGACGAGACCGAGGAAGGCGAGGGCATCAACAAGGTCACGCGCACCATGCGCGAGGACGACGAGGAGCCGGAGGTCGAGTTCATGGGCGAGTTCGTCGGCACCGAGGACAACACGTCGGAGGCGAGCAAGAAGGCGTACGCCGAGCATCAGCGCGCCAAGAAGGAGCTCTATGGCGACAAGGCGCATCAATTCGGGGTCGGCGAGACCGAGGATACTGGAACCGACGCGGCCTAACGTCGGGCTCGAGGTCCGCTACACCCACGCGCTCGACACGCTGATCGAGCAGATGCACCGGTCGCTGATGCGGTTCCTGGTCGCGCAGTACCGCGCGACGCCGCCCGCGATGGCGCAGGACACGCCGACCTCCGACATCCGCCGCGCGATGGTCCTGCTGCGCCGTCGTTGGATGAGCCGGTTCGACGAGGCGGCCAAGCGGCTCGGCCGATGGCACGCGGTCGCGATGGCCAAGCGGTCGGACGCGCAGCTCCGCAACATCCTCTCGCGCGCCGGCATCGCCGTCGAGTTCACCATGACCCCCGCGATGAAGGACGTGATGGACGCGACCGCGACGCAGCAGGTCGGCCTCATCAGGTCGATCGCCGAGGAGCATCTCGGGCACGTCGAGGGCATGGTCATGCGCTCCGTGCAGCAGGGCGGCGACGTCGGCGGCCTGACCAGGGGGCTGCGGCGCGAGTACGGCCTGTCGAAGGACCGCGCCTCGCTGATCGCGCGGCACCAGAACAGCATGGCGACGGCGGCGATGACCCGCGCGCGCCAGCAGGAGCTCGGCATCGGGCGCGCCGTCTGGCTGCACAGCCACGCCGGCAAGGAGCCGCGTCCGACGCACCTCGCGAACGACGGCAAGGAGTACGACGTCGCACTCGGATGGTTCGACCCCGACCCGCGCGTCCGTGCTAGGATATGGCCGGGGCAGCTCATCAACTGTCGTTGCGTGTCGCGCCCCATCGTGCCCGGCATCTGACGCCGCGGCCCTGGAGGGGAAGACGCCATGCGTTGGATGATGTTGGTCGCGTTGGCGGCGCTCGCCGCCTGCGTCGAGGTGCGGCCGGTCGCGAACCTGTTCCCGCCGGCCGACGTGGCCGAGAGCGCGAATTCGGACGCGGGAGGAGGAGGGTCGCAGCAGCAATAGGTCCGCGCTATCGTCGGCGCGGGGAGGCGCCATGCTCTACACGATACTCATCATCGTCCTCGTCCTGCTCCTGGTCGGCGCGCTGCCCCATTGGGGCTATTGGGGCGGCGGGCCGTCCCCGTACGGCTTCTACCCGTCGAGCGCCCTGGCGGTGGTCGTCGTCGTCATCCTGATCCTGCTGCTGCTCGGGCACCTCTGACGTGCCGGACGGCGCGCTCCGCCCGCGCGACGAGGGCCACGAGGCGCTGCTCGACCTGCTGAAGTACCAGAACTGGTGGGACGCGACCTCGCCGTGGTCGCGCGAGGCCGAGGACGCGGAGTTCGAGGAGAGCGAGCACCCGCGCGACGAGGGCGGCAAGTTCACCTCGGGCACGCACGGCTTCGGCAAGAAGGCGGACAACAAGCCGCCGAAGGAGCTGCACGGCGTCGCGTTCGAGAAGTGGACCGACCATCCGAAGGACGCGGCCGGATGGGAGGCGCAGGCGGCGAAGGGCGCCGACTTCAAGGAGCCGGGCCTGCCGGACATCGGCACGTACGAGAACCACAAGGGCGAGACGAAGCCGAAGCGGCGCGGCGCCGGCGTCGTCATCCGCGAGCCGGACGGCCGCGTCTGGATCGTGCATCCGACCGGCGGATACGGCGGCTACAAGGCGACCTTCCCGAAGGGCGGCGTCGACAAGGGCATGTCGACGCGCGCGACCGCGATCAAGGAGGCGTTCGAGGAGAGCGGGCTGAAGGTCGAGCTGACCGGCTACGCGGGCGACGTCGACCGCGACACCTCCAACGCGCGCTACTACTTCGCGAGGCGCGTCGGCGGGTCGCCAGAGCACCACGGCTGGGAGAGCGAGAAGGTCACGCTGGCCGAGCCGGGCGAGCTGGCGAAGCTTCTCAACCGCACCGCCGACCGCAAGTTCGCCGCTTCGTTCGCCGGGCCGGAGGACGCCAAGCAGGCGGAGCACCGCGCGACGCCGGCCAAGCCCGCGCCGAACGCGACGCTGTCGACCGCGACGATGAAGAAGGTCGGCAAGCAGCTCGGCAGCAACCCCGGCGGCCAGTACGAGGACGCCGACGGCAAGCGGTACTACGTCAAGCAGTCGAAGAGCCTCGACCACGCGAAGAACGAGATCACGGCGGGGCTGCTGTACGAGGCGGCCGGCTCGCCGATCCTCGCGGGCAAGCCGGTCGACGTCGGCGACGGCAAGCTCGGCACCGCGACGGCGTGGGAGAAGGTCACGCCGATCGACCGCCACGACGCGGAGCAGCGGAAGGAGGCGCAGCAGGACTTCGCGACGCACGCCTGGCTGGCGAATTGGGACGCGGCCGGCCTCGAATACGACAACCAGGGCCGCATCGGCGGCAAGATGCACACGCTCGACGCGGGCGGGTCGCTGATCTTCCGCGCCCAGGGCGGGCCCAAGGGCTCCGCATTCGGCGACAGCGTCGGCGAGTGGGACACCTTGCGCAGCAAGTCGAACGCGCAGGCGCACGCGATCTTCGGCTCGATGACCGGCGCGCAGCTCCGGGCGTCGGCGAAGAAGGTCGCGTCGGTGCCGGACGCGAAGATACGGGAGATCGTCGAGGAGCACGGGCCGGGCACGCCGGAGCAGCGGAAGAAGCTCGCCGACCGGCTGATCGCGCGGAAGATGGACATCGCCACGCGCGCGTCGAAGCTCGCGCAGGACGCGGAGTTCCGCGAGAGCGAGCACCATCGCGGACAGCCGGGCAACAAGGGCCAGTTCGGTCCGGGCGGCGGAGGGGGCGCGAAGCCGCAGGCCGCGCCGCGAAAAACGCAGTCCGCGCCTGCGAAGAACGCGATGCAGCCGCTCGACCGCTCGAAGCCGCTGCCGCCGCACATCGCCAAGCTTGTCATTCCGCCCGCCTGGACCGACGTGCACTACGCCTCCGACCCGAAGGCGAAGAAGCTCGTCACCGGACGCGACGCGCTGCGGACGCCGAAGTACCCGAACGGCCGGCCGGTCGCGATCTACTCCGCCGACGCCACCTCGAAGTCGGCGGCGGCCAAGTTCGCGCGCGTGCAGGAGCTGATCCGGAAGTTCGACAAGGTCGTCGCGCAGAACGAGGCGGCCAAGAAGGACCCGGCGACGCGCGACGTGGCGGAGGCGCTCGACCTCGTGCTGAAGATGGGCATCCGGCCGGGCAGCGAGCGCGACACCGGCGCGCAGAAACAGGCGTACGGCGCGACCACGCTGGAGGGCCGGCACGTCGTCAGCACGCCCGAGGGCATCAGGCTGCGCTTCACCGGCAAGAAGGGCGTCGACCTCGACCTGCCCGTCGCCGATCCCGGGTTGGCGAAGATGCTGACGCGGCGGGCGGCGAAGGCCGGGCCGACCGGCCAGCTGTTCAACGTCGACAACCGCCGCCTGCTCGCGCACACGCACAGCATGGACGGCGGCTCGTTCAAGACGAAGGACCTGCGCACGCGGCTCGGCACGCAGACCGCGCTCGACGAGGTCGCGCGGCGCCCGCTGCCGGCCGACGCGAGCGGCTACAAGAAGGCGGTGCGCGAGGTGGCGAAGGTGGTCAGCGCGAAGCTCGGCAACACCGCAACCGTGGCCCTACAATCTTATATTGCCCCGGAAGCCTTCGCTCCCTGGCGTCATCTGGCGTAGGTAGGCGATGGCAGCTTCGAGAACCGCGATGTTGTCCTGGGCCTGCCCGATGATGGCGTTGCCTTGGCTTCGTAAACGGCCCGAGGCGTTCGCGCCGTGGAGGCACCTCGCATGACGGACTGGACCGTCGTCCATTGGTGCGACCGGAACGGCTATCTCGTCATGCACCTCTATCCGACGGCCGGCAGGGAGCACGAACTGTCGGCGGACTGCTGGTGTAACCCGTCGTGCGAGGTGGACGCCGACAGCCGCTGCGTCGAGATCGACCACAGGAGGGAGCAATGAGCGACCTGTCGATCCTCTGCCTCGACTTCGACGGCGTCATCCACCGGTATTCGAAGGGCTGGCATGACGGCTCGATCTACGACGGCATGACCGAGGGCTTCCTCGAATGGGCGCTCGCCGCGATGAAGCACTTCCGGCTCGTGGTCTATTCGTCGCGCTCGAAGGAGCCGGGAGGCACGCTGGCGATGGCGCGCTGGATGGCAAAGCAGGCCGCCGACATTGGCGGCTGGCAGGTGACAGACCTGCCGAACGAGCCGCTGTTTTGCCTGCGGCTGCTGCAGGCGTGGCGCGCCGAGGTGCTGCTGTTCTACTTCGCGCGCGAGAAGCCGCCGGCGTTCCTGACCATCGACGACCGGTGCGTGCTGTTCGAGGGCCAATGGGGCGAGCCGGCGCTCGATCCAGACGAGTTGCGTCGGTTCAAGCCGTGGAACGCGTGCTGATCGGGCTGCTGATCGCGGTGGCGTTCGCGCTCGCCACCGCATGGCTTGCCATGAGCGAGGGGGAAGACGATGGCGACTGACGACGACGACAGGCCGGAGGTCGACGACTACGTGCCGACCGGCACCGTCACCGAGCTGCGCATGCTGCGCGACCAGGCCGGCGCCCGGCGCCTGCAGTTCAGGACGCGGCTCGCCGGCTTCGGCATCACCGACTGGCGCGACGTGCCCGAGGTCGAGGAGTGATCCTCGAACTGGCGATGCTCTGCGCCTTCGATTGGCAGGTTCCGTATCCGCCCTGCACGGCGACCCGCAAGGACGTCTGCACCGAGCCGCCGCGCCCCAAATGGCCGACGCTCTACATACCGTGCCCGCCGGGCGAGTACTGCCCGCCGCACGACATACCGCACACCGGCAAGGCGCAACGGCGTATGATGCGGGAGCTTGAACGCGAACGCATGCTCGGCGAACCGGAGGAGTGAATGGAATGCCTGAGAGGTCGTTGGGTCAGATCGTGTGCGACGCCTTCAACGAGTCCGACCATCCGCGCGGGAAGGGCGGCAGGTTCGGATCGGGCGCCGGCGGCGAAGGGCCGGCAGGGCACACGCAGATGCACAAGCGCCTGACGTCGCAGGGCTACAACTACTCGAAGCGCGGCAACATGCACGTCTGGTTCAACCCGAAAGAGGGCAAACAGACGCAGGTGCCGGTGTCCGGCAAGCCGACCGACAAGCCGCCGGCCGCGCCTTCGACGTGGTACTCGAAGGTCGAGGCCGAGCACGGGCCGTCGCGACCAGGGCCGAACGGCTCGCGCATCACCGGCTCCGGCTATCAGCAGCGGCAATGGTCGGCGCCGCGCGGCAATGGCTGAGGGCCGAGATGCCTCCGGGCTGAGGCCCGACGGCGATCCGTCGCCGCGGCGAAGCGTCGGCAACGTGTCGCGCGCGGCGGCGGAATTGCCGACCTGCCGGCGCTGCGAGTACTGGCTTCCCGGCGCTTTGGCGGATATAGCGGTTGCATCGGTCGGCGAATGTCTTTCACATGACAGCGGCGTCGACTTCGCGCCCACCGACCATTGGTGCCCGCACTGGTCAGAAGACCCGCACGAGTATGAACGACCGAGCCGAACTGCACGACGTGCGATACGGAAGGGGTGACGCCCCGCCGGTCGACTGGCGCGCCGCCGGGCTCGACGACCCGGACCCCGACGACGAGCTGCTGCCCGAGACGCCGCCCGACGTGGTCGCCGGACTCGGCTTCGACCCGCTCGACGGGGACGACGAGGACGGCGGCGGCGAGGACGAGGCGTTCGTGCGCGCGCTGGCGCAGGACGCGGCCGAGATGGCGTTCGACCGCAGCGTGCGCACATACGACCGCAACGGCCACCTGCACGTCTCGATCAGCCCGATCAGCAAGGCGAACATCTGCGAGTACTACGGCCACGAGATACCCGACGCGGAACGCCTCGGCCTCGACCCGAACAGGAAGTACCGGCTCTTCCGCGACCCGAACGAGCTGATGAAGGCGGTCGACACGTTCAACAACCTGCCGATCCTCATCAAGCACCAGCCGACCTCGGCCGGCACCTTCCCCGAGGAGCTGATCGTCGGCACGACCGGCACCGACGCGCGGTTCGCCGCGCCGTACCTGACCAATTCGCTGTCGCTGTGGCGGCAGAACGCGATCGACGGCGTCGAGCGGCAGGACCGCAAGCAGCTCAGCGCAGCCTACCGATACCGCGCCGACATGACGCCGGGCGTGGTCGACGGCAACCGCTACGACGGCGTCATGCGCGACATCCACGGCAACCACGTCGCGCTCGTGCCCGAGGGCCGGGCCGGCGCGGACGTCGTCGTGGGCGACAGCAAACCCCAGGAGGACGAAGCCATGCCGGCAGCCAAGCAGGCGTTGTCGCGTCGCGCGCTCTACACGAGCGCGGCGGTCGCGGCGTACGCGATGCCGAAGCTCGCGCAGGACCAGAAGATGCCGGACCTGCTGCCGATGCTGAAGGGCGTCGACGACAAGACGTGGAAGGCCAGGCGCCCGGCGTTCGAGCAGCGCATCGTGCGCGCGCTGCGCCCGCGCATCGCCGAGGACGCCACGCTCGACGACTTCCACGACTTCCTCGACCGCTTCGAGAAGCCGGGCGAGGCGGGCGCGGCGCCCGAGGAGATGCAGGACCCGCAGGCCGCGCCGCCTCCGGGCGCGCCGCCTCCCGCGCCGAAGGAGGACGCCGAGCCGTTCGAAGGCCAGGAGACGCCGGAGGAGGAGCTGCAGGAGGCCGACACCCCGGCCGGCAAGCTGATGGCGTTCCTCCAGTCGGTGCTGACGCCGGAGGAGATGGCGCAGGCGAAGGCCATCGCGACCGCCGGCGGCGGCCAGGAGGACCAGCCGGCGCCGGCGCCGGTGCCGGAGCAGGAGGGCGGCGACGCCGAGGTCGAGCCGGAGGACGACATGCATATGCGAGAGGAGAGCGACATGCAGCGCAGGCCACCGCCCCCGGCGATGGATCAGGCGGCGGTCAGGCGGACCGTCGCGGACGCGGTGAAGCAGGAACGCGAGGCGCAGGCGGCGATCCGCGAGGCGGAGCGCGTCGTGCGGCCGTGGATCGGCGACGTCGCCGTGGCGCAGGACAGCGCCGACGCGGTGTACAAGCTGGCGCTCGACAGCATCGGCGTCGACGTGGCGGGCGTGCATCCTTCGGCCTACAAGGCGATCCTGCTGCGCGAGCCGAAGCCGGACGACGTTCGCCACGACCGGCGGTTCTCGCCCGTCGCGATGGACGAGGCGCAGGCGAAGACCTTCGCCGAACGCTACCCCGGCGCCTCGACGCTGCGCCGCATCTGATGGGTCTGTTCCGGTAACTCTGGGCACAGGAGGCTACAATTCCCTTCCAGGTTTCAGTGAATGTCCAGCCGGCACCCGCCGTCGCTGGGGACTTCGCGAGCGCGAACCCGAGGTGGAACGTGCTCGCCGGGCCGGGCGCGCTGGTGTGCGGCCCGGCCGGCGTGACCGTCGGCCGCTTCGCATGGGTCGATGACGGCGACCGCCGCACCGTGTCCAACGTCGGCGACGGCGCGCTGCCGGACGGCTTCGTCCACCGCGAGCAGCAGGCGCTCATCACGCAGTACCTGGCCGAGGCGAGCAACCTCGTGCCGGCGGGCTTCGAGATCACGCTGTACAGCGGCGGCGACTTCTGGTGCGCCAACGCCGGAGCCGCGCAGGCGGTGCCCGGCATGAAGGCGTTCGCCAGCTTCGCCGACGGCTCGATTAACTTCGCCGCGGCCGGCGCCACGCCGGCCTCGTCGTCGGTCGTCACCGGTTCGATCGCGGCGGCGACCGCCTCCGTCACCGGCAGCATCGGCGGCACCAACGGCAACGTGCTCAACGTCACGGCGGTGACGTCCGGCACGCTGGTGGTCGGCGGCACGCTGTCCGGCACCGGCATCGCGGCGGGCACCAAGATCATCAACCAGATCAGCGGCGCCCCGGGCGGCGTCGGCACCTACCTCGTCACGCCGCAGAACCAGACGGTGGCGAGCACCACCGTGTCGGAGACCTACGGCACGCTCACCGTGACCGCCGTGACCTCGGGCGCGGTGAACGTCGGCGGCACGCTCAGCGGCACCGGCGTCACCGCCGGCACGCGCGTGACGCAGCAGCTCACCGGCGGCGCCGGCGGCGTCGGCACCTACGCGGTCGACCCGACGCAGACGGCGGCGAGCACGACCGTCACGCAGGCCGGCAGCATCGAGACGAAGTGGATATGCCAGAGCTTCGCCATGCCGGGCGAGTTGGCGAAGATCACCAGCCACATGCTGGGCTGAGGAGGGCAGGGGCATGTCATACGTCGATCAGAACTTCGGCCGCGACTACGAGCGGCTCCAGCGGTCGCACGGCATCAACCTGCACGGGGCGCAGGCGTACCTGCGCGACGAGTGGCGCGGCGACGACGGCTACCGGCTCGCGATGGACGCGCAGCCGGCGCTGGTGTCGACGAGCAACGCCGGCATCCCGTCGTTCCTCACCACCATCGTCGACCCGCAGGTCTTCAAGGTACTGACCACGCCGAACAAGGCCGCGGATATCTTCGGCGAGGCCAAGAAGGGGTCGTGGCTCGACGAGACCGCGATGTTCCCGATGGTCGAACGGACCGGCGAGGTCAGCAGCTACGGCGACTACAACAACAACGGCCACGCCGGCGCGAACGTCAGCTTCCCGCAGCGGCAGGCTTACCTGTTCCAGACCGTGATCGAGTACGGCGAGCGCGAGATGGAGCGGATGGGCCTGGCCCGCGTGTCGTGGGCCTCGACCTTGCAGGAGGCGGCGGTCACGGTGCTCGACAAGTACCTGAACGTCACGTACTTCTTCGGCGTCCAGGGCCTCCAGAACTACGGGCTGCTCAACGATCCGTCGCTCTCGGCGGCGCTGACCCCGATGACCAAGGCGGCGGGCGGCGTGGCATGGGTGAACGCGAGCAATCAGGTCGTCGCGACGGCCAACGAAATCTACCAGGACGTGCAGACGCTGGTGGAGCAGCTCGTGCTGCAGAGCAACGGCCTGATCGAGATCGAGGACGAGATGACGCTGGCGATGTCGCCGGGGTCGTCGGTCGCGCTGACCTCGACCAACCAGTACGGCATCAACGTCGGCGACCTGCTGCAGAAGAACTTCCCGAAGATCAAGGTCAAGACGGCGGTGCAGTACGGCAAGGTGACGGCGTCGAACCCGCAGGGCGTGGTGGCGGGCAACCTGATGCAGCTGATCGCGACGCGGGTCGAGGGCCAGGACACGGGCTACTGCTCGTTCAACGAGAAGCTGCGGACGCATCCGGTCATCCGCGACCTGTCGAGCTTCAAGCAGAAGCAGACGAGCGGCACGTGGGGCGCGATCGTGCGCCAGCCGTTCGCCGTGGCGCAGATGATCGGCATCTGATGGCCGGCACCGTCACCGTCGCCTGCAAGCTCCCGCACGGCCTCATCCTCCGCCTGTTCGACATGGTCGAGGTCGTGCAGCCGGCGTACGGCGGCGGCGTCCGCACGGTGCAGGAGGCGCGCCCGCGCGAGGGCCGCGTGACCATCGGCGGCTACGCGGCGCCGTTCGGCAAGATGCCGGCCTTCCGCGTCGAGGGCGGCTACGCGCTGACGCACGGCGTCGACGCCGAGTTCTTCGCCGAATGGATGAAGCAGAACGAGCGGTCGGACATCGTCAGGAACCGGCTGATCTTCGCGTTCGGCAAGGAGCACGACGCGACGGTCGAGGCGCGCAAGATGGAGTCGGTGCGCAACGGGCTGGAGGCGCTCGACCCGGACAAGCCGCCGCAGGAGTTCCGCCGCCGCCGGCAGGTCGCCGAGGGCACGGCGTACTCCGGCATCGAGACCGCGACGTCCGGCTGACGTGTCGGGCGCGCTCCCGCAGGACGGCATCGTCACCTTCGTCTACGCGGACTGGATCGCGCGGTTCCCCGAGTTCGCCTCGGTGCCCGCCCCGCTCGCGCAGCTCTACTTCAACGACGCGACGCTGATCTGCGACAACACGCCGGCCTCGATCGTCGGCATGGACGAGAACGGCTACCCGCGCACGCAGATGCTCTACCTGCTGACCGCGCACGTAGCCAAGCTGTCGGGATGGGGGCCTGGATCGACGCAGGGCGGCGGCGGCACCGGATCGCCGTCCGGTCCCGGCGTGATCGGGCAGATCACCTCGGCGAGCGAGGGCAGCGTGTCGGTGTCGGTGGCGCAGCTCGCCGGCGCGTCGGCCAGCTACCTCGCGTCGTGGCTGTCGCAGACGCAGTACGGCGCGGCGTACTATGCGATGACCTCGGCCTACCGCATGGCGGCCTACCATCCGGGCTGGCAGCCGTACCTCGGCGTCGGCCAGCCGTACCTCGGCATCGGCCAGCCGTACGTCGCGACGGGCGGCCGGTACTTCGGCGCGCGACGGCGCCGCTGAATGGCGGTCAACGTCCGGTTCAACGGCGGCGACAAGTGGACGGCCGAGATGCGGAAGATCGCCGGCCGGCTCGGGGCCAATCCGTACGTGCGCGTCGGCTTCCCGTCCGGCGCGACGTACGACGACGGCACCTCGCTGCCGCTGGTGGCGGCGCTCAACGAGTTCGGCGCGCCGTCGCGCGGCCAGCCGCCGCGCCCGTTCATGCGCAACACCATCGCCAAGCACCGCAAGGACTGGCCCGGCATGGCGGCGAAGCTGCTCAAGGACAACGGCTACGACGCGAAGAAGGCGCTGGCCTTGATCGGCGAGGAGATCAAGGGCGAGATGCAGGACGAGATACACCACGGCTCGTTCCCGAAGCTCGCCGACAGCACGGTCGCGCGGAAGGGCCATGCGACGCCGCTGATCGACACCGGCTTCATGTGGCAGAGCATCACCGTCGAGGTGCATGACTGAGGAGGACCGAATGGCGAAGGAACCCAAGGTCGACGTCCCGACCCGCGAGGAGTTCGACGCGCTCGCCGCCCGCGTCGACGACCACGAGACCCGCATCGCGGCATTGGAGGCAGGCACCGTGACGCCACCCGACCCGATCCCGCCCGATCCCGGCCCCGACCCGAACCCGCCCGGCGGCGTGCAGGCGAAGCGCATCGCCGACCTCGTCGAGCTGTTCGGCGTCAACACCTTCTCGTCGCTCGACAACGGCAACGTGTGGGGGTCGTGGCCGGCCGACTACCGGCCCGACAGCGTCGTCGAGGCGCTCGGCTGGATCACCAACGGCTCGGGCTTCGCGCTGCGCGTCCGCGAGTACCACTACGCCGGACGCGAGGCGATGCAGGTGCCGTGGCTGCGCCAGGTGGTCGCGGCGATCCCCGGCACGCGCGTGACGCTGTGCGTCGCGGCCAACGGCTCGGCGCGCGACGTGCCCTCGATGGTCGCGATGCAGGCCGACCCGACGTGCGGCGTCGAATGGATCGAGGGGTTGAACGAGCCGAACACCAACTTCGGCAGCGGCGAGGTGCCGTACGCGGAGACCGAGGCGATACAGGACGCCTGCTGGACGCAGACCGCGCAGCGCGGCTCGGTCATGGGCCCGTCGATCGTCGCCGGCACGCCGCATCCGGAGGGGTGGATACAGGGCTACTGCGGCACGCAGCAGAACCTCGACGTGCTCAACGCCTCGATGAGCGCGGGGAACGGCCACTACTATCCGCCCGGCTCGCCCGACGCGCCGAACACCGGCTACTCGATCAACGAGTACATCGGCGGCCTGTGGGGCGCGTACGCGCAGCATCCGATCCACCTGACCGAGTACCACCCGACGCTCTACAACAGCCAGGGCCACAAGCCCGACCAGCCGGGATGGTCCGGCGCGCGCGACGCCTACTACACGCTGACCACGCTGTTGCGCTGCTCCGCGAACGGCACGATGGGGCTGTGGTGGTACGCGCTGTTCGACTACGGCACGGTGTACCGCTGCGGGCTTTTCCCGAAGGACCACGCCAACGACCCGCGCGAGGACGCCTACGGGCTGCGCGCGCTGTGCACGCTCGCGGCCGATCCGGGCGCCGACCGCCGCACCTTCGAGCCGGGCGCGCTCGCCTACGCCGTCGAGGGCGGCGACGAGGCGACCTCGCACGCGCTGTACGAGGCGAGCGACGGCACCTTCTTCGTCGCGCTGTGGCGCAGCCTCACAGAGCCGGGCGGCGACGCGATACCGGTGCGCGTGGCGTTCCCCGGCGGCGTGCGGCAGGTCGAGGAGTACGACCTGACGGCCATCGCGGCGGCGAAGCGCGGCAACAACTACCCGATCGTGCAGACCGCGCGCGACCGAGACGAGGTGACGGTGCAGCTCGACGGCGGCGCGCGGCTGCTGATCGTCGCGCCGTGAACCTGCGCAACGCGGTGCGCGGCGCGATCTGCGCGGTGAACCCGGACGTGACCTGCACGATCCGCCAGTCGGTCGGTTTCACCATCGACGCCGACGGTTCGCAGGTGCCGAACTACAACGTGGTGATGGGCGTGCCGGTGCAGGTGCAGGCGTTGTCGAACGACGAACTGCACCAGATGGAGGGATTGAACGTCCAGGGCAACAAGCTCGGGGTGTACCTCAACGGCGTGTGGTCCGGCGTCGTGCGCAAGATGGGCGAGGGCGGCGACCTGTTCGAGATATACGACGACCTGTGGCTGGCGGTGACGGTGCTCGAGAACTGGGGCGTGCCGGGCACGCCGGACGCATGGGTGAAGTTGGCGCTCACGCAGCAACTCGACGAGGTGTAGCATGCCGCTCAAGGAGGGAAGCAGCCGCGAGGTCGTCGGATCGAACATCAGGACCGAGATCGCGCACGGCAAGCCGCAGAAGCAGGCGGTGGCGATCGCTCTGAGCAAGGCCGGACTGTCGAGGGACAACATGCCTGACAACGACACCATGCCGAAGGACCTGGGCGGCCCGCCCGCCGTCGACCAGTCGATGGACTGCCCGCCGACCGGGCTCAACAAGACGACGCCGGCGATGAAGCCGCTCGGCCGCGACGCGGTCGGCCAGATGGGCGAGCCCGGCGAGAAGGCGATGGCCGCGACGGTCAACCGGCAGGTGTTCGGCGGCAAGGACCAGGCGACGACCGGCACCGCGCCGTCGAGCGGCCCGTCGGCGCAGTCGCGCGCGCAGCCGGCGGTGCCGCGCTGGACCGGCAAGGTCGTCTGACGCCGCTCCGATGAGCAACATCAACACCGCCGTTCCCTCCGGTCCGCACTCGTTCACCGAGGACGTGCGCGGCAACTTCGCCATCGCGGCATCCGAGATCGACGACACGCGCGCCAATTGGCTCGCGCTCTCGGGCGGGACGATGCGCGGCGCGCTCGCGTTGGCGGCCGATCCGGTCGGCGACATGGAGGCGGTCACCAGGCGCTACCTCAACCAGGTGGTCGGCAACCAGGGGCCATTCCTACCATTGTCCGGCGGACTGATGGGCGGATCGCTGCGGCTCTATGCCGATCCGTCATTGCCGGACGAGGCGGCGACCCGTCGCTACATCGACAACGCGGTCGCCCGTTACCTGCCGCTCGCGGGCGGCGCGGTCACGGGGTCGCTGAGCGTGGCCGGCGCATTGACCGCGCCCACGCCCGCCGCGGCGTCGAACGACGCGAGCGTGGCGACCACGGCGTTCGTGAAGGGCAATGCCGGGTCGTATCTGCCGCTCTCCGGCGGCACGCTGACCGGACCGCTCGCCGGTCCGTCGCTCACCTTGACCGGCGCCGGCACCGGGCTTTCGGTCACGAACAACGCTTCCATCGGCGGCATCGCGACCGTCGCAGGCGCGGCGTCCGTCGGAGGCACGCTGAACCTCGGCGTCGCGGGGGCGGGCGGTCAGCTCATCCAGGGCGTCGGCACCGGCAACATGCGGATCACGCCGGGCGGCGCGTCATCGGTCATCAACTTCACCAACAGCGCGGCGGCCTCGTATCTGCAGCTGAGCGGTGCGGCGAACACCATCGACGCCTTCCAGCAGATACGCCTGCTCGGCATGACGAATTGGAGCGGCACCGGCAACATCACCGCCGCCGCGCTCTACTTCAACTCGACGCTGACCGGCTCGATCAGCGGCCTGACGCAGCGGGCGCCGATCTTCCTGAGCGCGGTCAACAACGTCGACAGCGGCGGGACGCTCGGGCTGCCCACCGTCTACGTGGGGAACAACGTCAACAGCGCGGCGGCGAGGGGAAGCCGCTTCGGCGTCGACGTGATGACCTCGCAGACCGGCACCACGGGCAACACGATAGCGGTGCCGGCGACCTATGTCGGCGGTCGGATACAGGCGTCGGCTTCGGCGAACGACGGCGGCACCGGCACCACGCTGGCGACGGTCTCCGGCACGGTGTTCGGGGCGAACCTCACGGGCGGTCTCTATTCCGGCGCGACCAACTTCAACGCCACGGTCGGCGTCGAGGTCGATGCGTTCATGCAGGCCGGTTCATCGGCGATGGACAAGTTCGGCATCCTTATCGCCGAGACGCCGCAGGACGGCGCGCAGGCGGCGCGCAACGACATCGCGATTTGCCTTGCCAACCAGAACACGTCGGCCGCCGGCACCAACGGCTGGCGTACGATACTCGGCATCAACAAGGTCGGCGGCTCGTTCCCGATGGACCCGACGAACGGTTGGGTCATGCAGTTCACGCCCGACAACACAACCGGCCTGTGTCCCGGCGCCGGTGGCATCGACTTCACCAACTTCGCGCCGACCACCGCGTTCATTCGCGGCCCGGGCTTCCTGTTCAACCCGTCCGGCAACCTGACGCTCTCGGGCGCGGGCACCGCGCTGAGCGTGACCAACAACGCGCTCATCAGCGGCACTCTGACCGCCTCCGCGGGCGCCAATGTCGGCAGCGCGACCGCGAACGGGGTCGGCCTGGCGATTAACGGCATCGCCGGCACGCAGCGGCGGGTGGACTTCCTCACGGCGGGCACGCTGCGCTGGCGCCTGGGCGAGACCACCGACGCGGAGACCGGCGGCAACGCCGGAAGCTCGTTCTACCTCAACGCCTACAACGACGCGGGCGGCGGCGCGCTCAACGCCTGGAACGTCAACCGGCCCGACGCGCTCACCACGCTGACCAAGCTCAAGGTCGGCGCGGTCGGCTCCACCGCCGGCACCAAGACCTTCGACGGCACTGCGTGGGGCGCGCAGAAGGATGCGACGCTCTATCACGCCTATAACTACGTCGGCAGCACCGACCATTCGGCCTGGGTGAACTACGCATACTTCACCGTGCCGACCGACAACGCCGACGTGGGTGCGGGACAGCAGGCGATAGGTCTCGGGGCGGTGCAGTCGTTCGGCGGCGCGCAGATGACCGGCGGGCGCACCGGCATACGCTGGCAACTCAGCCAGACCGCCGCCGTCACGCAGAACGCGATCTACCAGGCCGGGCTGTTCACGACCGACGCCAGATACCCGGCCGGCGGCGCGAACCTCTGGGATCAGACCGCCGGCTCGCTGTTCGGCGCGGGCATCTACACCGGCTTGAACGCGGGCGCGACCAATTGGCGCGGCACGATGGGGCTGGAGATCGACTTCGGCATATCCGCCGGAGCGACCGCCGGGACGATGGGCGCGTTGCAGTTGGTGAAGTGGGGCACGCACGGCTACCAGCCGATCGTGCCCGAGCGCGACTTCATGATGCGCCTCGCGGATCAGACCGGGTCGGCTTTCGGTTCATCGTTCGGCATCATCTTCGGCGCCGACGGGCAATGGCCCATCGACATCAACCGGGGCAAGCTGATCGGGGCGAGCTTCGGTCCGGGCACGGTGCCGTTGCAGGCGATGATCGGCATCGACCTGCTCGCGGTCTCGTTCACCAACTCCGTGCTGCGCAGCCAGGACTTCGTGGTCTACGGCAGCGGCTCGCAACGCATCGGCAGCGCGCTGATCTCCGGTCCGACCTCCGGCCCCAGCATCGACGCATCCGGGCAGTATGTGACCGGTGCCACCGTCGCGTCCGGCGGCGGCGGATTGGTCGTCGGGTATCAGCTCATCCACGAGGCGACCGGCACCATCCTCACGGTGAGCGCGGTCTCGGGCAATGCGGCGACCGCCGTCACCATCTACCGACGCGGCTGGGCGGCCTCGCCGCCCGCCAATCCGGTGACGTTCCGCGCGATGCCGAGCCATGCGCCGGCCGATCCGCAGCCGACCGATCCGACCATCAACCTGACGTGGACCGCCGTCGGCAGCACGCTGTCGCTCAACCCGTCGGGTGGTCCGGTGGCCGTGGGTGCCGGCGGCATAATCCAGAACGGCCAGAACCTCATCACAGGACAGGGCAGCACCGGCTATCTGCTGATCGGCGACCGGGCCGGTCAGGCGCAGCCTGCCAACGCCGTCGCCGGCAACGAGAACACGCTGATCGGCAACTTCACCGGCCAGTATCTGACGACCGGGGTGCATGATACCGGCTGCGGTCTGCACACG